>Ga0180435_10000147_pt1 | contig 72045 bp, 45 predicted proteins | sample SS_ome_3_FD_132467 | JGI IMG/M metagenome (GOLD analysis project Ga0180435, IMG submission 132467) | Hypersaline lake sediment archaeal communities from the Salton Sea, California, USA - SS_3_S_1 metaG | ecosystem: Environmental > Aquatic > Non-marine Saline and Alkaline > Hypersaline >... | reverse complement strand
TCGGTGTTACCTTCTTCATGCGCGAGGTCTCCTTCTCTTAAGTTCTCAATCTCTCGGTTGAATCTAACTCAACCACGGCCTCGCGCTACCAACTTTTACAGGAAATATAGGACATAACCGGTCCGTAGGACGTCTGCCCGCTCGCAATGACGGGGTGGGGCCCTCTCCCGTTTTGGGAGAGGGGCAGGTTGAGAATCCCGCCATAGGCGGGGGAGAGGGTAGGATAAAGTCCGGCGCACACCGAAGCGAATTCGCCCGCGGCCGGCGTCATCCGTTTAATCCGTTGGTGTAAGCCATCCGGGGCTGTTGAGAAAGCCAAACCGGAGTGCCCGTCCGGGCGGTTTTCTTCAAAGTCTAAGTGGGTGTGATATAAGAACATTCGAATTTCAAAAAACCGCGAAAGCAAGCTTTCGCACTCCAAAAGTACTTTTTCAACAAGCCCATACGGTTCACGCCGTTGACCGCTTCGCCTCCTCCCACAAGGAATCCAGAAGGGGAAGCCCGGCTTCCTTGAGCGGTATCTTCTTGCGCTTCAACTGCTTTTCGATGTACTTGAATCTCTTCACGAACTTGTCTATGGTCCTTCTCAGCGCAAACTCCGGGTTTACGTTCAGATGCCGGGAGAGATTGACCCAGGAGAAGAGAATGTCCCCCAACTCCTCTTCGATTTCCTTCGGATCGACTTTCTTTCTCCGGGCGGCTGCCTTCAGCTCGCCGACCTCCTCCTCTATCTTTGAGAAGACCTCTTCGGGCTTCTCCCAGTCGAAATCGAACCTGGCCACTTTTTCCTGAACCCGGTAGGCCTTCAGCAGCGCGGGCAGATGACGGGGGATGCCGGAAAGAACCGATTTGCCCTTGCTCCCCTTTAGATTCGCGTCCTTCCGATGGGTGCTCAGTTTGATGTGTTCCCAGTTCCTGATCACCTCCTCGGTGGAAGCTGCCTTCCTTTTTGCGAACACGTGCGGATGTCTGGCCCTCAATTTATCATCTAAGTGCTCTATCACGTCGTATATATCGAACTTCTTTCGCTCCCGTGCAATCTGGGCGTGAAAGATGATCTGCAGGAGAAGATCTCCCAATTCCTCCTTGAGCCTCTCATCGTCCCCAGCCTCGATGGTATCCAGCACCTCGTATGCCTCCTCGATCAGGTAGGGAAGGAGCGACTTATGCGTCTGCTCCCGGTCCCAGGGACAGCCACTTTTAGACCTGAGCCGGGACATCAGGCTGACCAGATCGGGGAGGGTCTCTTTTTTCTCCTTTTTCATAGTCGTCAAAACGGGCTTATCAGGGCTCCCATTGCTTTACCCAATATAAGCGTTTCACCCGGGGGACCAAAGTCCTTTTTGGGCGCTTTTGAGATTGAATCCCGGCCCCCGAATCCCGGAGTGAGGCGGTCGGTCAGGTGGAACGGCCGACACCGGCAGGTCCCTTGAACTGGGCGAAAAGGGGTGGGAAATAAGAATTTCGAAATTTCGAAAAAAATCGTTGACAAAGAATAATTAATGTTTTAATTTTGGGGAACCTCTGCGGGATTTTTGTGGTTTTTCCCTTCAGAGGCGAAGGAATCATTGATTCGGCGGTGCAAAAACTCAAAAGCAAGAGGTGAGAAATGAAGAGCAGGTTTACTTTGCTTGTGGCTGTCTTATTCCTACTGGTCTGCTCAGTTCCTTGTTTTGCCGGCGGGGGTTTTGCCCTTCCCGGGGTTGGCTCCAAGGCCCTGAACATGGGAGGGGCTTTCAGAGGATTGGCGGATGACTGGAGCGCTGCCTATTGGAACCCGGCGGGGTTGGCGTACCTTCCGCAGTCCGAGTTTACCATGAACCTTTATACCTTCAACTTCCGGCCGGAATACACCCCCGATTTCACCATGGGGGAGGGAGGCTACACTTACTCTTTCGGATATCCGGACCAGACCTACTATCCCGAGGATCGGGCATTCTTCCTGCCCAGCTTTTCCGGCTTTCACAAATTCGCCCAGTATGAGGGTTTCATCGGCGGGGTGGCCTTCTTCGTTCCCTACAAACTGGAATCCCGCTGGGACCTGTACAAGCCGCCTGCAGGTTACGACAACAACGTTCCTTATCCGCGGTTTGACCATGCCACAGACATTCTGGTCTGGGATTTGCATCCCACCGTGGCCAAGACCTTCATGGATGACAAGCTTGCCTTGGGCTTGGGCCTGAACATACTGCGGGCCGATTTCGGGCTGCGAAGAACCGTTCTGACCCGCACTCCTCTGGGCTACACCCGGCCCTACGACTTCTTTCCGGTGGATGAACAGATTAACACCGACGGCTGGGGACTGGGGTTCAACGCGGGCATCCTCTATAAGATGAGCCCCAAGTTCCAGCTGGGGTTCTCCTATCAGAGCCCGGTCGACATCGACCTTAAGGGAGATGTTGAACTGGAGATGTATCTGCCGATGATCCCCAATTCGGAGCTCTTGGGAGGGACCATCTACTTCAGAGACGGCGACTTCGAGACCACGCTGCCGCTTCCGGGTGAGATTGGAGTGGGCGTGATGTACAGATTCAATGAGAAGCTGATTTTCACCTCTGACATAAGCTCGGTCAACTGGTCGAGTCTGGAGTTTGTCGATACCTGGGACTACAACTTAGTGGCCGGTCAGCTGGATACGCTATATGCTTCGGTGAGAGAGGCGGAATTGCCCTTCAACTGGGACAATATAGTCAGATTCAGCCTGGGGGGAGAGTACATCCTGCGGGAGAACCTGTTCCTACGGGGAGGCTACTTCTTCGAGCAATCACCCATCCCCGACGAGACCTTCACCCTTCTGATTCCCGACTTGGGGGACAAGCACAGCTTAAATCTGGGTCTCTCCTACCAGATAAACTCTCTGGAGTTCGGCTACGATTACCAGTTGGTGGCACATAAGAAGAGAGAGGTGGCGGAGTTGGTGGATACCAACGGTGACGGTCGTTTTGACAACATGCCGGGGACCTACAAGATGGTCTTTCATTGTTCCGGCTTGTCATTTACCTATCGGTTCTGATCTCAACGAAGCGAGTTGAAAGCGAAAAAAAAGGAGCTAGCATGAAAAGGGTATTGTTTGGACTGCTTCTGGGCTGTATGATCCTATCGCTCTTCATCGGCTGTGGAAAGCGGGACAACCCTATCAGAAGTCAACATCCATTTGAGGATCCCTGGCGGATGTCCAGGCGATGGGCCGCTCTGGAGGATAACGCGCTTAACGATCCGCGTATAAGAGACGTTTACGTCTATCTCCCTAAGGTATATGATGATAACTTTCATACCCCGGGGCAGGCCAACTTTGGCTTTTCAGTTCTGTATCTACTCCACGATCTGGGGGGGGATTACTCCACGTTCGTTTCGGTTCACAAGATCGGGCAACTGGCCGACCGTTTGATCGAGGAGGGAGAGATTCAGCCTATGATCATTGTTATGCCGGATGCCTCCTCCCTGTCGGTAGGAGGTGGTTTCTACACCAACTCACCTTTGATAGGCAATTATGAGGATTATATCTTGGAGGGTCTGGTGGACAGCATAGATGCCAGCCTCCACACCTACGTCGTCAAACCGGGCGACGTGTACCTGCCGGATCCGAGATATCGAGCCATAGGTGGTTTGGGCATGGGTGGTTATGGTGCACTCAGGATGGCCATGGATTACGACACCACAATGTTTGCCGCGGTCAGCGCCATGAGTCCTTTTGCCTCCTTGGAGTCCTTCCTTACCAGAGAGACCATAGATAAGGTGTTTGAGGAGAACGGAATCGCAGCGGGTGACCTCTCTTACAACAGCTACAAGACGCTCAATCCCTGGCCGGACGATGCCCACCCCGATAAGACTTACAGCCAGCTTGTTTTCGCTATGGCGGCAGCCTTCTCTCCTCGCAGCACAATGGGGGGAGATACCACCAATTTCTTCACCCTGGCCACGGAAGGGGCAATGAGACACGGTGTGGATTTGCCCTTCGATGAGACCAGAACCGTCCCATCCGGTTCCGAGATCTGGAATAAGTGGCTGCAGTTCGACGTCAAGACCAAGCTGGCCAGCGATCCCGGCGCCTTCACCGATTTGAACATCTATCTGGATTGCGGAGACCAAAACGAGCTCGGGCTGCTCAACGGAACCAGAGCGCTGGACCAACTGCTTTCCTTGTATGGGCAGGAGCACAGCTACACAGAGTACAGCGGATATCCGAACAATCCGGCCGGACACGACAACTTCATATATGACCGGCTGGAGGCGGTGCTGAAGTTCCATTCGCGCAACTTCCCCCCGCCGGCGTACCGGGGCGCAGAATAAAGAACGCACAATCAGCCCCTTCTGAGGAGAATTGTTCAGAGAAGAGGTCAGGGATCGATTCCCTGACCTCTTTTTGCATGTGAAGCTCCGGTGCGCGCCAGCGTTGGATGTGCTTCTGGTCGACCCACCACTCGTGCTTGAGCGGGCCAACCGTGCCGGAGCGGACAAAAAAGGATTGACAGAATGTGAAGATGTGTTATCATACAACTAAGGGGAGGCGCGTGCTCTCCCCTCCGCGTGAAGACACTCGATCAGGAAAGGCTGTTTTCTTGGGATTTCTGTCGGGAAGAAGCCCGATCCGAGCGCATTTTGGGATGACCTTCAAGATTGGGCCATTTCTCACGTAAATCATGATAAGATTTGTCCTTTTTGACGAATCAAGGAAATCAACATATTAACCGATTAAGACCGTGAAGGAGGTTCAAGGTGATCACGGCCAAAGCTTCAAACGGGGTGAAGGGATTCATCCTCGCGTCAGCGGTTGTTTTTCTGGTTGTCAGTATTTCCATCCCGGTTTCGGCGGCAGCGAATCAGAGCTGGATTCCGCTAACTTCCGGTGCCCATCGCCCCCCGCAACTGGCTGAGCTACGGTCAGATTTCGACCTGGTGGAGTTTGAGATTCAGATTCCCGGGGTGTGGTCGGAAGAGATCGTCACCAAAGGCGGGGAGTTCACCCTCCTCTCCCTCTCAGGTTCGGGGATCACCAGCGTGGTCGGCCGGCCGCAACTGCCGGTTATAACCAAGATGGTGCAGATTCCCTACGGGGCAGAGGTGAGCTTGGACGTGGAGAGTTTCCAGGTTACGGAGAAAAGCCTGGAGGAGCTGGGGATCACCACAAGAATCGCGCCGGTTCAGCCCCCGGTGCCTAAAATCGAGGGCGCCTGGCAGCAGACCGCGTTCGCAATTGATCAAGACTACTACGGGCAAAGCAGGTTTCTGCCCGAGGTCAAAGCCGAGGTAGTGGAAACCGGGGTCATCCGGGGTCATCGCTTCGCAACCGTAGCCATTTACCCCGTCAGCTATAACCCCCAGGCGGGACGGGTGAGGCTCTACTCGGACATAAGGATAAAGCTGACCCTGTCGGGTTCGGATATGGTCTTCACCAGAAGTCAGCTTCATCGGTATGCCTCGCCTCCCTTCGAAAAGCTGTGTGGAGAGCTGTTCGTCAATTACGAGACTTACGCGCCCATCATCAAGGGGGCGCCCGAGTTGCCCATCGGATATCTGATCGTCACCCTCAATTCCTTTGCCCCACTGCTGAACGATTTGGCGGAGTGGAAGACCAAGAAGGGCTTCCAGGTGACCGTGGCCCAGATCCCGGATATCGGGACCAGCAAGGAGGCGATAAAGGGCTACATTGATGACGCATATGATGACTGGACCATTCCTCCCACCTACGTTCTGTTCGTGGGAGACGTGAACTACATCCCCCACTGGACCGGATCGTACAGCTCCACCGCCACAGACTTGAATTATGTGAAGATGGATTTGGATGCCTTCGCCGACATCTTCCGGGGGAGACTGCCGGCCCAGAGTTCTCTGGACGTCAACGCCATGGTCGCCAAGCTGCTCTACTACGAGAATCCCACCGCCGCCGATCTCGATTGGATGGGAGCTGCCTGTTTCATCGCCTCGGATGACGCCGGTTTGATGGCCGAGCGCACCCACCGGTATGTCATTCAGAACTACCTTGAACCCGCCGGGTTGGAATGCGATACGATCTGGGACCGGACCGGTGGCTACACCTACGAGATCACCGACTGCGTCAATGCCGGTAAGACCATCGTCTGTTATTCCGGGCACGGCTCCACCAGCGGTTGGGCGTGCGTGCCCTTCTATCAGAACGACGTTCGGAACCTGAGCAACCCGTACGAGTATCCCTTGGTTCTCTCCCACGCCTGTGTGACCAACACCTACAGCATCTCGGAGTGCTTCGGCGAAACCTGGCCCAAGCAGGTCAACAAGGCGGGCATAGCATTCTGGGGAGCTTCGGCCAACACCCTGTGGGATGAGGACGACATTTTGGAGAAGCGCATGTTCCAGGCGGCCTTTACCGAGACCTGCTATGCCATCGGAGACATGACCGACAAGGCCCTCTATTATCTCTACCAGTATTACAGCGGCGGAGGATACAGCCGTTACTACCTGGACTGCTACAACGTCATGGGCGATCCGTCTCTGGATCTTTGGACCGCCGCGGCCGAGTCCTTGGATGTAGATTGCCCGTCGATCGTCACCACCGGAACCAACCCGGTGAGTGTCACGGTTCAGGATCCGGGCGGCGCGCCGGTGTTCGGAGCGTTGATCTGTTTGCACAAAAGCGGTGAGGTTTTCGAAACCGGTTACACCGATGCTGCGGGCCAGGCGACGCTTTATCCCTCTCCTCTCACCATGGGCTTCATGGACATCACCGTCACCGCGCACAACCATCTGCCCTCCCTGGGCGTGATAGAGGTTGGGCAGGCCAAAGGAGACCTGACCGGTGACGGGGAGGTCGACATCGGCGACGTGGTCTATCTGGTCAATTATCTCTACAAGGGTGGCCCTGCCCCCAACCCTCCGGATATCGGAGACGTTAACTGCGACGGTGCCACCAACCTTGGCGACGTTGTTCATCTGGTCAATTACCTCTACCACGGTGGCCCGCCACCCTGTTCATGATGCACAAGTTAAGAGTGAGCCTTTCAGAAGCCCCCCATACGGGGGGCTTTTTATTTGGCTGAGCCTCTCGTCCGTTTCACGAGATTCCGCGGGGCAAGATGCCCCGCCTACGGGCCGTGTCAAAATTCGTTGAACCTAACCCCCTGTCTCCCCCTCTCCGTTTTACGTCGAAGATCCCGCCCTTCGGCAGGCTCTCCTCGAGTCTGCCCAGACGGGCAAGCGTCTGCTTGAGCGACCTCGGAGTCGAAGACAGGGTGGTGTCGAAGACCTTGAGTTCCATCGAAAGGAGCGAAGTCGAACCACCAGAGGCGGGAGAGAGGGGGACCAAAGGGGGAGAGGTAAGCCTGGGCTTCCGGGGTTGTATCCGGGGCAAGCGTTCCCCCAACTTCTTTTCTATCACAGCCAGATTCAGTAGGTCGTCGACCCGGCAAACCGACCGGACACGCCATATGTTGACCCCATAAAAAAATGTAAGGCCTTACGTAAAAAAAACGAAACCCAGCCCAGGTTAGGCGTGTATAAGAGGGTGTTAGAGGTGAAAAGATGGGTCCTTGCCTGTCCATGAGAGGGAATCAACTGAACGCTTCACCTCTGAATTCGAGGATCTGAAAGATGCCAAGTTGGAAATGGGTTTTGATCTTAGTTTTTCTCTTCGTCCTTTTTCTCCTCCTAAGTTATCTCGACGCGACGGCTCAGGAGACGGATGAGGACACCGTCAAGAGCATCACTGCGGCCAGAGTCAATCCGGGAGTGAAGATAGACGGAATTTTGGATGAACATTTCTGGCAGCAGGCTGAGCGTTCCGGGAACTTCACCCAGTACCAGCCGGACGAGGGTCAGCCGGCCAGCGAGACTACTTTCGTTAGAGTAGGTTATGACGACGAAGCCCTGTACGTGGGCTTGGAGATGTACGACTCCGAGCCGGAGAAGATAATCAGCCGCCTGACTCGAAGAGACAGGTATGTGGAAAACGACCTGGTCAACGTGATAATCGACAGCCACCACGACCACCAGACAGCTTACGCTTTCGTGGTATCCGTTTCGGGAACTCAGCGAGACTGCTACTACTACAACGACAACTGGAGCGACGACAGCTGGGACGCAGTCTGGGAATCGGCGACTCAGATGACCCCCTGGGGTTGGACGGCGGAGCTCAAGATACCTTTCCACTGTCTCCGTTTTGCCTGTGAGGAGAGTCCGGTGTGGGGATTCTACTGCAGCCGGCGCATCGCCCGGAAGAACGAATTGGATCGGTGGATATATATTCCGGAGGAGGCCAGTGGGTTTGTGTCCCACTTCGGTCACCTTAAAGGATTGAAAAATCTTAGGCCTCCAGAGCGGCTGGAGGTCCTGCCCTATATGGTCGACTACCTGGAGACCGGCCCCAAAGGACAGGGCAATCTTGACGGCAGGGACTTCACCAGAAATTTGGGATTCGATCTCAAGTACGGCATCACTTCCAACATAACCTTGGACGCCACGGTCTACCCCGACTTCGGGCAGGTGGAGCAGGACGAGACCATTCTCAATCTATCCGTATTCGAAACCTGGTACCCGGAGAAGCGGCCTTTCTTTTTGGAGGGATTCAAGATCTTCGAGACCCCCTTCGATCTCTTCTATTCCCGCCGCATCGGCAGGTCGCCGCGCGGTTCCCCGGACGATGTGAAGTACATGATAGATCAACCGACCGCCACCAGCATATTGTTTGCCGGCAAGGTCAGCGGCAAGACCAAGGGAGGCACGTCCATCGGCATACTGGAGGCGGTGACGGAGAGGGAGACGGCGGAATTCAGACACGAGGAGGGTTATCGGGCCAAAGAGGTGGTGGAACCCGAAGCCAATTATCTGGCGGCCCGACTCATGCAGGACGTTTTGAAAAACTCGGTCGTGGGAGTCATGGCAACCGCAGTCAATCAGGATGGACGCCACCCGGCTTATACCGGATGCACGGACTGGAAACTGCGCTTCCATAACGGGGATTACGAATGGGCAGGGCAGGTTATGGGCTCCAAAACCGGGCCGGAGGAGAAGGGTTGGGGCGGATGGCTGCACTTTGAAAAACAGGGGGGGGAGCATATCCGCGGATCGATCGGCGTGGAATACTTAGACAGGGCCATAGATTTGAACCACATGGGATTCCTTTCGCGCAACGACTATAAGGAAGCCTGGGCCTGGGTGCAGTACAGAACCACCAAGCAGTGGTGGATAATCAGGAAGACCTGGAACAATCTGAATGTGGGCCTGGCCGAGAACCTTTCCGGGGTGAAACGGGTGCGCGGCGGGAACTTCAATAACTCCATCGAGCTGACCAATTTTTGGAGTTTGGGGGGCGGAATCTGGCAGGATTATGACAACACCTATTCCGATCGGGAGACCCGAGGCGGCCCACCTGCCCCCATTCCGATCGGCCGGAACTGGTGGGTCTGGCTGGAAACCGACGCCCGCAAATGGTACCAGGTCAACCCCTACTTCGAAATGGGAGATACCCGGGACGGACGTTTCCATACCTACAGTCTCTGGTTCGAATTGCACCCCAGGTCTAATATCGAGTTCAGCGGAGGTCCCGGATACTACCTGAGCAAAGGGGTTTCCCGATGGCTGACCAACCTGGAGGACGATGACGGCAACAGAACCGATGACATCTTCGGCGAGCAGAACGTGGAGAGATTCGACATGACCATCAGGGCAACCTACACCTTCACCAAGGATTTGACTCTTCAGATCTATGCGCAGCCATTCATGGCGGCGGTGGATTACCAAAACTTCAAGAAACTGGTTCCGCCGGATGGATATGAGTATGTGGATGAGACGGTCTATGACGAAGAGGAAGAGGAGCCGGATTGGAACTGGAAATCCTTCAACTCGAACGTGGTTCTGCGCTGGGAGTATCGACCGGGGAGCACCCTGTTTTTGGTTTGGACTCAGGCACGAGATACCTGGGATCAGGGGATTGGTGATTTCAGGTTCAGACGCGATTGGGACGCCCTTTTTGACACCCTGCCGGGCAATACCTTCCTGGTCAAACTCAATTACTGGTGGACCCTGTAAAGGAATAGAGGACTCTAATCAACGCTGCGGGGCAGGATGCCCCGCCTACCCATATGAGATCGTACGGTTAGTCAGCTCGAGATCCGAGGGGCAGCTGACCGGGCCTAAAGCGTCGCACATTGAGGTGCGACGCTTTCTTTTTTATGCCTTGACAAATCAGCGTTCCAGGTTATTTTTGCCTTAGGAGTGTGTGTTTACTCGAATCAGTTCACCCCACGAGTACTTATGGGCAAGAAGATATATCTACAGACATTCGGATGCCAGATGAACGTGTACGACTCTGAGAGACTTCAGGGCCTGCTGGTTTCGGCCGGTCACAAAATGACCGCGAAGGCTGAGGATGCCGACATCATCGTGCTGAACACCTGCTCGGTGAGGGGGAAGGCGGAGAGCCGCGCCCTGGGAAGGTTGTCGGAATTGCAGCGGCACAAGCAGAACAATCCCGAAGTCATGCTGGTGGTGGTGGGGTGCATGGCGCAGAGGATGGGCGAAGATCTGCTTAAAGAAAAACCGCATCTGGACTTGGTTCTGGGCCCGGATCAGATCTTTCGGCTCCCCGAGTATCTGCAGAATCACAGCGACAGCGCCAGGGTGGCGGTCTGTGCATCCCGTGATGGTTTCGACCGGCAGACCATATGGGAACATGACATCCTCCCCGAGCGAAAGACTCCCTTCACCTCGTTCGTGGCCGTCTCCCGCGGCTGCGACAACTTCTGCTCATACTGCGTGGTCCCCTATGTGCGGGGACCGGAGAGACACCGCCCGGCAGATCAAATCCGAAGGGAGGTTGAGCTTCTGGCCCAAACGGGCTGCCGGGGGGTTACCTTGATCGGCCAGAACGTCAACTCTTACCAGTTCGGTGGGCAAGATTTCGCCGACCTGCTTCAGATGATAAGCCAGCAGACGGAGATCGATCGGATTCGCTTCATGACCTCTCATCCCAAGGATCTGTCCGATAAGCTGATAGACAAGATGGCCGGGCTTCCCAAGGTTTGCGAACACATCCACCTTCCCCTGCAATCCGGATCGGATAATGTCTTGAAAAAGATGAATAGGGGTTATACTTCCGGCGATTATCTCCGACTGACAGACCGAATCAAGGCCAGAATACCTGAGGCGAGCATCACCACCGACATAATCGTGGGTTTTCCCACCGAGACGGAGGAGGACTTTGAGAAGACCCTGGACATGGTAAGAGAGGTGGAATTCGACTCCGCCTTCATGTTCCGCTATTCGGTGCGGGAGGGAACCAAAGCCGCCCTGCTGGAGGATGACGTGCCGGAGGAAGAGAAGCTGAAGCGACTTCACGTTCTGATCGACCTGCAGAAGGATATTTCCCTAAAGAAAAATCAGCGCTTGGTGGGCAAGACCTTCGAGGTCTTGGTCGATGATAGAAGTAGACGAAATCCGGGCAAGTGGAAGGGCAAAACCGAGGGCAATAAGACCGTGGTTCTTGAGGGGGACGACGACATCCTGGGGGAAATCGTCCCGGTGACCATAAACGAAGCAGATGGCTTCACCCTTTTTGGAAAGCAGCGGGAGAAAGTTTGCGCCCGATGATAACCCATGCAAAGAGAAGGCGAGATGAAGAAGATACTTGAAATCCTGGTCGAGCAGTTGGCTGAGTTTTTCGGTGTGAGACACTTTGCCATCTTTCAACTGAATCCATTGGGGCTTGAGTTGGATCTGGCACACTCGTCGGGGTTCAAAGACAGGTCGATCGCACTGCTCACAGGCTTGAAGGCGGACCAGGGCATTCTTAAGCGTCTTGTTGATACCGCGGTCCCTCAGGTGGTGAACGACGTCCGCGAGACCGAACCCACTCTATCTGCTTTGGCCGGGGAAGAGGGATTGGAGTCGATGATCTGCGTCCCCGTCTTCTCAAGGGACGAGCTGTGGGGATTGCTGGCTGTATTCAGCCGGGAGAAATCGAGATTCAAGGAAGAAGACGGAAGAATCATTACCCTCTTTGGCGGACAGATCGGACAGCTGCTGGAGCATCTCTCGCAGTCCGTTAAGGACAACTTGGATGAGGTCCTGGTGCCGATTTTAGGGAGCATCGAGTTGATGCACTTCAGATACCAGGACCGGGGAGCCATTCCCATATCCGAGGTCCTTGAAGCCCAGAATCGATTCAAAAGAAGGGTTCTATCGTATATCGCGGGCCTGGAGCAGGGGTCGTTAGAGAAGATAACCGGTGAGGGGGAAACAAAAGAAGAAAAGGTCAAACTCCCTTCCGGAGACGAGTTGAGCGTTGAAGAGATCATAACCATAAAGGGAGATGAGAACTCGGCTCCGAATACAAAGAAGGTCCTGGTCATAGACGATCAGCCTATCGTCACCGATCTTCTGGTGAGCGTGCTGGAAAGGATGGATTATCAGTCCCAGGTGGCCTCCTGCGGCAAGGAGGGGCTGGAGATGTTCGAAAGAGACCGGTTCGATCTGGTGATAACCGACCTGGGAATGCCCGATATATCGGGCTGGGAGGTCTCTCAGGCCGTGAAAGAGAAGAGGCCCGAGGTTCCGGTGGTGGTGATCACCGGCTGGGGAGTGGATCCCGATCCCAATAAGGTGAAGGACTCGAAGGTCGACCTGATCATAACCAAGCCCTTCCAGGTGGATCAGTTGGAGAAGACCATCAGAGACTTAATAGAGAGATGAGTAGTTCCTCCGCGACGTAACCTCGTCAGTCTTCCGTCGATCTGCCAGCGGAAATCAGGCCAAACCAACAGAAGCATACAAGATCATGCTCAAAACCACGGTTGTGGGGAGCTACCCCAAGATAACCGAGGACAAGGCAGCGGTGAATCTCCGCCGGGCGCGGAACAGGTTCGATCAGGGCAAGATTTCCGCAGAGGAGCTTGAGCAAGCCTATCAGGAAACAATCAGAAGAGTCATACGGGAACAAGAGGAAGCAGGAATCGATCTGATCACCGACGGGCAGATTCGCTGGGACGATCCGGTCACTCCTTTTGCCCGGAACATCGATGGAATCGAGATAGACGGGCTTCTGAGATTCTTTCACAACAATTTCTATTACCGCCGCCCTATCATCAAATCCAAGCTGGCCTTTAAGGAGTACTCAGTAGTCGACCAGTTCAGTTTCGCGAGAGAGAATGCCAATAGGGAAGTCAAGCCCGTTATGACAGGGGCCCTTACCTTCGCGCAGCTCTCCAGGGATGAATTCTATCACGATGAGGAAAAGCTGGTCCTCGACCTGGCGCAGATATTACACAAGGAAGCAGAGAAGCTGAGCCAGGAAGGTGCGAAGACGATCCAGATAGACGAGCCTTCCTTGTGTTTCCTTCCCGAGAAACTTCCACTCGTCAGGGAATCCTTAAGAATAATCACCGAAGGGATAGAGGCCAGGTTCGCCCTGTATCTCTATTTTGGCTCAATCCAGGAATTAGCGCCCCACCTTTTCGATCTTCCGGTCGACCTATTAGGGGTGGATCTGGTGAGCAGAGAAGAGAATCTTGATCTGCTTCTGGAATCCTGGAAGGAAAAAGAGATCGGCCTGGGGTATGTGGATGCGCGAAGCACGAAGATGGAGACGGAGTCAGAACTTCTGACCGTCTTCGAAAGAGTCACCAGCAAGATTCCCGCAGATAAGATCCTCGTAAATCCTTCCTGCGGGCTGGAATTCCTGCCTCATGCTGTGGCACAGAAGCAGCTAAGGAACATGGTTGAGGCGGTAAAGGAATTCAGGATATGAAGGCGAACATGTGCAACACAAGGCAGAGTGGGCAAAGGGGATAAGAGCCGTTCCTGCAAAACATACCTGCTTTGATACGGAACGCGCCTCACCTTGCAGCCCTCGGCAAGAGCTCTGCTCAGATTGGAATGCTCAGAGCTTGCTGATTTCTCACTTACGTTGCCTCTAGACTGTTGAAAACTCACCAGGGGAGCACAGATTCTACTCACTGGGGACGAAGCGAATCTTGCACAGAGGTTTTGGACCGCGATTTCAGTTTGTCAACACGGTTCTCACCAAATTCTTGAGTAGTCGGTCGCGAACGCCCAAATTCTTCGGGTCGTCAAAGATATTTCTTCCTCTGGTCTCGAATTCGTTCAGGAGTAACTGCAGGTCGACATTGACCAGATAACCTTTACATCCCCTGAAGCAGGTATTACCGTTCACCATCTGCGGCTTCCGTCTGAGCTTGATTACCTCCTGGAGGTTATCTTCCTGCAGGCTAATGTCTCCGTAGTCGAACGCCTTCTCATATTTCGTCTCGCAGCAGGCATAGGCATGCCCATCGCAGCCGAGCACTAGAGGATTGAAATCCCGATACCAACATGCCTTGAAAGGGTTAACCCCAATAGGCTCATGGATCATCCGTTCCAACTTGGAGATAGTAATCTCGGGGAGTTTTAGTTCTTTGTCCTCCGAAATAGCCTTAATCGCTTTAGTGTGGTCTCTGTAAGCCTCGGGGGTCACCACAAATCGCCCCTTCTTATACTCGTGTTGGGCTTTGAAGCGAATTCCGTTGACACCTAGCTGACTCACCTGTCTTATATCGGCCTCGAGCTCTGCAATTGGCGTTTTCGGTGTCATCAGAAAATTGGCGTATAGTTTGGTCGGCAAGAACTGGTTGGAAATGAGCTTGCGTGCGTGACTTATTGTCGCGCCAATCATCCCTAAATGGCTGTACCTTTCGGTCATTGGTGGTATTGAGAAACGGATACTGTCCAAGAGAAATATCAATTCCTGAATCCTCACGGGGCTTAGAGCAAGTTTGTATCCGCCTCTTGTGGCAAGATTTGTGCGCAGCCCGGCATCATTGGCGGTTTTCAATATTCCCAGGAAATTCGCATACGCTTCCTCCTCCAGATTCTCTCCCCCGCCAGAGAACAACACTCCTGAAAAACCCAGCGACTTTGCTTTTTTCACTACGTATGTCCCAACTTCTGGATCAAGAAAGACTTTCATATGCTTCTGCCCAAAGGTGCAGTCACCGGCACAGGCAGGCGTCCCGCGGCAGAGGAGCGTTGTATCTATCTCGAATTCTGGACTATATGTCTCGGAAAATGCGAAGATGTTGAAATCTGTCCGACGCGACTCCAATATGTTCCACTCTAGCCAGCGGAGAAGAATCTCTGATTTATCCACGAATCTCTGCGAAGTCAAATCATCCGAGGGAGGAAAGAGAGGTTTGGGAATATCTAGTAATCTATCGCCTAGCTCATTAACATTCATGAACTGGTAAGGATTCAATGCTCTGACAACATTTATCCTATCTTTCCGCGGTGGCAAGAAGCACAGCAGTTTGCTGAACACGTCTTCTCTCTTCACTTTTCTGACCGCCTGGAGAAAGGCGGGTTTTCTGATCAGCACTACTCCAGCATCCATCAGAGAACTATAACCCTCAAAAGGCCCTCCTTTTGGTGGGGTATCGAAAGCCATTCTCCCTGCGCCAATGACCGACACGCGTGTGGAAGTAGATTTCTCCAAAGGCGTATCCTTGACGTCTGCCAAGAGTATTGACGCGTCGGCCTTTGTGTCGAGGTGACGTGACACGAAATCGCGAAGCGTCTCCAACTGCATGAATGGCTGATCTCCTACACAGAGGAGAATATTGTCGCAGTCTTTCAGTTCCGCAAGTATTTGCTTTGTGTACTTTTTAAGATGACCTGCGGTATTAGGCTCAAGATCTGACCCGTCGTCGCTTGACACTCGTACGCACTTCATAGCATTTCGCTTGCTCGTGTTCAGAACAGAACTCGAAACTGCAGTGCCGTCATATCCGACCAGAACCACTGCCCCAACCCCCAGAGCCTGGAGCAACTCGGTTGTATATTGAATCATTGGTTTCTTCTGACCGTCCCGCTCAATTTCCACCAGCATCTTTGATCCGCCGGTGCCCATGCGGGAACTCTTCCCTGCGGCGAAGATCACGCCTGACACTTTGTTCCTTTTGCTTGCCATATCAAGACCTCCTCAACACATGTTGTTGACGCGGCTTACGGAAGTGGAAACACCTTCAAACCGCTGATAGAAGTTGATCCATCCTGGGTGTTTCTGCAGATTGATACATACCTCAAGTTGCTCTGAGATTCCCTCAGCCCCGAGAACTCAACACAGGGCGTCCGGTTCACTTAACAAGCCCCCAATGATATTTAGGTTCGACCAGCCGCGTTGGCGTCTTTCATTACTATCCTCTCTTGTCAAGCGGCCCTTGGAGGAGCCCTGTGGCCAACTGTCCAAGACCAACATCGCTTCACACGACGAGGCTCTCTGGTCCTCGTTCCGACTGAAGCCCTGAGATCCACTGACAATAGTCTAAGTGTTTTTGCGTCAAAAGTCAAGAACTTTTGGATCCCATATCCGCCATTCTGTACATCGAGTTACTTGATGTTTGGTGATGTGGATACGAACGCTGATCCCTTGGCCCAAGCAGTATTTCTCTGGCCGAGCATCCGATGTCCCGAGTGGCTCGCTTTGCAGCTTCGACCTAACCTTCTCCCAAAATGGAAGAGGGGACCACCACGTAATTGCGAGCGAAGCGAAGCAATCTAATTGGGCGGGCACAACAGTATCAAGGGATTGCCGCGTCGCCCCCCTGCGAGGCGCTCCTCGCAATGACTGTCTCTTTCCCTCTGCCAAAATGGGAGAGGGAACCGTTCCCCGTTCTTCCTGGTCTCTCCCTCACTCTCTGCCATGCAGGAAGGACAACATCTCCCTTCCCTCTATAGATTCGACAGGCTCAGTACAGGTGGGGGGCTAAGGAGAGGGCAAAGGTTATGTCATCGAACCGCAGATGAACACAGAGTGGCCGCGCCGATGAAGCCGGCGTCGTTGCCTAACTTTGCTTTGACCACCTTCAACTTCTTGGTCGCGGAAGGAAACGCTCTTTTCTTGACTTCGTTTTCGATTCTGCGGATGAAGCCGAGTCCTCCCTGCGACACCCCGCCCCCAATTACCACCACCTGGGGATTGACTAAGTTGACTGCGCTGGCTATCCCTGCGCCCAGGTATTCGCAAGCCCGATTGACCACACGTGAGGCTGTGGCGTCTCCCTTTTTCTCCGCCTGAAATATGACCTCGGTGGTCAGTCTGCTCGAATCTCCACGGGTCAACTTGTGAATAAGAGATTTTCGGTCGTTGCGCAGAAGTCTTTTTGCGTCTCTTACCATGGCAGGCGCCGAGGCGTACATCTCCAGGCAGCCGATACCGCCGCAGTTGCACTTTCGCCCTCTGTGGTTTATGGTCATATGCCCGAATTCAGCACCGGCGAAGCTCGAACCGTGGAAAAGCTCTCCGCCTAAGATTATCCCGCCCCCTATCCCGGTTCCCAGGGTCAGACACAGCACGTCCTTGAATCCCTTGGCCGCCCCGAACTTGAACTCAGCTAAGGCCATCAGATTGGCGTCGTTATCCACGTGTATGGGGTAGTCGAAGTGGTCGGAAAGTCTTCTTTTTAGGTTCACTCCAAGCATCTGAGGCAGGTTGGGACAGGAGCCTTCGATCTTTCCGGTTCTTGGGTTTACGCTCCCGGGAGAACCTACCCCTATGCAGTTGACTCTTATCCTCTTTCTGCCGGCAAAGGCCAGTGATCGTTTCACGGCCAGCCTCAGGTTGCTCAGGATGGCCTCTCTTCCCAGATTCACCTGGGCAGAGAGCATCCCCTTGTGCAAAACCTCGCCGTCGTGAGAGACGACGCCAAACTTAATGTTAGTTCCCCCCAAATCGATACCAATGGAATGTCTTTTGCTCATCTGCTCTCGGCTCAGTTGTTTCCTGTCTGCCGTCTGCTGTTATAGGTTTCGATTCCCCGGGCCAAGATTTTCATGGCCTTCTCGAGATCGTCGGTGTTCAGCACGTAGGCTATCCTGGCCTCATCCTGGCCCTTTCCCGGGGTGGCATAGAATCCCGGTCCGGGCGCGATCATGGTGGTTTCTCCGTCCAGGTTGAAATCGGTCAGCATCCACTGACAGAAATCCTCGACGTCTTTGACCGGCAGCTTGGCCATTATGTAGAATGCGCCGTTGGGCTTAAGACAGATGGCCCCCGGGATCTTCATCAGCTCATCATAGACCGTATCTCTGCGCTTCTTGTATTCTGCCGCCATCTGCTCGAAATAGTCGTCCCCGATTTCAAGGGCCGAGGCGGCCCCGGCCTGCTCTATGGAGGGAGAACATAACCTGGCCTGGCCCATCCTCAGGGCCGCGCTGATGACCTCCTGGTTCTTGGATACCATGCATCCGATCCTTGCCCCGCAGGCGCTGTACCTTTTGGAGACGGAATCCAAGATAACGGCGCGATCGGAGATGCCCTCAACGTGCATGATGCTGGTATGCTTCCCCTGGTAAACGAATTCCCTGTAGACCTCGTCCGAGAGGATGAACAGATCATGTTTCTTGCCGATCTGGCCGATCATCTCCATCTCCTCCCGGGTGTAGAGCGTTCCGGTGGGATTATTGGGAGAGCAGATCAGGATGCCGCGGGTTCGCGGCGTGATCTTCTCCTCGATTATCTCCCTGGGCGGGAGATGGAAACCGTTCTCGGCCTGAAGGGTGACCGGAACCAGTTTTACGTCCGCCATCATGGCGAAGCCGTTGTAGTTGGTGTAGAACGGCTCGAAAACGATTATCTCGTCCCCCACCGAGGCGATGCAGATCATGGCGAAGATTATAGCCTCACTTCCTCCGGTGGTCACCTGTATGTCTTTCTCCTCCACCTGGATGCCTTTCTTGGCGTAATACTGAACCAGTCCGGAAAGGTAATCCTGGCTGCCTTTGGAATGACCGTAGGCCAAGACCTCTTCCGAGTAGTTTCGGATGGCGTTCATGAACTCCGGCGGAGTGGGGATGTCCGGCTGTCCGATGTTAAGGTGGTAGATCTTGATGCCCCTTTTCTTGGCCGCATCGGCGAAGGGCACCAGTTTTCTTATGGGCGAGGGAGGCATGTCGCTCGCTCTCCGGGAAATTTGCGGCGATCTCATCGAATCTCCTTTTTTCCGTATCTGAAAGTCTCTCCAACAAAACAAGGTAAGCAAACTCAGCACTCTTGTCAAACCAAAATCAGGGGAGTGCCCGCTCCGATCAGAGTCGGGCCGATGGCCCGCCAAGAGCGCCCGCGGGGCAGTTTGGACGCGATCCGCGGGTGCTCAATTTATGCCCACTTGGGCGGAAATCGACCATTTTTCCCTTGACAGGACTGGGATGGGTTTGGTATACTAAAAGGCTGGATTTCTCTAAACGCTCACAGGCGTCAAGCGTTGAACCGGTGAAAGGAGGCAGAGCCCGCTAGATAAGCGAAAAAGTTCGAAAACCAGGTTGAGCCAACCGACCGTCGACGGTAGCTTGCCTGCCCGCGACGACGGAGTGACCAGCCTGGATACCGATGTTTAGCCCAAGGGTCGGCCTCGATTATCAGTGTGGCAGAGAAAGCAGAGCTTGGTTTCTCTGAGGGGCTTGACTTTGGAGCAGAAAGGAATTGTTTTCCGTAAGACGGTGCCGAGTTGAGGTGGAGCGTCCATCCCATGCGTGACTCGGCTTTTTTAAATCGGATATGGGGGAGGTTAAGATCCTGATGAAGCTACGTTCGGGAGCCATCCTGATTCTCGTTTTTGCCCTTCTGAGTTGGCTCTTTACACCGGCGATGGGCCGCGGCCAGGTTATGCCCTCTGAAGAGGTTCCACTCTCCACACCGGCCAAGCCCGAACCGACGCCGGTTCTGGAAAGGAGCATAGATCCTGCAGAGTACCTGGTGGGGGCCGGGGACGAACTATCCATCGATATATGGGGCCAGATCAACGTCCACCACGTTTTGACCATCACCCCCGAAGGAAACCTGCTGGTTCCCGGGGTGGGGAGGATCCAGGTCGGAGAGATGTGCTTGTCGGATGCCAAGGAGGTCCTCCGGAAGGAGATTCTCCGGTCCTTTAGGAATGCTGAGGTGACCATTACCTTGCTGGGCCTGAGGATGGTAAAGGTGACGGTGGCTGGTGCAGTACGGAGTCCTGGGATTTACTCGGTGTCCGCCAACACCCGGGTCTCGGAGGTGATAGCCGAGGCCGGAGGCTTGCTGGAAAGCTCGTCGCGCAGAAATGTCGTTCTGACGCGGCCCGACAATTCCAATGTGGCGGTGGACATCTTAAGGCTCGAAAGGCTGGGAGACCGGCGCAGAGACCCCCACGTGTTTGGCGGGGATGTCGTTTTCGTTCCGACCAGGGAAAAAAGCATAAACGCAGTGGGAATCTACGGGGCGGTGAAGGAGAGCGGTAGCTTCGAATATGCCCCGCACGACAGTCTGCTGGATTTGATCAGTTTAGCCTACGGTCTGACCCTGGACGTGGACCTGCTGCAGGGGGAACTGGTCAGGTTCAACGCAGATAATCTGACCACCACCCTGATTCCCATAGACCTTAAGAATCTGGTGTCAGGAGGCGATCTGCGGGAGAACCTTCCCCTCATGCCGGATGACCGGGTGTTCATACGAATAATCCCCAAGTTCCACAAGAAGGATCAGGTGACGGTAAGAGGCGAGGTATACTATCCCGGCGTATACAACGTTGAGGAGGACAAAACAACACTCTCCGAGATCATAGCCAAGGCCGGGGGATTTACACCCAACGCCTCGCTGGCCGAAGCGGAGATGGTCAGATCCTACAACGTGGTCGATCCCGAGTTCGAAAGGCTAAAGAACATTCCGGTGGCCGACATGACCGAGTCGGAGTACGAGTACTTCCGGCTCAGATCCCGAGAGAATCCCGGAAGGGTGGCGTGCGACTTCGAAAAGCTTCTGGCGGAGGGGCTGAAGGACTTTGACGTGGCCTTGAAGAGCGGCGACGTGATCGACATCCCGCCCAAGAGCATGGTGGTCAACGTCTCGGGAAGCGTGGTGAACCCAGGGCTGATTCCCTACGAGCCGGGGATGGATCACAAGTACTATATCACCCGGGCGGGGGGATTCTCGTGGAAGGCCCGGCAGGGTAAGATCATGATCATCAAAGGGCAAACCGGAGAGAGAATGAAGCCGTCCAAACGACGCAAGATAGACCCGGGAGACACCATCCTGGTTCCCGAGAAGCCGGAAAGGAACTATTGGAGATTCTTCAGGGATACCATGCTGGTGCTGGGAAACGTGGCCACCATCTACCTGGTCATTCAACAAGCCACCGAGTGAGCAAGTCGGGCGGTCTCTCCCCAGAGCAAGGACGAAGAGTGGAAGACAGGGAATCACAAGCCGGGAAGGTAAACATTTACACATACTTGGCCATCCTGGTGGCCTATCGCCGGTTCATCTTCCTGAACCTGGTGGGGGTGTGCCTGATCGTGGCCCTCCTCTCTTTTCTGCTTCCCAGCTGGTATCGAGCCACCACCACCGTCCTTCCTCCGGGCGGAGAGGCAGCTTTGGGTCTGGGTGCGGCCACGTCCCTCCTGGGTGCGGCCCCCGGATTCGCTACATCCCTCTCTCTGCCCTTCATGGCCACCCCCTCAGATATCGTCGCAGCCATCCTCAAATCGAGAGCGGTGGGGGAAGCGGTCATCAAGAAAGAAGATCTGATGGAAGCCTACGACATGGAATCCATGGAGAATGTTCTGAGGGAGCTTTTTGCGCGGGTCAAGGTCACAGTGACTCCGGAGGGCCTGATATCGCTTTCCTACGAGGACAAAGACAGGGTGAGAGCCGCCGACGTGGCCAACCGGTTCATAGAGCAGTCGGATCGAATCGGCCGGGAGACCAGCGCCTCTCAGGCCAAGAGCGCTCGCAAGTTCATTGAAGAGCGTCTGACTCAAACTCAGGAAGAGCTTACCCGCTCGGAGGAGGATCTGAGGAGATTCCAGGAGGAAAATAAAACCATTCTTCTGGACGATCAGATGAGGGCGTCCATCGAAAAGGCGGCCGAGCTCAAGGCCCGGATGGTATCCGCGGAGATCGAACTGAACGTGCTGGGCAAAACCATGTCCCCGACGCACCCCCGGATAAGGTCGCTCAGAAGCGAGGTGGGCGAGACAAAAAAGCAGCTGGAGATTTTGGAGCGGGGAAAAGACCAAGAAGATCCTGAGGGGAAGACAGTCCTGGACATCCCTTTCTCCCAGGTCCCCTCTTTAAGCCTCAGACTGGCTCGGTTGATCCGCGAGGTGCGGATACAGGAGGCGGTCTTTGAGCTTCTTACCCAGCAGTACGAACAGTATAAGATCCAGGAGACCAAGGATACTCCCACCCTCCAGGTGCTGGATCGGGCCGTTCCCCCGGAGCGAAGAGCCAGACCGAGAAGAGCGCTGCTGGTGGGTCTATCCGGCATCCTCAGCCTGTTTGCCTCGATGATGTTTGTATTCGGCCTGGAGTATTTCAGGGCCTTAAGACAGCGAAACCCGGAGGGGTTCGATAGATTCACCGCTCTTTTGGGCGCGTGGAGAAGGGATATGGAGGATTTGAGGAGGAAACTCTCATTCAGGCAGGGGAGGGATTCAACCTGATCCCTTCCTCAAGCCAGGTGAAAGGGGTCCTGGAAGCTTGTGCGCAGGCGAAGGAGCTCGAAGAGCAGCAGTGGATGCTGAAGAGACCTCAGCGGAGAGTCGATTCTCCAGCATCGAGTATCAAGGGCCCAGCTCCGACAGGAACTCCGTCAACGGCAAAACGATAAGCTGCCAAACGATTAATCTTTTTGAAAGGTGAGTTATGGTTAAAGTAGGTCTGATAGGTTGCGGCGCTTGGGGGAAAAACCTGCTTAGGAATTTCGCCAACCTGCCGGGATGTGCGCTTCTGGCCTGCTGTGACGAAAGCGCAAAGCAGGTGCAGAAAATCTCTCCCGGCTATCCGGGGATAAAGTTCACCCGGGATACCGGGGAGATCATAGAAAACCCCAACTTGGACGCGGTGGTGATAGTCACCCCTCCCGCCTCGCACTTCCAACTCTGCAGGGCGGCCATCATGGCGGACAAGGATGTGTTTGTTGAGAAGCCGCTGGTGCTCAACACCAAAGAGGGTGAGGAGTTGGTGGAGCTGGCGGAGAAGAAGAAGAAGATCCTGATGGTGGGGCATATTATGGAGTATCACGCCGCCACGCTGAAGCTGAAGGAATATATCGACCAGGGTGAATTGGGCCGTGTTTATTACCTTTATTCCAGCCGGGTGAACCTGGGGAAGGTGCGGGACATAGAGAACGCCCTGTGGAGCTTCGCCCCGCACGACATCTCCATGATACTCTTCTTGCTGGATAAGGAACCGGTTTCGGTCACCGCCACCGGACAGTGTTATCTGCAGAAGGACAAGGGCATCGAGGATGTGGTGTTCATGAACATGCGCTTCGATGACGGCACCATGGCTCACGTCCATGTCAGCTGGTTGGATCCGCACAAGGAGAGAAGGCTGACCGTGGTGGGAGACAAGAAGATGGCGGTGTTCGACGACGCCCGCTCCGCCGAGAAGATCTGGATCTACGACAAGGGGGTCCAGACCAAGCAGGACTACAGCACCTATGGGGAATATTTGAGCCTCAGGTTCGGCGATGTGGTGATTCCCAACATACCGGCAACCGAGCCTTTGAGGACGGAATGCCAGCATTTCATCGAGTGCGTCAAGAGCCGCAAGACACCACGCAGCGACGGCCGGGACGGCCTACGGGTGTCGAAGGTTCTGGATGCCGCCCAGAGGTCACTGAAGACCGGCGGGTCTCCGGTTGAGATCAAATAGCGCCGAGTCGTTCACCATATTCGTGCAAGTATCTTTTAGGAGCCAAAGAGATGGAGAATTTCATTGACACATCTGCGAAGATCGGAGAGGGGACCAAGGTAGGAAGGTACTCGGTCATCGAAGCGGACGTCAGCATCGGGAAGGGCTGCATCATCGGAAACAACGTCACCATACACCCCGGAACCCAGATCGGTGATTCGGTCAGGATCGATGACAATACGGTGATCGGAAAACAGCTGATGAAGTCCCCCCGATCGGCCACCACCAAGGACCAAAAGCTGCCGCCGGCCAAGATCGGGGACAACTGTTTGATAGGCACATCCGTGGTGATTTATGCCGGTGCCACCCTGGGGGAGAAGGTTCTGGTGGCCGACCTGGCCACGGTCAGGGAGAACGTCACGGTGGGGGACTTCACCATCGTAGGAAGGGGCGTGGCCATCGAGAACGTGTGCAAGGTGGGCGCCTACTGCAAGCTGGAGACCAACGTCTATATCACCGCCTACTCCGAGTTGGAGGACTATTGCTTCATCGCCCCCTGCGTGGCCACCAGCAACGACAACTATATGGCCCGGAGCGAGGAGAGATTCAAGCACTTCAAGGGGGTGACGGTCAAGAGGGGCGGCAGGATCGGGCTCAACGCCACCATCCTTCCCGGAAAGACCATCGGGGAGGACTCCCAGGTGGCCGCCGGAGCGGTGGTGACCAGGGACACCCCGTCCAAGAAGATAGTCTTGGGAATGCCGGCCAAACCATTCAGAGACGTGCCCAAAGATCAGCTTCTGGAGAATCAGTAGCCTGAGTTAGCGAAGCGAGGATTTTCGGGTTTGTTGGAATTCGTTTGACCCAATTCGAGCTTGAACGAAAAACTTGATGGAGGATTAGATGAACGTTCCTTTTTTGGATTTGAAAAGACAGTATGCTTCGATAAAGGAAGAACTGGATCAGGCGGTCTTCTCCGTCTTGTCTCACACCAAATTCATCCTGGGCCCGGAGGTACAAGGCTTCGAGGAGAAGGTGGCCCAGTACTGCGGCACCAAGTTCGCAGTGGGAGTTGCCTCGGGAACCGATGCCCTGCTCCTCTCCTTAAGAGCCTGCGGGGTGGGAACGGGGGATGAGGTGATCACCACCGGTTTCTCCTTTTTCGCCACCGCCGGTGTCATCTCCCGGCTGGGAGCAATCCCGGTCTACGTGGACATCGACCCGGATACCTACAATATGGCGCCGGATAAAATCGAGGAGAAGATCACCTCCAAGACCAAAGCCATCATGCCGGTTCATCTCTTCGGCCAGTGCGCTGACATGGATCCGATCATGGAGATTGCCCGTAAGCATAAGATCAAGGTGGTGGAGGATGCAGCCCAGGCCATCGGATCCGAGTACAAGGGAAAGAAGGCGGGGAATCTGAGCGATTTCGGCTGCTTCTCCTTCTTCCCCAGCAAGAACCTGGGAGCGGCAGGAGACGGCGGGATGGTGGTGACCAATGATCAGGAGATGGCCGACCTGGTGAGAATACTCAGAGTCCACGGCTCGAAGCCGAAATACTACCACTCCATCGTGGGCTACAACAGCAGGCTGGATGCCCTGCAGGCCGCCATACTAGGCGTCAAGCTGAAATATCTGGACGGATGGACAAAAAAGAGACGGGAGCATGCAGAGGTGTACAACGCCGCCTTTAAGGATATTGACGTGGTTACTCCGAAGGAAGAGGAATTCAACTACCACATCTACAACCAGTACACCATCGCGCTGAAGAAGAGGGACCGACTGCGCGAGGTTCTCAAGGAGAAGGGGGTAGGGCACGACGTCTACTATCCCGTACCGCTGCATCTGCAGGAATGTTACAGATCCTTAGGATACAAAGAAGGTGATCTTCCGGTGACCGAAGAGAAGGCCGGGGAGGTGGTCTCGATCCCGGTCTATCCGGAGCTGACCGAAGAAGAGCAGAGCTTCGTGATCGAGACCGTCAAGAAGACGGTACAGCCGTAGCACGGGTCGACCGGGCAAAAAGAAAAAAGACTGGCTCACAGTCCCGGTTTTCCGGAGACGCGGTCTGCCGACAAATCGAAACGACGTGGGATCGTCCATCTTGGTGCGGTCGAAATATGGTTTTCGGATGATCGCGTGATAAGCGATGAGAATTGTCTCGGTGGTGGGGGCTCGCCCCCAATTCATAAAACTCTCCCCTCTGTCCAAGGAGCTGAGAAAAAAGCACAGGGAGATCGTCCTTCACACCGGACAGCACTACGATTATGAGCTCTCCCGCATCTTCTTCTCCCAGCTCTCCATTCCCAAACCGGACTACAATCTGGGGATAGGCTCGGACCAGCACGGGGCCCAGACCGGCCGCATGCTCAAAGGCATCGAGGAGGTGCTCCTCTTCGAGAAGCCGGATTTGGTCCTGGTGTACGGGGACACCAATTCGACCCTGGCCGGGGCGCTGGCCGGTGCCAAGCTCAAGGTTCCGGTTGCCCATGTGGAAGCCGGCCTGCGGAGTTTCGTGAAATCGATGCCCGAGGAGATCAACCGGGTGCTTACCGATCATGTCAGCTCCCTGCTTTTCTGTCCCACTCCCACCTCGGTCAAAAACCTGAGGAAAGAGGGGATAACCAAGGGGGTCTATCTGACGGGCGACGTGATGTTCGACTCACTACGCGCCAATCTGGCGGTGGCGGAGAAGAAGTCGAAGATAATCAAAAAACTGGGCCTGAAAGAAAAACAGTTCTACCTGATCACCATTCACCGGGCAGAGAATACCGATGATGAAGGCAATCTGAGGAAGATCGCCCAAATCCTGGCCGATCTCGACCGGAAGACGGTTTTTCCGGTTCACCCGCGAACCAGGAAGAGACTGTCGGAGTTCGGACTCTTGGAAGGTCTGCTGGCGCGCGATGATCTTCTCCTGGCGGATCCGGTCGGCTATCTGGACATGTTGGTACTGGAGAAAAACGCCAGGTGCGTCTTGACCGATTCGGGCGGCGTGCAGAAGGAAGCTTTTTTCCTCAGAACACCTTGTTTGACGCTGAGAGATGAGACCGAATGGGTGGAGACCGTGAAAAGCGGCTGGAACCACATGGTCGGTTCGGATCAAGAGAAGGTGACAAGAGCCTTGAGAAAACTGGATAGGTTGGATCATCTGACCCCGCCTGGATCGAGACTAACGTCAAAAGGTGCGAGTTCCCGTATTTGCCGCTTGGTTTCGGGTCAACTGAAGGGTGAGGGCAGCCGGCGACGTTAAACGCTCCCGGCTTGACACCGGGATTGCGCGGCAAAACCCGGGGGGCGGGAGAATTCACCTCGGCAGACGACCCGGCGGATTTCGGAGAACTTGCCTTTCCAATCTCAAGTTCTCCTGAACCACCGGGCAGGATATGGTCGATTAAAGCATCCCCAGGAAGGCTAAGTTGAATCGGTTCAGAATGAATACCAGAGCCACCGGTTCCGTTCTTCATGCCGACAACGCGGCGGTTGCACTATCCATGAGCAGCGCTGCACTGGTCGTGATTTCAGGCGCCGTCCTATGCAAGCTGGCTGGGTTTGCCAGGGAGGTGGTGATCGCGGCCTACTTTGGAACGCGCGCTCAGTATGACGTCTTTTTGATCGCTCTCACAATCCCGACGGTGATATACGCTGTTACAAGATACACTCTTCCCAACGTCTTCATTCCCATATTCTCGAAGTTCAAAATAGACTCATCCGAAAAGAAGGCTTGGTCCTTCTTTTGGGCCTTTTTGAACGTGAATGTGGTAACCTTCATATTGCTGTCTGTTCTGATTTTCGCTTTTTCCTTGGAATTGCTGAAAGTCATTGCGCCGGGTCTGAACCAGCATCAATTGGCTGTCGCAGCCGGATTGCTGAGGACTGCTGTGGTTATCGTGATTTTTGGGGGAATAGAGACCGTACTTCGCGGCCTGCTGAATTCCTACAAGCAGTTCGCCTATCCAGCCTTTGCTCCCCTGTTCTATAATCTGGCCATAATTCTGTCCGTGATTAATCTCAGCGGAGGCATGGGCACAAGAGCATTACTCTGGGGGATGGTTTCGGGCATCCTGCTTCAGATGTTGGTTATGAGTTTCGCGTTTCTAAGGCACAGGACCAGGTCGCCGTTTAGGCTTAAGATATACGAGGAGGGAATGCGAGAAACCGCCAGGGTGATTTTTTTTATACTGGCGATAGAAAGCTGTGGGCAGCTATACGTATTGGTTGACAGATTCCTGGCGTCCAGCCTCCCGGAAGGTTCCATATCCGCCTTGAGTTACGCGAACTTGCTTTTCCAGCTTCCCCTGAGCGTTTTTGCTCTTGCCTTAAGCACCGCCATTTTCCCCTATTTGACTGAGGAGGCGGTCAGGCGGAACTGGCCCGGCCTCTCCGATAGGTTCTCCAAAAGCCTGAGGATGATAATCTTCTTGACCGTACCCATAACCTTTTTCCTGCTGGTCTTCCCCAAGCAGATCGTGGCTGTTATCTATCAGCGAGGTGCCTTCGATTCTCAGTCAACTCTGATGACCTCAAGGGCTCTGGTTTTTTATGCTTTGGGACTGCTTTTCTTTTCCGGATACGCCCTTCTTCTGAAGATGTTTTATTCTCTAAGCCTGGTGAAGATATTGGTCCTTGCCAACCTGCTCAGCATCTCCATAAAGCTGACAGCAAGCTTGACCTTGGTGAATTTTCTCTCTTTTGAGGCCCTGGCTCTGACCACGAGCCTTTCGGGAATTTTCCTCTTCTGTTTCCTGTTGGTGATTTTGAAGAATCGCATGACCTCTTTCAGGATAAATGACATCATCCGGGTCGGCCTGAAGACCGTCTTCATATCACTAATTTCCTTCGGCGCGGGGAAAGGATTGTCTGTTTTTCTTAACCTCGAAGGAGTAAGCTGGACCGGCAGTGGTACGCTTCTGTGGAAACTGGCTTTGATATCGACTGTCATCGTGATCATATTCTCCGCCTTGTCCTTTTGGATGAAAATGGAGGAGCCGAGGCGGCTGAAGGATATTTGTATCTCCTGCTGCAACAAACTCACCTGAAGACACATATGGATGGCGCTCAGTACATCTCACCCCGGGAATCACCAGTCAGAACCGAATCGCATCTGGTCAAGCTCTCCTTGATCTTCTCGGTGATCCTGGGCCTGGCCGTCGCTCTGATCGATCTGAAGCTGCTGGTGCTTCTGGTAGTGGGCGCGACCGTGGCCGCTCTTTTCTTGGTCCGCTTCGATCTGGGTATCCTGGTGTTTGTGTTGCTGGTGCCTCTCACCATACAGCTGCCGTCCGGCATTCACCATATGATCAGCTATTCCTTGAGCGGTATCTTGGGGTTCAGCTGGCTCATGAAGAAGCTTGCATCCGACCAGAGGTTTTCCTCGTTGGATCGTTGGCTGCTTCTGTTCATGTTTGTTTATATCATGTGGTCAGCCCTGTGTTCTTTGGCATCCTCCTATTCCGGTGAGGGTTTGCTCGTAACTTTCAGGTCTCTGTTGTTTTTTGTGATCTTCTATATTCTCTTCGATTGGATGAAGACGGAGAGGAAGCTGAATATGATTCTAAACTCCATGATACTGGCCGGGGTAATCAGCTCTTTCTCCGTGCTGGTGGAACTGCTGCAGGTGGGAATCTCTTCGGTTTTCACAATTCAGGGTACGATTCGGTTGGCCGGCATTTACGCCAATCCCAACACGCTGGGAATGCATTTGGCGGTAATACTGCCCTTGGCACTGGGCAGATTGGTCTTTGTGGATCTGCCCCAGAAGAGATGGTGGGGGTTTTTGTACGTTTTTCCCATCTGTTTGGCTCTGTTCTTTACTTTTTCCCGATCTGCGTGGCTTGCCGTCTGCGTATCAGGGGGTATCGTCTTGTCGAGATTCAAACTGGGCAGATGGTTTCTTTTTGCAGTGATCTTGGCGATGATACTGTTTGTGGTGGCGTCGCCTGATTTAAGGGATCTTGTTATTGAGGTGAGCAGAATCGAACAGGGGTTAACCTTCCGACCTCTCTTGTGGCAGGGGGGGATCGGGATTTTCAAGGATCACCTTTCCTTTGGCGTGGGCCCGGGAGCCTTTAAGCATTATATAGCTGAGTATTTTCCGCCCTATCCCTGGCGATGGCCCATCGTCGAATTCGCAGGAGTGGCGGGTGGAGACTCCCACAATTTCTTCATCACCAAAGGGGCAGAGATGGGCATAGTTGGGATGCTCTTGGCCTTCCTCCTGTTTCTGGTTTTTTTTCGGGCCTATTCTATTTCCATCAAGAGAACAGAGGGTACTGCCCTGCACTATCTGGTGGGAGTCTGCGGCGCCATCACGGCCGGTTTCTTTGTCAGAGCCTTTTTTGAAGGGCAAGGGTTGTTGACCAGAGGTGGGTTGGCGCACGACATGTATTTTTGGATCTTGATGGCATTCACCCTCAGAGCTGGTGAGCTGAGTCTAAACCAGAGGGCTAAGGCAAGAGAGAAGGCTGCAAAGAGCTGCGAACTCTAAAACAGGGCATTTTCAGTTTATGACACCGATCTTCTTTGTATCTCACTTCTACGAGAGTCCAAGAACCGGGGGGGAACGGTATAATTTTGAGGTAGTCAAATATCTGAAGGCAAGAGGATTTGACGTCCGGATCTTGGTGGACCAGATGATGCCCAAGTCTACCAGGGGAAGGCGGTTTTTGCGTTACAACCTGTTTTATATTCTTAAGTTCATGGACGCAGACGGCTTTGTCCTGTTCACGACCGATTACATGCATCCCAGATTGTTCTTGTTTCTTCTGTTCCTGAAGCTATTCAAGGATTGCAGGGTCCTTGTGCTGGTGCACCACTTACGTCATCACGAGATCGAAAGCAAGATTTTGAGATTTGTGTGTATTCGATTGGAGTCTATATTCCTCATGTGTGCGGATGCCGTGGTGGCCATCAGCGAGGCCACCAAATCCGAGGTTGGGCGATTGACCGGAAAAGACAGCAACATCTTTGTGGTCTATCCCGGCCTTGAGCAAAGCCGGTCTGAAATCACCTCCGCCGACCAAGCCGGTGAATTCAGCCTTCTGTTTGTGGGCGACTGTGTCAGAAGAAAGGGACTGGAATACCTTGTGGAGAGCTTGGCCTCTTTGAAAAGGTACCATCTACATCTGCACGTTGTAGGGCGGAATGGTCGAGACCCGACTTACGACGAACAGATCGGAAGTCTGATCGAGAAAAACGGACTTAACGACAGGGTGACCTTTCACGGCAGGGTAGATGGAAGCGCCAAACGGAAGCTTCTCTGCACTTCACACGTCTTGATCCTTCCCTCTCTGTGGGAGGGGTACGGGATGGTTGTGGCAGAAGCTATGTCTGAAGGTCTGCCGGTTATCGCCACCAGGGTTGGGGCCATTCCCGAGCTGGTGAAGGATGGGATCAACGGTATTCTGGTACCTCCCGGGGATTCGCAATCACTGGCCGGGGCCATTTCCTATCTGATTGACAACCCGGAGACGAGAGAGAAGTACGGGAAGAGAGGAAAGCTGGCCTCCAGGAATTTCGGCGGCTGGTCGCAGGTCGGGGAGCGGTTCGCCAGTATCCTTGAAGAGAGAATGGTAAGAAGAGAGGGAAGATGAGAATATGCTACCTGGCGCCGGCCAACTCGGTGCATACCAGAAAATGGGTGGGATATTTCAGCCGGAAGGGGCACGACGTGCACCTGGTGAGTTTCCACCCTGGAGAGGCCGAAGGATGCAAGGTGTATCATTTCAGATCTTCCAGGAAGTTCTGCTACCTGTTGTATGTTCCTCTGATCAAAGCCTTGGTGAGGAAGATAAAACCACAGATCATCCATGCACATTATGTCTCCAGCTATGGGCTGGTGGGAGCATGTTTAGGTTTCCGTCCATTCTTGATCTCGGCTTGGGGTTCGGACGTGGTTGACTTTCCCAGGCGATCCTGGCTGCACCGGTGGCTGGTGCGATACAGCCTAAGGCAGGCAGATATGATAACCGCCACAAGCCGGATGTTGTCAGGCACTCTGTCGGGATTGGCTCCCCAGAACGGCAAGGTATTCGTGGTTCCCTTTGGGGTGGACTCAGACCGATTCAGCCCCGGTGAGGACCGCATCCGCAACAAATCTGTCACCATCGGAATAGTGAAAACGCTTTCCCAGAAGTATGGGGTTGAATACCTGATCAGGGCTTTTGCCCTGGTCAGGAGAAAGCATGAGAAGGTTAAGCTCGTGATCGTGGGGGACGGACCGCTTCGAGCAGATTTCGAGAATCTGTGCTCTGAGCTTGGATGCTCCCAGGATATCCGATTTGTGGGCGGGGTCCCAAATGAGGAGGTGCCGGAATACCTGAGGGCCATGGACATTTTTGTTGTTCCCTCCGTCATGGAATCCGAGACCTTCGGGGTGGCAGCCGTTGAGGCCCAAAGCTGTGGTCTCCCCGTGGTGGCCTCCAAGGTGGGCGGTCTGCCCGAGGTGGTTTTGGATGGAAAAACGGGACTAATCGTGCCGCCAAAGGATTCTGCTTCTCTGGCAGAGGCTATTGGCCTTCTGATCGAAAAACCGGAACTCAGAGAGAGGCTGGGCAATCAGGGAAGAAGGTTTGTCCTGAAAAACTACCAGTGGATCGACAATGCAGCCCGAATGGAGCGCCTATATGAAGCGTCGCTGGGATCTTCAAGTTGATCGTGGCTGCACCAGCGAGCACACAACCGAAGGATCGCCAGAAGTCAACATTGATGCTATGCCAGTCAAAAAAAAGGTTGATGCGGATAGGCTGATCGGATTCTCGCTTGTTTTGGCTTTGCTGGCCTGCCATGTTTCCCCATCCTACTCCACGCCAATCGACAGGGAGAAGGGGTCCAATCACGCCCCGTTCTTTATCGTTGACGACTTCGAGTATAACGATTCTCCGCTTGACCAGGGGTGGGTACCCTGCTCGGAGTCGACCGACCTACGGATCGTCTTCGACGAAGATCTGAATAGCAGGGTGTTGAGAATCAGGTCAACTCCGGGAACGGAGGGCAGGTGCGGTTATGCCCCGGGAGACTCGAGCCTGAACATCGATAAACCCTACCTATCTGCGAAGGTGAAACCGGAAGCCGGTTTTGTATTTGAGGTGAAAGTCTCGGGCGTTGATGCAGATGATCTTAACCTGAGCTACACTTTCTCTGATCCGGCCGCGGGAGGTGAGCCCGGGGCCGGTGAGGTGAGGTTGCCCGGCAGATTCCAGGATGGTAAATGGCACTTCCTGGAGAGAGACTTGGCCAGCGATCTGTTGGACGCCTTCGGGGTAGAATTGGAATCGGTAAAAGAGATTTACGTTTCGGGAAGTGGTTATTTGGACGAGGTAAAGCTGTACCTCTTCGACCGGGAGTTCGACTCTTTGAGCTTCCGGAGCTACGAGTGCGCCCCCGCCAGGTATCTTGAGACAAGTTCAAGATATAGCTTCGTCGAGGGTGTCCTTCAAACAGATTACGGAGGTGAGATCGGATGCCAGTATCAGCCTGTGGACATCGCCCTTTATGGTCTGGCATGCTGGAACAGCTTCCGCCAGACCGGTGATTCCTCTTGGGTGACCAAGTTTCTGACCCAGGCGGATTATTTTGTCACAGAGCGATTTGACGTTGGACCCTGTTCGGTCTTGAGATACGACTTCAGCGTTTGGAACTTCAAGGTCCCCTGGATCTCGGCCATGGCTCAGGGCCTGGTATTGAGTTTTTTGAGCAGAGCATTCGTTTTCAGCGGGGATCAGAGGTTTTTGAATGTGTCCGATGAGGTCTTCAGAAGCTTCGGAGTTAATCTGGAGGAAGGCGGAGTCCGAGACATGCTGCCGGACGGGAACGTATGGTATCCGGAATACCCGGAATTCCCGGATGGCAGGAGGTATGTGCTCAACGGTTTCGTGGTTGCCCTTCAAGGTTTGCACGATTATCATCTTCTGACCAAGAAGGAACAAGCCCGAGTGTGGTTGGATCAGGGGGTCGAAGCACTTAAGGCCAATATAGACAGATTCGATGCGGGGAGGGGTTCCTTTTACGATTTAACCACCCATTTTCTCAACAGCCAAAATTCATATCACAAACTCCATATTGCGCTCCTGAGGCAGTTGCACGAGATTACCGGTCAGACCATCTTCTCCAAGTGGAGGTGGATATTCGACAACTACACCAGCAACACATTCGAATACGACGATTCTCCGTTCAACCACAATTGGGGCAGCTCAGGAGAAGGCGGCGAGGTGCAGGTGATCTGGGACGACAGCTTAAAAAGCAGGGTCATGAAGATGTCCGGCAACTCAAAAGGGAACTTCCGCATTGTATATCCAAAAGGTGAAGAGGACTTGAATATCGACAGGAACCTGGTATCATGGAAGCTCAAGAGTGAAGGGACGTTTCTGGTTAGCTTCACGGTTGAGACCGCTTCTGGACTGCAATACGAGTTAGCCTACAAACGGAGCAAGGATGCCCTTGACCGTGAGCGGGCAAAAATCTTGATTTCCCTGGACCAAATCAGCTTTGAAGATGACAGGTGGCACCTGGTGGAGAGGGACCTAGGAAGGGATCTCAGGGAAGCCACGGGAGAGGACTTCCGTCACCTGGTTTGTGTCAGACTGAGCGGGAATCTGTGCTTTGACGATCTGAGGCTGGTTAGGGATATGGGCCAGGTCATAGACGATTTCCAGTATGTGGATTCTCCGCTGGACCATGGTTGGATGATTTGTGATGGAACAGGCGATATGTTGACCACCTACGATGATTCCATAAGAAGCACGGTTTTGATGACCACAACCGGCGAGAGCACAAACACCAACTTCTGCGTCAGATACCCGAGGGAAGACATCAAACTCTGTCGGTCGGAAGATTTCCTGCATCTCAAGATCAAAGACCAAGATGATTTTGTGATTTACGTATTGGTGCGCGCGACAGATGGAAAGGACTACTACCTTCGCTACCAACCTGGCGAGGGGCAGATTGAACGGAGGGATAAATACGTGTTTATCCCTGTGGGGTCTTTCTTGTGTGACGGGTCCTGGCATGAAATCGTCCGTAACCTGAGTCAAGATATCTATGCCGGAACCGGAGCTCATTACGAATACTCGACATCCCTGGTGCTCAGGGGTGACTTGAGAGTCGATGACATCACCTTCAGCCATTTGAGATCTCTGGGGAATCCTGGCGAAGACACCGTCTCGGGCTGGACCTCGGACGTTCGCTTGCTCTCCAGGTTCCATCTGGAACAGAATTATCCAAATCCGTTCAACCAGGGAACAATAATAAGGTTCGGTTTGGCTCAGGATGGTGATGTTTCGGTCAAGTTATTCAATATCTTGGGACGACAGGTAAAAGTTCTGATAAACGGGCGACTTTCCCCTGGCACACATCAAATCGAGTGGAAGGGCGACGATGATAATGGGAACCCGGTGGCATCGGGGATATATTTCTGCACGTTGAGATCCGGCAGCTCCTTTAGCTGCAACAAGGTGATGTTGTTGAGATAACCATTTGCGATCGAACCCTCTATGAATATCCTGTATGTGTCTCAGTATTTCCCTCCCGACAAGGGTGCGGCTCAAGTGAGGGCATTGGAGATGGCGCAGAATCTGGTAAGGCTGGGACATCGAGTTACGATGTTGACCGAGTTTCCCAACTATCCTTCGGGCGTCATCCCCGCCAGATACAAGTCCAAGCTCTTTGAACGAGGGATGTGTGGAGGGATCGAAGTGTTAAGATGCTATGTTAAGGCCTCGCCCCGAAAAGGGCTGATCAGTCGCCTTCTGTTTTATTTGTCGTTTATGCTAACCTCGATCGTCGGTGGAATGAGATTGAAAGGCCGATATGATATCGTCTATGCCACCTCACCCCCTCTGTTTGTTGGCTTGTCCGGCTACGCCATCAGCAGGCTTAAGAGAACCAGGTTCGTCTTCGAAGTCAGAGACCTGTGGCCTGAGTCAATCGTTGCTCTGGATGAGGTGAGAAACAAGATCGCGATCTGGTTGCTGGAAAAGATAGAAGGATTATGTTACAGGAAGGCTGGCAAAGTGATCGTAGTCACGCAGGGAATCTGTGATTACTTGACTAAAAGAGGGGTGGTCAAAGATAAGCTCCAGGTGATACCTAATGGAGCCAATATTGAGATGTTTCCCTTTTCTCTTGACAATCAAGCAGCCAAGCGGGAATTGGGGCACACAGGCAAATTCCTTGTCTTGTACGCCGGCCTGCTTGGCTTGGCTCAAGGGATAGAAACCTTGGTCGAAACGGCAGCCTTGTTTAAGGATGATGACAGGATCCTGTTCTTGTTTTTGGGAGACGGCCCTCTGAAGAGAAAAGTGCAAAGGCTGCGAACGTCTCATTCACTCAGAAACCTCCTGATTCTGGATGCAACCACCAGGGAGGGAGTCGCCAAATACTGCGCTGCCGCCGACTGCTGTTTGGTTCCTTTGAAGAAGGGGGAAGTTTTCAGAACTGCGCTGCCTTCGAAAATGTTTGAAGCCTGGGCCGCGGGCCGGCCGGTCATTCTCAGTGTGGAGGGGGAAGCAAGAGAGCATCTGGAGAAGGCTAAGGGAGGGGTATGGGTGAAGCCGGAGGATTTTAAAGGGATCGCCAACGCGGTAAGGTACCTGTTTGATAACCCGGAGTCGTGTCAGGCTTACGGCAGCAATGGCAGGAGATACGTGGAGAAGCATTTCTCTCGAAAAACTCAAGCCGAAAGATTGGAGAAAACCCTGCTTGAGGTCGTTGGCCGGGGCTAGATCGTCATAAGATCAGAGATCACAGTGAGGAGAATGGCAAGGTGGAGCGCTCACGGATCGAATGGCTGAAGGCCTGAACGTGATTCAGACTCCTAATCAATGAGGCTTGCTTTAGAAACAGCTATGGTACACACATTTGTTTTTCTCATGTCCTCGCTGGCAGTGCTTCTTATCATTCCCTTCTTCATCAGGCTGGCCAGAAGGCTGGATTTCTTAGACTACCCCTCCGCTCTGAAAATCCACGCCACCCCCACGCCTCTTCTGGGTGGTCTGGCGGTCTTCGCCGGTTTCGTGGTGGCCGTGCTTGCCGGCGTGACTCTCTTTGCCCCTGCTCTGGGCGAGGATCTGGTGGGGATATTGGTGGGGGGCGCCTTGGTGGTCGGTTTAGGCCTGGTGGACGACAAGAGAGGACTGTCTCCCAGCCATAAGTTGGCCGGGCAGATCGTGGCGGCCATTCTATTCTTGATTCTGAGCAGCAATGCCAGGATCCTGACCGGGTCCAACTGGGATATATTGGTTTTGGTCTTCTGGATAGTGGGCCTGATGAACGCGGTCAATTTCCTGGACGCCATGGATGGCCTGTGCGGGGGGATTTCCTTCATATCGGCCTCTGCTTTCCTGGCCATCGCCATGCTCAGCGGCCAGATGACCAGCGCGCTGGTGGCGTTAGCGCTGATGGGCGGTCTCCTGGGTTTCCTACGCTACAACTGGTCTCCGGCCAAGATCTTCTTGGGCGATGCGGGCAGCATGTTCAATGGCTTCATCTTGGCCTGTCTGGGAATTCTATTCGCCCGGGGCAATCCCTCCTACTCGTCCCTTCTGGTTCCCATTCTGATCTTGAGCTATCCCATATTCGACATCTCCTTCGTGACCCTGGTCCGGCTGAGGGAAGGAAGAAAGGTATACGTGGGCGATTACAACAACTCCCCACGAAGGATCGCCAGCCTGGGCATGCAAAACAAGAAGGTGGTCTTGTGGATTTATCTTATCTGCTTTCTTCTGGGAAGCCTGGCCATTTTCGTCTACTTCTTCTTCGAGTCTCCGGTCAAGATGCTCATCGCCGTTTTCGTCTGGCTGATTCTGGTCATCTTCGGCGTCCACCTGCAGAGAAACTTCGTCAACATACGGGAGAAGCTCTTTTTGATATTGTGCGACGCGCTGATGATCAATGGGGTATTCCTCCTTTTCTTCTGGACCAGATTTCACTCCGGCCTGTCCGGCGGCCAGTGGGGCATTCCTTTGTCCGAGTTTGTGGCCCCGGCGGTCTGGATCACGATCTTCTGGCTGAATATCTTCGCGGTTATGGGGCTGTATGAAATCCCCGGAGACTCGCGGCACCGGGACGAGTGGAAAGGAATAATCAAGGCGACCGCGGCGGGAATCGCCTTATTCTTGATTTTGACCTTTGATCCGTCCTACCTGGCAGTCAAGTCGTGGATTCTGATCTTAATTTACGGTCTCAGCCTGACGATCGCCCTGGGGCTGGCCCGGAGCTTGTTCGCCTATATGATCAGAAGGTTCAATTTCCTGAGGGCCTCCCCGCGAAGAGGTATAATCGTAGGGACCGGGCCAAGAGCCGAGCAGTTGTTCGAAGACCTCTGGTCCAATCCTGAATATGGTTACCACATGGTCGGATTTGTCCGGGCGGATGCGGCATCCCAGCCGTCCGATCCGGGGGATTGTGTCGGCAAGCCGCCCGGAAAGATGTTGGGGGGACTTCAGGATTTGGACGACGTGGTCAGGGAAAACCGGGTTCAGGACGTTCTCATCGGCGTGGATCCCGAGTGGAAAGGCTCTCTGCAGGAGATCATGGATTCGGTGCATAATCTGGAGGTGTCGTTCAAGGTTGCCTCGGATTCCGGCGATCTGACCAGAGGTTATCGCACAGAGCCCCTGCGCTCGGAACACCTCCGCAGGATATTCCCCAGTCAACTGAGAAGCTGGGAATGGCTGCTCAAGAGGCTTTTCGACGGAGCAGTGTCTCTGGCCATTTTGGTTCTGTTAATGCCGCTCTGGATACTGATCGGCGTTCTGGTCAGACTGACCTTCGGCGCCAGTGCCTTGGTCAGGCAAAAACACCTGGGAAAATCCGGTCGGGAGATCGGACTGCGCAAGTTTCGCGTATCGGGACAGGCCGGGTCCGAAAGCGCAGGCCACTCTGAGGATGTCCCCTCGAACCGGCTGGGTAGGTTCCTAAGAAGCACCGGCCTGGAGAGAGTTCCTCTCCTTGTTCACGTATTAAGAGGAGAGATAAGTTTGATCGGGCCGGAGCCGTTGTCCCCGCAGACTTTCAGGAAGTTGTCAACCGACCTCCCCCTTCTGCCGAAGAGACTTAATGTCAAGCCCGGCCTCCTAAGCCTGGCCAGAATAAAGAGGAGATTCAAAAGCTATACCGAGGCAGCCAGAGATCACCTGAGAGACGATCTGTTCTATGTGGAGAACATGTCTCTGCTGCTTGATCTGAGGATACTCATTTGGGGGGCGATATCCGTTTTTAAAAGATAGTTCACGAAAACCAAAAAGGATACACCATGCTGGATCTAAAATTCATCAGAGAGAATGCAGACGCTGTCAGGAAAGCCATAGAGAATAAAGGTGAGAAGGCCGACCTGGATCGGCTGCTTGATCTGGACGAGAAGAGGCGAAACCTCCTTCAGCAGGCGGATGAGTTGAAACATCAGAGAAACGTGGTCTCGGAAAGAATCGCCCGGATGAAGAAGGAGAAAAAGGATGCCGATGAGGAGATCGCCGACATGCGGAAGGTGTCCGAAAAGATCAGCGCCTTGGACCAGGAATTGAGGGACTTAGAGGAGAAGATAAACGATCTTCTCCTAACCATCCCCAACCTGCCGCATGAATCGGTGCCGGTGGGGATGGATGAGGATGCCAACGTCGAGATCAAAACCTGGGGAGAGCGCCCAAAGCTCGATTTCGAGCCCCGTCCTCACTGGGAACTGGGGCAGATTTTGGGAATTCTCGATCTTCCCAAAGCGGCCAAGGTGGCCGGGACCGGTTTCCTAGTGCTGACCGGGAAGGGGGCCAGGCTGCAGAGAGCATTGATCAACTTTATGCTCGACCTTCATACCAAGAAACATGGCTATACCGAAATCCTACCACCCTTCCTGGCCAATCGTCCCAGCATGACCGGCACCGGCCAGCTTCCAAAGCTGGCTGATGATATGTATCACGTGGAGAAGGACGATCTCTTCCTCATACCCACAGCAGAGGTGCCGGTCACCAACCTGCATCGGGAGGAGAGTCTGAAAGAGGAGGATCTGCCTATCCGCTATACCGCTTACACCGCCTGTTTCCGCAGGGAGGCGGGGGCTTACGGAAAGGACACCCGGGGGATGATCCGGGTGCATCAGTTCGACAAGGTGGAGATGGTCAAGTTCACAAAGCCGGAAGATTCCCACGACGAGTTGGAGAGTCTGCTGACCGATGCCGAGGAGGTCCTGCAGCTCCTGAATCTTCCTTACCGGGTTAGGGTGCTCTGCACCGGAGACCTAAGCTTTGCCGCAGCCAAGTGCTACGATATCGAGGCCTGGTGCGCGGGAATAGGCAACCATCAGGAGGTATCCTCCTGTAGCAACTTCGTCGATTTCCAGGCCAGGAGGATGGGCTTAAGATATCGCCCCAAGGGCGGCGGCAAGCTGCAGTACGTTCACACTCTGAACGGCTCCGGCGTTGCCCTGCCCAGGACCATGATAGCCATCATGGAGAATTACCAGACCAAGAAAGGAACCATCATCATACCGGAGGTTTTAAGACCGTATATGGATGGGATGGAGGAGATAACATAGGGTCAAGGGTCAAGAGTCAAGGGTCAAGAAGGCAGGGTCAAGGGTCAAGAGACAAGGGCCAGGAAGGCAGGGTCAAGGGTCAAGAGACAAGGGTCAGGGAGGCAGGGTCAAGGGTCAAGAGTCAAGGGTCAAGAAGGCAGGGTCAAGGGTCAAGAGTCAAGGGTCAGGAAGGCAGGGTCAAGGGTCAAGAGTCAAGGGTCAGGAAGGCAGGGTCGAGGGTCAAGAGACAGGGGCCAGGAAGGCAGTTGTAGGTCAAGCATGTCCGCCCTTCGGCATGCTCAGGGTGGTGAGCAAGGTCGAACCAAAGGACTGCTTGACAGAAAGCTGGGCGATAGGCTGCCCGACAGAAAGGAGACAGGTTCCCTCTCCCTTTTATGGGAGAGGGTTAGGGAGAGGGTGACAAATGGACCCGAAAGCGAAAACAAACATCTCACCCTCCCTTTTATTCCCTCCCACTTGTGGTGAGCTTGCGTGCGGTGAGCGAAGTCGAACTGTCGAACCGTCAAGGGAGGGAAGACCGCGTCCCCTCTCCCCTCATAGGAGAGGATAAAAAGAGACGAGTTGAAACATGGCGAGGCGAAACGACAAATACTTGGGCGGCCATCATGAGTGGCCTTTGTGGTTCAAGGGTTTTCTGGTATTCGGTGTGGTGGTGATCGCGGGGGTGTTCTTCTTCTATACCCAGACCCTCATCTCTCAGATAAAGGAGAACTCCCGGCAGGTGATGAACACCTATGCCCGCCTGTGGCAGATGGCGGCATCCGCCCCGACCAGCGGAGCGGAGATCGACGTGATCTTCGAGGAGATCATCCAGAAAAGCGACTTCCCCATCGTGGTGACCGATGCCGAGGGAGAGCTGCTGGCCTGGCGGGGAGTGGGTGTGGATTGGGACGATACCACCTTCATCAGCAGAGAGAAGCTCAAAAAGATGGCCCATAAGATGGACAGGCACAAAAAGCCCATACCCATATACTTTGGCACCAGGCAGGAGATAATAAACTACCTGCACTACGGCGATCCGGTGCTGATCTCTCAACTTCGGCTGATGAGCTTCGTGGAGTTGGGGCTTCTGACCCTGTTCGTCCTGATTGCATTCATCACCTTCAGAAACATCAAGATGGCCGAGCAGCGGACCATCTGGGTGGGGATGTCGAAGGAGACCGCTCATCAATTAGGAACGCCCATTTCATCGCTCTTGGGATGGCTGGAGCTTCTCAAAGCGAAGTGCGAAACTCAGGCTGCAACCTCGAAGGAGGATTCCGGCCCCACGCTTGAAGAGATTGCGCAGAGAGTTGACGCCGACTTGCGCCGGCTGGGGAAAATTGCCAATCGCTTTGAGCAGATCGGATCAGTTCCCGGGTTGAAGTCGACCGATCTGAACGCGGTGGTCTCCGAGGCGATAGCCTACTTCAGGCAGAGGCTTCCCCACAATGGATCGGGCGTGGTGATAAAGGAAAAACTCGGATCGCTGGCCCCGGCAAGGGCCAATGCCGAGTTGATGAGCTGGGTGGTCGAAAACCTGTTGAAAAATTCGTTGGAGGCGGTGGATCCGAGACGGGGAGTGATCAAGATTCTGACCTCTCTGGATAAAGAGAAAAAGACCATCTTCATCCAGGTAACCGACAACGGCCGGGGAATTCCGCCCCGGGAGCAGAAGAAAATCTTCAAGCCGGGATACACCACCAAGAAAAGAGGCTGGGGCCTGGGATTGTCCTTAGCCAAGAGGATAATCGAGGAATACCATCTGGGCAAGATCTCCCTGAAGGAATCGGTGCCCAATCAAAGAACCACCATCCTGCTGTGCGTACCTACTGAGAGAAAAGAGAACTCGCAAAAGTCGGTCTGAGCCGCATAGGAGTAAGATATTCGATTGAACAAGAAAGCCTTCCAGAATCCCTTTCTCCCGCGGAACCCATCTCGCCTGTCCTCTCAACGATCTTTGGTCTATGAATAGAAAATCCCTTTATCTGACCATACTCTCCGCGCTTCTTTTCAGCTTAGCCTATCCCCCCCTGCCTTTCGGTTTCGCAGCCTACCTCTGCCTGGTGCCGCTGATCATCGCGTTGGAGAACAAATCCCCGTGGGCTGCTTTCAAGATCGGATACATCTTCGGTTTGATATCCAACGTGCTTCTACTGTTCTGGGTGGGTTGGGCCACGGTGGGCGGAACCGCGGCCGCCATCATACTCCTCTGCCTGTATACCGCCATACTATGCTGGCTTTATGCCTTCGTGCAGAGAAAATGGAGGGAGGTCGCGGTATTCCTCTTTCCCTTCTTGTGGACGGCCATGGAATATCTCAGATCCCTGTCGCAGATGTCCTTTCCCTGGCTCAACCTGGCATACACCCAGACCTACTATTTGAAACTGATTCAGTACGCATCGCTGTGGGGTAACCATGCGGTCAGCTTCTGGATTCTTTGGCTCAACCTGATAGTCTACTTTCTGATCAGATACAGAAAAAGATGGCGGGTCGCTTTGGCGTTCTTTGCCATTCTGATGATTGTGCCTTATATTTACGGGTCTTGGGTTATGTCGGGAGAGGTGGGAGGAGAAGAGATAAAGATAGCCATGCTGCAGGGAAACATGGAACCGGAGATCAAATGGAATCAGGATCTTCTCGACTTCAATCTCCGGACCTATGTAGAGATGAGCCGGGAGGCGGCCAAAGAGACGGTGGACTTCATCATCTGGCCGGAGACCGCTGCTCCCTGTTACCTGGCTGCCGAGTCGCTCTATTTCACCTTGGTCCAGAAGACCTGCGACGAATTGAAAGTCCCTCTTTTGGTCGGCACCAACGATTACAAGGTGAATCCGCAGGGAGAGCTCGATTACTTTAACTCGGCTTTCCTCTTTACTCCGCATGGAGGCTACCCCACAGTGTACAACAAGATAAACTTGGTTCCTTTCAGCGAGAAGCTGCCCTACGATGAGGTGTTGGGAATATCGGATAGGGTACAGTTCGGCCAGTCCGATTTCACCAATGGCACGGATATGACCATCTTCGAGATTCCCCAGGGCAGGTTTGCCACGTTGATCTGTTTTGAATCGGTCTATCCCGACCTGGTGAGGGATTTCGTCGGCCTGGGCGCCGAGTTTCTGGTCAACATAACCAACGACGGCTGGTTTGGTAAGACCCACGGGCCGTTTCAGCATGCCCAGATCGCTGTATTCAGAGCCGTCGAGAATCGAATCGCCATCGCTCGTTGCGCCAACACCGGAGTGTCGATGTTCGTCGATCCTTACGGCCGGGTGAGGCAGGCCACCAAGATTTGGACCAGGGAAACGGTCATAGGCCAGATACCGCTGAAGCAGGAAGGCAGCCTCGCCTGGGGCGGCAGAACCTTCTATGCCAGATATGGGGACTGGTTTGCCGTCGTGTGCCTTCTGGTAGGCCTTGCGGCCATCGTGATGGCACTCATTCCGAAAGCGCGACGGGACTGATTGAGTTAGATTATGATTGATTTAAAAAGAAGAAGCAAAGGCACTCTTGCTTTAGCTGCTCTTGGTGTTTTCGTGCTGTTTAGCGCAGCCATCGGGGCCACCGGTGACTGGACCACCTACACCAACATGAACCAGGTGGAGGAGGTTATCCTCAAAGGGGAGGAGCTCTGGTGCGCCACCACCGGCGGAATCGCAGTATTGAGCATCGGGGAGGGAACATACACCAAGCTGACCAATGTGGAGGGCCTGGGTGGAAATCGACTCCACTGCCTGGAAATCGACTCGGCCGGCTGCTTCTGGTTCGGGGCCGAGAACGGTACCTTGACCAAGTTCGATCCGGACGACGGCTCGTGGAAGGTCTATAACTTCATCGACCGGGACGGCAGCAGGCTGCGCATCAACAACGTTGCGGCGGACGGGGACAGGTTGTGGATAGCCACCAGCAAGGCACTCTCCCTTTTCCTAATCTACAAGCACGGGGGTGAGATCAAGGAGACCTACAGACGCCTGGGCCAGGAGATGGAGGGGGAGGAGGAGATAAAGGCGGTTTTGGTGGTGGGGGACAGAGTCTGGGCAGGCACCGAGGCCGGCGTGGCGTTTGCCGACAAGAACGACCCCAACCTCCTGGACTTTTCCCGCTGGACGGCATTCACCGGCGAGAGTGCACCCGGGTTGAGCAACGATCTGGTCAGTTGTCTCGCGGATATGAATGGCAGGGTAATCGCAGGAACGGAGGACGGGGTCTTCGGATTCGAGCGTGCCGACTCGACCTGGCACTCGCTGGGATTCGAGGGGCACGTGGTCAACGATCTGAGGTACCAGGAAGGAGTGCTCTACGCTGGCACCAACAGCGGAGTATACGTTTACGAGGACCAGAACTGGAGCAAGATCCCTACTACTGGACTTCTCACCAGCCATCTAAACTCTCTGACCATCACCAACGAAGATGACATTTGGGCGGGCACGCAGGGCGGCGGGACGGCGGTTTACCGCGGCCAGGTGTGGGAGAGCTACCCCATCGACGGGCCCCCGGCCAATCTATTCGTAGACATGGAGGTAGATGAGCAGGGAAATCTCTGGTGCGCACAGGAGAGCTATGGGGGGAGCAAATTCGATGGGACCGCCTGGGTTTCGCTATCCTTGGTCCCGGAGATCGACGGGCGCAGGGTAGATGGCGTGGCAGAAGATATTCAGGGCAACGTCTGGTTCTCCAGTTGGGGAGGAGGAGTGACCAAATTCGATCCGGATGACTCCAGCTGGATCAGGTACACGGAGAAGAACAGCCCCCTACGTGGGATCGCAGCCGATCCGGAATATGTGGTGGTAAACGATGTGGCCATCGACGAGATGGGGAACCGCTGGTTTCCCGTTTGGGACGCCCTCGACCTGAGCCGGGTCGTCTGCTCACCTGCAGATGATGAGACCGCCTGGGTGGTTTTCCACGACCAGGATGGCTTGGTGTATCCTTACCTGGAGAAGATCTTTGTGCAGGACGGGCATCTCTACATATGTTATCGGGGCACGGGGTTAACGGACTACGACTATAACTGGACCATCGAGAACAAGGCGGACGATCGGATAGACCACTATACCTCCACCGCTGGTCACCTCTCCAACGACGACGTATGGCGCTGCCGGGTGGACAAGGACGGAACCCTGTGGGCCGGCACCAGCAGCGGTCTGGATAGATTCGATCTGGATTGGGAGAGATTCAGATCTGTTCTGCTCCCCGATCCCCTGGGGCCTCAGGTGAACGACATCGCGGTGGACGAGAGAAACAACAAATGGATCGCCACCATCAACGGGCTGGCCGTGCTGAACTCGAGAGACGAGTTCGTTGCCCTCTTCACCACCTTCAACAGCAAGATATGCGGCAACAACGTTCGCGGCCTGGAAATCGACGGCAGAACCGGCGACGTGTGGGTGGGCACGGACAACGGGCTGTCGCGCTACGAGTCGGGAATCGGTGCTCCGGCAGAAGACCTGACCGACGTGATGCCATATCCCAATCCCTTTATCATCGAGAAGGGCTCGGAGATCTTAACCTTCGATCGGCTTCCCTACGAGGCGAAGGTGAGAATATTCACCGTGGCCGGGGGGTTGGTCAGAGAGATCAAGTCGGGCAGCCACTGGGACGGCCGCAACGACGGCGGCGAGCTGGTGGCAAGCGGGATATACCTTTTCCACGTGCAGGGAGCCGCCGAAAAGAGCGCGGTGGGAAAAATCGCGGTCATCCGAAGGTGACAGGTCTTCGGAGGACCGGAGGTAACCGGGCCTGGAGATGTCTACGTGAACCGCAATTGCGGTTCTGACGATGAGCGATTCGGCTATTAATCCTCCCGATCCCGCGACCTTGGCCCTTGTGAATTCAAGATTGGCTTCCACCCTAAGTTGAAATGAGAATCCTCTTCCTATCCGACGCGGGAACCCATCATACCCATCGGTGGGTCAACTACTTCGTCGGCCGGGGTCACCGCTGTTACCTGGTCACGCTGGACGAGGGGACCAAGACGAACGCCGAGGAATTACTTCTTCCTTCAAAAGCCCTTCCGAATTTCCTGAGATATCCGCTCTCTGTCCGCAAGATAAAAAGCATAGTCGCAGAGGTACAACCCGATTTGATCAACGCGCATTTCGTTCCCAACTATGGCTTGATCGGCGCCCGGCTGAAATTCCATCCTCTGGTGATCTCCACCTGGGGATCGGACGTCCTGATATCCCCGGAGAAATCCTTCTTGCACAGACTCAGGGCCCGGTACGTTCTTTCCGGAGCCGATCTGGTTACCGCCGACGCGGAAGTCTCCGCCCGGGCCGTGTGCAGGCTGGGAGCGGAAAGAGCAAAAGTGTTTGTCAGTCCCATGGGAGTGGAGAGGAATCTGGCGGGCCAACATGAGAAGAAGGAAAAACCTTATCTGCTGGTTCTGAGCAACAGGAGGTTGGAGCCTCTGTATGACCTGGCTACGCTTCTGAGGGCCATCCCCCGGGTAACAAAAGAGGCGCAGAAAGAAGTGAGATTCGTTATCTTGGGTGAGGGTTCGCAAAAGGAGCAACTGACCGATATGGCCAGGGAGTTGAAGGTGGAGAAGTGGGTGGAGTTCAGGGGGCTGGTGTCGCGGCAGCGTCTGCTCGACTGCTACCGGGAGTCAGACATTTACATCTCCACCGCCCGGTCGGACTCCACGTCGGTCTCTCTTCTGGAGGCCATGAACTTCGGACTGCTTCCCATCGTAACCGACATCCCGGGAAATCGGGAATGGATCGGGGAAGGGGAAAACGGCTTCCTCTTTCCCGCGGGCGACCATGAGTCTTTGGCAAAAAGGATCATCCGCGCGGCAAGTGAATTCGACCGCTGGTCCGAATTCGGCGACAGAAACGCGGAGATCATCCAAGAGAGGGCGGTCTGGGAAGAGAACATGAGAGCGGTGGAGGAGGAGTTTTTGAGACTTGCCGGCAGAGAGGGTGACCTCCCCGGTTCAACCGAAAGTCTTCGTTGAGCGGGCTGAACATGAGACAAAACGCCGTATCGATAACCGACTCTTGTGCTCTCACCCTATTCGGCCTGATCAATGCCCTTTTTGTCTACAAGTATGCCGCTCGCATAACTTCGCACCCCTGGGCCCTCTCGCTGCTCTACCTGGCAGTGCTTGGCTTGGTAATATGGATTCTGTACAGGAAAACGGATTCGAGAATGAGCCCGCAAACCGAGAACCTGCTCTACTTTTTCACGATCGCTCTTCTCGCGATCGTGCTGACTTTGGTGATGTCTCATTTCGACCCGCAGAAAATCCGGGTGGGGAGATACCCGGCGCTGCAGGATTGGATTTCGAGGCTCTTTTCCTCCGAGTTTCCGTACGCTTCTCACACCAAGCCCTCCGGCTTTCCATTTCTTTTCGTGATGGCCATGCCTTTTTATCTTCTGGGTGATTTGGGTGTCTTCCAGATATTCAGTTTCCTGATATTCGCAGGCTTGGTCTATCTAAGGCATCAGGATCAACCTATGAACAGGTTTCGCTCTGCCTTTCTCTTGGTTTCCGCTCCGGTATTCCTGTATGAGGTTGTGGTGCGCAGTGAGCTTTTCAGCAACATGGTCATGGTTATGCTCTACCTGGCCGTCCTTGAGATGGTCGGGCGAAAGATGAGTCTGTCTGCCTCCATTCTTCTCGGGCTGGCGGGAGGCCTGCTCTTGTCGACCCGGGGCGTCGTGTTGCTGATCCATATTCTTGTCTTGGCATATCTTTTCAGGAAAAAGGTGGTCACTCACGGTCTGTTTTATCTTTCCCTGGTCGCCGGTTTTGTCGTCTCTCTGCTCCCTTTCATGATCTGGGACTGGAAGCAGTTCATGAACCTGGGTCCCTTCACCAAGCAGCTCTCTTTTCTCCCGGCTTGGCTTTTGGTTGTCTCCGTCGTCTGCTGCGCCTACCTGGCGCTGAAGATCCGATCTTTGAGGGGAGTCTACTTCGCCGTCTCCTTGACGCTGTTTGCAGTTGTTCTGGTGGCGTTCCTTGGGAGCATCCTGGATTATGGGTGGCACCAGGCCGTGCTGCAAGACGCATTTGATATTTCATATTTCGTCTTTGCGGTCCCCTTTCTGTTGATTTCACTTGATTTCCGACAAAGGAAGATACATCCGACCGAGCGAATGTTCGCCGCGTCGCCTGACCGTGCTCGTGACGTTCAAAGGGAAAATCCTGGCTTCGATCCATAGGGAGATTGGATTCAAGTGTGGGCTCGTCCGGTGGCGATCCTCAATCCTCCGCTCGAGTTCATGAAAGTCGAGTCATGAAGAGCAAACAGAAGAAAGTTCTTATTCTAGCTTATTATTTCCCGCCTCTGGGCATGGGAGGTGTACAACGGGTCACGAAGTTCGTGAAGTACCTTCCCAGGTTCGGCTGGAAACCGTATGTGCTGACGGTGAAGGAGACTGACTACTGGGCCAAGGACTACTCGCTTCTAAAGGAGCTTCCCTCCGAGGCGGAGGTGATTCGCACCGGTTCCTTTGATCCTCTGAGGATATCCCGCGTACTGAAACGCCTTTTCGGGAGGGGAGAACGAAAAGAGGTGTCTGCTAAAGCAAGCAGCCGGAGAGGGTCAAAACTCTCTTCCTGGCTCTTCCTTCCGGACACCAAGATCGGCTGGCTGCCCTTTGCACTGATGAAGGGACTATTCCTGTGTCGAAAGGAAAAGTTCGATCTGATCTTCTCTTCCTCCCCGCCGCCCTCTCTGCACCTGACCGCCTATCTGCTCAAGCTTGTCTTCGGCTTGCCTTGGATTGCCGATTTCCGGGACCCCTGGACCGGCTACAAATTGGAGAACCTTCCTACGCCTCTGCACGTTCTTATGAGAAGAGTGGTGCAGAGACTGATCCTCAGCAAGGCGGATAGAGTGATTGCCGCCAACCCGGCCATCAAGGGGGTTCTTGAGAGTCGTCATCCGGATAGATCAAAGGTATGCTTGGTCGAACAGGGTTATGATGAAGAGGACTTCCACGCGATACCCTCGACCTCGCCTGATATTTTCGTCATCGGATATCTGGGAACCTTAAGCCCCGATTGCGATCCCGAGCCTTTCTTCGCCGCCTTGGGCGATCTGATCGGAGCAGGTGTGATACCCAAGGACAAGATAAGATTCGTGCACGTCGGGGTCTGCGTGGGAATCGATTTCGACGGTTTGGTCCGAAGATACGGATTAGAGGACGTGGCACAGCAGAAGGGCTATCTTCCTCATAAGGAGGCGCTCAAGGAAATGAGCGGAGCTTCACTTTTGCTCTTGGCGGCCTCTGGTCATCCCCTGGTCTTTCCTGCAAAGGTGTTCGAGTGTCTTCGGCTCGGAAAACCCATCTTGGGCGCGGCTGATCCGGAAACTCAGATCGCGGCGCTCCTGATCAGGGCGAAAGCGGGAAGGATGGCTTCACCGGAGGACAAAGAGGGATTGAAACAGGCGCTGACCTCCTACTTCTTGGAATTCAAAAATGGAGAGTTGACCTCCGGTACAGACAAAGACCTGGTGCAGGAGTTCGAGCGGAAGTTCTTAACCTCGAAGCTGGCCTCTCTCTTCGACCAGATCGCGGGCCAATAGAATCGGGACGAACTGCATGGATATATCAATAGTCATCGTAACCTGGAATTCTGAAGACTTCATCCGAAACTGCCTGGACTCGATCTTCCTCCTGCAAGACAGAGTCGGTTGCGAGATCATAATAGTGGACAACGCTTCCTCAGACCAGACTGCGAAGATAGTCCGGGAATTCTACCCGGAAGCGAACCTGATCGAAAACAAAGCCAACTTAGGCTATGCCAGAGCCAACAATCAGGGAATCGAGGAGGCGCAGGGGAGACATCTGCTTCTTTTAAATCCCGACACTCAGCTTATGGATGATTCGCTCTCGTCAATGTACGAATTCATGGAAGGGAATCCCCGAATCGGGGGCTTGGGGCCGAAGCTCCTCAACCCGGACAGCAGCACCCAGGTCTCCTGCAGGGAGTTCCCCAGCTTCTCCACCTTGATCTGGGAATTCACCGGCTTGAGCAGGCTTTTCCCCAAGAGCAAGACCTTTGGAAGATGGAGGATGGGTTATTTCGCCTTCGACCAACCAAGAGAGGTGGACCAGCCAATGGCGTCCTGCCTGATGCTCAGAAGGGAAACCCTGGAGCAAGTGGGTGCATTTGACGAGGATTTCTCCATGTTCTTCAACGACGTAGACCTCTGCTACAGGATAAGGGAAGCCGGCTGGAAGATATACTTCCACCCGGATGCGCAGGTGATCCACCACAAGGGCGCATCCACCCGGAAGGCTAAACGCAGGATGATCTGGCTATCCCACTTAGCCTTCTACAAATTTTTCAAGAAACACCGGAAAGGACTTGCAGACCGGCTCCTTCTTCTCCTCTTCAGCGTTCCGCTGTTTCTCTTCGCACTGCCGCGAATGCTACTGAAAAGATAAACAGCAGGGCGAATTCGAACCTGTTCCCCGGATTTCTGAAGTTCGCTGCCGGTCAACCTCTTGGGTGAGATGCTGTTACCCCTCCTGAAGGCGTGCCTCCCCCTCTTCTTCAAAGCAAGTCGGACCGATGGTAGACTGACAATCTCTTACGCTCGAAGCCTCGAATCGGCCGGAAAAGCCCTGGTCGGTCAAATTAGAGATTGACAAAAAGTGAAAAGATGCTATCTTTAAAACAAGAGATATTTGATCCTGTTCGTAAAGGAATTGTGTTCCTTTCCGAAGGGGCCAAGGACTGTGTTCTCTCGACATAAATTCGCGGCTCGGCATTGACCTCTTTTGCAATGGCAATCGGTTTTGTCTGATAATCAACAATCAGGGAGTGTGCAATGAAAGAGAAGGCTTCGTTTCTGTTGTTTTTTGCGGTGTTTTTTCTTCTTGTCGGTTCGACTTTGACTTACGCGGACGATCCCGGAGATCGGGACACCTGCCGGGTGGAATGCCCCGGAGTCACCCTGCCGGATCAGCAGGTGGTGCTTGAAGTGACCGTTTATAATGACGAGGATCTGGGAGGATTGGCGGTTCCCCTGGTGTTCGGCTATCCTTCCCTGGACGTGGTTTGCGATTCGATCAGCCTGGTGGGGAGCAGGATAGCACATGCCGAATATCTGGGCATAAGCATAGATACGGCGAGTTACACACTGCTATTCTATGCGGTCTTCGTCGACTCGAACTTAATCGCCGGAGACGGAATGGTGGCCACTCTCTATTTCACCACCGGGCCGACCTGGGATTCGACCGAATGCCTGCTGGTCGACACCACGTTCTATTCGCCCACCACGGTGTTGGAGTTTACCCCTCGATCCAGCGGCCTGGCTCTTCATCCGGAATATCAGACCGGCTGTCTGGGAACGGGAACCGCTCCCACTCCCGACCTGATAAGTCCTTTAGATGAAGCCAACGTCTGTTCGCCCGACGTCGACTTTGAGTTCGTTTGGTCATATGTTGGAGAAAACCTTCTTTATTCCCTCGAATATGACGTTGATCCCGGCTTCCCCGCACCCACACTGGTGGAAGATTTGGCAGACACCAGCTGGGCTACCGCCCTGCCCCGGGGAACTTATTACTGGCGGGTAAAATCCGGCAACGAGTGCGGCGCGGAGAGCCCGCACCAGGAGCCGCCATTTAGCTTCTACGTCTTTGCCAGCGGTGACGCCACCAACGATGGAATCGTGAACGTGGCGGACGTGGTTCGTATCGTGAATTACTTGTATAAGCTGGGTGAAGAGCCCGATCCGCTGGGAAGCGGAGACGCATCCTGCGACGGGATAGTCGACTTAGCCGACATAGTCTGGTTGATCAGCTATCTCTACAAGAGCGGATTAGCTCCCTGCTGTCCGTGAACAGCAGCCAAAACCGAGCGCACCTTTGGAGGCGGAGACATGGTGAATCACCGTTGTCTCTGCCTCTTTTTTTGCCCGGCTTCGAGATTCCCCTCCGGTAGGATATTCGCCTCTTGGGTCATTTCTATATTCGCTGCTTATTGAATGGGTTCCAGGGGTCCAGGATTCGAGGGGTCGAGTGGAGTTCTTGAGAGTTCGAAGGGTCTATCACCAGAAAGGGCAGGTGCCAACCTTTGAACTCTTAAGCTCTTGGCCCCTCGAACCCCTGAATCCTCGAATCCTTGAACTCTTGAACCCTTCAATGCTCGTATCCTTTCCGGTAACCCCTTCGAGCAAGAAACTCTTTCTTTTCCCAAAGGCATATTGTATTATAAACACAAAGGGAAAATAGACAGCATTGTGGCGGTACAGTTCAGCCCTGGAGGGGCAAGTATGCCAGGCGACCTCAAGCAGGCTTTGCTTTATGATGCGCTGCCCGATGGGAGCGTCAGATGCAATATCTGCCGACGCCGGTGTGTAATCGAACCGGGAGGGTTCGGATACTGCCACACCAGGGTGAACAAGGAGGGGAAGCTTTATTCTCTCATATACTCCAAGGTCTCCTCCTCGATGGTTTCTCCCATCGAGAAGAAGCCGCTTTTTCATTTCCACCCGGGGAGCCGGTGGCTCTCGTTGGGAACGCTGGGATGCAACTTCCGCTGTCCCGGCTGCCAGAACTGGGAGATCGCTCATGCAAAGACGGACATAGACAGAGACGACCTGAAGTCCATCGCGCCCCAGGAGGCTGTCGATCTGGCCCGGGAACACAACTGCAAAGGAATCTCCTGGACCTACAACGAGCCGACCATCTGGTTTGAGTACACGTTGAAGAGCGCGAAGCTGGCCAAGGAAAGCGGCCTTCTGACCAATTATGTGACCAACGGTTTCATCACCCCCGAAGCTCTGGACATGATTGGTCCCTATCTGAGTGCCTTCAGGGTCGACATAAAAGGATTCTCGGACGAGTGTTACAAAAAGATGTGCCATGTGGATGATTTCAGAGGAATTGTGGACGTGACAAAGAGGGCAAAAGAGAAGTGGAACATGTGGGTGGAGATCGTGACCAACCTCACGCCCGGTTATAACGACGACGAGACACAACTAAGAGACCTCGCCTCCTGGATCAAAAACGACTTGGGAGAATTTACACCCTGGCACGTGACTCAGTTTGTGCCGCATTTGGAGCTTTCTCACGTGCCGGCCACACCTGTATCCAAGTTGGTTAGGGCCAGAGAAATCGGACTGGAAGCTGGCTTGAAATACGTTTATCTGGGAAACGTCTGGGGTCATCCAGCCGAAAACACCCACTGCCATAGTTGCGGGAAGCTGTTGGTGCAGAGAAAAGGATTTTACGTCTCGAAGCTCGAAATCGGAGAAGGTAAGTGTCGGTATTGCTCTACCTCCATTCCGGGAAGATTCGACTGATTAGTTTTGCAGACCAACGATTGCGACCGGCATGATCGGGAATTCGACAAATGGCTAAGTGCTCGAATTGCGGCAAGGAGTCGAAGCTCATCTCCAAAGCTCTGCAGGTGTGTCATAGTTGCATCCGGGAGGATTTCGGCAAGGTCTCTCGTCGCATTGGTAAGACTCACGCAAAATGCAGGATGGAATTCGACCTTCCGACAAAGCCGCCCAAGGATGCTTCAGGCGCGAAGTGCAATCTGTGCGTGAACGAATGCGTGATTCCCGACGGGGAAAGAGGCTATTGCGGATTGAGGAAGAACACAAACGGGAAGCTTCGCGGGGGTGGAAAAGATGAAGGGAACCTAAGCTGGTATTACGATCATCTTCCCACTAACTGCGTGGCTGACTGGGTTTGTGCGGGAGGTTCGAAAGCCGGCTACCCCAAGTTCTCGCATTCGTCCGGGCCGGAATATGGATACAAGAATCTGGCCGTGTTCTATCAAGCCTGCTCCTTCAACTGCCTCTTCTGCCAGAACTGGCACTTCCGAAAGGATGTTTATTCCGGGAGGAAGACGACTGCCGAGCAGTTGGCGGATTGCGCGGATGATAAGACCTCCTGCATTTGCTATTTCGGAGGAGACCCGACACCACAGATTCATCACGCCATCGCAGCGTCTGAAGCAGGGCTTGAGAAAAACAAGGGTAGGATACTGCGCATCTGTTGGGAGACCAACGGGGCCATGAATCCAAGCCTGCTGAAGAAGGTTGCGGACCTGTCTCTGAAGTCAGGTGGTTGCATCAAGTTCGACCTGAAAGCCTTCGATGAGAATCTGAGTATCGCTTTGTGTGGAGTCACCAACAGAAGGACTCTTGAGAACTTCGAAATGCTGTCGGAGATCGCAAAGAGCCGTCCCGATCCTCCCCTGCTTATAGCCAGTACCCTGCTGGTCCCGGGGTACGTCGACTCGGAGGAGGTCTCCAAAATCGCGGGCTTCATCGCCAGTTTGGACAAAGACATCCCTTATGCTCTCTTGGGATTTCATCCCCAATTCTACATGAGCGATCTTCCGGTCACCTCAAGAAGAGATGCCGAGGAGTGCGAGACAGCGGCGAGAAAGGCAGGACTGAACAACGTGAGAATAGGCAATATCCATCTGTTGGGGAACGCCTACAGATGAGCGAAGGTCTCCCAGATCGGACTTCCTAAGGGAAGATCGAGTAATCAACCGTGAGGAATTCCGACCGCCAAGATTAGGCGCAGCCCGGAAGCGGCGCCGGCCCGCCCTTGTACAGGTAGTTTATCAGGTACACCACGTCGGCTAGCTCGACGACGCAGTCGGCGTTGGGGTCTCCGGCCGCCAAAGGATTGGGCGCGCATCCGGTTTTGTACAGGTAGTTGATCAGCAAGACTATGTCGGCCACGTCCACCACGCCGTCTCCGTTGGCATCGCCCGCAACGTAACTGCCCTGCATGGCAAGAAGGACCGCATCATAGGCGTTGATCCGGCCGTGCCCCAACTGGGTGCTCTTTCCGGTTGTCGGATTGTAGTAGTAGCCTCCCACCTGCTCCGCCGTCTCCTCCAGAATTCCTCTAACCTCCGATGGCAAAAGGGAAGAGTTGACCGAAAGAACCAGGGCTGCGGCTCCGGCCACCATGGGAGATGCCATGGAGGTGCCGTAACAATAGCCGTAGTTCTGGCTTATCCCGTAGCCGTTGAGTGTAACATAGTAGTTGGGCATGGTGGAGTAGATGTCGTTGGCATCGAAGTAAGAACCGTATCCTCCCGGAGCCGCCACAGAGACCTGACTCCCTATGCTCGAAAAGGAGGAGACGTAATCGTTGTGACAGGTGGAGGAGACGCAGATAACGTTTTGCCACGAGGAGGCGTAGGCGGCCGGGTAGAGCACCGATCCGCCGTTGTTGTTTCCCGCCGCCGACACCAGAAGAACGTCGTGGCTGTCTGCGTAGGCCACTCCGTGGAGTTTGGTGGAGGAAGCGGACCCACCGCCGCTGTAGTTGGCCAAATGCGCCCCGTTATCCGTAGAGTAGATCATCCCATCCCGAAAGGCCTCATGCGACCCGGAGCCGTTAACGTCGAACACCTGGACGACCATGATGCGGCTGCTCCAGGATACTCCCGCCACGCCTACCGCGTTGTTGGTCTCGGCTGATATTATCCCGGCCACATGGGTTCCGTGGCCGTTTACATCCCTCACCCCTTCCCCGTCTCCGACCAGATCGATCCCCAGAATCATCTTGGAGGGGTCGTCCAGATCCGGGTGGGAGAGTGAGCCGGACACCACGGGAATACCTGAATCGAGAACCGAAACGATCACGCTTGAGCTTCCGGTAGTGCTGTCCCAGGCCTCCGGGGCATCGATATCGGCATCATTGGTGCCGCCCGGAGGAGTCTGGCCGAAATTGAAAAGACCCCACTGCTTCCATGATTTGAACTCCGGATCATTGGGCCAGATGCAGGTATGGTCGATCATGTTGGGTTCAACAAAAAGGAAAAGCCCCGTGTTCTGCATTGTCTCTATAACCGGAAAGATGCTTTGCCCTTTGGGCAGGCTCACTTTGCCAAAGCCGAAAACGTCCAGATCCCTGGCCAGCTCCAGTTTGTTTTCCGTTAAAAGGCTTCTGACGCGCGCGGGATCATCCCCGCTTTTGACCATGAACAGAATCTCACCATCGACGTACTCGATGGGCTCGCCCTGCCAGGTTGCGACAAGGATATCCCTGCCCATGTACTGGGCGCCCTGGATCGTCGCCGGGGCGAGGAGAATAGTCAACATCGCCGAAACTGTAAGGAGACTCTTAACGAAGTTCATTTTCCCTCCGGTTAAAAAAAGCGATCTGAGAAGGTTGCCTGCTTGCGCAAACAAGATTGCACTTATCCTCTTTTGTAAAGATAACCTCTTTCCTTGATCTGTCAAGACGAAAAGCGGCTGGACAAGCGACTTTTGTCGGTATGGATGCAGCTGAACAGAGGAAGTTTGCGGGTGAGAGGCGCACTAGGGAGGCGAGGGTCAGCCGGACCCGTTACCGTCCACTATCATGCCGTCCCTGAGCTTTATGACCCGGTGGGTTCTTGCGGCTATGCCGTGATCGTGGGTGATGACCACGACGGTGTGCCCCTGTTTTCCCAATTCCTCGAACAGGTTGATGATCTCCTGTCCGGATGCCGTATCCAGGTTGCCGGTGGGCTCGTCTGCCAGTATCAGGCGCGGCTGGTTGACCAGTGCGCGGGCGATGGCCACCCGCTGCATTTCACCGCCGGATAACTCGGCCGGCTTGTGGTCGGCCCGGTCCGCCAGGCCCACTCTCTCCAGATACTCCATGGCCCTCTTCTTTCTCTTTCTGGAAGCCACACCACCGAAGATTAGGGGCACTTCCACGTTCTCGAATGCTGTGGCGTAAGGAAGAAGGTTGAAGTTCTGGAACACGAACCCCACCTTTTTGTTTCTTATTTCCGCCAGCTCGTTGGGAGTCAAACTCTCCACCTTCTGCCCCTCAAGGAAATACTCGCCGGAGCTGGGAGTATCCAGGCAACCCATCAAGTTCATCAGGGTGGATTTGCCCGAGCCGGAGGGGCCCATCACGGAGACGAACTCGTTTTCGCCGATCACCAGGTCGATCCCCTTCAATGCCTCCACCTCAATCCTACCGGTGGAATAAACCTTTCGAATGCTTCGCATGTCAATCATCGCTCATACCTCGATTTCAATAAGAGCCGCTTCTTCCCGAATTCTTGCCTGTCACATCCTGATTCCTCGAAAAGAAAAGAGGCTGAATTTCTCCTTCTACTCGTATCTCAACGACTCCACCGGGTCGACGCTGGCTGCCTTGCGGGAGGGGAAGATCCCGGAGAGCATCCCGATGATTCCCAAGATCAGTGAGGTAACCACCGCGATCTCCAAAGAGATGATCGGTTTTCCCAACCACTGGGCCCAGTCGGCCTCCATGGGGATGGCCGCCCAGATCTTGACGATCACCACGCAGAAGAAGACTCCCAGCGCACCACCCAGAATGGTGATGATCAGCGACTCCAGCAAAAACTGGCTCATAATGTGGAGTCGTTTGGCTCCCATGGCCATCTTTATACCGATCTCTCTGGTTCTCTCCCTTACGGCAACGTACATGATATTGGCCACTCCCACCCCGGCGATTAAGAGAGTCATCCCTCCGATCACCCCCAGGAAGATCTGAAAACCCACCAGTACCTTGTTGAAAGTCTTCTGTCCCTCGATCACGTCCCAGAGCCACAGCGCCTCCGTGTCCTCCGGATCGAATTTGTATTTCGCCCCCATGACCTTGGAGACCTTTTTCTTAACCTCTTCGATCTGCCCAACATCCCGGGGCTGGTAGACGATGTTCTGCACGTATTTGTGTCCCCATATGGTCTTGAAAGTGGTTGCCGGGATGGAGGCCTTATCCCAGTCCGGTCCGTTGTACATTCCCATTTGCAGCTTCTCCGTCATCACCCCGATGACGGTGAAAGGAATGTCGTTCAGGACGATGGTCTTGCCCACGGCATCCTCGTCTCCGAAGAGCCTCTCCTTGAGCTTATGTCCCAGGAAGACAACCCTCCTCTTGGACTGCATGTCCAGATGGTTGATAAACCTTCCGCCCTTCTGGGGGTAATGCGCCCGCATCTCCTCGTAGCAGGGATAAACGCCGTTGACCCGTTCCGAGACGGTGTTCTTCTTGTAGGTTATTGAAACCCCCCATCTGTTATATTCAGCCCCTGCAGCCTCAAGCTCCGGCACCTTCTTTTTCAGAAACTCCACGTCCTCATCCACGAAGCGAATCCTTCTTCCCTTTCCCATGCCCTGAAAAGGAATGGAGGTCTGTCCCCCCCACATCACCACGATGTCCTTCCCCATACCGTGCTGGGCCTTGTTCAGAGACCTCTTCATCCCTTCTCCGAAGGCCAGCAGCATCACGATGGAGATGGTTCCCCAGACGATGGCCATCAAGGTCAGGGTTATCCTTTTCCTCTGTTTCTTGAGGTCCCGCAGGAAAAGCCTGAAGATCAAAAGTCCCTTCATCTAAGCTCTCCACGATCGATTGGTGGCCGCCGCCTTCGGGTCGTGCTTGAAGATCTCGCACCCAAAAGGGTGCGGCTACCACCAAACAGTGCCTAAAGTTTCAGCGCCTGCACCGGGTTTAAGTTCGCCGCTCTTCTGGCCGGGAAATAGCCGGAGATCAGTCCCACCAGCCCCAGGATGACCACCGCGATCAAAGCAGTGGAATAGGTAACTTCGGGCGTACCCACGTATTCCTCCAGCTTGAAAACCGGAAACAGCTTCACCACCGCCAGGGAGAAGAGAAACCCCACGGTGCCGCCCACAAAGGTTATGATGAACGTCTCGAAGATGAACTGCAAAAGCACGTGAGCCTTCTTGGCGCCCAAAGACATCTTTATCCCCACCTCCTTGGTTCTCTCCTCGACCACCACGTGCATTATGTTGGATACACCGATCCCCCCCACGATCAAAGTCGCGGTGCCGATGGCCACCAGAAATATCCGGAAGGCCAAGAAGAAGTAAGTCAGGAATTTGGCCATCTCGGTGGTGTCCCACATGGACAAAGCCTCCTTGTCGGTCGGGTCGAACTTGTATTTCTTCCCCAGAACCTGGTAGACCTTCTCTTTGACCAACTCGGTCTGTCTCGGATCCTCAGGCTTGAATATTATGTCGTTGACGTACCGGTAGCCGTACATGGCCGCGAAGGTGGTGGCCGGTATGAAGGCCTTGTTCTCGTCCCGGCCGCTGTAGCTGGAGTCCTGCTCCTTCTCCTTCATCACCCCCACCACCAGGAAGGGGACGTTGTCGATGATGATATACTTGCCTATGGCCTCCTCTTCCCCGAACAGGTCCTTCTTGAGCTGATCCCCGATGAAGACCGCCCTCCTCTTCTGCTCTAAGTCGATCCTGTTGATGAATCGGCCCCCCATCTCGGGAACTATGTTTCTCATCTCTCCGAAAACCGGATAGATCCCGATCATGTTCTGGGTGACCGCGTTGTCCTTGTACTTGATATGCGTGCTCCACCGGGAGTACTCCGGACTGGCCCCCCACATCTCCTTGATCTCGCTCTTCAGGAATTGAGCGTCCTCCTCTCTCAAGGGGATTCGCCTTCCCTTCCCAAAGCCCTCGAAGGGCTGGCTGGTTCTTCCCCCCCAGAGGATGACGATGCTCTCACCCAGACCGTGCATGGCCTTCTGATTCTGTGCGTGCAGCCCCTTTCCGAAGGCCAGAAGCAGAACCACCGCTGCGGTCCCCCACATGATACCGAACAAGGTAAGAAGGGTCCTCAGCTTCTGGGAGCGCATGTCCCTCAGAAACTGAGTCATGTACATCAGGACCTGCATCTAAGTTATCTCCTTGGGGGGCTTCTCCACCAGGATCTCACCCTCCTCGAGCCCCTCGGTTACCTCGATGTTGAGTCCGTCGGAAAGACCGGTCTGGATGATCCTTCGCTCGATCTCCTCCGTGGTGGAGTCCTTCACCTGCACGAATGCGGTGTCCTCAACGAACTCGATCAATCTTTCCGGGATCAGAAGGATGTCCTCCTTCTTCTTTATGATGATGTCCGCATTGGCGGAGTATCCCGCCCTCAGCATGGAGTTGCCGGTCTCGGTGATCTTGATCTCCAAGTCGAAGAGGGTCGAGTTCTCCTCCTTCCTGGCCTTGGGGGAGATCTTGTAGAGGACGCCCTGAATGGTGTCGTTGGGAAGCGCGCCCACTTTTAAGACGGCCGACATCCCCTCCTCCAGCTTGCCCACGTCGATCTCGTCCACCGTTCCCCTGAAGATCAGTTCGTTCATGTCGGCCAAGATGAAAAGCTCGGTTCCCGCCTGGTAGGAGGTTAGAGGCACCACCGGGTCTCCCACGTTTATCTTCCTCTCCAACACGGTCCCCCGGATTGAGGCTTTCACCACCGATTCGACCTTCTTGCCGGCGATATTTATCCGGCCCTTTTCGATAAGCGATAGCCTTTCTCTGGAGAGCTTCAGCCTCAGCTCGGCCTCTCCCGCCCCCCGCGAGGCCTGGTCGTAATCCTTCTGCGAGACCAGCTTCTTGGCCAGAAGCTCCCGGACCCGGTCGAAGTCCTTTCTCTGGTTTTCGTAGTTGACCGAATCGATCTCCAACTGCCTTTTCGCCTCGGCGAATTCCAAGGGAGTGGGATCTGGCCGAATCTCCACCAGAAGATCGCCCCGCTGCACCGAATCTCCCATCTCCACAAAGACCCTGCTCACTATGCCCGAGATCTTGGACTTGACCGAGATCTGGTCCTTCGGCTCGATCTGCCCGATGGCCAGCGCCTTATCGATGATGCTCCCCATCTCCGCTTTGATGGAGTTGTTGGCCTGTTCCTTCTTTCCCGAACCCTGCAGCGCTAGAAAGATGAAAACAACCACCACTACCACGATTATACCGAGTATTATGAGCTTTTTCATATGCTCACTTCTCCTATTCTATTAAATGAAAGTACAGACAGATAAGAGTTTCCTCCTCTCCAAGCCTACACTACTTCTACGATTCCTCGTCCGCAAGGTTTCAAAGCTGTTTGTGCCCGGGTCACGGCACGGGTCAGGCAGTAGGACCAGCGGTCAAACCCCCATGATTTCTCTCACACTTCAATCCACCAACCATAGTTTGCCGCAATGATGGTCAAACCATTGCCGCGACCTTCAGGTCGCGGAAAAAAGAACGCACCCCACTCCGCTTGGGCTTCAGCCCATCGCATCAGGGGGTTAAAACCCCATGATTTTTCTCGTATTCCAGTCCACGAGCTAAAGCTCGTGGCAATGACTGCCAATACCTCGCCACGACCTTCAGGCGTATCGTCCCATTTGGTCGAAGATTCGGAAGTTTCTGGATGGTTGGTGGGTCACTTCACGGTTTCCGGGAGCGGCTTTTGCCCAAAAGCCCGGCCAAAAGGCCAAAAGTTTTGTTGACAATTCGGACATGTTAGGTATATTTAAATGAGAGGTGGTTTTGCCGTAAGGCAAATCAAGGCGATGCGGCAGAGGTTTGCGTTTTGAATCTCTATCCCGCAGGAAGGGCGAATTTACGCCTTTGACCTCTTGTTTGGGTGCTGTGTTTCGTAAAGGATAGAAGAGAGCCTCTGGCTTCTCTTTCTGGGCCTTACGAACGTCTAACCGGAAAGAGGGAATCAAAGTAACCTAGAAAACCACACAACTTTTAAAGGAGAGTCAGATGAAGAGAGTGATTCTGCTTTCTCTTGTGTTGACGTTGTTCGTCTTCTCGTTTGCCTGGGCATACCGGGTAGACCTGGGCGATGTCGACCAGCTCGAAGCGGAGCTGATCTCGGCCGACGCCTCGAAGGTCAGGCTGGAGCTCAACGTCCCCGAAATCATGGTGGAAGACGTGCTGGTGGAAGGGGAGACCTATCAGATGCTGACCATCCCGGGAGGCGGATGGCTGACCGATGTAGGCAGCCCCCAGATTCCGCTCTTCTGCCGGTTCGTGGCACTCCCTCCCACCTCCGGGGTGAGGATAGAGGTGGTGGCGCAGGAGACCGAAACCTTAACCGGCGCCTTTCTCGTGCATCCGTTCCAGAAGCCGCTCGAGCGTCGCCAGGACGCCCAGCCGGAGCCGTTCCAACTGAATCAGGATATCTATTCGCAGGACCAGGCATTCCCCGGAAACTTGGTCGAGGCTGGCGATATCTCCATTCTGCGTGACCTGCGACTGGCGCCCATCAAATTCTTCCCGGTTCAATACAATCCCCGAAGCGGCCAGGTCACCGTCTGCAAGCGCATGGTGGTGGACGTCTATTTCGAGGGAACCGGCGAGAATCCGCAGATCAATCCCAGAAGCGTGCTGACCAGATCGTTCCTCCCCACCTACGAGGATTTGGTGCTGAACTTCGATCAGGTTCAGGGAGGAAAAGGTCTGGTGGACGGATCGTATTTGATCATCACCTATGACAGCTTCAACACCCAGGTTCAGCCTTTGGCCGAGTCCAAGCGCAGAAGAGGGATTTCCACTCATCTGGTCAACCTCTCCTCCATAGGGTCCAGCACCAGTCAGATTTACGATTACATCTACGACGCCTATCACTACTGGCCCGATCCGCCGGAGTACGTTCTCCTGGTGGGAGACGAGGACCAGATTCCCACCAACACCGGCATATCGTGTGTCACCGATCACAAGTACGTCACCGTGGACGGCTCGGACTACTTCGCGGATATTCACATAGGCAGAATCTCGGTTCAGACACAGAGCGAGGCGGCGCATGTGGTGGCCAAGACCCTCAACTACAGAAACGCTCCCTACACCACCGAGACCGAATGGTTCATGCGCGGCATGACCATCTCCGGAAGCGACTACGTGGACGACTACAACGCGATGATATGCGGCAACTACATGGTCAACTACGCCGGGTTCACCTACTACGACTCCATCTGGGCCTCGCTGGGCAATGACACTCCCAGTCAGATAAGCTTTCGCCTAAACGAGGGGCGCAGTTGGATAGCCTATTTCGGCCACGGCTACGCCACCGGCTGGAGTCCTTCCGGCTTCGACAACGGTGATATCAACGCGCTCAACAACGGAGAGAAGCTCCCCGCCATCTTCGACGTGGCCTGCAACAACGGCGAGTTCGATTACTACTCCGATTGCTTCGCCGAGCGGTGGATCAAAGTGGGAGAGGTGGGCAACGAGAAGGGGGCGGTGATAATCTGCGCCGCCACCCGGGGCTCCTCCTTCTTCTATTCGGACACCATGGGCCGGGGCACCTACGAGGCCTATTTCAAGGACAGCCTGTTTCATTTCACCCCTGCGGTGAACCAGGGAAAGATGAAGATGTACACCTACTTCCCCGAAAGCCCGGGCGGCACCACCGAGAGGGAGATGCAGATGTACACAACCTTCGGCGACCCCGAACTTGACCCCTGGAGCGGAATTCCGGCAGACCTGGACGTGACCCATCCCGACGTGGTCTTCATGATGGAAGGTGAGTTCCCGGTGATGGTTGAGCTTAACGGCCAGCCCCTCAAAGACGCCCTGGTCTGCCTGATCAAAGGGACCGAGGTTTACGAGAGTGCACGGACCGGGCCGGACGGCCAGGTCACCATGTATCCGGTGCCCGAGACCCCGGGCATGATGGACGTGATCGTAAGCGGGCACAACGGAAACCAGTATGAGACCACGGTCGAGGTGATTCCGCTCTCCGGTCCCTACATGGTCTACGTGGGCTGCCAGATCGACGACGACAACTCCGGCGAAAGCCAGGGTGACTCTGACGGCGACGTGGACATCGGAGAGACCATCGAGCTTCCGGTGATGCTCAAGAATCTGGGTGATTCCACCGGCATCGGAGTGAACGCCACCTTGAGCACCAGCAGGCCGTCGGTCACCATCAGCGACGATCACGAGGAGTTCGGCGACATACCGTCGGGCGACAGCTCGTTCTGCCTGGACGATTTCGACTTCTACATCTCGCCGGACATGCCGGATATGGAGGTGGTCACCTTCAACCTGGACATCTACGCCGAGAACGGGGGCGGCCCCTGGAACTATCCTTCGCTTGAGATCGTGGTCCACGCTCCGGTCTTGGCATACAAATCGTGCATCACCGACGACATCGGTGGGGACGACGATGGCAAGCCCGATCCGGGCGAGACCTGCATCATAGACCTGGTTTTGGAGAACGGCGGGAGCGCCAGCGCATACGGCGTCGAAGCCGAGCTTATCTCCGCCGACGCCTACGTGACCGTCACCACCTCCAGCGCGACTTATCCCGACATCGGACCCTCAGGCACCGGCACCAGCCTATCCTCCTACGGGTTCTTCGTCAGCCAGGACTGTCCGCTGGGCCATGTGGCCAATATGATCGTTCAGATCAGCACCGACGCCGGCTATTACATCGTCGACGAGTTCCAGATGATCGTCGGGCAGAAGCTGATCCTGTTCGTTGACGACGACGACGGGGAGACCTACGAGAGCTACTTCTTCGATGCCCTCGATTCGGTCGGCTTCGGATACGACGTGTGGGACCACTTCAGCCAGGGTACCCCGCATGACAGCGTCATGGAGTTCTATCAGGTGGTGATATGGAACACCGGCGACGATTACGGCACCCTCTCCACCCCCAAGACCCTGACGTCTGAGGATCAGGCGCAGTTGATGGCCTATCTGGATAACGGAGGGAACCTCTTCCTCTCCAGCCAGGATTTCCTGCTGGACAACAATGCCAACACCTTCATCACCGACTATCTGCATCTGGCAGGGCACAGCGACGATAAGAGCGTGGCATCGGTGGCCGGGGTGATGGACGACACCATCTCACACGGCATGGCCTTTGCCTTGACTCCTCCTTTCTTCAACTTCTCCGACTGGGTGTTTCCCGGAACAGGGGCGGCTGGCATATTCTACGAGACCAGCAAGGCCTCCGCGGCTCCCCGGGCCGGCGTTCAGATAGACGAATACGCCGGAGGGGATGCCACAACCGGACCGGTTAACTACTGCGCGCTGCGCTATCCGACCTCCGGGCCGTCGGTGTTCAAGACGCTCTTTATGGCCTTCCCATTCGAGGCGGTGCCGCAGGTGGGACCGGATCCCAACAACTCGGTGGCCCTGATGTCGAGCATCTTAAGTTGGTTCGGCATAGGCCGGGCGCCCGAGGAGTACATGGCCGGCGATGCCAACGGTGATGAGACCTTAGACGTGGCCGATGTGGTATACATAGTGAACTTCCTGTACAAGGGCGAGGCCGCGCCCACTCCTTACTTAGCCGGTGATGCCAACTGCGACGGTACCGTTGACTTGGCCGACGTGGTCTACCTGATCAATTACCTGTACAAGGGCGGAGATCCACCTCCCTGTTAATCGCGCACCAATGATAAGACGACTTCAGCCCCCCGGGACGTTCCGGGGGGCTTTTTTTGTGGTCGGCGAAGAGGCGGGATAACGGAGACCCCCAGACGGGCCTGTCCAGGCGTCTGGGAATTCCCGCCTCTATGTTTGAAGGGGCACATCCCACGTAATCATACATAGGGCAGGGCATTCAGCCCTGCCATTGGTGACGCGAAACTGGGGGTTCTGGGTGTCCTGCCGTTTATTCTCGTTTTTCTTTGCAGTTTCACCTGTTTGCCAAGGTGCTGTGCGTGAACAGGTTGCAAGTCGCGATACCGGGAAACAGGGCTTTCAGGCGGTTTTGAGGTTTATTTTTGTTTTTTTTCGAAAAGCCGGCAGAACCTGGAAAAAACCTCCCGGTTGGAATGAAACAGGTTGCTCATAGCGAATCTCGTTTGCACATATTGGGGAGAGCATTCGATTGTCTGCGTTGCTCGCCCATGGACTCGAAGGCGAGCCAAGAACAATATACGCTCTCCTATAAAAACTCGACCCTTCTTCTTCACCACAGAAGTTGTGGTGTATTTGATCTGTTGGGAAAGAGAGGATTGGGGGTCAGTGTTAAGATGAGGGGTCGGGCGGCGAAGGCCCGGCCTGATTGGTTTATCCGACCATCTCACAGCAAAGCTGTGAGCCACCCGCCGGAGGAGGTATCGGAAAGGCGTTTTATCGTGGTGACAGGGGCTAGGACGAGCCCGTCTCGGCGCAGAGCGTGTCACCCGCAAGAGGCGTCACGCGATCTTGTCAAGGGGGTCGAGGTAGCCGACCCTGGGCACGCGTCCTACTCGATTGACCGACGGCACGGGTGGAACGGGCGGAACCGGCGGCACGCGAGGCACGCGTGGGACAGGCGGCAACTTGAGTAAACGTCTGAGGATGTAGTTCCCTTCCACAAGCTCTCCCATGTATCTTCCGTCATGGCCCCAAGCTCAGCCATCGTCCTCAATCCAACCTCTGTATTGACCGGCAGCGTTGAACAGTCTTCCGTTGGAGATGAATCCCCAGTACCGGCCGTCCCATCTGAATATTGAATTCATTTCATCTTCTCCTTTGTGGTTGTGTCGGGTCTCGCTTGCGGCTTGCGGCAAGTGTGATCCCGCAGGAGGGCACCGACCGGTTCCATCTGTGCTACCTTGAACCGGAAGATCCATACTTGTTGAATCGGTGACTGAGGTATGAACGAGCGGTCCTGGCGTGACCGTGTTCCATCAGGATGCGTTCCACCATGTCGTTTATCTGCTGCGTGCGAATCTGTGGTTCTCCCGGGAACAGAGTTGTCAAGCGTCTTATAACTCTCTTAGCTAAAGAGGTGGCAAGTTCATAGTCTGTCCCCCCTACCTCTCGGGCTGCCGCGAAAATGGATCGAGCGATTCTGTCGAACTGGAACATCTCCACTTGCCCCTCTCTTTTTACGACCGTTCGGAAAGGCTCCCTCCCGAAGTACTTCTGGTCTCTCTGCAGTATGCTGGTGTCGGCAGAATCAACTTCACCTACCTCGACCAGCTTTCCCCAGACAGCCATCCTAACGAGCATGTCTTCGTCATCCGAGAGTTCCTCCCAGATCTTCTGGGCGATATTCCTGTCCACGAGGTGGACCGTTCTTGCAATCGCCTGCCGCACTTGCGCATCCCTGCTCTTACATAGACTGTTGTATATTTCGGTGACCCTGTTGGTGTCATAACTCGCCAGAGTGGATAAGGAATAAATCGCCTCGGATTTATGCAATCCGTGGCCCTCCCCTGCAATTCTAGCCAGAATATCGACTGACTCCGGCAAAATGTTGGGACCGATAATCTTGAGTGTCTTTGCCAGGGAAGTAAGTGTATTCGAATCTCCTTTTTGCCTTAGTTCCTCTATCAAGGGCAAAAACATCCGCATATCTCTAAAATCTAGATTCCCTAAGGCCTCAGCAAGCGCTGTGCTCACCCTCCAGCGTTGGTCTTTGGATAGCTCCATGAGGTTCGGAATTATCGCACCCATTCTTGATTCATCAAACCTCAACATGGCTGCCGCCGTGCTCATCCTTATTTTTTCGTCATACTTCTGCATCAGATCGAGTAACAGGAGTTCCGAAGGCTCAGGGATTTTCTTGGCCAGAACGCCGAGCGTTTCAGCCAGCTCGATTAGAACGCCCTCGTCCTTGGAGGAACTGATGCGTCTTAACACGGAGAAAGTCTTGTCATCGATGTTCTCAAGTTTAGCGATACATCTACACACAAGCCTTTTCCATTGATCTTCAGGGCGCTCGGCAACCATTTCGATTATCTTATTAAAGACATTATCTTGCCGAAGCTTCTCCAAGAGCAGAATCGAGAACTCAACGAGGCCCAACCCGAACTTGAATCTTACCCTGTGGGAATTCTCTATCAACTCGGAGACACGTTGAGTTACTTGCCCCTCATCCGACTTGAGTAAGTCGTATTCGTTCAGGATTTGCTCCGACATGAGAAATTCTTGAAACTCGCCGAACGTAAACCCGAAGTTGCTCTTCGCACCAAGTTTACCATTCTTGCTGCTGAGTATTCCTTCCGCAAGCATATATTCAAAAACGTCCTCGTGGATGAGCTTCTTGAATTGGCCCTCGTCCAGGGACGACATCCAGTTGACTCTCATGTTCTTGACTAGGTTGAATAAACGGTTCTTTATGTCGCCAATCTTGGCATCAGTGAATCTCTCTTGGAGCTTCTCGTAGACGTTATTCCAGTACCTCCTGCATAAATCTACGTAGCGGATGTCCTTGATCGGTCCCAGATCTCTGGAATTCTTATAGGACTCGCAGAAGAGTCTTAGTAGATAGGGGTGCTGCAAACGCACTAATGCCTCGTCCTCAATCTCTCCCGCAATCCTTATGTTGAAGCTGGAGAAATATCGATCCCGCGCCTCCGCAAATTCAGTTTCGCTGAAATCGCCCAATATGCCGGATATATTAAGTCCGGTGAGTGGGCCGTAGCGCGGTTTATGAATCAGGTCGACGACATCGGGCGGCCACTTCTCGGGGGCCAAATCCCCCCTACAAGCAACAGCTACTTTGATGTTAAAGCTGGCGTAGTGCTCAAGGAATCGCGGCATGAAACAGTCTGCCGATGAAAACTCACCGACACGAAACTCGCTGTCGATGAAAATCACGAAATTCTTGGATTGAGGAATGGAAAGAGAGTTGATCTTCTCCAACACAGTTTGAAATCGCACCGCTGGATCTGCGCCAAGAGACTTGAGTACGAGGTTCTCGAACTCCGGCTCATCGGGCATGTCCTCCGCGAACGTGAGAAGCAGAGAAGGAATGTATCTCTGGCTCAAAAAGCAGAAGAGATTGGTTTTTCCGGTGCCGGGTTTCCCAGAGAGCAGAAACAGCTTTTTGTCGCCCTTGAGAAAATCCTCAAACTCATCTTCAATCTCGCGGGAGACATATACCTGTCGGAGGTATTTTGGACCAATCTCCCTGGAAATCGTGTCTCTGGTTTCACTACTGCACCTGTTGACGAACGTACTCCAATTGGCTAGAGAAGCCGGTACTTTTGCGAGGCCGATGGTCTTCTCGAGCTCAGCAAGCACATCAGGCGGGAGAGCTGGTACGATCGAGCTGTATTGCCTCTTATCCTTGCCTGTGGATATCTGAACGCCAGCGCTCCAAAAGATATCTTCCTTATATCTCTCGTATTCTTTGAGGACGTGGTCAAGAACATACTTGGCTATCAGATTCTCAATCTCTTGGTTGCGGTACTCCTCAGGAAATCTATATGTTATTCGAATTAGCCCGTCGTGCAAACCGGTACCCAATACGTAGTAATGCTTGTACCAATGAAGCTTGGATTCAGGTGTCATGTCTCTTTCGAGCTTCAATCGTTCGAAATCCACCCTCCTGAAGTCGATGTCCAGCTGATCCGCAAACCTCAACAAGGCTGCTAGTAGCCTTAGTCTAATCTGGTTTCCGCCGATGTCGAATTCTTCGTATTCGTCAGCAAGGAGATCTGTTTTTCGGTGGCCTCTTGCGACCCGCGCTATGTATTCTGCATAGTCCTTGTTGATTTTCAGATCAGGATACTTGCCAGGCTGTCTTACGCTCCCCATTATTATGTCATCAGAAAGCAGGTGATGGTCGTCTCTGACAAGCTTCAGATTGTCGCGTTCGTCAGATTGCATTCCGACATCGTGCAGATAGGCGGCTGAGAGCAATATGTAGCACTCTTCCTCAGCCAGGGGTTTTCTCAGAGTTCGCGCGAGAAGATTCAGTTTTTCAACTACTCGGTCACTGTGGTTGACATCGTGCTTTGTAAAGTGCTTGTGTTTCAGATCCTCCAATAATCCTTTCACTGCCTCTCTAGTTGTTTGCAGTTGCGAGTGAAGTGCAGTGTTTCTTTTCAATATCTGTGTTGCCCTTCCATCTGGGATTGCGGACATGGTTTTCTCCTTCTTTTGCCGGGATTTTCTTCGGTCTATGGGCTGCCGCTGGCCTTCGGGGTCATGCTCTGACCGACACAATGCTGATAGATCTCGCAATTCCTGAGCTATTTCTGCTGGTGGGTGTCCCATCAGACCCTTCACTATTAGTTCCGCCGCGCCTTTGGTGTCTAGGCACTCAAGAGCTAAGGAAGCGGCACTCCTGTACAAAACCGACCTTGTCGGCTGGAAGTCTAGGTCAGCACTCAGCAGTTCAGCGGCCTCACGTTCCTTTCTGTAAGCGGCTTTAAGCAGCTCCCACGCAACATCGCTTCTTCCGTGAGCCTGTTCTATAGCTGCTTCTTCCGCGAGCCCCATAGCCTCATTGTGAAGCTTCTGCACTTTGGTCATCTGGATTTGAATCGTGTTCTGGGTGAACTGAATTCCACCACCGCAATGACTCCGGGGAGTTCGCCGTAGGAACGACTCATTTGGGCTTCCTTTCTCCGCAGTCTGGACGAAATCTCCTTTTTGGCTCCAGATCTAATTCCAGATACCTCGAGCCTTGCTTTGTCTTGGAACAACTCAGGCCCGCCATCCTTCTTGCCCAGCCAGTAGTCGAATCCTGTACCCTTCTTGGCTCTCTCGACTACAGTATAATCAGTCAGTTCCGTGACAAGCACTGCTGCCAGGCCGCATGCACCATATTCTGTGGCAACCTCAGGATCGGCCCAAGTCCTTTCGCATTGCGCAGTGTTGTCAAATCCTCGCCATTCCAGTCTCAGCCTGTGACAGCATTCGCCGTCCAGCTCCATCAGCACACCTTGCTCATGCTTCCCTCTCGCCAGGCAATAAGTCGCTGCCTCGGCGAGATACGCTCCCATTCTGCGGGTGATTCCCGGCATCCCATTCTCCAGGTCAGTGATGTCAATGGATCCGACGTGCTCCGTCCGAAAATCCATTCATACCTCGCTTGAACACCAGGCTATTTCTGGGCCGCACCTGGGTGCGGGTCCAATTGTATAGATCAGGAGCGTCGAGCGAATTCCAACTGCCGAAATCCCTGATCTGTCCCCAGCCGCGGGTCTTGCAGCCCCTTCATTAGACTGGCTTCATCATGTAGCAGAAAACCCTCGATTCAGGAGTTGTTCAGACAGATCTTCTTCGCCATGCCAGAGCCCAATCTTGGTTGGAATTGCTCCACGTAAGCTCCATACTGACAGATACTCAAGAGATATTATAGTTATAACTCCAGTATTGTCAAGGCTTTTCTGAGTTACTTTTATATTCGTTAATGCATGACTCGGCAGGCGGGTGGCTCACAGCTGTGCTGTGAGATAGTTGCGTCCGGCAATCGGGCTTCCTGACCCCCTATCCTCTCTTTCCCAAAAGAGCAAATATCCCACAACTTCTGTGGTGAACGGGATAGGCCGAGTGTATATGGAGGGCATATGTTGTTTCGCGCTCGCCATCAAATCCCATTTTCCCGGCGAGCAACGCAGACAACTGAATGCTCTCCCAAACGTGCGAAAAAGAGACTCGATATGAAACATGCGAAACTCAAAAAAACAAAAATCAACCTCAAAACCGCCTGAAAGCCCTGAAACCCCTGTTTCCCTCTGCTGTGAGCTCCCCGCCCCACGGCCGGGAGGAGCTACCCGACAACTTTTCTAAAAAAAAACGAAAAGGAGCGCCACACCCCGCAGCCAGTAGGTCAGGTGCCCTGAGCACCTGACACCAAGACAAAACCCCTTTCTCATACCTCACCCGTATTCTCTCTTTCCACAAACAGCAAATATACCACAGCTTCTGTGGTGATGGAGATAGCTCGAGTGTGTATAGAGAGCATATCTTTTTTCGCGCTCGCCATCAAATCCCATTTTCCTGGCGAGCGACGCAGCCGATTGAATGCTCTCCCAAACATGCCGAAGAGAGTTCCAATATGAACCATCCGAAGATACAAAAAAACAAAAATCAACCTCAGAAACGCCTGAAAGCCCTGAAATGTCAGTTTCGCCTGGGGAGCGACCCGACAATCTTTCTAAAAAAAAACGAAAATGAATGCCGCACCCCGCAGAACGCCCAGCACCCCCCTTCATCGCAGTTCGTAACCTGCTGCCGCACACCATTCAAGGATGCAGGGGATTTGAAAGAAAAAACCAGGACGAACCCCCCTCAAACCCCAGAACCCCCATGCATCCCCCGTCCGGTGGTTGCATTCTCCTGTTTCCCGCTCTGTGGAGGGGTAAACAGGTGAAAGATTCTTCCTCAGGCAGGGGGTCAAGTGCAAAGATTCCTGTAAAATTAGGCGGCGCGATATACGCTTCTTCGTTTGCGAGTGACGGTGTCTTCATTGATTTTGGCATTTTCACCAAGGACCTCATTGCGTAACTGGATGA
>Ga0180435_10000146_pt1 | contig 72119 bp, 55 predicted proteins | sample SS_ome_3_FD_132467 | JGI IMG/M metagenome (GOLD analysis project Ga0180435, IMG submission 132467) | Hypersaline lake sediment archaeal communities from the Salton Sea, California, USA - SS_3_S_1 metaG | ecosystem: Environmental > Aquatic > Non-marine Saline and Alkaline > Hypersaline >... | reverse complement strand
GGTACCAACTAGAGGTGGCCTTCATCTCCGCCGACCGTGCTAGTCCTCTCCCACGTCCAACCACTCATCCTCCTCGAAGGTGATCAGCGGTAGCGGCTCCTCGACATCGCGACCCGGCTCGTACTCAAAGACCGCCTGCGTCTCCTGCCCGATGGCGCGGAAAACGGTGCCAACGGGTAAATCAGCTGGACAATCACTGGTGCACATCCCACAGCCTACACACGACAGCACCATATGATTGAGGCGGGTGAGGTGAAACAGCGTGGTGTCGCCAGGCATACGGTACGCACCCTTGCGCTTTGCCCAATTCGCATACTGGATTGGCTCGTGGTCGAAAACCTGGCTCTTGAACAAACATGTCTTGCAGTAGCAGATAGGGCAGACAGTCATGCAGTTGTGACAACGTACACAGGTGGCGAAGACCCCTTCGATTCCTTCTTCATCCAGCCGTTCCCGAATCTCAGCGAATCGCTCATCGCGCACCTTCGTCCGTGCCCCCACAACATCCTCGACGACCTCTGCCCGCCGGTCCTCGGCCTCCACGCCCCTCAGTTCAAGTACCTCTGCCATATCATCGGGCAGGGAGACAGGGATGCCGCCGCTCAAGTCCGCGCCGAAAAGCTCCAGCGTCACGTCGGCCCCCTGCGCATAGGGCTTGTCACACATCTCGCAGGCATCGCGAAACACGTTCCCCTGGAGAGGTGCGAGATCACCCGTCCGAGCAGTAGCCAGGTAAGCCTTCAGCTCAGTGCCACCGAACCCATCCTCGCCCGAATCGTCCTTCATGGCCGCGTAGACGGCGACGTCATAGGTGCCCAGACAATCCACGCCTATCGTTACCAAATCGTTCAGGCTGGCCTGTTGGAGCTTGACCAACTCGACTAGTGCTCGCAGTTCGCACGGCCGCAGCACGACGCCTACCCGTTCCCGAGGTTCCCGGATCGAGATCCTACCTGCGAGGCGCGCGGCATTGACGCCCATCACGGGCGCCAATGGGTTCGCTCTTTCAAGCAGCGCGGGATCGGAGACCAGCGCAGGCGTAACCGCGCCGTGCGGCGTCTCCATCGGTACCAAAAGCGAATCGACGATGCCAGCCTCCAGGAGCTGTCTTAGGAAGCCGTGCAAAGCCGCCAACGTGTCGCTGTTCTCTACTGGAATCAGTGTTTTCATCACATCTCCCCTGTTCGCCGGTAGATCGATCGCCTATGACCAACCCCGCCGAGAGGCGGCTACGCACGCGCCTCCGCTGCCACCGGAAGCTGCCCGCCCAAGCGTGTCTACCAATTCACGTGTCCACAAATCAGTCAAGGCAAGTCTAATCGGGCAGTCCACACCCGACATCCGATTCTCTAGACAGCCCACTCCCGACGCATCGGGTTGGAACCCTTATCCTTCAGGAACTCGGTCATCTCGGTGATAGTATCGGCGAATCGCTGCCCCTCCGACGCGGAAATCCAGCGGAGCCAGACGCGATCCTCGTCAATCCCAGCACCTTTGAGGATCTCCTTAAGTGCAACGACGCGCCGCCGGGCCTTGTAGTTGCCCGACTGGTAGTGACAATCGCCCGGGTGGCAGCCTCCGATCAGGACACCATCGGCGCCATCCAAGAGCGGCTTCAGCACGTAGGTCGGGTCCACCGAGCCGGAGCACATCAAGCGGATGATGCGCACGTTGGGTGGGTACTGGATGCGCGACGTACCCGCCAAATCGGCTCCAGTATACGTGCACCAATTGCAGAGGAAAGCCACGATCTTAGGTTCGAAATCGGTCTCAGCCATACTATCTCCTTGAACGTAAACAGACTATACCCCAGGGCGGCGGGCTCATCCCCATGCTTCCCCGGGGCGGTTATTCGACCAGCGCATCCACTTGCGCCAATACCTGCTCAGCGGTGAAATGCTGGAGCCGAATCGCCTTGGACGGACAGGTCACCGCGCACGCTCCGCACCCCTTGCAGAGCACAGCATTGATGCGCGAAACCCCCCAGAGTTGGTTCATAGAGGGAGCATCATAAGGACAGACGTCCACACACATACCACACCCAGCGCACAGCTCCTCGTTGACCACGGCGGTGGCAGATTCCACGGGCACCGACCCGCGCACCAGGGGGATCAGCGCCGACGACGCTGCAGCCTTGGCCTGGGCCACCGTATCGGGGATGTCCTTGGGCCCCTGGCAGCATCCAGCGAGGAAGACGCCCGCCATCGCCGTATCCACAGGGCGGAGCTTGGGATGCGCCTCAAGGAAGAACCCATCGGCCGAACGCGGTAGTTTCAAAAGCTGCGAAATCTCCGCCGCGCTCCCCCGGGGCTCCATGCCCACGGCAAGGACCACGAGATCCGCCTCGAACTCAACGGGTTCACCCAGCAGCGTATCCTCCAACGCCAGAACTACCCGATCAGGGTTTCCGGGCTTCCGGTAGATCTCGGAGACGTTTCCACGACGATAGCGCACCCCCTTACTCCGGGATTGATCATAGAACTCCTCGGACCCCTTCCCAAAGGTGCGCACATCGATGTAGAAAACAGTCACGTCCGCATCAGGCAGAGTCTCACGGACGAGGCGAGACTGCTTGGCCGTGTACATGCAGCAGACCCGCGAACAGTGAGGATTTCCCAACTGGACATCCCGGGAGCCCACGCACTGGATGAACGCTACGCGCTCAGGCGTCCGTCCCCCGACAGTCAAGTCCCCGCGCATCAATCGCTCTTCCATCTCCAGGGACGTGATGACGTTCGGGTAATTGCTGTAACCAAACTCGGGCTTCCGATCTGGATCGAAGACATCGTATCCGGTCGCGACAATGATCGTGCCGACGCTCAAGGACCGTTCGTTGGGAGCCTCCCCGTCTACGGTCCCACCCTCGGCGACAATCACCTCAAAATTCCCGACGTAGCCGTCCACCCCGCTTACCTTGCTGTTGAGCATGACCGTGATGCTTGGATGCTGTTCAACGCGCTCGACCAAAGGGCCGAGCAGCTGGGGAACCGACTCCAAAGTGGGGAACGTCCGATTGAGATCCGCGACCCGCCCGCCGAGGTAGCCCTCCTTCTCCACAAGATAGGCCCGTATGCCTGTGTCCGCAACGTCCAAAGCCGCGGCCATACCAGCAACACCACCGCCGATCACCACAACCCCCGGGGTAACGTCTACCTCGCGTTCCTCGAGCGCGTGGAGATACCGCGCCTTGGCCACTGCGGACGCGACCAGGGCCGTGGCCTTCTTGGTTGCCTGCTCCTGATCCTTGTGGACCCACGAGCACTGCTCGCGGATATTGGCCATCTCCACCTGATACGGGTTGACGCCTTGCTGCCGGGCAGCAGAACGGAAGGTGGGCTCGTGCATGCGCGGGGAGCACGCAGCCACAACCACCCGGTTCAAATCATATTCCTGAATATCTTGCTTGATCAATGCCTGACCGGGATCGGAGCACATATAGGTATAATCCCGCGAGACAACCACGCCCGGCAACTCCCCTGCATCCGCAGCCACCCGCGCAACATCCACCCTCGCCGCAATGTTAACGCCGCAATGGCAAACGTATACACCTATGCGTGGTTCTTGTTCCATAATCTCACCCACTTCGCCGAGGGGAACGGACGCGGATACGCCTACTCCTCCGATCCCTCATCCAACGCCAAATCCACCAACTCCATGATGTCCATCACTCGAAGCTTCTCATCCAGCCCACGCACCTTGACGGCATCCTCCAGAGTTAGCAGACAGAAGGGGCAGGCCACGGCTAGAATCTCTGCCCCCGTATCCGCCGCCTCCTCCACCCGCTGGAAGGCGAGTCGCTCCTCCAGGTTGGTGCCCTCGACCCACATGCGGCCCCCGCCGCCCTCGCAGCAAAGGCTTCGCTCTCGGTTCCTGTCCATCTCCACTAACTCCACTCCCGGGATCGCCTCCAGAAGCGCCCTCGGCTCGTCGAAGACCTTGTTCTGCTTGCCCAGGAAACAGGGATCATGGTAGGTGACCAGCTTCTTCTCGCCGTCCTCTGATGCCACGTTCCCATCGAAGGTCAGGCGTCCTTCCTCGATCAAGCGTGCCAGCAGCTGAGTGTAGTGTAGGGTCTCCACCTCGTCCAACCCGTACTCATTCTTGAACGTGTTGAAACAATGGGGCGACGTGGTCACCATCTGGGGGGCACCCACGCCTCGAAACAATTCCGCATTCTCCTCGGCCAACATCTCAAAGAGACCGACCTCACCCATACGGCGAACCTCATTGCCGCAGCAGGACTCTTCCGTGCCCAGCGCCCCAACGTCCAACTCAACCTTCTCAAAGACTCGCATCAAGGCACGCGCCACAGGCTGTACTCGCTGGTCGTAGGAGGGGATACAGCCCACGAAGTAAAGGAGATCGCAGCCCGCCTGGGCAGCGTCCTTCGCTCTCTCCAGGCTGTCCTCCACACCCTCGGCCCATAGATTTCGGTCCTGGCGAGCCATGCTGCTGGGGTTTCCCTGGCGGAAGATGCTCATCAGAGCGGTTCCCACCGTCTCCGGGATCCGCCCGCTCTCCACCAACTCCCCTCGAAGAGCAATGACCAACTCTGCTGGTTGGACGTCCTTAGGACAGCGCTCGACGCACGTGAAGCAGGCCGTGCAGTCCCACAGCTCCTGATGCGCGTCGACGTCCATATCCGGATCAATCAACATATGGTAGATCAGCGCGCGGATGTTGAGGTCCGTCTTCCTGGCAACCGGGCATCCGCCAGTGCACTTGCCACACTGAATACAGCCGAAGAGCTCCAGCTGTTCGGTCATCCTTGCTGTCTCTAGTGCCATTTAGATCTCCTTCACCGCCCTAGCTCCGAACTTTGGAGGAAAGCGCCTCCCGAGCCCGGACCAGCACACGCAGCGCCGATGAGGCGGCGGCCTTCGCCTGGCTGACCGTATCCGGTATGTCCTTGGGGCTCTGACAACAGCCGGCCACGAAAACGTCCTCCACGTTGGTGTCGACCGGTCGGAGTTTGGCATCCGCCTCCTGGAAAAAACCATCGGAAGACCGCTCCAGCCCAAGCAGGTCAGCGACGCTGCCAATATCCTCTCGCGGCACAACAGCCGTTGCCAGGACCACCAGATCGGCCTCAACTTCCACCGGCTTGCCCAGGGTTGTATCCTCAGCTAAGACGACCAGCTTGTCCCCGTGCTTGTAGACCTCCGATGGTTCCCCACGTCGGTAGGTCACTCGCTCGCGCTTCACTCTATCGTAGAACTCCTCATACCCTTTGCCGAAGGCCCTCACGTCCATGTAGAAAACCGTGATGTTCGCATCCGGGACTTTGTCGCGTACCAGATGAGCGTGCTTCGCTGTGTACATGCAGCAGACCCTCGAACAGTACGGGACCCCAGTGTGCGAATCACGAGACCCGACACACTTGATGAACACCACGTCATGCGGCTTCTTCCCGTTGACGAGAACCTCACCCTTGGTGGGCCCGGATGCATCCGAGAGTCGCTCAAACTCGATGCCGGTCATCACCTCAGGGTAGACACCGTATCCGTACTCCGGTTTCGTCTTCGGATCGATCAGATCGAACCCTGTCGCGACGATAACCGTGCTCACGTCCAGGTCGACCATCACCTCTTCCTGGTCAAAGTCGATGGCGTTGACGGGACAGGCGTCCTTGCATTTGAATGACTTGCCGCAGGTGCCACGGGTCAGATAGAGGCACGCATCTGGATCGACAGTGTACTTGAGCGGCACCGCCTGAGGGAATGGCACATAGATGGCAGACCGGTTAGCGATTCCCTCGTCGAAATCGCTGACGATCCTGCCCTTCATGCGGCATGCTTCGGCGCAGTCACCACACCCTCGGCACCGCTCGACGTCCACGTAGCGGGGTTTCTGGCGCACCCGCACCTGGAACCCATCCCCCTGACGCTCAACGGACGTCACCTCGGAGTAGGTCATCAACTCAATGTTGGGATGCTGGCTCGCGTCGACCATCTTCGGCGTCAAAATGCAGGATGAGCAGTCCAGCGTCGGAAAGGTCTTGTCCAGTTGAGCCATGCGACCACCAATCGATGGCTCACAATCTACCAAATAAACTAGAAAACCAGCATCTGCGATGTCAAGCGCGGCCTGGATTCCGGCAATACCGGCCCCTATCACCAGAGCCGCAGGTTTTCGCCTTGTCGCACGTCTGTCCATATCCCTCGTCCTTACCATAGTCCGCTCATCGATGCCAGCGGACCATCACCGCGCTTCGCATTCTAGGCAAGAGCCTCCAACATCCGATAGACACTCGGCAGCTCCGTACCCTTCCGCCGCGTGGCCTTGTTCGGGCAGGCAACGATACAAGCACCACAGCCTTGGCAGAGGACCTCGATGACGTCGGCCGTATGCGCCCCGGGCTCAAGGACCCTCGCGCCGTAGGGACAGATCTCCACACACTGCCCACAAGCACTACACAGGCGCTCGCTGACCAGCACGGGAGCGACCGGTGGGATCAGCTCCTGCTGCTCCAGCAGAGCGGCTGCGCGCATAGCCGCGCCCTGAGCCTGCACAATCGCCTCGTCGGAGAAGCGGGGTGAGTGCGCCAGCCCACACATGAAAACGCCACGCTTTGTGAAGTCCAGCGGACGCATCTTGGGATACTCCTCCTGGAAGAAGCCGTTCTTGTCCAGAGGTATCTCCAGCTGGCTCGCCAACTCTGTGACATCGTTGGGCTCGATGCCCGTGCTGAGCACCAACACACCGGCCCCAAGCTCAACCTCCGCCCCCGTCACGGGTTCCTGCAATCGGATGGTCAACCCTCCATTACCAGCGACAACCTCCGGCTTGTCCGGTAGAGCATAGCGCAGGAACACTACGCCCTTCTGACGAGCTTCACGATACAGATCCTCCCGGAAACCAAAGGTGCGCAGCTCGCGATAAAGCACGTATACGCGCGCGCCGGGATCTTGCTCTTTGATGCGCAGAGCGTTCGTCACGGCCTTCGTGCAGCAGATCCTGCTGCAGTAGGGGCGGTCTGGCTCGCGTGATCCCACGCACTGAATCATGACCACGTCGGATGGAATCTCATCCCCCGAGTCAAGTCTCGCTTCCAGTTCCCGCTGGGTCAACACCCGGCCGTCCGCGCCGTAGAGGTATTCCTCAGGCACGACCTCGCGTCCTCCGGTTGCCACGACCACGGCCCCGTGAATCAATGGGTCTGTTTGACCGTCGGCGAGCCTCAGGTTGGTCTCATACTGACCAACCCATCCCGAGATCTCTCCGACTTCAGCTTCACGGTAGAGGGATATCAGATCGGAGGAGGACACGTCCTCAATCAGTTGATCCAGGAAAGCCTGAGGATCCTCGTCCGTCAGCGTGTAACGCACGCTCTTGAGCTCCCCTCCCAGCTCTGAGTTCTTTTCGACCAGATCGACCTCGTATCCAAGATCAGCGAGAGTGAGGGCGGCCGTCATACCCGCCACCCCACCTCCGACAACCAATACGCGCTGGGACAGCTCCTCCCTCTCCGCTCGCGCCGGTTGATTCATCCGGGCGCCAGCGACCGCCATAGCAACGAGTTCCTTTGCCTTGTCCAGGGCACCCTGAACGCCAGCTCCCGGATCCGAGCCATCCTTGCCGTTCCGTCCGTGCACCCACGCGACCTCCCCGCGCAGGTTGACCCGGGTCAGCAGGGTTGGATTGAGCCCGGCCTTGCGCATGACGCCCTCGAAAGAAGACTGATACTCCCGAGCCGGGCATCCGGCTATCACGACTCGATTCAGATCGTCCGCTTCGATCGCCTCGACAATCTGCTGGCGGCCGCTGGCCAAGCACGCATTATCCATCGTCTGGACTGCTACGACGTCGCGGAGATCGGCGGTATAGGCAGCCAGCTCTCCAAGATTGACGACGGAACCGATCTCGCCGCGACAATCACAGAAGAAAACACCCAATCGGGGCCAGTCGAGGGTGACGTCTCGCTCCTCGGGACTGACCTCATCCCGGGCTCCCTTTGCAGCCCGCTGTTCCACCCAGTCTCGCCGTACGAGACGGGCGGCGCTGGCGGCCACAGCTGAAGCCTCAACGACGGTCCCGGGGATATCCTTAGGTTCCTTAAACGCGCCACTCACAAAGATGCCCGGTCGTGAGCTGTCCAACGGCCGGAGCGTACCTGTCACGCCGAAACCATACTGATTGAGCTCGACATCCAGGCCCTGAGCCAGCGCCTGGAAACCACGGGGGGCCTCGAACCCGACGGCGAGCACCACCATGTCAAATTCCTCTTCGTGGACGGTGCCATCCTCAGCAACGAAGTTGAGGGCGAGATCGCCCGTCTGCTTATAGTCGTGAATCGACGAGACCATCGCGCGACGATAAGTAACCCCCGGGGTGGCCTCAACCTCATCGAAGTACTCGTCGAAATCCTTACCGTGGGCGCGGATATCCATGAAGAAGACGGTCACGTCGAGATCCGGGTCGATCTCCTTGGCCACCTGTACCTGCTTTGCCGTGTACATACAGCAAACTGAAGAACAGTATCCTCGATCAATGGACGGATCCCTGGAGCCCACACACTGTATGAAGGCAACCCGATCCGGCGTTTCGCCGTCCGAAGGTCTCGCAATTCGAGCGCCTGTGGATCCAGAAAGGCTCACCATACGTTCGAACTGGATACTCGAGAGCACATTGTCATAGTGACCAAAGCCGTATTCACCCTTGACTCCGGGATCGAAAGGCTCGTAGCCGGGGCTCATGATCACAGCCCCAACGCCAATCTCCTCCATCTTCGCCTGCATGTCTAGATCGATGGCATTCGTCGGACATGCATCGACGCACGCACCGCAGCGGGTGCAGTAGTCCATGTCAATCACATAGGCGGGGGGAATGGCGCGGATTGGAGGTTGGTAGATCGCCTTCTGCTTGTCAATGTCCCCCTCGTATTGGTGTGGTCGCTCAATGGGGCAGACCTCAGCACAGAGGCCGCAGTTGTTGCACCGTTCCACGTCCACGAACCGGGCCTTCCGGCGCAAGGACACGGAGAAATCGCCCACATCCCCGTCCACGCTCTCGACCTCCGCATAGGGAACGATCTGGATGTTCCGATGGAGATCACACTCAATGGTGGGACAATAGGCTGCGCGACCGGGAAGCATCAGGCAGATGCCGCAGGAATCCGTCGGAAACGTGCGATCGAGTAAGTGCATCGAGCCACCGATACCCGGGGCACTGTCCACCAGGCAAACCTGGTGACCGGCCTCTGCGAGGAGTAAAGCCGATTGCATCCCCCCGATACCCCCACCGATCACGAGGATGGCGTCCGACCGTCCGGGGCCGCGCTCATCCGCCACACCGGATACGTTTTCAGCCTTGGGAGATCCCATATTATCGCTCATAGATCCTCTTGCGCCTTGCGCCCTCTCGGGCAGCGGACCGGAGTATGACTGCCCGACCAACTCCCTGTCGGGTAGCCACTCGTCATCGCCCGACTCAAATTGTCGCGTTACTGGACTCAGCCGGCACCAACTAAAGGAGCCGTCGCTCGCGGAGAAGGGGCCGCGGGTCCACGCTGTGCTTGCGAAACCATTTCTCCACGCCGGGCAAGCCAAAGGCCAAGGCCATCAGCTCCGTCAGATAGAAGATGGGCATTTTCTTGCCTGAGCGAGGCGCCTGACGCGTGTCCAGGTTGATCTCACACATCCCGCAAGCCGAGACGATACAATCGGCGCCCGCCTCGGCAGCTCCCTCGATAATCTTGGTCGAGAGCTCCGCCACGATGTCGCCGCGGGAAAGCGTGAGACTTGCACCGCAGCAGTCCACTTTGTAGGACCAGTCGATGGCTTCTGCACCCAAGACAGTCACGAGCTTGTCCATCGTCTCCGGATGCTCCGGGTCGTCCCAACCCGTCAGCTCAGGCGGACGGACCAGCACACACCCATAATAGGAGGCCACCTTCAACCGGTCCAAAGGCCGACTAACTCTCTCTTGGAGCTTATTCTTGTCCAAATCATTGGCGAGGACCTCCAGCAAGTGGCGCGGTGCAGCCGCGCCCTCATAGCGGAAGTCCAGGATGCGCTCCATCTTCTTTCGCCAGTCCTCGTCCTCCCGCATCCGGATGTTGGCATCGCGGCAATGCTGGTAGCAGGCCGGACATGGAATCACCATGTCAAGCCCTGCCTCCTGAGCCAAAGCCACATTCCTTCCAGGCAGTGCCATTCCGAGCTCGTGATCAAGGCTATGGGCCGAGGAGGCACCGCAACAGTTCCAGTCCTCCAGCTCGACCAACTCGATGCCTAGGGCCTCGCACACCGCCTCCGTCGAATGCCCGAATTCAACGGCCGTCGTTTCAGACGTGCATCCAGGATAGTACGTATATCTCATAGCTGAACTCACTCGCCCTCCTCTGAAGCTTCCGACGAGCTAACAGCGGCAGCCTCCTCGTACAGGGCTCTTATCTCCTCCACCCCCTTGATCCTGTCCGGCAGGACAGAGAGCTTTCCGCTCAGGATAAGGTCACTACCCAACTTCATGTCGCCCAGCAGTCCATGGAAGAAGACGGGCACCTCCGTTATCAGGCAGCGCGTCTTAAACTCCGCAAGCATCGTCAACTCGTGCATCCTGCCCCACAACCTGATGCTGTCAAGGAACGAGCGGTGAAGCGAGTAGACCGCAGTCTCCGGCTTATACCCTTCCTCCAGCGCCATCTCGCGGAGGACATCCATCACCGGCGCCAACCGGATCTGATTAGGGCAGCGGGTTCCGCACGCCTCGCATCCGATGCACATCCAGATCGTCTTGCTCCCCAGCACCCGCTCCTTCTGCCCAAGTTGGATCATGCGAAGAAGCTGAGCCGGTCTGTAGTCCATCACGTATGCAGTCGGACAGCCGGCAGTGCACTTCTGGCAGTAGTAGCAGCTACGAATGTCCTCCCCACTCCGATGCTGCACCACATTGGCAAACCCGCGGTCTACCGCCACGACGGGGGCGTCGGCTTTCAGCGCTGTGCCGTCTTTCATGCGAACCTCTCTATCCCTCCAGGAATCTGAGGACCTGCCCACTTGTGCCACAGGTCGACAGGAGATTGTACTACACGAATGATTATAGCCTGACGGAACCCACTTGACCAATACAAGATATTGATCGGTAGTATATGGACATTTCGGGGGCGTCCTTGCCTTGCACCGATGACAGCCAGGTCAACGACACCGGAGCGCAGCCTGACCGAACCACCCGCCTTCGGGTCTCGTTCCTAGAAGACGCCAGAATTATCGACTAACCAGAAGACAAGAATCGCCATGTCCAAAGTCTCACCGTCTCCGGCGATGAAATAGTCCTCCAGGGTCACCTCGTGGCGAAAGCCAAGATTCTCAAAGGCCTTGACCACCTGCGGCTGCGTCAAAACAACCTCAGCGTACAACTGCTGAAGGCCCACCCGCCGCGCTATGTCGATGAGGCAGCGGAGCATCAACGTACCGATCCCCTGACTTCGATACCCCCGATCTAGAAAGATGCGAACCCAGGCCAGGTGTCGATGAAAGTGCTCGCCGAGATGGAGAGTTGCCTCGCCCACCATGCGCCCGTTGATCATCGCCACCAGAGGGAACACGGTCTGCAGGTCGAGATCCTCCACCCAGCTTCTGACCACATCGGGATCGCCGGCATCGCTGCGGAAGTACTCCAGGTCCTGGTCCGATGCACGCGCAAAGAGGTCGACCAGATTCTGCTCATCCTCCTTGGTCAGCGGCCGCAGCAAGAGCCTTTCACTGGAGGGCAACGTCTTCAACTTCCTGTAGTTCTCCAATTGCTTCCAGACCTCGGACATGGTCATCCTCCCTGAATCCTCTAGCCCACCTTAGTTGATCCGCAACGTTGTGCCCAAACGACCCAGCCGATCCCAGCCCCCGCACCGGACATCCAACCCCGCGATCGGGATTGGAACTCCCAGAAGCTATCCCATGACGGCGTCCGCCATAGCGAGAATCTGCGCCGGTGTCCAGTTCCGGATCTGACTGGCCTTGTTGGGGCAAGCCACCAGGCAAGCACCACAGTTCTGACACAACGCCGCGTTCACTGCGGCTATGCGCCCGCCTGCCCCGAAGGCCCGGAGAGCGCGCGCCTCGTACGGACAGACTTCTACACACGCGCCGCATCCGGAGCACAATTCTTCTTCGACATAGGCTACAGTGGGTTCCTGCGTCATCTCGTCGTGGGAAAAGAGCCGCAGAACCTTGGCCGCGGCACCAGAGGCCTGAGAGATCGTCTCCGGGATATCCTTCGGGCCCTGCGCAACACCGGCGAGAAACACACCCGCTGTGAGGCTCTCAACCGGACGAAGCTTCGGATGCGCCTCGCTGAAGAAGCCATACGTATCGGTGCCCACCCGGATATGCTGCGCAACATCCATAGCCTCCGAGCTAGGCAGCATCGGTGTGGCTAGAACCACCAAATCAGCCGAGACCGCAATTGGTTGGTTGCTAAGGGTGTCAGCACCCCACACCTTCACCGCCGGCCCATCTTGGAAGATCTTACTGACCTTCCCGCGTAGGTATAGAATATCCTGCTTCTCCATGGCGTCCTGCACGTACTCGTCGTATCCTTTGCCAGCCGAGCGAATGTCGATGTAGAAGACGTAGGCCTGTCCGTCCGGGGTCCGCTCCTTGAACGTCATAGCCTGCTTAGCCACCACCATGCAGCAGACCTTCGAGCAATATGAGACACCACGCTCCGGATCCCTGGACCCGGCGCACTGCACAAACACCACCTCTTGAGGCCGGCGTCCATCAGACGGTCGTCGGATATCCCCTTCGCGGAGCATCCTCTCGAAAGCTATCCCATCAACGACATCCGTCACTTCACCACCGCCATACTCTGGAAGCCGATCCAGAGGATAGCGATCCCAGCCGGTGGCCACGACGATTGCGCCCACCTCCAAACAGCTTTGATGCGCCGAAGCCGATGCCTCGTCGTCCTCCGCACCGTCGCGCCCAGCGACAGAGATCTCGAAGTTGCCAACGTAGCCATCCACACCGATGACCTCCGAACGTGTCAACACATCGATGTTTGGATGTCCCAGAACCTCGTCGATCTTGCCAGATAGAAGATCGGGCGCCGCTTGGAGATTGAGGTAGGTGCCGCTCAGAAGCGCCATCTTACCTCCAAGGTGGGCCTCCCTCTCCACCAAGACCACGGGGAAACCGGCATTGGCGACGTCCAAAGCGGTCTGCATGCCCGCGATGCCGCCGCCGATGACAAGCGCTCGCTTCGTCAACGGAAGACGGAATGGTGTCAGCTCCTCATCTCGCTTGACCTTCTCAACGATCGTTCGGACGATCTCAGAGGCCTTCCTGGTAGCTGAAGCGGGCTCCCGTTGATGGACCCACGAACACTGCTCTCGGATGTTGGCGATCTCGAGCCGATATGGATTCAAGCCCTCAGAAGCCGCCGCTCGCCGGAACGTCGCCTCGTGCATGGATGGCGAGCATGCTGCTACGACGACGGCATCTAGCTCGTTCTCCTTGATCGCCTCCCGAATCAGCTGCTGACCTGGGTCAGAGCACATGTAACTGTAGTCCGTGGCGAAAGCTACGTCGGGATGCCGACCTATCTCCTCGGCCACTGCGGTCACATCGACAGTACCAGCGATGTTGATTCCACAATGGCAGACAAATACACCAATTCGGCTCATGCTGCCTCCGTCGCAGCTACTAGCGCCTCTGCTTCTGTGGCGCCGAGCTCGTCATCGGAAAGCAGCAGGTTGGTCGCCTTCCGCCGTCTATCCCGCGCCCACGCGGCTTGGAATGCGGAGGGCATCCTTTCGAACTCCAAGCCGTCCATCACGTTTGGATGCGACTTGTACTCGTACGCGGCCACAGCCTTGTCTTCGCAGAGCTCGTGGCCCGTGGCGACGACGATGGCACCTACATCCATCTCCCGAGTCTCCGGTTGCACGTCGCAGTCGATTGCTCCAACGCCGCAGGCTTCCGGACATCTGCCGCAGGCCAGCGGGAAAGGCCCGAGACAGGCCTCGGGATCGAGCCGATAAACGCCGGGGACCGGTTGGGATGAGCGGAGGTGAATCGCACAGCGGGCAGCTAACCCGTGATCGCACTCGTTCGCCACCACGATCGGGCACGCCTCCGCGCAGTCACCGCAGGTCATACATCTATCCTCGTTCACGTACCGCGGGTACCTCTTGATCCGTACACGGAACCCGTCGCCGCCTCTCTTCGATAGGACCGCTCCTCCGCCATCGTGTTCACCCGTCGGACCCGCGATCCGTTCTACATCTACAACCTCGCTTAGCGCGAGGGCCTGGATGTTGGGATGCTGCCCCACGGCAACGGTGCAAGGCGTCACCATACACTGCGAGCAGTCCAGCGTCGGAAATGTCTCGGACAACTGGGCCATGTGCCCACCGATGACGGGCTCCTTCTCGACGAGGACCGCCTCAAAGCCGCTATCCGCGATGTCCAGGGCAGCTTGCATCCCACTTATCTCAGCTCCGATGACCAAAGCACGGTAGTTCATGAGCGTAGGCCCCGACCTTCAACCACGATCAGATGCGTCCCAACTCGCACAGACGGCGCGAAAGGAATCAGTAGACGAGGAAACCAGGTCCCTCGCTGCGGTAATCCATCAATCATCTTCGAGCAAGACCTCGATGATCGACTTGGGGTCCACATAATGGTCCTCCAGGCCCCACGTCTCCTCAGGCAAACCCAGTGCTATGGCCATCAACTGCGTGAAATAGAGCACCGGCACCCTTTCGCCGGAGCGGCTCGCAGCGGCTTCGCGCTGCGGGTAGTCGAGGTTGAACTGACAGAGTGGGCATGCAGTCGCGACCAGATCCGCCCCGTGCTTTCGGGCGGACGCCACGATCTCCAGTGAAAGCGACGCAGGAACATCGGGCTCCTTGACAGTCAGATACGACCCGCAGCACTCGACGTCGTAGGGAAAGTCTATCGGTTCAGCACCCAGGGCCCGCAGCAGATCGTGCATAATACGCGGCTCCTCGGGGTCGTCCAGGCCAATCTCCTCGAAGGGCCGAAGCAGCAAGCATCCGTAATAGGGCGCCACCTTGAGGCCGGTGAGCGGCTGCCGCACGTGGTCGGCAAGCCCCGGCGTATCCTCGTCACCCCATCCCACATCGTCACGAAGAATTCCCAGGAAGTGCGCCACTTGGACCCCGCCTTCGTAGTCCTGCTCGGTGAACCAATTGATTCGGTCGAGCATGGCCTCGTCACGCTCCAGAAGCACCTGAGAGCGCCGCAGGACATTGTAACAGATCGAGCAGAGAGTCGCCACGCGGTCGCCGGCCTGCTGTGCCTGGTAAAGAATACGAGTGGGCGCAATAAGAGCCATCGAGTCGTCCAGCATAAGCGGGAATGTGGCCCCGCAACACTGCCACTCTGGAAGCTCCTCAAGCCCCACACCGAGCGCCTCCGCAACAGCTCGTGCGGAGCGATCATAGTTCTTAGCCTTCGTCGACAGTGTGCAACCGGGAAAATAGGGAATACCCATCAGGTAGCTCCAAGTCCTGGCAGATCCGTAGACCGACGCTCCGTGAGAGGGAGGCCTCGAGCCACAGGATCGCCCATCTACTTCATATACTTCCTGTACCCACCGATGACCGCGAGCTGGGGCAGCTCCTCCAGTAGATCGTCAGGGAGATCACCAAGGTCCAGCTTTGCAACACCCTTGCGCAGTGCGATCTGGCGGAGAGCCTCCATCAGCCTCGGAAGATCCACGCCCTTAGGGCAGCGAGCGACGCACGTCAAGCAGGAAGCACAGATCCAGATGGTTTTCGTCTCCAGAACCTCCTCCATCCCAAGCTGTGCCATGCGAATAACCTGACTGGGCAGCACATCCATCGCAGCCACAATCGGACAGCCGGCGCTGCACTTCCCGCACTGATTGCACGCCAGAAGATCCTGTCCGCTGATCTCTTCGACCTGGCGCACAAAACGCCCGCGCACCTTCTTGACCGATATCTCGGTTCTCACACCACCTCCCGTGACCTGATCGCGACACGATCCCGCGACCATGAGCCATTGGCCTTGGACCGGTCTGCACAGCCGCTCTTCCGGCAGAATGCTGCGCAGCTCCGGTCCCGGCCTAGATCTAGCCCCCTAGCCCGGCCGACCGCTGAGCCGAGAGCAGAGTGTTCTGCAGCAACATAGCTATCGTCATAGGTCCGGTCCCCCCGGGAACCGGTGTGACGTAGCCCGCCACGTCCTTCACCTCGTCGAACTCCACGTTGCCCACGACTTTGTACTCGTCGTCCACCTTCACCCGACTCCAGCCCACGTCGATGATGGCAGCCCCAGGCTTGACCCAATCGCCCTTGACCATACCAGGCTCGTCAATGGCCGCGACCAGAATGTCGGCACGGCGGCTCATGCCCTGGAGATCCCTGGTATGAGCATGGCAGACGTTTAGCGTTGCGCCGCGGTGCAGGAGAAGCAGAGCGGTGGGCAAGCCAACGATGTTGCTCGGGCCAAGCACGACCGCCTCTTTGCCCTTGATCTCCACGTCGTAACGATCCAGCAGCTCTATGCAGCCGAGGGGCATGCACGGAGCAAACGTAGGCTCCATATCCTGCATAGTCAGACGAGCAATGTTGACCGGGTGGAAACCATCCACGTCCTTCTCCAAAGCAATCGCCGCCAGGACCTGGTTCTCATCCAGGTGATCAGGTAGTGGCAGCTGCACCAGAATGCCATGCACCTCAGGGTCAGCATTCAGCGAATCGATCTCCGCCAACAAGGCCCGCTGACTGACGTCCTCGGGCAGATGACGACCAAAGGCCCGCATCCCCGCCTGCTCGCACTGTCTCTCCTTCAGATTGACATAGGTCTGAGAGGCGGGATCCTCACCCACCAACACTGTCGCCAATCCCGGAACTACTTGATGCTCAGCCTTCAGTCTGGCTGCCGTAGCCTCGACCTCCTGACGTATGGTCGACGACGTAGCCCGTCCGTCAAGTAACACTGCTGTCATAGGATCTCCCCTGCCGACTACAAACCATCACGATCATCAGGCGCGCCGCGTCATCGCACCTACACACGGAGGTAGGAATCGGTGTAGATGATATCGTTCTGCAGCACCTGAACCGTCTTCCAGATCGCCTCCTGCTCGGGGTCATCGAGGTCGAAATCCTCTACCTGAGGTACTTCCATCGCCACGATGCGATCGTGGAGCTTGAGCAAGGCTTTGCCCAGGCTGGTGGAGTCATCGCGCTCCTCGACGATGCGGATGAACTCCATCAAGTCCTCATCAAAAGGATCAGCAATGATCATGTCGATGCCCGCACCCATAATCATGACCTGGTAGACCCGGTTCAAGAGCGGGCGCATCTCGTACGGTACCGCGTTCGATACATTCGAGAGCCCTGCGTTCGTCTTGGGAGCGGGATCCCAGGCTACCTTAAGCATGCGCACAGCGTCGATGAACTCGGGGCAGTATTCCTGACAGCCAGAGACCGTCAGCACCAAGGGATCGATGATGAAGTCCTCCATCGGCAAGCCCACCTCCAGCATGCGGGGAATCAGACTCTCGATGGCGATTGTCACCCGCTCATCGGCACTGACCGGAATCATCCCAGACTCCATGGTCAACCCGATCAGCCGCGCATTGTATTCCGCCGCCACCAAGGGTACCCTTTCCAGCGACTCCTCCTTGGCGGAGACGGAGTTGATGATGGGCTGGGCCTTTGAGACCACCTGGCACGCCGCCTTGATTGCGTCTAGATTGGTTGTATCGAAGACCAGAGGAACGTCCACGACCTCCTCCACAGTCTCCACAAGCCAGGGGAGGAGCTCTGCCCCCTCCTTCTTCTGCGGGCCAATGTTCAAGTCTACGGCACTTGCACCCGCCTCCACTTGACGGACCGCCATCTCCTGAAAGAATGCCTTGTCCCGCTCTTTGATGGCTCGCGCCACCCTAGGGGAGACCACGTGGATGTTTTCGCCAATGATGTACATTGTATTGCCTCCTCGTCTATGTTAGGTTCACCATCTGAGCCGTAGCGCGATCGCCATCACCAACGCACCCCACAACGACTTGTGTAGCCACAACGAACGATCTTGGCCGTCGAGTTGTCCGCAGAAAGCGGGTATTAGCGTTCTCCATCTTCGAGCACGTTTTCGGCGATCTCTCGTACCGCCTCATACAGTCCAGTGGCGGCTGGCAGCTCGACAAGCGGCCGTCCCGTGAACTCGAACTCCGCCATCTTGGGCTCCTCCGGCAGCACACCAATCAAGTCGAGCCCAGCTTCGTCGATCGCCTGTGCCAGTGGTTCGGGCACGTCAGATACGGCCCCACCGCCTCGCAAGCGATTCAGAACCAGATAAACGTGCCCCACGCCGATTTCGAGTTCCGGCACCATCTCCTGCATGCGCTGCGCCGTGATAAGACCCCTCTGCGTCGGATCGGTGACGAGCAGTAGGACGTCGACATCACGCGTCGTCCGACGGCTGAGGTGCTCCATCCCAGCCTCGTTATCGATGACGACGTAGTCGTAGTTCCCCTTGAGGCGATCTAAAATCAAGCGGAGCATCTGATTCGCTGCACAATAGCAGCCTTGCCCTTCAGGACGTCCCATCGCCAGGAGATCGATACGGTCTCCCTCCACCAGCGACATCTGTACTTGGTAGTCTAGATACTCCTGCTTGCTCATCCCCCCCGGCATCGAGCCTGCCAGAGCGCCACTGGACTGAACCTGCCCTAGCATGTCCTCCCTGATCTCACCGATAGTCTGGTAGAGCTCCATCCCGAGAACGTAGTGGAGGTTGCTGGCCGGGTCTGCATCAATGGCAAGGATAGCACCGGGCCGCTCCTCCATCAAGTAGCGAATGAGCAGGGCAGAAAGAGTCGTCTTGCCAGTACCCCCTTTGCCAGCCAGTGCAATTGTCGTCGTCATATCTTCTCTCAGATCACTCCTCATCTATTGCGCGGTGTTGAGGGCCCTGGTGCATGCCTCGCTGAACCAGCGTCCACTCTTTGCTCGTCTTCGGGGCAGACGGCCCCAGACTTGAGATACCGGCTTTGGAGCCTATCCTCTCTCCGTTCCTTCCACCAGCGACGGGAATTGCTCCATATCCGTGTGGGGTAGGAACATCGCAGCATTGAACTCGTCGAAGAACGTATTGTCGGCGGAGAGCTCCAGGTAGGTCATCATCTCTCCGACCTCCGTTACCCGCTCCCGAATCTCCCGCGAAATCAGTGCCATGTACGCGCCACGCACCGACGTATTCCCGAGGAATTGGAAGCTTGGGAAAGGCTTGTCGGGGAGCAAACCAATCTGTACGGCTTTCTCCACGTTGATGTATTGCCCAAAGGCCCCGCCGATGAGCACGCGCTCCACCACATCCAAACTGAGTCCGACACTGCGAGCGAGGATGGAGAAGCCAGCGTAGATCGCTGCCTTGGCGCGCATCAGGTTGTTGAGGTCCACGTCAGTGATGACGATGTCCTTCCCCGAGGCCGTGTTTTCACCCCACGCAACCACGTACTCCGCGCCGTGCCCTCCTTCGCGCACACGATCCGTCGGCAGTTCGAAATTGATGTTGGCACTCTTGTCGATCACGCCGGCGGTGAACATCTCCGCCATCAGCGAGATAAGGCCGGACCCACACAGTCCGCTCGGCTTCTCGTCCCCGATGACGCGGTACGTCGTCTCATGGGTCTCTCGATCGACCCACACTTCCTCAATGGCCCCTGCGGTGGCCCGCATCCCATCCACGACGCCTGCGCCCTCGAACGCTGGCCCGGCGGAGCATGCGCAGGCGATCAGCCAAGAACAATCGCCCAGGACCATCTCGCCGTTGGTTCCCACGTCGACGAAGAGCGTGAACGCCTCGTCTTTGTCGCACATACCGGAGCTAATCACCCCCGATGTGATATCCGCGCCGACATAGGAGGCGATGCCGGGGAGGCAGTCAACGGCCGCCGCCGGATTGATGTCCAACCCAATCTCCCTGGCCGCAAACGGAGGCAACTGGTTCACGACTGTGATGAAAGGCATCAACCGAATCGTCTCGGGCGGAATCCCGGCGAAGAGATGCAACATCGTGCTGTTCCCAGCGACGACCGCTTTGTAGATCTCATCAGTCCGGATCCCTCGCTCTTCTGCAGCTTCATCGAGTAGACGATTGAACGTCTCGACTACCAGCCCTTGGAGCTCCTCAAGCCCCCCCCTATGCTTGGAGGCATAAATGATGCGCGAGATCACGTCCTCTCCTCGGGCAATCTGACCGTTGTAGTCCGCCGTCTGCGCCATAACCTCGCCACTGATCAAGTCCACGAGCCAGAGCACGTTGCTGGTGGTGCCGATGTCTATCGCCACGGCCCACAGACTCTCCAGGCGTTCTCCCGGCAGCACGTCGATGAGACGCGGGGGGCCCTCCGGACGTCGCCAGTTGTCCATCTCGACGACTACCGTCACCGTCCAATCTCCCTCCCGAAGCGCCGACGCCAGTCCTCGCAAAACGGGCAACGAGGTTCTGATATCGTCCAGGTCGTAGCGCCGCGAAAGCTCCCTCTGGAGGCGGGACCAGTCATCCGTCTGATCCTGAAGGCTGGGTGGATCGAGCGTCACCACGAACTTACGCAGGGGTTGGTCGTCGACACTGTAGGGGAAAGGGAGTTTGACCTTCCCCGCACGCTTGCTCGTATCCAGGCGTCGCTCGATCTTCTCCTGCGGCGGTACCGTGACAACCAGATCGCTCTCAGCTGTAGCTTGGCACGCCAGCACGTAGCCTGCGGTCACATCCTCCTGGGAGAGACGACCTGTGGACAGACGCCGGACGCTTCCCTCATCGACGATCACCGCGCAGCGCCCGCACCTTCCCTGCCCACCGCACGGCATATTAACGTCAACACCGGCCTTCTGAGCGGCTTCGCTCAGAAGCGTGCCACACGGGACCTCGACACCTCGGTCAGCGGGTAGAAATCGCACTCGGCAAGTTAGCATGATCGGTGCCTCGGTAAGCTAGCGAACGAGGAGTCCGTTCAACGACGATCGGCGAGTCGTGCTTGGTCGGTCAGCCAAGCACAACTCGCCCTCACTGGGCGGCTTAGTCCGCCTCCCAGATCTTCAGATAGCCCGGCAGGTCGACTGCCTCACGAGGCCCGACCAGAATCTTCCATTCGGGCAGTTCCTCTTCAAGCTCGCCCAGGAGGACAGCTACGTGACCGGGGATGACAAGCTTGCGGTGCTCCACCTTGTCCGCCATACCCGTGGTCCGAACAGCCTTAGCGATCCGCTCCGCGTCGAACTCACCAGCGGCCCAGGCCGTCAGCACACTCATCCCCTCGGCATCTGCTACCAAAAGCCAGGAGGGAATGCCACTTCCGTCAACTTCATTCGCCACCGAGAAGTAAGTGATCGAGAAGTTGGTGGTCACCATCACAGGCGAATTGGGACCCGGCTCGTTAATCTCGTAGGCACCCGGCTCAACCTGGATCGGCTCTTGTGGGTCGGTGTAGATGTTTGTCCGCAGTACCAGCAGCGGGTAGACCGTCGCCGGGCTGAACTGGTCGAGCACGACGAAACCAGCATACTTGATGATCGCCTGCGTCGCAGCCACGGTCACCATCCCCGCATCGTCAGCCACCTCCCCGGGGAAACTGATGGTCGGAAATCCCAGGGGACGGTAGCTTTCGTCGATCGCCTTGCGGCGAATCAGAGTATTCAGCACCAGCGACGAATGCATATCGGACACGGCAGGGTCGAGCACGATGTCTTTAACTCCAGCGTCCTGGACTCTCTGGGTAAGATCCGCCAGATCACTCATCGTCGCTGCTTGAACCGACATCGGCACAGCATGCTCTTTGGCGAGTTCTACGAACGCCTCCCAGTTGTCCGGCGTAGCAGCATGGATGAGCGGGCGCGTGTCGCGAGCAGCCTCAAGGCCACGTGCCATGACGTCAGCGTCGTCAGCGATCAGGATAAGCGGAACCTCAGCGGTCTCCAGGACGGCCTCAACAGCCCGGGCGAACCTCTCGCCGTCACCCGTGGCTTGAACGGCTATGCCGTCGAGACACAGCTCCATGCCAACATACTCCACCACGTACGACATGGCCTCGTCGACCCGTCTCTTGATTTCCTCCACACCCTGGTCATCCCAGACGCGAATGAAGACTCCAGTCGGATTGAAGAATCGTTTCTCGTGCCGGAACAGGACCAGCTCGTTCCCTACCTCAACCTTGCGCCCATCAGAGGAAACGGTAGCCAACCGGATCGGCGGAGCAGCCGACTCGGCCAGCTTCTCTCGTGCCTCGTCGGAAACATGGGGGCAATCGTCCAGATCCGCCTGCTTGGAGGCCAGCTTCATAGCGAAGGCCAAACAGGTGGGATACCCGCAGTCCTGGCAGTTGGTCTGAGGCAGAAGTTTGTAGATCTGAATACCGGAAAGTGCCATCTTCTTGTATCTCTCCTTTAACGCACATCAAAGAGCGGCTTGATGGGTGAACACCTTGATAGCGGGCTCACCCACCATGCCTAATGCCCTACGCCGCGCCCCACAGCTCCTCGATCATCGTGTGGATCCGCTTCACGGACTCGGGATGACGCAGAACCAGGATATCGGCGGCGGACTCTACGAGGCTGGCCGCCGTGACAGTCTCCCAGTTAATAGCCCGTTCCTCCCAGTCTCCCCAGGCCTCGGGCACGTCCTCACCAACCTTGGCTTCCTTCTGCCGCCAGGCCTCGAAACCGACGATGACAACCATCGGCTGTTGCGTCATGCTGTCGCCCTGCAGGGCAGCGAGCCGAAGTCGCTCCATCACCGAATAACCATACTCGATGCCGTATCCGACACCAGCGCAGGTGGGATCCATGAGGATCCGATCCATCGGCAAGCCCATGTCGCTGACCAGGATGTTGAGCTGCTTGGCCAGGTTCACGTCCATCGCCGTGCTTGCGACCACGAGCTGATCGTGCGCCAGCGCACCCGCTACGATCGTGCGGTAGTTCTTCTCCTCGCACAGACCCAGCGCGATGCGCTCCCCCGATGCCTCCTCAGCGACCGCGACGAGGAGCTCGTGATCCATCTCCACCTGGCCCGGACCAAGAACGATCAGCGGCAGGCCGGTCGCCTCCAACACCTTGCGAACCGTATCACGGGCCTTCTCTGCACTGTTTGGCTCGCCGTTGGCATCCTCCGAGCTAAGCCGGAGCGTGATCAAGTCGGCGCCCCGATTCTCAGCTGCCTTGGCCCACTCAGCGGGATCGTTCACCACGTCTCCCCAGGCCTGCAGCAGCAACGGTGACCAATCGTCGGGCCGCTTGTCCTGAATCTCGCAGCCCACAACCGGACGACGACCAATGTCGCCCTCCAGCCCCATGAAGGGCAACGTCGTTTGCCCGCCGACGGTGACCGTCTTGGTCCGCGTGCCCCCCTCGGCCTCTGGCCCAGCCCCGCTGGGCCGTGCGCCAAGGGTTATCTCGCGGACTCTCCCTGCCCATTTCTTCTTAGGTGGCTCGACCGTCGACTCTTTGTTCTCGCTCCAGGGCAGCACAATAGGGCGTGCTCGCTTTTCCTCAGGCAGAGGCTCTTCTTCCTCACCCTCAGGCTCAGCGACCTCCTCCGCAGACGTAGCACGCGGCGCCCCGACAGCCGCCGGTTCCGACGGTGCTTTCCGAGTGGGCATAGCTGATACTTCACCACCAAGCTCCTGCAAAGCTGCGATTAGCGCGTTGCGGATGTTGTCCATCACAATGCCCGCTGTGAGCTGAGCGATCTGTTCCATACCTGCGCCCTCAGGCAGTTCTAGCTCGCTGACGTCCACCTTTGTGGGCGCGGCTGTCGGCTCTGCTTCCTTGGGCACCTCAGCGGTCGGCTCAGGTCCAACCTTCGCTTCCTCCCGCGCAGCCTCTACCTCCGGCTCCTCGGCAGCTGGTTGGGGCTGCGGCCGAACGACCTCATCTTGGACCTCAGCCTCCACCGTCGCGGCGGCCTCCGGACCCTCGGCAGCTTCCATCGGCCCCATCTCCAACACGGGGTGGTCCTGCTCCTTGATCCACGCCACCAAGTCCTCAGCCGTCGTCACATCCCGTTCATCGGCGATGCGATCAACAAGATCTGGCACACCCTCGCGCTCCGCGACGGCTTGTAGTTCTTCACCCATAGACTCTTTCAAGAAGCTGGACATCCACACGACCCGCTTGAAGCCGCCGTCGGCAGAGATGAACTTGGGGCTGGTCAGGTAGAACTTCCCCACGCCCATCACGCCCGGGGTCTGGATGCCACCACCGCACATGCCGGCCAGCGTCGAGAAGGTCATGCCTGCAGGCGTCATGCTGGGATCCTCACGACTGACGACCATCACACCCTCTGCCTCGGGGATGTACATCACGATACACTCGAAGCAGCCGCAGGCCGTCATCGGGTTCTCCATGATGGAGTACATCGCCACCTGCTCGACGGTGCCCTGGGAGTTCTTGACCGCAGTCTCATTGACGCCGGTCCAGTACCCCTTGACCGAGTCAATGATCTCGCCTTTCGCCACCGGCTGATTGGGGCCGGTGGGGTTGATCTCGTGGGATGCCTTGCAGTCGAGCCAATTGTAAGCACCGCATAGTCCGAGACGCTCGGGGCTCACGATGCAAACGTGGGTGGGTGCAAAGGACTGACAGAGCGTGCAGTCGAAGAACGTCTCGACGGCATCGTCAGTCAGGTCCGCCAGGCGTTGGTTACGGAACTCGTACGCCTCTCGTGCCTTCCCGAGCCACTGAGCGTGGAGTTCAGGATCCGTGACGATCTTCACCTGGACCTTGTCCACGACGGCACCGAAGTCCGCGTGGAAGCGCGCATAGAGGACCTCACCGAAGTGCTTAAGGTCGAAACCCTTCTCAGCCGCCGTCTTGGAAATGCGGATCCAGGTGATGTCACGCTGACCAATGTGCTGAATACCGGAGGCCGCATTGACGAAGTAGTGAATCTGCCGCTCTAGGACCGGTTCGAAGTCCGTCTCCATCTTCCGCCCGGCGACCTCGATGACGAGGCCCATGTCTATCGACCCACCCTCCTCCACGTCGGAGAAGTCGGGCCCTATCACCTCGATCTTGTGATCCTCGACCTCATCCATGTCTCGCATCGTGAGATACTCGAAGGCGCGACTGTGCTTGCCACCGAACTCAACGCGCATGTCTGCGCGTCGCACGACCTCGCCCTCGAAGGCCGAGCCGTAGGAGACAGGCACAGGTACCTCGGTGATGCGGATCTTCACACCGCGTACCTCGATGGCCTTCTGGACAAGCTTGGCGGCGCGCTCCTCCTCCGTCTCCGCTTGAATCTCATTCCAGGGCATCGAGATGACGTGCTCGTACTGGGTGACACCGGTCGGGAGGATCTGAGGAATGACGGTGTCGGCAATGGTCGGGAAGCCGTAGGATATGGCCCCCGCCGCCGCGGCATACTTGAGGTCGTCGACCTCGCCTAGAGCCAAGACAAAGGCGAATACACGATACTTGTTGTACAAAAGGATCTTACGCCATTCACCGGCGCTCAGACCACCGAACGTGAGCGCCGACCGCGTGGCGAAGCCCAGCGGATAGATGGCGGAGATGGTATCCCTGCCGAACGGCACAATATATGTATCATAGCCCATCTCGACGCCCTCTTCCTGCAACTGGTCAATGATTGAGCGGCCATTGACGTTGCCGCAGAGGAACGTGAGGATGTTCCTGCGCTGAAGCTCTCGCACGATGGCGACGGCGGCCTCGTTGCTACGCGCCTTTCCGACGATAGCGGCGAAGCCAGGCATGCGACCGTCCACGAGCTGAATACCCCAGGAACGGAGCTGTACGTCATCGATCGGCCCGTTCAGATGTCCGTCGCCCGAGAAGGATGGATAGGCTGTACTGCCAGTGAGCTCCAGCCCGGGATACGGCTCTGGCTGTTCTCCATAAACGAACCGAATGCCCTCAATGGCCTCGGCAGCCAAGAGGGTCGACATCCCACTGTCCAGTGTCTCGCCGAGGTACGGCACCCATAGATCCTCGTCGGGAACAGGGTGCAGCAGGTGCCTTGCATGCTCCAGTGCCGGCTTCAAGTCTCCCAGGGTCTCGACCTTATGCTCGAGCATCCCGTAGGTGACAGGGAGGTAGTACGCCGTGTTGGGAAACTGAACCGGCGCGTCGGCGCCTTTGTCAGCGATGGCCTTCTCCAGCAGCGCACCAGCCTCGGCTACGAGACCGTTCGCGCCTCGGATGGCCCGCGTGGCGATGTATCTTGACATTCTCTTTCTGTCCTCCTAACTAGCCGATTTGCCGTAGACCGCTTCGATGCGCTCTTCCAGCGGGAGATCGAGGATCTCGGGCATGCGTTGATCGCCACTCTTGCCCCACTTGGACGGATCGTACTCGTCGAGGCCCAGGTCCTCGCGCTTCCGATCGATGTGGTCCAGGGAACGACGGACGATCTCCTCGGCCTCCTCGACGAACTCGAGGCGTCCACCAATCTTCGCCTCCCAGCCCTCACTGAGGATGCGCACCACGTCGTCACTGCCGGAGACGGGACCATCACTGCCGCCCAGGATAACGTACGCACCTGAGGCAACGCAGTAGGTGGCGATCGAGAGGGCCTTCTCACTCATCCATTCCGGGGCCATCCCCACGGCGGGGATGTCGGAGATATCCTCCCCCAATCCACCCTCCGTCGCCATCTGGGACAGGACAGTCAGAATGCGCGAGTTGTCCACGCAAGAGCCCATATGGAGCACAGGGGGGATACCCACGGTCTCGCACACCTCGCGGAGGCCAGGGCCGGCCACTTCCATGGCCGCCTCGGGCGTCATGTAGCCCTGCTTGGCGCTGGCGATCGCCCCACAGCCGGTCTCCACGACCAGGATATCGTTCTTGAGGAACTCCTCTACGACGTAGCGGTGGAGTTCATCGTGACAGACCCGAGCGTTGTTGCAGCCAATGTTCGCCACGACGCCGCGAATCCGTCCCGCCTGGATCGCGTCATTCAACGGTCTGAGCGAGCCGCGGTAGGACCCACCGAGTGCGTAGTCGATGTACTCGTGGGAGAACCCCGGAATCAGGGGCATCTTGGCGTCCGGAATGGTGGTCTCACCGCGCTCAGGATAGCGGTCGATAGCTCGACGGACGATCTGCTTGGCGATCTCCAGGGCGCGGCCTTCCTCGAACTCCATGTGCCTAGCACCCTTGATCTTCGCCTTCGGCGACGTCGTGATCAGCTCAGTGTGGTACCTATCCGCGATCGGGCCCAGGCCCTGGAAGATGCACTGAATGTCGACGACCATCGCCTCCACAGCGCCAGTGAGAATAGCCAACTCCTGCTGGAGGAAGTTCCCCGCGAGAGGAACACCCTCACGCATCAAGGTCTCGTTCGCCGTGCAGCAGATCCCGGCGAGCTGAATCCCTTCTGCTCCCTTGCTCTTCGCGTACTCTATCAGCTCTGGATCCAACGACGCTGCCACAATCATCTCGGAGAGAGTGGGCTCGTGCCCGTGGATGATGATATTCACCATATCATCCCGCAGGACACCGAGATTCGACTCGGCACGGACCGGGGCGGGCGTGCCGAAAAGGACGTCGGTGAGGTCTGTTGCCAACATCGATCCGCCCCATCCGTCGCCCAGGGCGCAGCGCATAGTATGATCGAGGATATGTTCAGCGTCTTGGTCGTTGCCTACGTGGGTGCGGTGGAGGAGCTCCACCACCTCACGGTCAACGGCCCGAGGCTCAATGCCCACCTGCTTCCAGATCTCCTGGCGCTTCTTAGGAGCGCGCTTCAAGTAGGCGATTTCCCCTTCTACCTTGCCAAACTCCCGTAGTGCCGCCCGGGCAACGTCGGCGGCGATCTCATTGATCGGCCGTCGGTCACCTTCCGCGTCCTTCGCCTCCACCCCCAGGTAGCGGGCCATCTCCAGCAGTTTCTCGGGATCTTTCACCCCGTAGTCGGGTGCGTGCCCCTCTGCCGCTTCCAAGAGCGTGTAGGCCAGGTCACGCCCGTGATCGGAGTGGGCAGACGCACCGGCCGCCACGGACCGCGCGAAATTGCGCGCCGCGATGGTGTCGATTGTCGCTCCGCACACGCCCTGCGTGGTGTTCCCGATGAGGCGGCAGGGCCCCATCGAGCAGTTCTTGCAGCAGAGGCCGGCACCTCCAATATTGCACGCCCGGGTTGCCTGGGCCCGTGCAAAGGCCGTCTCAGCTTCGATTTCGCACGCTTTCTGCAGAAGCTCGATCGCTGAAGGATCGCTGCTTGCCTTTTCAGGTATCAACTCTTTCTCTTTTCTTGCCATGTCTCAGACTCCTAGTAGCGTCGGAACTCGCCCGCCATCTCGCGGTCGACTTCACTCGTAGCGGCCAAGCGGATGCCGAGGGTCTCCCACTGCGGATCACGGCGGATCTTTGTGGGCTCGACCACAACAGGCACCCCACCCTCCCCAACAGGATAGCCGGCCTCAGCTAGGGCCTCCTGGATGGCAGCATCATCGACTTTCGTTCCATCGTACGTCACCATAACCTGCTTCCAGGCCGAACTGGCGTACACATCTTCCACCCCCTCCAGCTCACGCAGGACCTCACGCACCGTGAGCACATGGTGGTCAGCCCAGAGGGAGGGTACGTCGAACACCACCTTATCCATCTTCCAGCCTCCTTGATTATCCGTCTGATAGTGAACCAATGCGGGCAAGCCCGCTCCGATTTCTCTGCAGAGTGACTTTCCACCCCCGCCGTACCTACGTACGGCCGGCGAGGAAGGCCGCCCTGCTTCCTTCCCTCGCCAACCGGAGGATTGATGGTCGGCCTTGGGCTGACCATCAATCCTCCTTATTCAGGGCATCCGAAACCTGTCCATCTCAATTATCGCCGACGAGCCAGCACTCGCCTCTTGATCGTCTGGAAGGTGCATCACCAGATGTCCTGAGGTTGGCAGATGCTCAATCCCCTACGAAAGGCCGATAACCTCGCCCGTCTCGGTGTCCAGATCCATCTCCATAAACGCCGGGCGGGTCGCCAAGCCAGGCATGGTGCTCATGCTCCCGATCAAGGGATAGATGAAGCCCGCACCCACACTAGCCCGTACCTCACGGACCGGTAGCGTGAAGCCCGTCGGCGCGCCCTTCAAGTCCGGGTCATGACTGATGCTCAGGTGCGTCTTGGCCATGCAGATCGGCAGGTTACCGAAGCCGGACTTCTCGTAGTTGGCGATCTGACTCTCGGCCTTCTCGCTGTACTCTACGTCGGCCGCGCTGTAGATCTCCTTGGCGATGTGCTCGATCTTCTCCTTGATCGACCACTCAACAGGATAGAGGAACTCAAAGTCGCTGGGCTGCTCACAGGCCTCGACGACGACCTCGGCGAGCTGGGCCGCGCCGTCACCGCCGCTGGTCCAGTGCTCGGTCGGAGCCGACTCGAAGGCACCCTGCTCAAGGGCATACTCGCGAACCATCTCGACCTCCGCGTCGGTGTCGTCCGTGAAACGGTTGACAGCGACGACCACTGGGACGCCAAATTTCTTGGCGTTCCGGATATGGGCACCCAGGTTGACCAGGCCGGCCTCAAGAAGCTCGAGGTTCTCCTCCGTGTACGCCTTGTCCAATGGCGCACCCGGACTCACCGTGGGGCCGCCACCGTGCATCTTCAGGGCGCGGATAGTTGCTACGAGCACCACGGCGTCCGGGATCAGCCCGGAGTAGCGGCACTTGATATCGAAGAACTTCTCCATGCCGATGTCGGCGCCGAAGCCACTCTCGGTGACAACGTAGTCGGCCAGCTTAACGGCGATCTGGTCGGCGATGATGGAAGAGTTCCCGTGAGCGATGTTGGCGAATGGGCCGCAGTGGACGAAAGCAGGCTGCCCTTCCAGCGTCTGCATGAGCGTCGGCATGAGCGCATCACGCAATAGAATGGTGACCGCTCCGGCAATGCCTAGATCCTCCAGGTTGACCGGGTTGCCCGAGGTGTCGAGCCCTACAACGGCCTTCCCGACGCGTTTTCTCAGGTCCTCCAGACTGGTGGCTAGAGCGAGAATGGCCATCAGCTCGCTCGCAACGGTGATGTCGTACCCCGTCTTGCGCGGGAAGTACTCGCTGCGCTCGGCGTCATTCAGACCAACGCTGATCTCGCGGAGCGTCCTGTCACACACGTCGACAACACGGTTCCATGTAATCGTCTCTGGATCGATGTCCAGCCGACGTTCGAGGCCACGACGCTTGAGCGCCTCGTCAGACTGTCGACTCTCGTGGTACAAGCGTGTGTCCAGGGCCGCCGCCACCAGATTGTGCGCTACGCTGATAGCGTGGATGTCGCCGGTCAGGTGAAGGTTGAAGTCCTCCATCGGAATGACCTGGCTGTAGCCGCCGCCGGCCGCGCCGCCCTTGATGTTGAATGTGGGGCCCATGCTCGGCTGTCGGATGCAGCACATAACATTCTTGCCCAACGCGCTGCCCATAGCCTGGGTGAGACCAACCGTGGTGGTCGTCTTGCCCTCGCCAAGCGGGGTCGGGGTAATCGCGGTCACGTCGATGTACTTTCCCTGAGGGCGATCCGCGAACTTTTCCAGAACATCGAGATGGACCTTGGCCTTGTACTTACCATACAGGTCCAAGTCGTCCTCGACAAGGTCGATCTTCTCGGCCATCTGCCGAACTGGGATCAACTCCGCCGCGTGCGCAATCTCAATATCGCTCGGTACGGGATAGACTCGCTCTACAGGCATTGCTTTCCTCCTTACTGATGGTATCGCTTGATCGTGTACAGAAAGCTGAACCCGGACAGTGCCGGGGTGCTAACGTGAGTTCGTTGTATGGCCCTCCGGTACGCAGTAAGTCTCCTCCGGCCGGCATGCACTAAGGGCCCGTTTCACGGCACAGCGCATCAAGTCTCCAGCGACCTGGATCAGCGGTTCTCCCATGGTTGGATCCACCCGCATAGACGCTGAACAGGGTGAATGATGATGAAGCAATCCTGCTCGCTGTACAGCGTTCCCCACACTCTCTCCGACCAATTCACGGGCGACAGCTCTCGCGGACCCGCAGCACGTATCGCGCTGCACATCGATATCGGCAATCCGCCCACCCCGGCAGACAACTTGAAGCACGGGTCGGCCAAAGTGGCGCGCGAACTCGGCAATCCAGGGATCCTCATAGGAGACCTTGAACGACTTAACGTTGTAGGAGTCCTGAGTCAACGAACAGAAAGGTTTTGGAAAGACAGCAATCGCCCCTGCCTTGGACAACTGGGATCGGATCTGGCGCGCTAGACCATCCGGGAGCCAATCAGCATTATCCGCAGGGACAATGGCGGACCGAGCACCCGTCCGTTCAACGACGCTCGGCACCAACTGAGCGACTCTGGCAATCTGTGCTACGGATAGAACCAACTGGGAATCGGGAAGATCGGATGGCAGGAAAGTCAGCGGAGCATCGACCACCGGCGGCAGGTCAGAGGGAGCCCGCCAAGCCTCGATCGACCAACACGTTGGCGCGAAGCGCTCAACATGCTGAAGAATCCGCTCTCCGTAGTGTCCCTGATACAGGACGAACAACCGCAACCCAGGGTGCCCCCCCACGTGCCAACTCAGCGGCTCAAGAACCTCGTCGAGCAGATCATCAACCTTCCGACTCTCTCTCATCTGCTGATAATAGATTGAGATCCTATTGTCGTCGGGGGTCAGCCCAATGATCTTAGCATCCGACGCCGAAGCCAGACTCTTGGTAACCAGCCGGCTCTGCTCCTCGCCGCCTGCCTCAATAATGACGACATCGGGATCCGCCTCAGCTAGACGTGAAAAAACGTCGGGGCCAATGACGGCGGCACCGACGACCTCAATACCTGATCGTCCAGAAAGAAGACTCTCGACCCCTTGGGCAAATAGGGGTTGGCTTGCGAGGATGAATACGCGTCGGGTAGGCATAACTCCCTAGCTAGAAGGCTAGCCATAGCTCGCCAGCCGCTGGTAGGTCACACAGCGCCAAGCTAGCCGGTACTGACTCCCGGTCAGACCACAGCCAGGCGCTATTATACGCCGCCTTGCTACATCCGTCTATAGCCCGTTCGGGTCAGCACCTGCGAAGAAATAGCCCGAATGGACTAGCCTCTAACTCCTGGGCATAGATCGACCTTGGGTGCCATCAACCGTCAGGAGGCTCCGTCGGGAAGACAGACGAACCCGTGACCAACAGCATACGCTGCTGCTTCGGTGCGGTTCTTCACATCCAACTTGGTGAAAATGCTGCGGAGATGGTTCTTGACGGTGTTGCGCGCGATGCCCAGCTCCTGACCGATCTCGCGATTCGTCAAACCCTCAACCACGAGCACTAGGACGTCACATTCGCGCTCCGAGAGGACGGCTGTCGCCCTTGCCTCTGGCACGGTCCGGCTTCGCCGAGCCAGCTGGTTGAGCAGTTTCCCCGTCATACCTCGGGACAGCGGCGCCACCCCCTCCCCAATCCGCCGCAGTTGATCAAAAAGCTCATCGGGCTGGATATCCTTGAGCAAGTACCCATCCGCACCGTACTTCACAGCCGTCACGAGATCTTGTTCATCATCCGATACGGTCAGCATAACGACCTTGATACTCGGCAATTGTGCCTTGATCCGCCGCGTGGCCTCCAGCCCATCACAATTGGGCATACTGATGTCCATAAGAACCACATCGGGACGTGATCGGCGCACTTGCTCAATCGCCTCGAGCCCGTCCTGGGCCTCACCCACGACCTCAAACTCCGACTTAGCATCGAGCAGGCGCATCAGGCCCTTGCGGAAAAGAAGGTGATCATCAACCAATAGAATGCGCAGCACATCCATCTTTCCAGGAGTCTAACCAACCAATGGTACCACCGTAACGGACAGACAACGTTTGAGGCGAGAGCCCGTTGCCCTCGCCTCAAAACTCAAAACGCAGAAGCGTTCCGCAGGTATATTACCACAGCGGGGTGCGCGGTCAAACCAAAGAAGCTGCCTTACATATCCCGCTTCTCCCTACGCCGCTCCGCCGCCTGGAGCACATTGCGCATCAACATCACGTTAGTCATCGAGCCAGTCCCCCCGGGCACCGGCGTGATGGCACCCGCCACCTTCTTGACACCCTCAAAGTCGACATCGCCCACCCACTTGCCGCCCTTCTTGTTGAAACCAAAGTCGATGATGACAGCCCCGGGCCGGACCATGTCGGCTTTGATGAGTTCTGCCACACCCACAGCTACGCATAGGATCTCTGCCTGGCGGGTCACCGGCCCGAGAGGATCTGTGTGAGAATGGCACATGCTGACCGTCGCGTGGTGCTGCATCAACAAGAAGGTCATCGGCCGGCCCACGATGTTGGAGCGACCGACGACGACGGCGCGGGCTCCGTCCATCTCGATACCCGCCCGCTTCAGAATCTCCAGTCCTCCGAGAGGCGTGGCTGGAACCAGGTAGTCCTTGACCGCAGACGTTCGACCCACCGGCGCGGCCTGAGCCAGCCGACCGGCGTTGATGGGGTTTACGCCGTCGGCGTCTTTCTCCGGAGCAATGGCAGCCTTGATCGCTATGTCGTCGATTCCCTTCGGCAGTGGTTCTTGCACCATGATGCCGCTCACGGCGCTGTCGGCATTGAGCTCACAGACGACGTCAATGACGTCTTGATCATCTACTGAGGGGGGCAAAGCTCGGAGGAGAAAACTCATGCCCGCGTTTTCGAACGAGCGCTTGATCATCTTGGCGTAACTCACCGACGCTGGATCGTCACCGGCGCGCACAACCGCGATGGTCGGAACCGTGCCATACCTCGCCTTGAACGCCTCCACCTCCGCGACGATCTCCTGTCGTACTTCTTCCGCCATGGCCCGCCCATCGAGGATTCTCGCGGAAGCCTCCTCCTGTTCGGACCGTGCTTCGGGCTTCAGCAGACTGATCCATTCTTGCGTGTGTGTAGCGAGGATCTCCTCTCCCCATTCGCCGAGGATGCGCTCATCTGAACCGATGGCGTCTATGAAGGCCCCAATTCTCTCCCCCTCAGTTCCATCGGTGCTGACGTAGGCGAGGGTCGCCTTGGTAAGTAGGGCGTTAGCCGTCTGCCGACCAAGGATCTCGATGAGTCGGGGTCGGATCTTGGCATCAATGGTCGCTTCGATATCCATCTGCTGTCTCCCAGTTCGCTAGACCGGCACATTGACGACGATTCTAGTCCCATGACCGGGCTTGGACTCCACGGTCAGGGAACCGCCAAGTAGGCGTGCCCGCTCGTGCATGCCAATCAGTCCGAGCTTGGCCGCCGAGGTGGGGTGGTCCGTCAAGGTCGGCGGACTAAATCCTTGTCCATCATCCTCGACGGTCATCTTCGCGCCACCCTCGGTAATCTCGACCGTGGTGACGACGTGGCTTGCGTCGGCGTGTTTTCTGACGTTGTTGAGAGCCTCCTGTGCAATGCGGAACAGAGTCAGCTCCATCTCGGACGACAGTCGTTTCTCCTCTCCTTTCACTCGAAACTCCGCTCGAAGGCCGTCTTGTCGGTTCAGGCTGGCCGTTAGTTCCTCCAGGGTCGGAAGCAGGCCCAGATCATCGAGGATGGACGGCCGCAAGTCCTGGCTGAATCGGCGCACCCGCTTGATGATCTGACCAGTGGCCTCCTGCAGTTCGGCGATGTCCTCGACGACTTCCTCGGATGACAGATGATCGGACGTGGCGAGGGCTTCCAGCCGGCGCGATAGTGCCACCAGGGACTGGATCGTGTCATCGTGGAGCTCCCGCGCGATCCTCGTGCGCTCGCTCTCCTGGGCCTGGGTGATCTGTCGGGCGTAGAAACGCATATTTTCATACAGGTAGGCGTTTTCGATAGCGATGCCTGCCTCTCGCCCGATGGCCGTCAGAATGGCGACCTCGCGGTCCGAGAACGCCTCCGCCTCGTCGATGCTCAGGACGCTGAGGGCACCGAAAGTCCTATCACCGCTCACAATAGGAACAATGAGCACACTGTTGAGACCAGCATCAACAAAGGCAGGAATCGCCTTGCGGTAAGTCCGGTAATTGTCTATCACCATCGGTTCGCCGGTGACCATGACCTCGCCGGAGAGCCCCTCCCCCTTGGAGACGGTAACGTCGGCCAACTCGGGCGGGAGATGGTGGAGATATGGGTATCGAATCACGTTCCGCTCCTCGTCGAGCAGCGCGATGGCCCCTCCATCGGCCTTCGCCAGTTCAACGGCGATCTCCATCACCTTCGGCAAGACCCGGTCGAGCTCCAGCTCCGACGTCACCTCCTCCGTGACCTCGATGACAGACCGCTCGATCTGCAGTTGACGGGTGCGCTCTTGATAGAGCCGCACATTCTCGACAAAGACGCCCATCGTGTTGCAGATAGTGTCGAGCAACTCCTCGTCCTGGCGCAGTATGGGGCACGAACGGCGGTCGCCGACGAAAAGGAGCCCGTTGATCTCGCCCTTTGCGCGGAGGGGGCCGGCCAACTTGCACTGGAGCTCATCGTGGCGGGCCAGCATGCGGGAGGACTTCAGCCCATCGGGCTCCTTCACCACCTCCGGCGGTAAGTTCCGATGGGCGACCAGCGTCAGCCCCTGTTCCTCCGCCTGGAGCAGGTAGATCGCACCGGCCCGTACACCCACCACGTCCAGGACGCGATCCAAGATGTCGTCGAGGGTCTGCTCCAGGTTGAAGGACTGCGTCAAGGCCGTGGTAACCTCGTTCAGAGTCTTGAGCCGTGCGACGGCATCGCTTGAACGCGGCGAATTGGGCCGGTGGACCGTCCGATCGTTCATATTTGAGCCCTCCTTTTCCCGTCTTTCTTGAACACGCCGGGGCCGAATCGTTGATCTTGAGACCCGAAGGCAAGCGATGGGGGCGGGCGAAGGGGTCGGTGGCACAATCGACCGCGGTCGATTCATCGCATCGCGGGCCTTCCCGTCCTCCAGCATCCTCTCGCTAAAGCGTATCCTCCAGGGTGATCCAGTTCTTTCGAAGCGCATGCACAACAGCCTCGGTACGAGAGCCAACCCCCATCTTGTTGAAGACGTTCGTTAAGTGGGTCTGCACCGTGCGGACGCTGATGGTTAGCTCCTGGGCGATTTCTCGGTTCGACAGGCCCTTAGCCGCCATTCTCAGGACCTCAAGCTCCCTCTCGGTGAGCTCGTCCAGGGCGGCATGAACGATGCTGGCCTGCTGCCCGGGTTGGGCGAAGCGGTTGATCACCTTCCGAGCGATGGCGGGGTGGAGCATAGATTCCCCCGCATGGACAGCCTTGATAGCTTCCACCAGTTCGTCCACCTGGACGTCCTTCAGAAGGTAGCCGGCGGCACCAGCCTCCAGGAATGCGAAGATGTATTGATTACTGTCGTACGCCGTGAGAACAAGGATGGCTACCCCGGGGGCCACTGCCTTGATCTGTCGTGTCGCCTCGATCCCATTGAGCTCCGGCATGGCGAAATCCATCACCACCACGTCCGGACGCTCCTTGATCGCCTTCTGAACCGCTTCCTTGCCGTCGCTCGCCTCAGCGACGACGTCGATATCGGGTTCGCGGTCCAGAAGCTCTCGTGTACCCTGCCGAACGACGGCGTGGTCATCGGCCAGAAGCACTCTGATGTTCTCGCAACTCATCTCGTTGTCGCCTCCATTGGCTGTGTCGATTATATCATTCTCGAATTTCATGTGCAAACAACATGGCCTACAAAACGCCGGATGTCTACGCAATTTCTCGTACCATGGATATAACCCAGGTTGCGTATTGATTATTAGGCTAGGTATTCTAATCGACATGCGCGATATGGCTAACGCCCGTCTGAACAGGCTTCGCTTTTCTCGCAGTACTAAGTCACGGGATGCAGATGGACACTTTGACCGATGACAGACACCCGCTGGTATGGTAGGATACACTCGAAGCAGGGAAAGCAACAATCCAAGGTTCATTCGGTATTTCGAGATAGACTATAGGGAGGAACAGAGATGAGCGCCAAGATCCTAGACGGTCGGAAGGTTTCCAAAGAGATTCTGAACGAGGTCAAGCAGGAAGTAAAGGCTTACAGGGCCGACCAGGGCGGAGATGTGACGTTGGCGCTGGTCCGAGCTGGCGGTGACCCGGCCTCCGTTAGCTACGCCGGGATGATTGAGCGCACCTGCAACAAGGTGGGGATCAACTACGTCGAGCACACCCGCCCCGCGGACACGACAGAAGACGAGATAGTCCGCGTCATCCGCAAGCTGAACGATGACGAGACCGTCAACGGTGTCATCATCCAGCAGCCGATGCCCGAGGGAATCCGACCGCAGGTGGTCATTGAGGCCCTGGACCCGGGGAAGGACATCGACGGCGCGCATCCGCTGAACGCCGGCCGTCTGGCCCGCGCAGCCTTCGTTGACCAACCGCAGAATGTGGGGCCGTATTTCGTGCCGGCCACACCACTCGGGGGGCTCGAGCTCCTCAAGCGCCACAACGTGACCATCGACGGCGAGCGTGCTGTGATCGTGGGCGCCAGCAATCTGATTGGCAAGCCACTGTCGCTCCTACTCACCCGTCACTGGGCCACGGTCACCGTCTGCGACCTGCACACGAAGCCTCTGTCCGCGATGACCAACGAGGCCGACATTCTGGCCAGCGTGACCGGCGTAGCACACTTGATCAGCCACGATATGGTCAAGGAGGGCGCCACAGTGCTCGACTTCGGTTTCGCCCAGATGGACGGGGAGTGGGTGGGCGATGTCGACTTCGAGAACGTCAAGGAGATCGCTGGCGCCATCAGCCCGGTACCCGGCGGCACTGGCCCCATGACGAACGCAATGCTGATGCGCAACACCCTCACCGCTGCTCAGCGCCAGGCGAGGTTGGGCGTGCGTCAGGCAAGCCGGGTCTCGGCCGTGGCCGTGAGCCCTACGCCTATGGGCGAAGAGGCCGGTCAGTCGACCAGGGAGACGCCCGCATCCTAGCCTTGAATTCTTAGGACCCGCCGCGGCGATTTGCGGCTGAACAGACTCTAAGGGGGCAGCCTGTGCAGACCACGGGTTGCCCCTTTTTCGTTCCCTGACAGGTCGCGTGCCGTAGCCGGAAGCGGGCTGGGAAGCACGTGGGCTCAAGTAGCCGCACGCTATCCAGCCACGCTCCCCAACCCTCCCTATTGGGTCCCCGGGCGCCGGGCGTTCACTTGCTGGCGCCCAACCGTGTGTTATAGTTATCTGTGGTGCACGTATCACCGGCGCGAGCGGCCCCCAGCCAGTCGGGACGACTCCGTGATCCGGCGGTGGGAGAGGTGATGATGGTGGCGAGGGAGGCCAATGACACTCTTGGAGAAGGCAGAGAGAAAACCGAGCCGCAGCAAGGGCATCATCGCCCTAATCTTGGCCACGCTCGGGACGATCGGGATTGTAGTCTACGCCTTCTATGGCTCTCGCCAGCTTAACGGCATGGATTTGGCGATGCTGTTCGTCATCCTGGCGGTGACGGCTTACGGCACCTCCGAGACGATCATCCGGGGCCTCCTCACCGCCGTCGCGGTCTATCTGGCCACCGCTGTGGCATCGAGCTTCTATGCGGTCCTGACGCCGTATGCAAGGACCTTCCTCAATCTGTTGGCCACGGCCAGCATGGCGAGGCCTCCAGCGGAGCCGGTCGATACCTCGGCTCTGGCCTTCTCTTTTGCCTTTGCGTCGCTTGTTATCTGGATCATTCTGGAGTCGCTCTTCCGGGTGGCACTGCCGGAGACCCACCTTTCTCTGCTAGGAGCTATGGACCGCGTGGGCGGATCACTCGCATATCTGGCCGTCGGGATCGCCTTTGCCACGCTCTTGTTCCACATCATCGGGTACAGTGTGGCCGGAAGAAGGCCACACAATCAGGCGTCGCTGCGCCCTGAGTTCAATCAAACTATGGACATTATTCATCAGAGCCAGTCTTTCTGGTTTGCCGGGCGTCCCCCGGTGATCTACATCTATGACTAAGCCCCTTATCGATCATAAGCACCTTTCAACACTGGAATACCCCAAGATCCTGGAAGCTGTCTCTTCGCATGCGAGCTTTTCTGCCGGCGAGGAGAAGGCCCGACGGCTCAAGCCGACTACGCATCCGGCAGAAGTTCGTGCTCGCCTCGAGACGACGAGTGAGGCCCGCTCGCTTCTGGAGGAACACCCGGGTATCTCGGTCGGAGGAGCTCACGATGTGCGATCTCTCATCCCCAGCGCCGACCGTGGCCGTACCCTGTCGCCCACGGACCTCCTGGACATTCGCGACACGCTGTCGGCAGGAAAGCGACTTCGGCGGAGCTTGGGCCGTATAGCAGACGAGTTTCCCTACCTCGCGCGCATCGGTGCAACTGTCCGTCCCTGCGACGACTTGATCGAGGAGATTGGGCGCTGCATCGACGAACGCGGCAGTATTCGAGATGACGCATCGCCCGAGCTAGCCCGTGTTCGACAAGAGGTCGACAGGGCCCACGCACGAATCCAGAATCGCCTTGATGGCATCATCAGCTCATCCCGCAACAGCTCGTATCTTCAAGAGGCGATCATCACCCGGCGCGAGGGTCGCTACGTGATCCCTGTGAAGGCTCAGTACAAGGATAGGATCCCGGGGGTGGTTCACGACCGGTCAGCCTCCGGCGTGACGTTCTTCGTCGAACCTTTGTCCGTCGTCGATCTCAACAACGCATGGCGCGAGCTCCAGCTGGAGGAGGCAGAGGAGATTCGCCGGATTCTGTCCGCCCTATCCCATATGGTCAGCCAGCGAGGAGACGCCATCAAGGTCACGGTCGACGCACTGGCGGACCTGGACCTCGCCTTTGCTAAGGCAAGATACGCGGAGGAGATCAGTGGCTCCGCAGCAGAGATCGTGTCCTTCGCCAATCGAAGGGATGACCATCCTGGGTCCACGGTACGACTGCTGGGCGCCAGGCACCCGTTGCTTAACCGGGATCAAGTTGTACCTATCGACGTCGAACTCGACGCCGATACATACGTGTTGGTCATCACGGGCCCGAACACAGGCGGCAAGACCGTTTCTCTGAAGACCGTTGGACTCCTTGCCCTGATGACACAGGCCGGACTTCACATCCCGGCCGAGTCTGGCTCAGCTCTTTCGCCCTTTACAGGCATATACGCTGACATCGGCGACGAACAGTCGATTGAACAGAGTCTATCCACCTTCTCCTCACACATGACCAACATCATCTCCTTCCTCGACCAGGCGGACCACCACAGTTTGGTCCTGCTGGACGAGTTGGGTGCAGGCACCGACCCTGCTGAGGGCTCGGCATTGGCCCGAGCGCTCCTGGAGCACTTCCGGCGGCGTGGCTCGACAACATTTGTGGCGACCCACTACCCGGAGCTGAAAGGCTACGCGCAGCTCACGCCTGGGGTCCGGAATGCTTCTGTCGAATTTGACACAGAGACGCTCAGTCCCACGTATAAGTTGACCATTGGGCTGCCGGGCCGCTCAAATGCGCTGACCATTGCTCGGAGACTGAACCTCCCTGAGAGGATCGTCAAAGAGGCGAGGGAGATGGTCTCGGCGGAGGATCTTCGCACTCAGGACATGCTTGACGACATCCATCGTCTTCGAATGAGCATGGCGCAGGAGCGAGAGGAAGCCCACACTGGGCGCGTTGCGGCCAGAAAGGCAGCCGAGGAGTTGCAGGAGCGGCTCGCCTCCATCGAGGAAGAACGCCATGAGATCCTACGGGAAGCACGTCGAGAGGCCGAGGAGACCCTGGAGACTGTCCGTTCCGAAATTCGCCAGCTCCGACGTAGGCTGCGGGCGGCCGCCGCACCGGTGGGGGAGGTGTCAGCAGCAGAGGAGCAGCTCAAATCACTCGAAAAGCAAGTAGGAAAGACTAGGCCGCGAGAACCAGCACCCCCGGCGGAGGTGAGCGAGCACCTCGAGGAGCACGCCAAACGGCCGATCAAAGCAGGCGACACCGTGTGGGTGCGTCCCCTGAATGCCAAGGGTAAGGTCCTGAGAGTTGGCGACGGAGACGCTGAGGTGCAGGTCGGACGGGTTCGTACACAAGTGCAGACGGCCGCCCTGGAGACGCGAGCGGCAGAAGAAGAGGAGCCCATACCAGAGGATGTCCAGATCACTTCAGCGCCAGCCCCGTCGCCTGGCGGGAGCATTGACCTCCGGGGCCGGAGTGTGGACGAGACGCTTGTGGAGCTCGACCACTACCTGGATCAGGCAATGAGGGCAGGGCTCTCTCAGGTGCAGATTATTCACGGCAAGGGCACAGGTGCGCTCCGCCGCGCTGTCCGGGATGCTTTGAGCGGGCATCCATTGGTCAAGGGCTTTGAGGGTGGTGACTACAGAGAGGGCGGCGAGGGCGTGACGGTCGTCGGCCTGGTACCGCGTTAGTGCGGAACCTGAGCGACTGAGAGGAGGTATGCATTGAGTGATTCGATCGTGGTCGAGGTCTGGCTGTATGGGCCGATCCGGCGGTATGCAGAAGGCGTGACGGACGACGTCGTGGTGAACCACGAGGTCGGTACGGCGCACGCTCAGCTTCTTCTGGCATTACCGGCGGGGACGACGGTACAAGGCCTGATGGATCGGTTAGACTTGCCGGCTGAGGAGAAGGGTATCACCTTCATCAACGGCAGGTTGGCCGCGCTTCCCGGGGTCGACGCAGACCGGACCGTCGAACTGCGGGACGGAGACAGAGTGGGCATCTCGCACCGCCGAAGTATGTGGCCGTTTCAGTACCGCTTCGGGGCCACCTTGGACGACGAGCTTCAGAAAACCTTCCGCGAGCGTAAGGACCGGGGCATCCACCACGCCTACACGGAGCCAGAGTCGTAGCTTGACACCCCATCGAATCCAGTGTATAACACCAATTGCCCTAGAGTAGCAACCATGCCACGTCGCAAGTCTATCACAAAGCCATAACCTTCCGACTCATCCGCGCCCTATCCGGCGCGTCCGGAGCGTGATCCAGGGGACGGATGAGCGATAAGGTGCCGGGAGTAATCCCTGCGCCCGCCGTGATTGCAAAGGAGGCCATTCGGTCCTCGGCGATTTTTTGCCAGGCCCGTCCAGCCTCCTTTTTTTGTGTTCGGTTATACGATTCGATTCAAAGGGAGCTCAAAGAATGGCTAAGATCCTGCGCGTGAACATGACGGACCGCACCGCTGTCTTCGAGGAGGTACCCGAGAAGTACCAGCACCTCGCGGGCCGCGGCTTGACGTCCACGATGATCTACGACGAGGTAGACCCTACCTGCCACCCCCTCGGGCCTAACAACAAACTCGTCTTTGCCCCCGGCCTCATGACAGGAACCGTCGCTCCAACGTCGGGGCGGGTCTCTGTCGGTGGTAAGTCCCCCCTCACCGGCACGATCAAGGAGTCTAACGCCGGCACGAAGTGGGCTCAGCAGCTCGCGAAGCTCCAGATCAAGGCCATCGTCGTCGAGGGCCGCCCGGAAGAAAAGGGGTGGTGGGGGCTACACGTGGATAAGGATGGTGTCGAGTTCTTCGACGCCGCCGAGTACACGGGCCAGGGGCTCTACGATATGGCGCCCTCAGTCTTCGAGCGCTTCGGCGATCGTGTAGGCATGATGAGCATCGGCGTCGCCGGTGAGAAGAAGATGGCTATGGCCGGCCTCTGCTTCAACGACATGAAGAACCGGCCAAGCCGCTATTCGGGGCGCGGTGGCCTCGGCGCGGTGGCAGGCAGCAAAGGCCTCAAGTTCATCATCCTGGACGACACCGATGCGCCCGGCGTCGAGATCGCCGACAAAGAGCTCTTCGATCAGGGCCGGAAGAAGATGCTCAATGCCCTGCGCAGCCACGACATCACCAAGCCCAAGGGCGGCCTGAACACATACGGGACCGCCGTCCTGGTGAACATCATCAATGAGGCCGGCGCATTCCCCACGCGGAACTTCCGTGAGGGACGGTTCGAAGGCGCAGCGAAGATCTCCGGCGAAGCCATCTTCGAGGGCAACAAGGAACGGCTGGGCAAGGAACTCTATAACCACGCGTGCCATCCCGGATGCGTGATTCAGTGCTCGAACACCTGGTACGACAAGAACGCGGAGGAGATGGTCTCCTGCATTGAGTATGAGACCACGTGGGCCGTCGGGGCCAACTGCGGCATAGACGACCTGGACATCGTCGGCGAGCTGACCTGGCTCTGCAACGACCTGGGTATCGACACCATCGAGGCCGGTGATGTCATTGCCGTGGCGATGGACGCAGGACTGGCCGAGTTCGGCGATGGTGAAGCTGCGATAAGATGGCTGGATGAGGATCTTCGCAACGGCACCCACCTGGGCCACATCCTCGGTCAAGGCACCGATTTCACGGCCAACGCTTTTGGGCTCGAGCGTTCACCCACCGTCAAAGGTCAGGGGATGCCAGCATACGAACCCCGAGCCATCAAGGGCATTGGTATGACCTACGCTATCTCCACGATGGGCGCCGATCACACGTCCGGCTACACCATCGCGCCCGAGATCCTGGCGGTCGGCGGCGACCTCGATCAGTTTGACAGGGACAAGGCAGACGTGGTAAGAGCTTTCCAGCAGACCACAGCCTTCATCGATATGAGCGGGCACTGCCTCTTCATTGCCTTCGCCATCCTGGACATCGCCGAGGGGTTCGAAGGCCTGGTGGAGGAATCCAACGGGATCCTCGGCACCGACTGGACCGGCGATGACGTGACCCGCATCGGTCAGGAGATCCTGGACAAGGAGCTGGCCTTCAACAGGGCCGCCGGGTTCACAGAGGCAGACGACCGCATACCAGAGTTCATGCTGTACGAGAAACTCCCGCCCCACGACGTCACGTGGGACGTGTCGAACGAGACGCTGGACGCGGTCTTCGGCAAGGCCTAGCCCCACCGAGGTAAGCACTAAGAACCGCCGGGTCCTTGACGGGGCTCGGCGGTTTTTTTCGTTCTTCTCTGCTCCAAGTGGACGCGAGGCAACCTACCGACTCAGCAATCTGTAAGCCAGGGGCGTCACCATACTCTTGAGCGTCCGCCCTCGTAGCGCGCGGTCGAGATCGGCAGTCAGGTCGTCCACGTTCTCAAGCCCAATACTGGCGCGGACGAGGCCGTCGCCCATCCAAGCGCGGATGCGCTCCTTCTGCCTTTTCCCGAGGTAGGACCGCTCACTCAGATAAAGATCTGTCGGGTAGAAGAAGAGGAGGCTATGCGCGTGGCCCAGGGACGTAGCATACTTGAAGAGCGTGGTCTTCTCGACCAGCGTCATCACAGATCCCAAGCCACCCCGCAGTCGAAAAACCACCATGCCACCGAAGCCTTTCATCTGCCGACCGGCCAACTCGTGATGCGGATGGCTCTCCAGGCCTGGATAGAAAACCTGCTCAACGCGTGGATGACCCTCGAGGAAACGCGCTACGGTCAAGGCGTTCCCAGAGTGACACTCCATACGCAGCGGAAGCGTCACGATGCCCCGCATAATGAGCCATGCATTGAAAGGGCTCATCGCCCCGCCCAGGTGGACCAGCATCTCCTGACGGATGCGGTGGATCCCCTCCCCCGGCCCCAAAACGACGCCGCCGACGGCGTCGCCTTGACCATTCAGGTACTTGGTCAGGCTGTGAATCACGTAGTCTGCCCCGAGATCCATAGGGCGCTGGAGCACGGGCCCTGCAAACGTCGAGTCCACCACCAGCGACAGGCCCGCCCGGTGGGCCACCTCGGCCAGAACGCTGATGTCGGAAATCTGCAGAGTCGGGTTGGCTGGCGTCTCCACGTAAATGAGCTTGGTCTCGGGACGCAGGGCGGCCTTAACACCTGCCACTTCACTGGTGTCGACGAAGCTTACGTCGATACCGAATCGAGGTAGATGCTCCCCCAGGAGCTCAAGGGTGCCAGCGTAGCACACCTCGCTCGCCACCAGGTGATCGCCACCGCTGAGGACCGTGAACAGGAGCGCGCTGACAGCCGCCATGCCACTGGCGGTGGCAACCGCCGCCTCCGCACCTTCGAGGGCGCAAAGCCGCTCCTCCAGCGAACGCAGGGTGGGGTTGCTCCAGCGGGTGTAGACGTGGGGGGACTCTTCGGAATCCATCATCAAAGCGTCGAAGAGCTGGGGGCCAAACCCGGGCAGCTCAAACGAGGTCGCCATATGGATTGGGGCCCGCAGCGCCCCTGTCTGGGCGTCCGCTTCCTCGCCCGCGTGGATGGCTAGCGTTTCCAGGGCTAATCTGTCATTCATGGGAGGATCTCACATTCGTACGCTTCACAGCACAAGCTCGACGTCGCAAATGGCAGCCAAGGCACAAGGACCGCGTGGCAGCTTTGGTGAGAAGACCTTGGAATAGCGACGGGCAAGGGGACATCCCTCGTCACCATGACGGCGTCCATTTCACGCCGAGCCTGCGCTGGCCTCGTCCTACCCCACACCACTACGGGTCCTTGGTGACCAGCGCCTCGCAGGTGCGCCGGTGGCTCTCACGTGTGATGGGGTAGCGCCAGGCGAAGAGGATGGCACCGAGCAGGAGCAGCGATGGTATTGGGCCCGCAAAGGCTCGGATAGCCCGGACTGCAGCCGAAGGCTGTGGTGGGACTGCCCCTGACCGGCTGGGCGTCACGTAGCCGCTGACGGCGAGCAGCTGCCCCAGCGCCCAGATCGCCGCACCGGTGCCCAGCTTCTGGAAAAAGGAGGCAAAGGCGTAGTACGACCCCTCACGCCGCCGCCCGGTCTCCAGTTGGTCACACTCAATGATATCGGGCACCATCGACCAGGGCAACACGTAAGCAGTCGCAATGCCCGAGCCGGACAGTGCTGCCAGGACGTAGGCCAGGCTCACCTGATCGGGGCGAAGTGCGCTTATCGCCAAGAGCACCAGGATCCAGCTGGTCGTGCCCAGCATGAACGCCCGGCGCTTGTCCAGTCGGCGGGCCACCCTGACCCAGAGGGGAATGAAGACAATGGCGGAACCCTGGGCAACGAGTACGAAGTAGTTGGCCTGATCCGGCACACCCAGATAGTAGTTGGCGAAGTAGACGAGGACCGCGGCCAAGATGCTGGCGGTCGTCCAACTGAGGAGATAGAGTCCCATCACCATCCTGAAGGGCTGGTTCGTGACGGTGGCCTCCAGGGCCCGCCGTAGCGGTAGAGGAGCGGGACGCTCATCAGACGGCGGCTCGCTCGTAACCGCAAAGACCACCAGGGGAGGCAGAATGGACACCAGCCCAAGCCCGATGCCAAGGGTAGCGAATAGGACATGCTTGTCTTTGATGGACCAACCCAGGACGGTGGCCAGGATGATGGCTCCCAGGGTACCTGAGATGGAAAAGACCATCCGGAAACCATTCAGGGAGCTACGCTCGTCGTAGTCCGTGGTCAGCTCGGGCGTAAGAGCGTTGTAGCCGACATGGACAAAGGTAAAGGCGGTGTCGAACACGATGAACGTGACAGCGTAGTAGACGGTCAGGGCAAGAGGTTCAAGAGCCGGGACGACCCACATAAGCATAAAGGAGAGTCCCAGCGGCACCGCACCCGTCAAGAGAAGGACCCGCCTTCGCCCCCACCGGCTGCGGATGCGGTCCGAGAAGAGGCCAAACAGGGGATCGTTCACCGCATCCCAGATCTTGCCAATGCCCACGGCCCACCCGGCCAGGCTCGGCTCCAATCCCGCCACATCGGTGAGAAAGTAGAACTGAAAGAACATCAGGATTGCCAGTGGGATGCTGACGCTCAGATCTCCGGTACTGTAAAGGAGCTTCAAGCGCAAGGGAAGCTTCCCAGGATTGCGGATGTCGCTAGCAGTCATCGGAAATCTCCCACCAGCCTTCCCCGGGGGTAAGAACTCGGCAGCACTAGAGAAGGCTCAGATTCTGAAGGGTCTCGTCTTCGTACGCGTAGAACTCCTCCATCGGCCGCTTGGCCACCCGGCGCCGATACGCCTCAAGATCCTGCTCGACCAGTCGGTCGAGCTCACGCGGCTCGTGCGCGGCGAGGATATGCCGGACCCGCTCCCGAGCGTACTCCACAGCCGACGGCGCACCCACTGCGGCCCAGGTGTTGTAGGGCTCACGGGGGAGAAGACTCGGGATGAAGTGTTCAGCGCGGAAATGGCGAGCCGTGTGCTCATGATCGAGATAGTGGCCGGAGAAACCGATCTCCCGGATGACGTCAAGCGCCAGCGTTTCTTCGTCCACGCCGATGCCGCGCGCCACGCGGAGGGCGGCGCCGCAGAACTCGTCATCCAGGATGAGTAGCGGTTCGCTCTCCAGCATCGAGCTGTCGAGCGTGCCGCCGCAGGTGATGAAGTCGACCCCAGATAGGACCGCCTGGAGGAGCGTGGCCCCGCGCTCAAAACCCGCCTGGATGTCCAGAAGCTTCGATTCCGTCGTCCCACCGACGCTCCGGCACGGTAAGCCATAGTAGCGAGCGAGCTGCGCCGCCCCGGCCGTGATCAGCCCGGTCTCCACCGCGCCTAAGGCGACGGTCCCCAGACGCATGTTCGCGACGGTAGAGACTGTCCCGTAGAGCACAGGGGTACCCGGGCGAAAGACCTGAGCGAGGGTGATGTGCGCCAGGATGTTCGCATTCTGCTGCGCCAGGAGTCCGGCCAAGGTGACCGGTGCCGTCGCGCCAGCGATAGCCTCTGGGGACATGGCCAGGGGCTGACCGTAGTCGGCGCAGATGAGCAGCCCCTCTGCCTGCATCTTGAGCATCTGGAGCGGGCTGCCCACGGAACAGATGGCGAAAAACCGTGGACGCTGCCTGAGCTCTTCCTTTCCACCGACGGCGAGGGCCATCATACGCATCATGTCGAGGGTGGGCACGTATCCGTAGCAGCCCATGCCGAAGGGTTTCCGAGAGTGATGGGCCCAGGCCCAGATCGCCTCGGCGTGGATGGTGGTCATCGAGACATCATTGGGCCAGACGTCCATTTGCGAGTTGTGGATGTTCTCGCAGCCGTCGATCAGCTTGATATGGCGTACCACGTCCTCCATCGTGCTAGGCCGACGCTCCCCCGTCTCCGTGTCGAGGATATCCGTCGGGGTACCCAGCCCGGCGAAGTGAACCTCCCCTCCGCCGATGTCCATCTGGAAATCGGGAGCCGAGCCGTAGAGGACGAATCGTTCGGGCGCCTGGTCGAGAGCCCATTGGACCAAGTCTTCGGAGATGCGAACACAGGCCAGATCGTCATCGACGTCAGCACCGGCCTCTCCCAGAAGCTCGCGGGCGGTGACGTAGTCCACCCTGACCCCTACTGAAGTCAACAAATCCATCGAGGCCTCGTGGATGCGCTCGATCTCTTCGGAGCTCAGTACTTCAAGACGCCTCGTCTTCACGGTGTCTCTCCGTCGACTCACCCAAACAGAATCCATTGACAACTACCCGTCTTGCCAGTCCTCCCTTATGCGCGCCGGCCTGCGCTGTCAAGAGGGGGGTAGCATCCTAAGGTATCGCAAGGGCCGAAGCAATGCCAACTGCGGCCGCCAAGACAACCACGTTCGCCCGGAGTTCAGGCAACCGGCGATAGGCATAACGTTCCCTCGGCACGTGCGAGGACCGGCCGTCCCAGATACGACGGAGTCTACTCGCGATGCCTTGCGCTGTCAAACATGGCCCGCCGCTGTGATCCAGTAGCGGCGCATCGCGCTTCCATCCGATCCAATCGTACGGCGGCCTAGGCGCTTCGTGACTCACTTCTCGAATTGCGGCCGGTACAAACCCGGCGGGTGGAGGCCGCTACCCGTGGCTCGCGATGCTCGCCGCCTAACCAACACCATCCCAGCAAGCCGGATGTGCAGACCGTCGAGTTCAGAAGGAAATGCCTCGAAGACGGTGGGAGAAGAACCCTGAGATGGCTCGGCCCTTGAGAGAAGCTAGACCAAGTCCTTGGACGCAATGTCAGCCAGGTTGGATCGTCAGCTCCGCCGCCTCGAGCCACTGAGAACCCTGGTTCTCCAGAAGCCCCCAACCGAAGCGACCCCAGGGCTTCACGACCATGAACTGGTTGTCCAGCCACATCACGAAGCCGAGCGGGCCGCGCGGCGACGAGGGGGAATCCAGTACTGGATTCCCGTCGAGGAGGAAACGGCTTCGCTGCACGCCCCACTCGATGCGGTACGTGTGCCAGGCGGTCATAGATACGTCCAGCACCCGCTCGTCTATGTTCAGGGCCTTTTGGATCGGTGGCCAGAGCATGCGATAGAGGGAAGGCACGTTCATGGCGAGGGCCGCGGGAAGGGCGATCAAGCCCAGGCCGAGAATGGTCGGACGCAGGGCATCGATGGTCGCCGCTTTCCAGCCGGAGCCCGGCGCTTCCGAATCAAGCTTCATATCCGACGGGGAAGAGGCGTAGAAGAACCAGATGGCCCGCGGCAACGTCGGTGGGCGCCGCCCGGTCATCATGAAGGGGTCGTTCCAGAAGCCGAAACCGGCCGTCCCGCGAAGCTTTCCGTCAGGATCAGAGAACCGTGCGCGAACGGTTAGCGTCACGGGCGGATGCCAGGGGAACCTCGAGCGTCGCAGCCCTTGATAGTCGTCAATCTGAGCGTTGGAGTACTGGTTGGACCGGGTATCGGTCTTGACGAAGAGCAACGTTCCGTCAGAGCGCTCGAGCGAGCCGCCCCCCTTAATGTGACGCTTCCAGCGGGGGGAGAGATGAACGCCGAAGTCTTCCCGGACACGCGCCATCAGAGCGCCTCGCGCGTCACCCGAGCCAGGATGGCGTCGTCCTCCGCATACAGGTGGTAGAAAGCGCCTCGAGGTACGACCGTGAACTCGCCCGGCCCAAGCCGCAGCCGGTCCCTGACCGTGCGCACGGTCAGGTCTCCCTGGACAACGTAGAACAGGCGATCGTGGGCCACAGGAAGCTCTATGGGCCAGCGCCCCTTCCCACAGGCCAGCTGCACCCGTGAATCCTCGATCTCCACCACGGTCCGAAAGCGGTAGGGAGCCGCCAGCGATTCTGCCTTCCTCCTCAGGTTGACAGAGGGGAGGCCAACGTCATCAGTGACGTATAGCCGACGCTTGCCGTTCTTTCGCTGCGGCACGAGCCCACACCTCAGAAGAAGAACGGTGGCCGGGCGATCTGATCGGGTGCGGTGCTCCGTGCCTTTGGGCACGACGGTCATCTCGCCCGCGCGCATCGCTGCATCGCCGCGTTCACTCTCCAACAGCACGCTCCCCTGGTGGACCCAGAACAACTCGTCGATGTCCACGTGCCGGTGCCAATGAAGGGCCCCCTCGCAGATGAACACACTGAGCAGCAAGTCATCGACGTAGGCCACGTCGACCATCGCGAAGGGCTCCTCAAGCTCGGCCGCTATCCGCGGGATACTGTACGGCCTTATGCGGGACATAACGGTGATTATAGATTTTCAGGCCCCCGGCGCAAGTATCGGGAGTCGTATCATTCAAACTGCTCCACTCTGGCTGCCTCGGGCGACGGAGATGCCCGCCGACAACCGTAGTGCGCTAGATCTCCTCGACGCGGGCCAATCGTGCCACGGCGTCGGGTGCGCTAGCGACTTGTCGCGGAGATCGCCGCCGGTTGGAGACCGTTGGCGCGCGAGTACTGACCCGTTGTGACTGGCATATGAGACACGCATACGCTCGTGAGGTGCAACGCCACTGGAAAAAGCATCACATCGTTCGGTGCGGCAACTTGTTAGTGCACCCCGCGGCGTCTGACACCTTGTCAGCGTGTGGGCCGTCAAGTATAATCCGCTCGATCACAGTACGGCCTCTTCGCCCCGCTTCACCGCGGATTGATCCACCAAGCATAGAGTAGCGTCGGAGTATCTCGTCTGGAATCGGGAAAGCCTATGACGCTAGAGCTTAGTCAGTTAACCGAGCACGTGAGGACTATGGGCGAAGCCGTCGCCAACCGCTGGCGGGTCCAGGCTGATCTGGTCAAGCTGGCACAGCAGTGGCTGACGGACTACGGGGATCGGGCCGACGAATTGCGCGCCCGCGCACGGTCCAATCGAGCGGCCATACCAGCCGAGGAAGCACTCGATATGGTCCATCCGCTACCAGAACTCCCAGAGCCTTACACGGCGGTAGGGGCTGATGGATCTCAGATACAACCGGACCCACACGGCGCAGCTCTCTACTACGTGATCAACGTCGGTAGCCTGGTTTACCGACACGGAAGTGGCGAGGCGCCAGAGGCCAGGAGCGATGCAGTGCTGGGCTTCACAGAGGATGATCTCTACGAAAACAACATGCCTGTAGCCGGGAACCTCCTGGATGTGCGCCGAGACCTGGCAGAGATGAGACGCCTGGCCGAGGTCTGCGAAAGCTCGCGCGCCAGTCCAACCGTTGCACTAGCCGATGGTCCGATCACCTTGTGGGTCCTCAGGGATCTACCGGGTGATGCCCGACAGGGCAAAGTGACCATCCACCTGGACTTGATGGACCGCATCCGCCGCGCGGGCGGGATTGTCGGCGGCTTCATCAGCCGGCCCGGGTCCAGGGATGTGACACGCCTGCTCCACCTGGCGCATGTCTCCAGCAGTAACGCGAAGAACGATGACCTTCCGAATCCACTTGAGCGCCTGGCGGACCGTTCAGTCTTCGCCAGGCTCCCGACCGGGGCCCGTTCGGCCTTGTTCATTTCTTCCAAGGAGATCAACGAACAGTACTACGCCCCGCGGGGCCACGAGGCCCATTTCTTCTTCGTGAACCTGGCCCCCGCTGATCACGAGCCGGTCATCGCCCGGGTCGAGGTGCCGGCCTGGGTGACAACAGACAGGGCGAAACTGGACACGCTCCACGCCGTCGTCGTGGCTCAAGCACGGATCACGGGGAACTATCCCTACGTGTTGGCGAGAGCCGACGAGTTGGCCTACGTGAGCGGTCGTGAGCGGGCTGCCTTGGAGAGTATGGTGATGTCCTCCCTCATCAAGGCCGGGGTGCGATCAGCGCCCTCACCCAAGGCGCGCTACAAACGCATGACCCGTCAGGGGTTCTAGCCTGGAGAGATTGGAGGGACCGCTTGTGAATAAGAAGGAGCTTCAAGTGGGCCGCGTCCTGGAGGCTGGCACGCGCGGCTTCGCCATAGGATGTGCCGTGATGCAGCCAGACATCCCGGCCTTCGGATCCTTCGTGAAGGCCGAATTGGAGGCGTCGAGCCGGGTGATCTACGGGTTGATCTACGATGTCCGGGTCGAGGACGACCCCTTCGTCCGGCAGTTCATCGGCGCGAACCCGCCGGACGAGGTGGTACTGGACCAACGTGAGAACCGACAGGTGCCCATCGAGGTAAGGATTCTTGCTGTAGGGTGCAGCGAGGGCGAGGTCATCCGCCATTGCCTACCGTCTCAACCGCCGGTGACCCTCGATTGGCTCTACCAGTGCAGCGAAGGAGAAGTCCGGACCTTCACGAGACGATTCGATTACTTCCGCTTGATCCTGGATGCACGCGAAGCTCCGTCGGACGAGCTAGTGGCGGCAAGCGTGCGCGCTGCAGCCGCTGCACGGCCGGGGGGCGAGCGAGAGGCATTCCTCGTTGACGCCGGCCGCGAGCTGGTTCGCCTCCTGGCTGGGGACCCCACCCGTCTCGAGGGCGTCCTTCAGAGGCTGCGAGCGTGACAAGCCTGGCTTGGCAGCCAGAAGGAGTGGCTTCATGAGCGACCGAAACCCCGAACAAGAGCTGGAGGCCTTCCTCGGCCCTCGCCCACCGGAGCCGCAGCCCATCGAGCAGCTGGGCATTGTGGTCGGTGGCAGCCTCTCGGAAGGCTTGAGGGTGAAGCTCGATCGGAGCACCGTCATCGAAGGCCTCGCAGTGGGACGGTACGTGGTGATTCGCGGTCAAACCGGGCGGAGGTTCTTTTCCATCGTTACCGACATTCAGCTAGACGCACTTAATCCACTGATCGAGAAATCGCCGCCCGACACCTCGGATCCATTTATGGCGCGTGTCTACGGTGGAACTGCCGTCTTCGGTCAGCTGGAGGTCGCCCCTATGCTCGTCCTGGAGCCGGGTGAGGACGAGCCCAAGCCGGTTAAGACCGTGCCATCCCACTTCACGCCGGTGCTGCCGGCCAGTGAGGACGATGTGGGTCTCATCTTCGGCAGCGAGGATGAGGAAGGCTTCTTCCACATCGGCGAGCCGCTGGAAATGGAGGGCACGCATGTGGCACTCGATCTGGAGCGGTTCACGGAGCGTTCGGCCGGGGTCTTCGGCAAGACGGGCACGGGGAAGACGTTCCTGACCCGGATGCTGCTCGCCGGACTGATCCGCGAGGACGTGGCCGTCAATCTGATCTTCGACATGCACAACGAGTACGGGTGGAAAGGGCAAACAGAGGGACGCCAGGAAGTCAAGGGGCTTCGTCAGCTCTTCCCTGGCGGTGAGGTCTCGGTCTTCACCCTGGACGAAGCTTCCTCCCGACGGCGTGGAAGCCGCGTGGATGCAACAGTGCGTATTAGCTACGAGCAGATTGAGCCCGAGGACGTGGACAGCCTGTCCAGCTTGATGGCGCTCTCTGACGTTCAGGTGGGCGCACTCTATTTTCTCAGGCGTGTGCTGGGCCGCGATTGGGTGGCGCGCCTGCTGGACGAGGATGATCCCCTTCCAGAGTTGGAGAATGCCCTGGAGCGCGGCACCATCCACGGGGGTACCCTGGGCGCCATCCAGCGCAAACTAGGCATGTTCCGTCGGTTCGACTTCCTACGACAGGGAATCTCCCAGGACCCGGTCCGGCGGATCCTCGACTACCTCGACCGGGGTCGGAACGTGATCCTGGAGTTTGGACGGTACGGGAACAGCCTAGAGGCGTATATCCTGGTGGCGAACTACATCACCCGCCGCATCCACGAGCACTACGTCAATCGTACCGAGGCAGCCCTGGGCACCCACGAGAGTGAACCGCCACCCCTGGTCATCACCATCGAGGAGGCCCACAAGTTCCTCGACCCCGCCATCGCACGGCACACGATTTTCGGCACCATCGCCCGGGAGCTGCGAAAGTACAACGTGACGCTCTTCATCGTCGATCAGCGTCCCAGCGGCATCGATCCCGAGGTGATGAGCCAGATCGGCACCCGTGTGACGTGCCTGCTGGACGACGAGGCGGACATCCGCGCCGTATTCTCCGGTATCAGCGGCGCGTCGACGCTGCGCGAGGTGTTGGCCCGACTGGACACCAAGCAACAAGCCCTGATTATGGGACACGCGGTCCCCATGCCCGTGGTTGTCAAGACCCGCACTTACGGCACGCCCGAGTTCTACGCCGCGCTGGGCGTCCCAGCGTCGAAGAGCCCGGAGGAGGTTCTCGAGCGAGGACGGACGCTGCTCAGTGGGAGTGCTGAGGATCGTGAGGGGATCTAGGACAGTAAGCCAAGACGAGCGATCGGCAGCCAACCGATCGCGAGCATCCTGTCCGTGGACTGCGCGAGGTCACTTGTGTTCACCCACCAAGGATCTGGGCGCGCCTTTGACTCCCTTACCGGGGCAGTTTTCTGGGCCGGGCCGCCCTAGCCCCGTAGACCATCGCCCTGCTTATCGCGTCTCCAGCGTCGACTGACCCCGGGCAGACGATTGTGCAGATGCAAACGCCGCGGCGAGTCCCGAGGAGCTTCCTTACCACGGGAATCCGGGAGGCCGCAGGAGAGGGGAACCCTTGCGAATCATCATCGACTTTGACGGCACACTGACAGCGGAGGAGAAGCAGGCCCGTGCGCTGGCAGAGAGATCCCTGGGCACGCTGGCCAACGAGATCATCCATGTGCCGCGGGAGGAGTTGGTCCAGGCCTACGACGCTACGCAGGCCCGTCTTCTCGAAGCTCCCCATCAGTACTGGTGGGAGGTGAACGGCCTAGTCGCCTCCTACTGCGACGAGGGCGCCTTCATCCTCAACACGACGACGCTGCAAGTCATGCTGCGTGAGAATGAAACCTACTCTCAAGCCGTGGAGGCCGCGTTCCCCGACGCCGAATACGATCCCGTTGTGGACTGCACCAACTACCTCTTCCATCGCCACACGGCCGAGCTGGCGCCAATCTTTCGGCCGGCGGCGCGACAGGTCCTCAAAGTGCTTACGGAGCAGCGAAACCGCGAGCCCGTAATCCTCACCAACTCGCTGGGGGACAAGGTACGCCGCCACCTAAACACGCTTGATCTGGAGGAGGAGGTCGATATCCTGGGAGACACCCGACAATACGAGATGGACCGAGACTGGGACAGGCGATTCTCCCATCCGGAGCAGGGAGACATCCAAGTCTGGCAGCTGTCCGAGACCCGCCAGGTTGATCTGCGGCGACCGGCTTACTATCACGCCCTTGTAGACGCCCTGAAACGGGACCCTGAGATCGCCGTCGTGGCGGACACTTTCTCCCTGCCCGGCGCGCTGCCGCTGATGATGGGACTCAGCTTCATCCTGGTGCGCACGCGCTACACACCGGACTGGTGCTCGCGAGTCGTCGAGGTCCACCCCGACGGTGTGGTCTTGGAGGAGCTGGGCCACCTCCCGCGGAAACTCGACGCGATCAGCCGGCGGACGAGAGGATGTGGGAGGGCAGCAAGATGAACGAACACCTTGGCGCGAATCTGGCATGGTGGAACGAACGTGTGGCTCACCACGCCAAGTCTGACTTCTACGACGTGGAGAGCTTCAAGAGGGGCCGGATCACGCTGATGCCCTTGGAGCGGCATGAGCTGGGGCACGTGGAAGGGCGCTCGCTGCTTCACCTTCAGTGTCACTTCGGTCTCGACACGCTCTCGTGGGCGCGCCTCGGTGCCCAAGTGACGGGCGTGGATTTCTCCGAGGAAGCCATCGCCAAGGCGCGTTCTCTGGCTGATGAACTGGACATGGACGCCACCTTCATCCATTCGGACGTCTACGGTCTGCCCACGATGCACCAAGGGGCCTACGACATCGTCTACACCTCATACGGCGTACTAAGCTGGCTCCCGGACCTGAGCCGGTGGGCGGAGGTGATTGCCCATTTCCTGAAACCGGGCGGTACGTTCTACATCGCGGAAATCCATCCCTTCGCCTACATTTTCAACGACGAAGACGACGCTGAGGACCTGGAGATCCACTATCCTTACTTCCACGCTCCTGACCCTCTTCGGTTTGAGCTCAACGGGTCTTACGCAGCACCGGAGGCAAGGACCAGCCACAATGTAACCTACGAATGGTCTCACAGCCTCAGCGATGTGGTCAACGCCGTCCTATCGGCAGGGTTGCGGCTGGATTTCCTACACGAGTTCCCCTTCGCCTCTTTCAAGATGTACCCCTTCCTTGAGGAGGGCGAGGACGGATGGTGGTGGCTGAAGGAGAAGAACAGCTCGATCCCAATGACGTTCTCGTTGAAGGCAACCGGGTGAGGGAGACATCGGTGGATAGTATACGGATGATCCACTTTGCCGACATTCACATCGGCATGGAGAACTACGGAAGCGTTGATCCCAAAACGGGCGTCAACGCACGTGTGGTGGACTTTCTGACCCGATTCGACGAGCTGGTCGACTATGGGCTGGAGCATGACGTGGACCTGGTCGTATTCGCCGGAGACGCATACAAGCAGCGGAGCCCCAATCCGACGTACCAGCGCGCCTTCGCGCGTCGGGTGAAACGGTTGGCCGACGCCGGTGTGCCCGTGGTCCTGCTGGTGGGCAACCACGATCTTCCGACGATGACGCAGCGGGCTACGGCGGTCGACATCTTCAGCACGCTCGAGGTGCCCAACGTTGTGGTCGGTCGAGAGTATGAGGTACATATGTTGGAGACGCGCCATGGGCCCGTACAGGTAGCGACGGTCCCATATCCCGTCCGGCAGAGGCTGCTGGTCGAAGAGGCGTACCGCGGACTCTCGATCGAAGAGTTGGACAAAGCCCTGCAGCGGACGGTCACCTCGACCATCGAGGGACTGAGGCAGCGTCTGGATCCTCAGATGCCAGCGGTGCTTACCGCTCACTTGAGCGTCTCAAATGCCACGTACGGGTAGGAGCGGAGCGTGATGATCGGGCGAGACGCCGTCGTCGCAAAATCAGCCCTGGACGATCCCGCCTGGGACTACGTCGCTTTGGGCCACGTGCACAGACACCAGAGCCTGAACGAGGACCACCAGCCGCCGATCGTTTACGCCGGGAGCTTGGAGCGGATCGACTTCGGGGAGGAGGGCGATCCCAAGGGCTTCTGCTGGGTGGAGTTGCCAAGCGCGGGATCGGACGCGGAGACAAAGTGGGAGTTCGTCCGGGTCAATGCGCGTCCCTTCGTGACGATCCGCGCTGACGTCCGTGAAGAAGGAGAACCGCTGAAAGCCCTGGAACGTGCCATAGCGGGGTACCACGTTGAAGGCGCCGTGGCACGTCTAATCGTGAAGCTTCGAGCGGAGCAGGAGCCGGCGTTGCGCGACTACGCGGTACGCGATCTCCTGTCCGCGGCGTATACTATCGGCGGAATCAGCCGTGAGGTGGAGCGAAAGGCAAGGGTTCGGCTGGGGGATCAGGCTCCTGAGGAAATGACGGACAGCGAGCTGTTGGAACGTTACTTGGAGGTCAAGGAGACACCCAAGGAAAGGATCGCCGCGCTGTTGGAGCACGCCGAGGGCATCTTCCGCCAGGACCACTAGACACCACAGTCGCGCTCCAAATGCCCCGTGCAAGGCAGAGCGTGCATCCACACGGCCAGGGCAGCCCCACAGCTTAGTGTCCTTCGTGCTTGCACAGTAGGGTGAGAGCCCCGGGGTCCAGTGAGAGGCCGAAGGTCTCTCCAGACCCCGGAAGATCGACGCCAGCCGAAAACGTGAAATCCAGAACCACCCCGCTCTCGTGCTGAGCATCCAGTTGCCAGTGCATGCCTCGGAAGGAACGATCGACGACCTCTAACACAACACGGTTCGGACCGGCGTCCTCCATCCGAGCAGCTTCGGGGCGGATCAAGACCTGCACCTCCGACCAATCCTCGGTCAACGCGCGACCCATGTCTTGAACTTCCAGTACCCCCAAACTCGTCTCCACCCGGTGGGGACCGACCACGCGCGCGTCGACCAGATTCGTCAGCCCCAGGAAACGGGCTACCCAGGTGGAATTGGGGTTACAGTATAGGGCTTGGGGAGAGCCGGACTGCACAATCTCTCCCGCACGCAACAAGGCCACCCGATCCGAGATCGCGAAGGCCTCCTCCTGGTCGTGGGTCACGGTGATTACCGTCACCCCGGCCTCGTGGAGAATCTCTGGCAGTTCGTCCATCAGCCGCTCGCGGAGGGTGCGGTCGAGCGCACCCAGGGGCTCGTCAAGCATCAGCAAGCGTGGTTCCGGCGCCAGGCTTCGAGCCAGTGCCACACGTTGGCGCTCCCCTCCGGACAGCTGACTCACATCACGCTGACCAAACCCCTCCAAGCCGACCAACCCCAGGGTCTCGCCTACCCTTGCCTCCGTAGTTGCCCGATCCAAGCCTGCCATTTTCAGGCCAAAAGCCACATTCCCAGCGACGTCCTTGTGAGGAAAGAGGGCGTACTCCTGGAACATCAACCCAAACCCGCGGCGGTGAGGAGCCATCCGAGTCACATCGAGACCGCGAAGGAGGACCTGCCCACGATCTGGAACCTCCAGCCCTGCGATCAGACGCAGCAGCGTCGTCTTGCCGCAACCCGATGGCCCCAGGAGGCCGTAGATTTCCCGCTCCTCCACCGAAAAACTGACGTCGGACAGGGTCCACCCGTCGGGGTAGGCCTTTCTCACGTTACGTACCTCAAGCAAAGGTGCCACGTCCTAGAACTCCTCCCGTCCACCGACTCGGAAACGCTCGATGGCCAGGAAACCGACCGTACAGACGAGCATCAGCAGTGTGGACATAGCTAGGGCCTGCCCATAGTTGATCGTTCCGGGGCGGCCGAGGAAACGGAAGATTGCGACGGGCATCGTGGGGCGCTCCGGTCGGGCGATGAGGCTGGTGGCGCCAAACTCGCCCATTGAGACCGTGAAAGCGAACACAGCTCCCACCAGCAAGGCCCTGGCGACGATGGGCAAATCCACCTCCCGCCAAACGAGCCATGGAGACGCCCCCAAAATAGCAGCCGTCTCGCGAAGCTGCGGCTGGATGGAGCGGAGCGCCGGGAGGACGCTGCGCACCACAAAGGGCAGAGCGACCAGAGTGTGCGCCAAGATCACCAGTAGGGGCGACGTTCTCAAGTCCAAGGGAGGCTCATCCAAGGCCACGATGTAGCCCAGACCGAGGGTTACAGCCGAAGTGCCCAGAGGCAGCATCAGGATCGGATCCAGGCCCCCCTGGAGCGTTCGCCATACCGGCCGGAGAGCGGATCCGCCACCGTCTTGCGAACCGCCATCCCCAAGTCGGGATGACGACCCACGTTCTCGCCGCTGCAGCAAGAACGCCGCGATCAGGCCGAGCACCACCGAGAGCGCCACAGTAGCCAGGGCGAAAGTCACCGAGTTCCGTACCGCCGCAACGGGGGGCACATAGAAGGCCGAACCCCGCGGATTGCGGAACAAGGCGCGGTAGTATGCCAGCGACGGCCTCCCACCCAGCGTCAGCGAACGCTGGACAAGGGCCAGCAGGGGTAGCACGAGCATAAGAAGCATCAACGTCACGTTGCCGGTCACAAGCAGCATCTCGCTCCAGCCCTGGGGACCGCGCTGGGTCAGCTGACGGGACCTCAACTCCACTGGCAGAGACCTGGCGGCCTGAAGCTGCGTGTAGGCCGCCATTAGGGCGAAGGTGAAAAGGATCTGGATGACGGAGAGGGCCGCCGCCAGCGGTAGATTGAGGTAGTGGACCGTCTGACGATAGATCGCGACTTCCAGGGTCGCGAAGCGCGGCCCCCCAAGTACTAGAATGACGCCAAAGCTTGTGAAGTCAAAGACGAAGACAAGAAGAGCGGCGGCCGCGATGGAAGGAAGCAGAAGCGGCAGAGTCACCTCTCGAACTGCGCGCCACCGCCCGGCACCCAGCATACGGGCAGCCTCCTCTATCTGAGGACTCAGATTCGACCAGTATGTGCCCACAATGCGCAGCACCAGCGTGTAGTTGTAGAAGACGTGCGCCAGGAGGATGATGAAGACCGTGTGTTGGAGCTCCAGAGGCGGCTGCTCAAGACGCAGAATCTGCATCAAGACCGTGTTGAGCAATCCACGGGGCCCGAGGAGGGCGGTGAACGCCAGGGAGACGACCATCGTGGGAAGGACAAAGGGTACGGTGGTCAGGGCGCGAAGGACGCTCTTTCCTGGGAAATCGTAGCGAGCAAAGACGTAGCAGGCGGGAAGGGCAAGTACCACGGTCAGCAGCGTGGAAAGGGCCGCCTGCCAGAGCGTGAACCAGAGTGTACGTAGATAGCGCGAGGTACGGAAGAGCGCCGTCAACGGTTCGAGGCTCAACTCACCCTCGGGGAAGAGGGAGAGCCGTAGGATAGCCCCCAGTGGATAGAAATAGAAGAGAACTAGAAAGGATAGGAGAAGGCCGTACATGAGGAGCCGACCGAGGCTGAACGGTGGCAATCCCACCATCCAGCCCCGATCTCGGCCGCCCTCTTGGTCCTCTCGGGTCGGTGCACGCATCAACTAGCGGAGCGTCGTCTCAGTCCAGGCCTCAATCCAGGCCTCTCGGTTTTCCTCGATAGCCGTGTAGTCCAGGGTGACTGGACTGTCCGGAACGATAGCAAACTCGGCGAAGACATCGGGCAGCTCTGCGTTCTCATTGGCCGGAAAGACGAACATATGGAGCGGGATATCCTCTTGAAACGTCTCACTGAGCACGAAATCGATCCAAGCGCGAGCGAGATCCGGGTGTTCCGCGTTTCGCAGCAGCCCTACGAACTCGATCTGCCGGAAGCAGCTCTCATCCCCGACGACGACGCCCGTCGGTGCCTCCTCAAAGGGCTCTTCCGAGAATTGGACCTCCACGGGAGGGCTGCTGGCGTAGCTGACCACGATGGGTCGATCGCCACTTCCCCCCGAGGCATACGTGAACTGTTCATAGTAAGCTTCGCTCCATCCCTCGGTCACCATCACGCCATTCTCGCGCAGGTCGGACCAGTAGTCAAGCCACGAGTATTCCGCCTCCTCGCCGAACTGGCCTATGGTGGCGAGCATGAAGGCGAGACCTGGCGACGAGGTCGCCGGGTTCTCCACCACAGCGAGGCCCTCATACTCTGGCTCAGTCAGGTCCTCAAGGTTGGATGGCGGCGCGAGCCCCTCCTCCTGGAACCAGACCTTATCGTAGTTCAAGCATACGTCACCGTAGTCCACGGGAAGGGCGCGGTGGTCGTCATCGAGCTCCAGGCTGTCCGGGATCTCTTCGAGCATGGGCGACTCGTAGGGTTCGAAGATATCTGCATTCAACGCTCGGCTGAGAAGCGTGTTGTCGACGCCGTAGAGGACGTCGGCAAGCGGATTGTCCTTGCTCAAGACGGCCTGATTGAGGACGACTCCGGCATCCCCGGCCTTGAGAATCTCAACTCTTGCGTCGTATTCTTCCTCAAACGCAGTGAGAACCTCCTCACTGATGTCGAAGCTGTCGTGGGTCATCACGCGCACCGATTGCGGCTCTGGTGGCGATGTTGGAGCGAGTTGATCGGTGGGCGCGGCGGAAGGGGCGCAGGCCGTCAGGATCAGCAGGACAGCTGCGCCGAGTGCTCTAGACCATCTCATGGCTACCTCCTCACACCTCTCTACCTCTACAGTTTGCTCTCGTCCGTCCCAGGTTGGTGCGTCACGATACAGAGGAGCAGTCCGTGTCGAACGCGGACGTTGGCCTGGCTCTCCTTGAGGACGTTGCTGACCCCTCGTGTCGGCCCGAAGTCGAGTGTCTCATCATCCAGTGCATACTCGAGGCCCGCGGTGATAACACCCACGGCGTCGCCTTCGACGGGGATCAGCGAGACAGTATCTCCGGACCGACCTTCAATTCGGGCAGCCTCGCGGATCACGAACGCCTCTTGCTGTCCCTGCACGACGCGCACATCGCAACCCGCCAGCTGAGGGAGGGTCAAGAGCAAGATATTCGCGACGGTCTGATCGAGGCGGCCGCCGAGGGCGGCCAGGATGACGATCTCGTCTGCGCCCTCGGACAGCACGTGATGGAGGGCGAGTTCGAGGTCCGTCTGGTCCTTGCGGGGCGGGAACGGCACGATTTCAGCCCCGGCTTGCCGGATGCGCTGCTTCTCCTCATCGGAGAGGGAATCCAGGTCTCCAACGACGACCTGGGGATCGACCCCAGCAGCCCAGGCGTGGCGGGTACCCCCGTTGACAGCGACGATCAGGTCGTCGTCTCCTATGAGCGCTCGCTCACGTTGTGGTTCGTCGAAAGCGCCGTTGGCAAAGATAACGACTCTCACGTCTGTCTCCCTCCGTTAGCCCAACATCGTTGGCGGCGCGAATCCCAGAAACACGAAACCGCTCCAAAGGGGGGAGCGGTTTCTTGACGCGATGTACGCAAGCTCCCTCCGCTGGCATTACCCAGATCAGGTCCTAAGGGTCGGCGCCGGTGGCGCGCCGCATGGTAAGCGACGCCCAAGCACCCTCTCAGCCTGGCTCCCCCAGGCTCCCCTGGCTGACTACTTGGTCAGGTACTGTGTCTTACGATCATTATACTACGGCCCCCTCAGCTTGCAAGGCCTGTGGTCTCTCGGTGGGCAGTCAGAGCGCGCTACGGATAGACGCGCGTCAGTGTGCGAGGGTAAGGAATCGTCTCCCGCAGGTGGTCAATGCCGCAGATCCAGGTGACTGTGCGCTCGAGGCCCAAGCCGAAGCCGGAGTGAGGCACGGAACCATAGCGCCGCAGATCGACGTACCACTCGAAGGCTTCACGCGGCAAACCCCACTCCTCGAGCCGCTGGAGGAGCAGATCAAGGTCGGAGATACGCTCCGATCCACCCGTGATCTCGCCATAGCCCTCGGGCGCCAGCAGATCGACACTCTTGGAGACCTCCGGTCGGCCGGGCCAGGGCTCCATATAGAAGGCCTTAGCCGCCGTTGGATAGCCATAGACGAAGACAGGCTTCTCGAAACGCTCAGTCAGCTCTGTCTCATGGGGGGATCCGAAGTCATCACCCCACTCAATCTGGAGAAGCTCCTTCAGCTCGGCGTCGTCGGTCTCCCCGCGAATCTCCGCGAGGATATCCAGGGCCTCGTCATAGGAGATGCGGGGGAAGGGCGGCATGACCTTCTCCAGACGGTTCGTATCCCGTTCCAGGAGCTCCAACTCCTCCGCACGCTCTTCAAGGCACGTCTGCACGATGTAGGAGACGAACTGCTCCTCAATCTCCATAAGCTGATCCATGTCGCAGAAGGCAGCCTCGGGCTCCACCATCCAGAACTCGGTCAGGTGCCGGCGGGTCTTCGACTTCTCAGCGCGGAAGGTTGGCCCGAAGCAGTAGACCCGGCCGAAGGCATAGATATTCGCCTCGTTGTAGAGCTGCCCGGACTGGGCCAGGTAGGCAAGTTCACCAAAGTACTCCGTCTCGAAGAGAGTGGTCGTCCCCTCGCAGGCTGCGGGCGTGAGGATTGGCGTGTCCATGTTGGCGAATCCATTGTCATCCAGCCAGTCTCGAATGGCCTGGATGATGGTCTCCCTTACACGTAGGACAGCCCACTGCCGCTGCGAGCGAATCCAGAGATGGCGGTGATCCATCAGGAAGTCGACGCCATGCTCCTTGGGCTGGATCGGATACTCCTCGGCGATCTGGAGGATCTCCAAGCCAATGACCCCCAGTTCATAGCCTCCGGGGATACCGGGGGCACGGTCGTCCTGTCGCACGGTCCCCGTGATGACGACGGAGGACTCGTAGGTAAGCCCCTGGGCAGCTTCGAAAAGCTCCGGCTCCACGTCCTTATGGAAAATGACACACTGAGCGAAGCCGGTGCCATCCCGAATCCAGAGGAAGATAAGCTTGCCGGTGTCGGTGTGGTTGTAGACCCACCCCTGGAGGGTGACCTCCTCGCCCTCGTGCTGGGCGATGTCCTCGATACGGATCGCGTCTGCCATGGGAACTCTCCTCTCTCGATGTCCGATATGCGGAACGATTGTACCGTACGAGACGGCCTCAGACAAGAGGGGAGACCGTCTTCAGGCAGCGGTCCACGGTAGGCGGGGATGAGACGTACAAGCGCCGGAGGCGCCTCGGGGCACGGTCGCTGCTCGTCTCTACTGTTGACTGACGGGGATGAAGATCCGGAACGGTAGGGCTTCGTACGCCTGGTTCAGACTGAGGTAGTCATTGGACCATCCTCCAACGGCGTAGAGCGAACCCTCAACGACGGAGACACCAGGATTGCGCCACTCTCGCACAAGGGGGGTCTCGATGGCCGTCCAGGAATCTTCCTCCGGGTTGTAGCGCTCATTGAACCCGAGATAGCTGGACCAGCCACCTCCACCCACCGCGTACAGCCGTCCACCGGCAGAGGCGAGACCGAGACCGCCGCGCCCGACAGCCAAGGGGGCACAGGTGCTCCAGGTCTCGGAGGTGGGATCGTAGACCCCACACGCGTCCAGCTCTCGATCGCCGTCGTAGCCACCCACGACGTAGATTTGACCGGAGAGGGAGGCGGCCCCCGCGAACCCCCGCGCAATCCCCGGCGGGGGCAGCTCCCGCCACGTGTCGGACACTGGAGCGTAGGCATAGGCCGTGGACACATACCGCTCGCCGTCCCAACCGCCGAATAGGTAGAGCGCACCGTCGTGCTCGGCCAGCGCGTAGGCACAGCGGGGCTCCGGTAGACGGCTGACCTCGCGCCAAGTGTCCTCCGCAGGACTGTAGGCCTCGACGACATCGGTGGGGCGGCTTCCGGCGTCGCAGCCACCCGGAACATAGATGTCTCCACCCAGGGAGACCGCCCCAATATACGCGACAGGCGTTGGCTTATCGGTCAGTGGCGTCCAGAGGTCGTCCCCGGGATCATACTGCTCCACAGCGGCGGTGACACCGTCAGGTGTCTGCCCTCCAATCGCCAGCAGATCGCCTCCAGCGGCCACGAGCGCGAGATGAGCGCGACGCGTGGGCATCTGGGCCCGCTCCTGCCACGGCGAGTCAGTGTCCCGGCTGGAGATCCCGCCGGCGCTTTGCGGTCGGTCCAGAGGCAAGTCCGATGTCCCGTTAGACTGCGGTTGGGCCTTCGGCCACGTGACGACGACGGCCGAGACTGCAACCACCAGCGCCACCAGCAAGGCCACACGCTTCGGCCAAGGCAGCGGCGGCGCGGGAGCCCTGGCGGGGGCCTTCTCCTCGTCCGACGCGCCCTCGCCAACCTCACTCTCCTCCTCGCCGACGCTGACCCACCCCTCGCGCACGGCGATCATCGTCGCCTCCGTCCGAGAGTCGGCTCCTAGTTTGGCGTAGACATTCCGCAGGTGGACCTTGACCGTGTTGACGCTGATAAAGAGATCCTGCGCCACCTCCCGGTTCGTTATGCCGGTGGCGACGAGCTCCAGGACCTCCCGCTCACGGTCGGTGAGGGGCTCGCCCCGTTCAGCCACGGTCGACCTCGGCTTGTGTCATCGCACGACTGTACAGAAAGATCATAGCTGGATCATCAGAAGCGCTGCTACAACCCTCTCATAGGGTCGCGTCTCACCGACGCCATGATAGCATAGGGAAAGGGAGAGGCAAGGACATCGGGCGCGAGAGCGCCCTGCCGTGCCTCTATGAGTCTCGGAAGCGTCAGTCGTGCTGACGCCGCGCGGTTCCTCAGACGGGCCAGAGGCCAGTGACGGCGGCCTCGATGCACTGCTCCACCGTGCCGTATCGGACGAGAAGACCGGCGTGGGAGGGGACGTAGGCGGCCCCTTTGGCTGACGGGGTCGCCAGAGTGTGGTAGTTCAACTCCTGCATCGGCGCGACAACAACGCACATATCGGCCACGACGCGCCCCCCGCTCATCTCGATTGCATCGACCAGGCCCTCGTGGGCCGCGAGCCGCCGGACGTGCCTTGACGTCGTGATCCACAAGTGGGACGATATGCGCCGGTCGCCGAGCAATTTCGAGACCTGGCGAATCTCATCGAGACTGGCGTGCGGGCAACCAAACCAGACGAGATCGATCTCGCGGGCGTCGGCGTTGAGTGCAGCAAATGCGGGTCCCAGATCGTCGACGCGATAGAACTCACGGTCGGGAAGGAGGGTGTCAAGCCGGTCGGCCTCGGGCGTCACGCCCTCGACATGGTAGAGAGCAACGGCACCGCTGGCGGCCATCGCCGCGCCGAGGGCCTTCAACTCGGCCTCGGTGCACGTGCCCAGGCCAGAGCTGCCGACGCGGAAGAAGGGTACGCGGTTCTGCGCCCGCTTCCCGACCAGGTATCCGAGGGCGCCGAAATCGGCAAGGTTGCGGACGGGACAAGCAACGTCGACCTCGAGCGATGCTCGCCGAGCCGTGTCCAGGTGGAGGCCGTAGGCAGCGGTGCGGCCCGTGACGGCGGCGGCCATCGCGCTTGGCCCACCCTCACGGTTCGTGCGAGCCCCGAGCACGCTGTTAGCGTAGCTGACGGCCGAGGACTCCGCCCAGGCGACGTGCTCGCCTACTTGCGGACGGTTGCCGATCAAGTAGGGCGTGCAGGTGCACGTGGGGCGGACGCCAAGCTGTTCATAAGCGTCGACCACCGCTGCCTGACGGCGCGCGAATTCGTCGGAGAAGCCAAGGACCTGCCACGCGTCGAGGTCGATGCCCGCCGGGTTAAGGGTCGCGGGGATCCGAGCCCGAGCGCCTTCATCGCTCCACTCGCGGAGAAACGCCAGGCCCGCCTCCCCGAGGTTGCGATAGCTGACACCCGAGACCTGGACCGATGTCACTGGCACGAGACGTTCCGCCTCGTAGATTCGGCCGAGAGCGACGATGATCTCCATCGCCTTGGCGACGCCGGGACCCTGATCCCCATGGAGCATGTCCTGCTCCTCACGTGTCAGTCTGAGAGTTGCGCTCACCTGATTAGCCCTCTGCTAGAGGCCGAGCTTGTAGACGACTCCCCGGTCCCAACCGGAGAGCTCGGCGACCCGCTTGGCCGCATCGGGACGCCGGATACCCTTGTCCAGTAGATCACGCAGAGCCTCGCGAACGTGATCCTCGTCCCAGCGCTGCTCGTCCTCACGCACGCCGCCGATGACGAGCGTGAACTCGCCGCGAGGCTCACGCTCCGTGAAGACAGCCTGGGCCTCGCGGACGGTGCCACGCCAGATTTCCTCGTGCATCTTGGTCATCTCGCGGCAGAGGGCCAGAGGTCGGTCCCCGAGGACGGCAGCGATCTCCTCCAGGCTCTCCAGCAGGCGATGGGGGGTCTCAAAGGCCACCAGGGTCGTCGACTCACGGGCCAAGCGCTCCAGGAGCTCGCGCCGCTTACCGGTACGGCGCGGAAGGTACCCAACGAAGCGGAACTCATCGGTCGGCAGGCCGGATACGACGAGGGCGGTGACCGGAGCCGTAGGACCAGGGATGGGCACGACGTCATAGCCGCGCTCGATGGCAGCCTGGATGAGCTCATAACCCGGATCGGAGAGGCCGGGCATGCCAGCCTCGGAGATGAGAGCCACGTCCCCCTCGTCAAGGGCACTGAGGACCGTCTCCAGCTTGGTCAGCTTGTTGCCCTCGAAGTAACTGGTCGTGGGGGTTCTGATCTCATAGCGCCGCTTTAGGATTCCTGCCCGGCGGGTGTCCTCAGCAGCGATGAGGGAGGCCTCTTTGAGAACGCGCAAGGCACGGAGGGTGATGTCCTCCAAGTTGCCGATGGGGGTGCCGACGACGTAGAGTCTGCCCACGGAGCCTACGCTATCTCAGCGCCTCGCGGGTGGTACCACTCAGGAGCCCCTCGCGACCCTCGAAGATATCCTGCACGTTGAGGCCACCGGGCTCGATGACGTAGCGCCGAATCTCCTTGCCGTGCGAGGACCCACGCATCTTGAGCACCAGGATGGCTCGCTGGATGGCGCTTTCGATCTCGACGTAGCGCATGAGGATGATCGCGTCTACCAAGAAGGAGAGGCCCCCTTTGAAGGCCTGGGAATAGCTGGACCGGCTCTCCTCACCCAGCAATAGGGCCGTGATCCGTTCCCGGCGCAGTCCATTGACGGCCTGCGTGTAGAGCTCGCGGAGCTCGTGTCCATCGTCGGTGAGACGGTCGAAATGGGAGACACTGTCGAGGACGAGGCGACGGATATTCCTCTCCCGTATGAGCCGGTTGAGCTGGCTCTCAGGTGGTTCCAGGCTGGCGAGGAAGACCTCGGGGGATGTGAACATCAGGTGTAGCCACCCATCATCCTCCAAATCCCGGAGATCCCAACCCAACGACTTTGCGTCGCGGTAGAGGGACTTGGGGAACTCCTCAAAGGAGATGAACAGCCCCGCCTGCTCGTGTCTGGCGCCGTGGATGAGAAACTGGAGCGCCATAGAGGTCTTCCCGGTACCCGGCGCACCCCGCACCAAGACCATGGAGCTGGGCAGGAATCCCCCGCACAGCATAGCGTCCAGACCGGTGGATCCTGTGGCTATTCGATCGTTTGTCACGTCCTACCTCACTGGCGCGTCTAGTGATTCTGGGTGAACTCGACGTAACCCAGGGCCCCGCCACAGTAGCCGGGGAAGTCGATGACAATCTCCTGGGAGATGGGAAGATGATCGCTGCGGTAGGGATCGTGGAGCTGGACGTGGACCTCCATGGGCTTGGGGTTCGGCGCGAAAAACTGCTCCCAGGCGGCGTCGGATCCGTAGATTGTATTGAATCGCTGGTTGTCGCCAGTCGCGACCACCTCATCGACCCCAGCTCCCCATACGTGGACGAGATACCCTGGCAGGGCGTTTCCGTCCAAATCATGGACCTCCCCGGCTACGCCAGACCAACTGCACCCTCCGTAGGCCGGGGGTTTGAGGATCACCTCGTACGTGAAGGGATAGGCGGACCGAGTCACACGCGGCGTCGGGGTGGCCGTCGGAGGGAAGGTAGGCGATGGGGGGAACGTGGGCGTCAAGGACGGCGTCGGCGACGGGCCCGGCGTGTTCGTTGGTGCCGGGACGGGCGTATCGGTGGGGGGCGGCGTCGGTGTCCAGGTCGGAATGGGCGTGAATCTGGGCGTCGGCGTGCTGGTAGGCAGCTCCGCCACCGGCACAGGCGTCGGGGGTGGAAGAAACTGGATCAAGCCGAGAGCGATGCTGGCGTAGAAACCGGCGATACATAGGGTGGTCACGAGGACAACGACGGTTAGAACGTTGAAGACGATGCTCGCTCTGCCATTGCTCATCGCACTATCTCCCCTTGATCCGCGCCCAGAACCGAAGCGCCTTAGTCGCGCAGACACCCATAGGCCCACTCAAGGCAACCGTTGCGCCTATTGACCCGTCTCCACGAACCGCCCGATCTCCGCCTGTGCCCAGAGCCCCTCCACCCAGGTCTGGACCGCCTGCTCCCGGAGAAGCTGAAGATTCTCAGAGCCCACAGCGCGGTTGGGGTCCCGCTCGACCACCTGCACGATGTGGAAGCCCATGGGGCTGGGGACGACGTCGCTGACCTGTCCCGGCTGGAGCGAGAACGCGGCGTCCTCCACCTCGGTCGCTACGAGAATGCCACGGGGGAAGAAGCCCAGATCCCCACCGCTGTCCCGGGTGCTCTTGTCCTTAGAGTGCGCCTTGGCAAGGTCAGCGAAGTCGGCACCGGCGTCGAGTTGAGACTTGATGTGCCGTGCCTCCTCGTCCGTCTCGACCAGAATGTGGCGGGCGTGCACCTGTTCGGTGGTCTCGGGTACCTCAGCGACGACACGTTCGGTCATCTGCATGCCAATCAGCTGAGCCCGGACCTCCTTCCTGGCGTGCTCATAGGTCTCGCCCCACTCCTCGAGCTTGGCCTGGAAGGCCTCTTCGCCTCCGCCCTCGGCCACCATATCGGCCATATACTGGTCCACCTCGGCGTCGGAGACGGTGACACCCGCCTCCCCTGCCGCCTGCTCAGTGAGCAGCTGTTCAATCATCATATTGAGGATCCAACCGCGAGCCTGCTCGATCCTCTGGCGCCCCTCTTCGCTGTCCGGATTGATGCCCTGAGCCTGGAGTGAGTTCCGGTACCGCTCCAGCTCCCGCTGGAAATCCTCCAGGTAGATCGGCTCGCCGTTCACCAGAGCGGCTAAAGGCTCCTCGGATGTCGGTGTGGGAGCCACCGGGGTGACCGTGGGCTCGGGAGCCGTCTCGCCAGAGTCCTCGGGCGGGGTGGTGGGGGCGTCCTGGGGAACGGGCGTGGCGCTGGGGGGCGGCGGCGATGAAGGTGATGGAGTTGGGGTACAAGCTGCAGCCATCAAGGTGAGCAAGACTCCCGCCACCAGACCGATCTTCCTAGACGACATCCGCGCCTCCTCCACAAGCCAGCATCAGAATCTCACCTCGGCGGTACGGTCTAGTTTGGGGTGCGGCGCAGGCCTGAGGTGAGGCATTGGGTAACGAGTTGGGGATCGCTTTCGGATCCCAGACTCGAGGATTATACCTATTGGGGGCGGATCGTGCAAGAGGTGGAGCCACAGAATCGGGGCCCGACCATTGTCGGCCGCAGACCTTGTACGAACTCCGTCGGGCGAAGCAGCGGCTCGTCGTAGGCGCTGCAAACCCGGGCCGGTTCTTCGCTGTGAGAAAACCTTCGAATGGATCCCGGAGAGCATCATGCGTCGGTGCCACAGGATCAGGCACAGCCGAGCCACGTCGGAACCCGCGGCTCGGAAGGCCGGACGGGCGATGATGATGAACTTGTTTGTTCGCGGGCTCTTCTCTTTTTTTTTGGAACAACATCGAGACAAGGGCCGCCGCTATGGATAAGAGATGGGTCGGCTCTACGGAGACGACGGGTGCGATGCGAGCCACAGAGCGCGTATGATAGCGACCGTCTTCTGGCGAAAGGCACCGGCGAGGCTGGACCTGAGACCAGGGGAACCGGAGGATGAGGCTGGGAGGCCTGGGCACATGAAGACGGTGCGGCGACACAGGGGCGCGCCGGAAAACCGGAGGCCTGCCACAGGTGCTGAGACGAGGGGTCGAGCTCAGTCTGTGCGAGGTGACGCCCGAGGGGACGCGGCGGAACGAGAGATGATCCACGGCAACCTCGATGTGCTTCAGGACGAGCGACCACCCGGTGGAGGTCTTTCGACTCCATGGTCGGAGCCTTCTGCTGTGATCGCCGGGGATACCGGTTGGCAGCGGGTAGAGCAATCGAGCCGGCGGGTCTTCGGTGGGACGAGGAATGGGCCAGCCGTTAACGGCTCGGATCCGGCAGGAGTAGCGCTCGGCAACGGTGGCCTGGCGGGTGCGGCAGGTCTCGAACCGGTACGTCCGATATTCAATCATAGTGCGGGCCCCAGCATGTCAGCGCGCCCTGGCAGAAATCCTCAAGTCGATGATATCACAGCGTAATGGGAATGTCAATGGGGTAGGTTTGGGATACCGTTTGGGAAAACACGGATGGGTTGGGGATTTCCTCCGGCGCAAGCGACAGATAGGGTGGGGCAGACGGCCCTCAGGAGATTTGACGGGGCACGCTCCGTATCGGGATTTCTGCGGACTCACAGCGGTCGACAGCCCGGCGTGCTGAGACCGGCACTGTGGGGGCTGGCAGACGAGCCCGCACCAGGTGCCAGCGCGGGGTTGGAGATTCGGCACCGGTTCCGCATGCCGAGTCCCTTGCGCAGGTCTCTAAGGTATCAGACGGGGCGGAGGCGGCTGCTGCACGGCTTTCGGGAAGCGCCTATGCTCCGCGGTACGTGTGCTCCTGAGCCTCAGAGCGAGGGATGGTCGCAGTGACGGTCGTACCGCGGCCGGGGATGCCGTCGATGGTCACGTCACCGCCCAGGGCGCGGGCGCGCTCGCGCATGCCGACCAGGCCAAGGGATCGCGCGCCGTCGGCCTCCTCGGGCATAATCCCACGACCATCGTCCTGTACAATGAGGGCTACGCGTTGCTCATCCAACCTGAGACGGATGAAGACCTGGGTGGCCTCCGCGTGGAGCACGACGTTGCTCAGGGCCTCCTGGAGGATACGGAAGAGGGCGGTGGAGAGCTTCGGGTTGACCAAGTCCGCATCGAGGTCGAGACGGAGCTGGGGTGTGATCCCAGTGCGCTCAGCGAAGGCGTCCGCCTGCCACCGGATGGCTGCAACCAGACCGAAGTGGTCGAGGACGCTGGGCCGAAGCTCACCCGAGAGACGTCGAACGACGTGGATGGACTCGTCGATGATGTTGGCCATGGTGTGAGTCTTCTCAGTCAAGGCGCCCTGACTCTTCGTCAGCCTCTGCCTCAACCAGGCGAGGTTCATCTGGAGGCCTGCCATAAGCTGGCCGAACTCGTCGAGGATCTCGCGGGCGATGTGGGTGCGTTC
>Ga0180435_10000144_pt1 | contig 72323 bp, 59 predicted proteins | sample SS_ome_3_FD_132467 | JGI IMG/M metagenome (GOLD analysis project Ga0180435, IMG submission 132467) | Hypersaline lake sediment archaeal communities from the Salton Sea, California, USA - SS_3_S_1 metaG | ecosystem: Environmental > Aquatic > Non-marine Saline and Alkaline > Hypersaline >... | reverse complement strand
GATAACCAGGGCAAACCGGCCCGGGCCGCGACCCAAGCGGCCCGGCCGGACGCCCCTTGCACTCTTACAACAGTGAATAGCTGGTAATCTGCAAATGTCTCTCCTCAAGGCTTGACGGTGCGGAGCTTGTTGCTCCGAACGGTTTCACTAACGTGATTGTCAGCCGTGGCCGCTAAGCCTAATATACCCGACTGTCGGGTTCGAAAGACCCCGGCGGTAAGACCACGCAGATTATCATTCTCGGGCGGGTCCCACGCGGGCTCGCCCGCTTTTTTTTTGGGCGAACGGCTTTTCCACCACGGATGGCACGGATTCCACGGATGTGGTTACGGCGACGGCGGATGACGGCGGATAGTACGGATACGGCGACGGCGGACGGCATGGTTAACGACGTGTCTCTTGTCGTTGACGTCGCCAATTGCCAATTGCCAATTGCCAATTACCGCGGCGTTTTGTGAAAAAAGGCTTGCAGGCGAGGACAAGTTTGCTAGAATATCCGATTCCCAACCATTGATTGGTTAGCCCACGCCGCCCCAGAGGCGGTTAGATACTTTGGAGATTAATACGTGGCGGTTCGACTGAGATTAAAAAGAATGGGCCGGCGTCACCGCAGTTTCTTTCGCCTGAATGCGATGGATTCTCGCTCGCCGCGCAACGGTAAGGCTGTCGAGGAGCTTGGTTGGTACGATCCGAACGCCAAGGCACTGGATAAGGCGGCGTCGCTTAATCGCGAGCGTATTGAGTATTGGCTGAGCGTAGGCGCCCAGCCGAGCGATACGGTCCGCGATCTCCTTAAGCGCAACGGGATCGGCCAGTAACGGACCGTTCCCTGGGTTCGGCGTGAGAAGGACCCGCCAAGCGATGTCCCTGCGTATTGATATTCTTACGCTGTTTCCGGAGATGTTCGAGGCGTTTGCCTCCACGAGCATAATCGGACGCGCCGTGGATCGCGGACTGACGGATATCCGCGTTACGAACTTGCGTGATTACGCGGTCGATTCGTACAAGACGGTGGACGATTCGCCGTACGGCGGCGGCCCCGGAATGGTGCTGATCTGCCAGACGGTGTTCGACGCTGTGGCGGACATCCGCAAGAAATCCGATTCGCCGGGAAAAGTGATAATGCTGACGCCCCAGGGCGAGCGATTGACCCAGTCGCTGGCCGGCAAACTGTCGACCGAGGATCACCTGATCCTTCTGGCGGGGCATTACGAAGGCTTTGACGAACGCATTCGCACGGGTCTGGCGGATATGGAAGTGAGCCTGGGCGACTTTGTTCTCTCAGGCGGCGAGATCGCGGCGATGGCGATCTGCGACAGTGCGATTCGCCTGCTTCCCGGCGCCTTGGGAAAAGACGAGTCGGTTGACGAAGAATCGTTCAGCGCGGGCCTGCTTGAGTATCCGCAGTACACCAGGCCGCAGGTTTTCGAGGGCATGGAAGTGCCCGAGGTGCTGCTGAGCGGGCACCACGCCAATATTGAAAAATGGCGTCGTCAGCAGGCCGAAGAAAGAACCAAAGACCGCAGGCCGGACCTCTGGGACGCCTACCAGGGGCGTTCGGAAGGCGACGAAGAGTAGAAATACAGGAATTCAGGACCCATAGCCGCAGCAGGCGGCGAGAGTCCATTGACGGGAGTGTAATCGTGAGCCAGGAATTAATTAATAAGGCCGTAGAATCCAGCATCAAGACCGAGTTGCCGCAGTTTGAAGTTGGCGACACCGTTGAAGTTTCGGTCAGGATCGTCGAAGGCGACAAGGAGCGCGTGCAGATATTCGGCGGCGTTGTCATCCGCATCAGCGGGCACGGCATCAGCGAGACATTCACCGTTCGCCGTATCGTCAACAAGCAGGGCGTCGAGCGTACGTTCCCGATGCACAGCCCGAAGGTCGCGGGCGTGAAGGTTCTGCGAGGCGGCAAGACCCGTCGGGCGAAGCTGTATTTCCTGCGTGACCGCGTCGGCAAGGCGACCCGCCTGAAGCAGGTAGTGCGGAAGCAAAAGCCGGTCGACTCCGAGGCGTAAGGCTTGTGTGGCCGTTCAGGCCGGCTAAATCGCTCGGGCAGCGCGGCGAAATGCTCGCGGCGCGAGCGCTGAAGCGGAAAGGGCTGAAGATCCTGGCCCGCAATTACCGCTGCCCGGCGGGCGAGATAGACATAATCGCTCTGGACAGGTCCACTCGGGGCGTCTCGGGCCGCGAGACAATCGTCTTTGCGGAGGTGAAAACCCGCTCGGACGACGCATACAACACCCCGGAATCGGCCGTAGACGCCCGCAAGAGGCGTCGAATCCGAAAAGCCGCCCGTTACTACCTTTCACGCTATCCGACGCAGCAGCACGCCGTTCGCTACGATATAGTCGCCATCGTGGCTCCTGAAGGCTCCAAACCGCGCATTAATCACATTCCGGGGGCGTTTTCGTCCGCTCCCGACCCGGAGGCCCTTTGACAATGATGAACCTCATCGACACGCACTGCCATCTCGCTGATAAACGCCTCGGGCGCAATATCGATCAGGTTATCGCCGACGCATCGGTCGCCGGTGTCACTGCGATGATCTCCGCGGCCGCGAATCTCTGTGACGCGCGGATATCGGCTGATCTGGCGTCGAAGCATGCTGAGATCTACTGCACCGCGGGCGTTCACCCGCACCATGCGGCCGAGCACAAGGCCGGATCGGACTACCTGGACGAGATCGAGCGTCTTGCCGCCTTTGATCGGAACGTCGCCGTTGGTGAAATCGGGCTGGACTATCACTACGACTACTCCCCGCGTCCCCGCCAGCAGGAGGCGTTTGCAGAGCAGATCGAACTGGCCGAGCGGCTGGGCAAGGTTATCGTGATCCACACGCGTGAGGCGTTTGACGATACGATGGCGATAATCGGCGACTCGGGGGTCGACGGCGGGCGGTTTGTGTTCCATTCGTTCACCGGCGGGGCGGACCAGGTTCGCCGGATCCTGGATATCGGCGCGATGGTAAGCTATTCGGGCATAGCGACGTTCAAGACAGCCGAGGATATTCGCCGGGGGGGCGCCATCGTGCCTGACGATCGAATCATGGTCGAAACCGACGCGCCGTACCTGTCGCCGGTTCCGGTTCGCAACGTACGGACGAACCAGCCGGCGTACGTGGCGCACGTTGCGGTTTGCCTTGCCGGCGTTCGGGGCGTCGAGTTCGAACAGTTCGCCGAACAGACGACAGCCAACGCCAGGCGTTTCTTCGGAATCTAACCGAATTATCGGTTACATAGCCCGCTTTGCATCGTTAATCGATACATGACGCCTGTCATAAGTCGCTGGCGGTGCGGCGTCTGTTTCGAGAAAGGATCAGTATGGTTTCGATGAGTTTTTCCCGGAGAGCATTTTTGAAGACCGCCGGACTTGCCGCGGCGGCCGCCGTCGCGCCGAGTGCGATGCTGCCCCGATCCAAGAGCGCCGATCGCCCGAATATCCTCTGGCTTGTCAGCGAGGATAACGGTCCTTTCTTAGGCTGCTACGGATACAAGAACGCCGTGACGCCGCACTTGGACAAGCTGGCGAAAGAGGGCGTGCTCTACGAAAACGCATTCGCCAATGCTCCGGTTTGCGCCCCGGCCCGTTCGACGATTATAACGGGTGTGTATCCGCCGTCTATGGGCACCCAGCACATGCGCAGCAGGAACCCTATCCCGGCGAAGATCAAGTTCTTCCCGCAGTATCTCCGTGATGCGGGATACTTCACAACCAATCGCTCGAAGACCGACTACAACATCGCCGGAATACCGCAGGGCACGTGGGACATCTGTTCGGGCAAGGGGCACTGGAAGGAGCGTAAGAAAGGCCAGCCGTTCTTCAGCATATTCAACATCGGCACATCACACGAAAGCTGCCTGCACGGCGGACGGAAGCCCGCTACCCAGGACCCGGCTAGAGTCGAACTGCCGCCATATCACCCCGATACGCCTGAGTTCCGCAACGATTGGGCGTATTACTACGAGCGGATCACGCAGATGGACGCACAGATGGGGGCTATCCTGGCCGAGTTGGAGAAGGACGGACTGGCCGAGGAGACTATCGTCATCTACTACGCCGATCACGGCGGGGTGCTGGTGCGGTCCAAGCGGTTCCTGTTCGATTCGGGCACGCACGTTCCGATGATCGTCCGGTTCCCCAGGAAGTATCGGCATCTGGCCCCGGGCAAGCCGGGTACGCGGACCGATCGCCTGGTGAGCTTTGTCGATCTGGCGCCGTCGATGCTGTCTCTTGCTGGGATAAAGATCCCCGATTACATGCAGGGCCAGGCGTTTCTGGGCTCCCAGGCCGGCGAGGCGCGGGATTACGTTTACCTGTTCCGCGGCCGGATGGACGAGCGGTACGACTTTGCCCGGGCGGTCCGCGACAAGAAGTACAAGTATATTCGAAACTACATGCCGCATCTTCCGTGGGGCCAGCATCTGGATTACCTGTGGCGTTCGAGGTCGACCCAGTCGCTGTGGGCCGAGCACAAGGCCGGTCGGCTCAAGGGCGCCGAAAAGCTGTTTTTCGAGCCGAAAGCGACAGAGGAGCTCTACGACACCAAGGCCGATCCGCACGAGGTGAACAATCTCGCCGGCGATCCGGCGCACTCTGACGCCCTGAAGCGAATGCGAAAGGCCCAACGCAAGTGGGCGGTCGACATTAATGACATCGGATTTCTCCCCGAAGGCGAATTCCTGGCTCGCGCCGAGGGCTCTACTCCGTTTGAATTGGCCCGCGATCGAAAGAAGTACGATCAGGCGGCGCTGATGGCGGCCGCCGACGTCGCCAATGCGCGCGATCCGAAGAGACTGGGCGAACTGGTCAAGCTGCTTGGCGACAAGGACTCCGGCGTGCGGTACTGGGGGGCGATCGGGTGTTTGTCTCTCGGTGCGGCGGCCGGCCCGGTCGGAGATGCACTTGATAAGGCGTTGGAGGATTCGTGCCCGAACGTGCGGATAGCGGCCGCCGAGGCGTTGTGCTCCATGGACAAGAAGAGCGACAAGGCGTTGGGCGTTCTGGTCGAGGCGCTGGGACATTCGAACGCGAGGGTGTCGCTTCACGCGGCCAATGCGCTGGACTATCTGGGTGAGAAGGCCAGGAGTGTCGTCGACGCGATGAAAAAGGCTCCGGGCGACGGATACGTGCAGCGAACGGTCAAGTGGGCGTTGGGAGAGCTTGGCGTGCAGATGCCGGCAAAACCTCGGAAGGCGAAACGCAAACGCAAGAAGAAATAGACACCCCGCGGGTTTGCGGGCTGGAATCAGCGGGCATGATCCGCCGATTGCAATACAGAGGATAACTCAGGCAACGATAGGAGTTGGTCAATGAAGAAACAGAAAACCGAAATGACACGACGCGGTTTGATGAAGGGCGCCGCCGCTGCTGCGGCGTCGACCGCGACGATTTCCATTGTCCCCAGCCACGTTCTCGGAGGTCCCGGCAAGGCTCCGGCGCCCAGCGAGACGTTCGGTGCGGCCCTCGTAGGCTGCGGCGGGCGCGGCGGCGGCACGTTCCGCGACCTCAGCGGCAAGCACGGTCTGAAAATCAGAGACCTGGCCCGGTGCGACGTCAAGTACAAGGACAAGTGCGACAACAAGAAGATCTACACCGACTTCCGTCGCGTCATGGAGCGCAAGGATATCGACATCATCGCGATTGCGACTCCTCCGCACTGGCACGCCCTGATCAGCATCGCGGCGATGCAGGCCGGCAAGGATGTCCTGTGCGAAAAGCCGATGACGCGGTTTGTCGGCGAAGGCCGCGCCGTGGTCAACGCCGCCAAGCGCTACGGGCGAATCTTCCAGATCGGAACTTACGGACGATTCGGAATGTCCACCAGCCGCGGTTCGAACGCCGAGATACACAAGCTGATGTCCAGCGGGCTGCTGAAGAACACCAAGGGCGTTCACGTGCATCGCGGAGGGCTGAAGGTCAAGCAGTGGTCCGGCAGCATCAATCAGAAGCCCGAGAGCGTCCCGGCGTCCCTCGACTGGGACCTGTACTGCGGCCCGAGCCCTCTGAAGCCTTACGTAAGACGCCGCACCGGCGGAACGCACCGCGGATACTGGGACTATGACGGCGGCGGACTCGGCGACATGGGCCAGCACAAGTTCGATCCGATCAGTTTCCTGTACGGCAAGGACGACACCGGCCCGGTCGAGATCGAGACTCACGCTCCGCCGGCTCACCCGGAAGTGACCGGCATGTGGGGCTGGGCCAAGCTCAAATACGCTGACGGATTCACCCTTGTCGTCGAAAGCGGCGAGTGGGGCCAGCCGAGCGGAATGCAGAGAAAACGCCCGAGCGTCGACGAACTAAGCACCGAGGATCAGGCCAAGTTTAAGGCCTTGCCAAAGCCGGCGCCTCTTGTAGGTTTCGGCGAGGCGGTCAAGACTCGCAAGCAGGCCGGCGGACACGCCGAAGCGGCTCACCGAACCGTCTGCATCATGCACCTTATCAATATTTCCATTCGCGTCGGGCGAAAGCTGAAGTTCGACCCTGTCACCGAACAGATCATCGGCGACGAAGAGGCCAATCGCCTGGCCTATCAGACAATGCGGGCTCCCTGGCATCTGTAAATCGAGAACAAAGACGCGAATTGCGAAAGGAATACATCAATGGCAGCTTCAGATAAACTGAAAAAACTCGTGGAAAAGATGCCCGAAGCCAAGGGTACGCTGACGGGACCTTCGTGGGCCGAAGCGACTCCGGTATTCGATGAGATACTCAAGGGCGGCGCCGAGAGCATCGTCGGCGTGATCGGCATGCTTAAGCCGGTCGACGACGGGACGGATATGAAGGCCCGCTACGTGCTTCACGCCGTGACGACTTACGCGTGCGGCCCGGGCAAGGAAAAGGCCCGCGCCTGCGTCGCCGGAGCGATAGCTTCGCAACTGGCCGGGCAGGGCAAAGACAACCAGGGCTTCCTCATGCGCCAGTTGGAGTTCTGCGGCGACGCCAAGGTCGCCGGAGAACTGGGCAAGTATCTGTGCACCGAAGGCGTATCGGCCCCGGCGGCCGAAGCGCTGGTCGCCATAGGCAAAGACGCCTTGCCCCAGCTTCGCGCCGCACTGCCGAAAGCCAAAGGGCAGTGCCTGCTGAACGTAGTTCAGGCCCTCGGCGTACTCGGCGACGCCAAGAGCGTCAAGGGTCTGTGCAAGGCCTCGACGGATTCAAATCGCTTCGTCCGCATTTCGGCGGCTCAAGGCCTGGCGAATATCGGAGATCCCGCCGGAGTTGACGCGGTGATCAAAGCCTCGAACACCAAGGGCGTATGGGATCGCGACCAGATCGCCGCGGCGTGCCTGGAACTGGCCGAAAAACTCACCGCTGCGGGCAAGAAGTCCGACGCGGAGAAGATCTACAAGCATCTCACCAAGACGCGAACGGACGATGGCGAGAAGTACATCGCCGACATAGCTTCGCAGGCCCTGGCGGCGAAGTAGGATTTCAGCGCGGTCGGGATCGACCGCTTGCCATGACGTGAACGGCGGCCGGCGACACTGCGAGATGCATTGTCGCCGGTCGCTTCATACTATTCCTTACCGGTCGCGTATCTGCGTAACGGAAGCGCACTGCACGTTTATGACGTGCGCGGCGGCGAATCAGAGTAGGTTCCTGATTGGGGCTGCTATTGATGCTCTACGGTGCAGCCCGATCCGCAGCAGGCCTTGAAGAACGCCATGAACGCCAGCAGCAGTCCGAACAGGCACAGGCCGGCTGACGGCTGGGCGATGTATATGAACATTTCCTTCGCGGCGCCGGTGCTTCCGAGGCTAGGCGCTTTCCAGGCCGCCAGCGCCCAGAACACCGCATAGCCCAACGCGCCCAGTCCCAGGCACAGCGAGCCCAGGAACTTGCAGAAACCGCAGCGGGATATAATGCCCAGCATCAGGCAAATCGCCAGTGAGATAGCCCCGAGGCCGGCCGCATGCTCGTGCGAACGCTTGACGTACTTCCACGCCTTATCGGTGACCTCCTCGAACTTTTTTTCGTCAAATTTCGCGGGATCGGTCTTCTTGGCTCCATCCGGCTGTGTCTCGGCTTTGGCGTCCTTAACAGCGTATACCGTATCTTTGACAGCTAATGCTTCGTCGCTTAAGAACTTCTTGGCTTCCTTCTCGAACAACCCCATGCCTGCTCCCATCGAGAAGGCGTAGAGGATCGTCAGCAGTGCGAAGAATGTGCCGAGTCTGGCGGGCTTGATATTGACCATGATGGAGTTGCTCCTGTAGTTTCTTTCCGCGAAAGTAATTAGTGCTGCTTTCCCCTGAACGCCACAGAAGCGAACGGGAGCTAACATTGTACGCATGTCGTACTGCTGGTCCAGTGGAATTGACAGAATGTTCGCGCCTGCTATGATGGAGTCGTCTCATTAAGGACACCATGACATGAAAGGCACTATCGCGTTGGTTCTGTGGGGGCTGACCGCCGCGGCGGTTCCGGTTGCTGCTGCGATCATACGCACAGTTAGGATCGACGGCGAGTCGACGACGAAACCGGGACCCGATACTCGTCCCGCGCTGTCGAAGACGCTGTCGATTCGAGTACTGGGCAATAACTGGGGCGATGCGAATCCCTCAGATATACGCACGGTTCTGGAGTCGGCCGGGGGCGAATTGTGGCGGAATTTTCCGTCGCGCCGCCTGCACCCGATAATTGTTCAGAAGGGCCGATGGGCTCCGATCACCCTCTACCGCAGGGGTCCCGGCGGCGAGTACCTGATAAGGCTTACGCCTGACGGGCGGTACTGGTGCCAGTTCACCTACCAGTTCGCACACGAATTCTGCCACGTTCTGGCGAACTACACGCACAAAACCCCTCGGGCCAATAAGTGGTTCGAGGAGTCGCTGTGCGAGACCGCGTCGATCTACACGTTGAGGCGGATGGCGATAGCCTGGGAAAAGACGCCGCCGCGGGCGGAATGGAGCGAATACTACAAGGATATTCAACTGTACGCCGATGACTTGCAGAAAGCTTCAGACAAACTGCCCGAGGGCAAGACACTGGCGGTGTGGTACAAGGCCAATTCCGCCGCACTTCGCCGGGCGCCCTGGCTGCGCGACAAGAACAGAATCGTCGCCAACAGCCTGCTCGAGTTGTTCGAGGCCGATCCGTCCGGCTGGGCGGCGATAGAGTACTTGAATTCGGGCAAGGCCGCCTCTGACAGCTTCCAGGACTATCTGTCGAACTGGTATCTAAAGACTCCCAAGGCGCACAGGAAGATCGTTGGCGACATAATCAGGAAGTTCGAACTCGAAATCCCCAAGCCGCAAGTCGTCAAGCCGTGTTCATCCCGCGCCGAACCCGCGAAATAACCGCTTTTCCGAGCAGGACAGTCAGGTACAGACCCGCTGACAGAACGATGATTGTCGGGCCGGACGGAAGGTCGGGGCCGTAGCTAATTGCGATCCCCGCGGTAGTCAGCGACATTGTCAGCAGGACGGCCGCGAGCATCACTTGCCACATTCTCCTGGCGAACTGATCTGCGATGGCGACCGGTATCGTAAGCAGGGCGATGACCATGACGATCCCTACGACGAAGACCAGCAGAACGACGGTAAGCGCAGTCAGTCCCAGCAGCGTCAGGTAGTGAAACTCCACTCGCACGCCGCGCGTCCGGGCGAACTCTTCGTCGAAGCAAATGGCCACAAACTGCTTGTAGAGCAGCAGCGAGACGGCCAGCACCGCAACATCGAGGATTGCGATAGGCAGGAGTCTGTCTGTAGAGACCATCAGGATGTCGCCGAACAGGTACCCCATAAGATCCTGCTGATATCCCGGCGTGGCGTAGATGAACAGCACGCCGAGGGCCATCCCGGAGGCCCACAGGGCGCTTATTACGGTGTCTTCGCGCTGTTTGAATCGAAGTGAGACCACGCCGATCACTCCCGCGGCCAGCAGTGCGGCCGCTACTGCTCCCGACAGCGGCGTGATCCATTGGATTCGCCATATGGGATCGACGACGGACCATCCCAGGGCTTTGCGGCAGTAGACCGCGGCGCCTATTCCGCCCAGAACGCAGTGTGCGACTCCCCCGGCCAGGTAAGTGATTCGCCTGGTTACGACGAATGTTCCGACTACTCCGCAGGCGACTGAGACCAACAGTCCGGCGGCCAGCGCGCACAGCAGCACCGGCGGCGCCCCGGCCAGTTCGGCGTTCAGGGCTCGGAGGAAATCACCCATCGCGCCCCTCCCCGGAGTGTGAATGGTCCTGGCAGTTGTGATCGTGCCTGACCAGCGCGATGTCGTGTCCGTACAGGTCGTTCATCACTTCGCCGGTGAGTTCGGCCGTCGGATGCACCGCTACGGCGCCGTGCACGCAGACGACCTTGTCGACCAGTTGCGATACGAATCCGACGTCGTGCGACACCATGACGAGCGTGAGTTTCTCGCTCAACTGCTCGATGAGTTCGTGGAAATCAGCTTCGACGCCTATGTCCAGATTGGCCGTCGGCTCGTCCAGTATCAGCAGTTCAGGATCCGATACGATCGCTCGCGCAATCAGGACGCGGTGTCTCTGGCCGCCTGACAGGTCTGAGAACGCTCGCCTGGCGAGGTCCGCCACGCCTACGGCCTCCAACGCCCGATCGGCCGCCGCGCGGTCGTCGCGCCGATAGGGGCCGAACAGTCCGGATTGGCCTATCCGTCCCATCAGAACGACGTCAGTGACGTTAACGGGGAATCTTGGGTCGAACGCCGCGTGCTGGGGGGCGTAGCCGATTCGCGTCCGCTGGGAGCCCGGACGGACGCCGAAGACGCGCACCTGCCCCCTGTTGGGACGCAACAGCCCGAGAATGAGCTTCACCAGCGTTGTCTTTCCGCCTCCGTTGGGGCCGACAATGCAGACTTTCTGCCCGGCCTCTATCGACAGGTCGACGTCCTGAAGCACTACAGTCGAATCGTACGAGAACCACAGCCCGCGGATTTCCACCGCCGGATTCGGATTGCCTGATTGTGATTTGCGATTCGACATTAAGCGATCCTAAGGCTGCAGGGCTTTTCTCAGTTCTGCGGCGATGCGCCTCAGATTGTTCATGTAGTCGTCGGAAAGGGGGTCCAGCAGCACGACCTGGCCGCCGATTTCCCGGGCGATTGCTTCCGCGGCGTTCTGTGAGAACTGCGGCTGGGCGAAGATCACCTTCGTTTCCGAAGCCTTGGCGCGTGCTATAAGGTCGGTCAGGTGTTTGGCTCCGGGAGACTTGCCGTGAGTTTCTACGGCTACTTGCTTCAGCCCGTATTCGTCTGCGAAATGCCCGAAGGCCGGGTGAAACACGAAGAACTCTCTCCCTTTCAGCGGCGCCAGCGAGCCGGCGAGTTCGGTGTGCAGCTTGTCGAGGTCCGCTTCCAGTCTGGCCGCATTGTCCCGGAACTCGTCGGCGTGCTCGGGGTCCAGGCCGCTGAGCTCCCGGCATATCCCGATAGTCAGCGCCTTGGCGATCTTCGGCGACATCCAGATGTGCTGATCGTGCTCGTCGTGATGATGATCGTGGTCGTGGTCATGATCCGACTCGGCTTTCGAGTGGGCGATTCCCTGTGCGACGCTTGTCGCCGTGAGCTTATCGTTATCCCGAGTAAGCCGCGACGCAAGGGTCTGCTCAAAAGCCGTACCGGCGTGCAGCAGCAGTCCGCCCCGATTGAGTTCGATGATCTGCTTGGGTGTTGCGGCGTAAGTGTGCGGGTTGGCGCCCGGCCTGACCAGGACACTTATTCTTACGTGCTCTCCGGCTATTTGTCGAGCGAGAAACGCCAGAGGCGGCAAAGTTACGAAGGCCTCAGGGCCGTAGTTTTCGGCTTGTTCATCGCTTGGACCGCATCCGGCGGCGGCCAACAGCACTGACAGCAGCGCCGCCGCGATTCGGGTCGGCTCCAAGCGGTTTCTTGTCTTTGCGGGCATGTTTCTCGCCTCCGGAGCGCCGGAGCCCCTCATGCATCGGTTACAGTGCATCGGGACGTCTCGGACTCCCAGATCGTTATCGCCGACAGGCCCGGCAGATCCGGAGCGATCCTGCTCCACAGATATCCGCCCAGCATCTCGCTGGTGGAGTTCTCCAGCCCGGGGATATCGTTGAGCTTGCGGTGATCCAAATCGTCCAGAACCGCTTCGACTATGCGCTTGATGTCTCCGAAATCGACGACCCATCCGGTTTCGGGGTCGGGTCGCCCGGTGACGTGCACGTCCACGCGATAGCTGTGTCCGTGCAGGCGTCCGCATTTGTGTCCCTCCGGGACGTTCGGCAGCCAGTGCGCCGCTTCGAATCGGAATGTCTTAACCAGTTCAGCTTGCATTTCCATTAGACTCCGCGCCGGGCCTCGGGCCAGACGATCTTATGTAATTGTATCCCCATTCGCACGCGCAATTTGTCGTTCAGGGTCCATTCGGCAAGATCCGCGGGCGCCAGGCGATCGGCGACCGGCGAGAAGATGACTATGCACAGGTCGCACAGAGAGCGTTTTTTCACCGCATCGCGTGCGAAATCGTAGTCCCTGCGCGAGGCTATCACGAACTTCGCCTCATCGTCAGGGCGCAGTTGCCGGATATTGGACCAGAAAATCTGATCGCTCTGTCCGCTGTCGGGGCACTTGATGTCCACGATGCGTACGACTCGCGGATCGACGCCCGATATGTCCAGCGATCCGTTCGTCTCCAGCAGCGTTTCGAATCCGGCCTCGCAGAAAGCCGTCAGCAGTTCGTTCGCGTTGGGTTGGGTAAGCGGCTCTCCGCCGGTAAGCTCCACCAGCGGGCAGTCCAGGCGGCTCACCGAGGCCAGGATATCGTCGATGGACATCTCGATTCCTTCGGTTCGTGCGTGCTGCGTATCGCACCAGGAGCAGTCGAGGTTGCATCCGGTCAGGCGCACGAGCACGCAGGGGACGCCCGCACGGGTTCCTTCGCCCTGAATGCTCAGGATTATCTCATTGACGAGGAGTTTGCTGTCGAGCAATTCACGATCTCCGGATTCTCAGTCGCAGGGGCCAGGGTCTTCGCCCAAGAACCCTGGGGCGCCACAAGGCGTCTATTGTCGGCGTGAACGTGTTCATCGCCAAGACCGCCATGAAACACGCGAACGGGACTTTCAGGAACATTCGAAGGCACATCGCAGTCACTCCGCATCCTATCCCGAAGATGACCTGTCCGCCTGTTGTTGTCGGGCGGCATGTCATTTCAGTAGCCAGGAAGAACGCCGCCAGCATCAATTCGCCCGCAAGCAACTGGTAGCACACGTAGACGAATCCCACGTCAAACCCCTCGGCGATAATCGGAGTCCAGACCTCGCGGACTTGTCCGCCGGGACCGGCCAGGTGCACCGGCGCGATCGCCAGGGTGACAGCAGCCGACAGAATAAACGCCAGCGGCAACTGCCATTTGACGTAATGCCTGTACGCCAGGTACAGGCCGGCGACTATGATTACGATTACGGAGGTTTCCCCGATGGCTCCGGGCCGGCCTCCGTACAGCATTTCGTTTATGCGGGGCAGCTTCATGATCACCGACGGCTTGAGGCGCTTTGTGTCAACCGGTCCGTCTTCTTCGTCCGAGTCTTCGAGTCCGCGGAGCCTGAACGCCAACTTGCTGAAAGCCGGCTCTTCAGAGTCCGCCAGATCCAGCAGCACCGCGGAGGGCGGTTTCGTCTTGAACGCGTGCGCGTTTCCGTCCGCTTCGGTTTCAGCCCATCTGTAGAGGTCTCTCGCCGGTCCGGTGATTGTGACGTCTCCGGTGGGCATATTCTCACGGGCCAGAATCGACCAGTGCGTTGGGTTTGTCACCGATGGGAACACCACCATTGTCGCCAGCCAGCCCACCAGCGCCGGCTGCCAGAGAAAATGCCCGACGCCTCCGAATATGACTTTGCCGACGATGATCGCAAACGCCGCTCCGATCAGCGGCACGTACCAGGGAACAAATGCCGGCAGCGTCAGCGCCAGGAGCAGGCCGATGAGATATGCGTGCGATCGCCCCAGAAGCGCCGGGGTTCGCGTCACCGCGTAGTACCCTCGTTCGATCAGCGCGCAGGAGGCGATTGAAATCACCGCCACCATAAGCGCCCGCCATCCGAACAGCACCACCCCGGCCAGCAGAGGTCCGCACGCGGCGGCGAAAGTCACCGTGAAGATAGTATGGACTTCCTCCGGCGCACGGTAGAACGGAGCGGTGAAAACGGACGTCGGCTTACGCGGCGATACGATCGTAGGCGTGCTTTCGGCTCCGGAGTCGCTCATTGTCGGCCCGACCCCTTTCTCTCGACCGCACGCGCGTGGAGCCACGCCAACTTGAGTTGTTTGACCCTTTGCATCAGCGGGAGTCTCGCCGGGCAGATGTAGCTGCAGACTCCGCATCCGACGCAGGCCGATACGTACAGTCTTCCGGCGTGCTCCACCTGCGACAACTCGAAATCATCGTTAAGCGCCGAGACGTTAAGGCGGGTCGGACAGTGGTCAGTGCACCAGCCGCAGCGGATGCACGGCCCTGAAGGCGAATAGGGGCTTGGCGTGATCGCCAGCACTGCATCCGTAGCCGGGGTCACGACTGTCGTCTCGTCGCACAGCATTCCGATCAGGGGGCCGCCGTGGACCACGATATGTTCGCCGGAGTTGATGATTTCCATGCAGCGCGTGCCGAACGGGATGAAGTAATTCCCGTCTTCTGCGTTCGCCGATCCGGAAACGCTGACTATTCGCCCGCCGAGTCTCTGTCCGCAGGCGACCCAGCGATACGCCGCAAAGCAGGTCGCAGGATCTATGACCGCGACCTGTACGTCCATCGACGTTCGCCCCGGCGGCACGCTCCTGTTGGTCAGCACCTTGGTCAGTATGGTGTCGGCTTCGGTAGGGTACTTGTGCGACAGGGCGACCTGCGATATTCTGAATCTGTCGGCGGCATCCGAAAGACTGCGGTATGAGTCCGTTCTGCGTCGGGGGACAACCAGGGCGGCGTCGGCTATCGACGCCGCTCGGGCGAGAATCGCGAACCCTTCGATCACTTCGGGGCCGTAATCGACCAGGAGCCTGTGATTCGCCGAGACCAGCGGCTGCTGTTCCATTGCGTTGGCGACCACGAGGGTGCATGATTTCGCCCGCGCCTCGATGATCCATTTTGTCAGCGGAACGGCTCCCGGGCGATGGACTGTCAGTTGTCCTTCGGTGATTCTGTCCCACAGGTCCGCGTCAGTAATGTCAAGCCAGTGCGGTCTTGTGAGGGAAGGCCTGGCGAAGTCGACTTGTGATGCGATCGCCAGATCGGCGGCGGGGACTTTCCGCATGGCGTAACGCCCGGCGGCGCGTACCGTGGAGAAACCGGTCACCGTCGCGCCGGCGGGAGCGAAGATGTCCGGCGATTCATCCGGAGCCGCGGCGATCAACTCGCCGGCTTCCACTACCTGGCTTTCTCTTACGATCGCCGTGGCGGCCGATCTGGCGTTGGGTCCCAGAGGCAGCGACAGTTTCTCCGTGCGACCCCAGGCGACAATGGGTTCATTCTGCGCAGATCCCTTTTCGTCGGGAAGGTCGATCCCGCCGATGAAAGTTCCAAAACGTCGAATCTTGGGGCTGCGCATAACTGAATAGTACCGAAAGCAACGGTCCGGGTCCAGACGCGCCGCGCCCGGGCGTGAACTGTCGTATGCGTCGCGACAGCTACTGTGAAGTCGATCGCCGCTGGATCTGCTGTTTCAATGAAGGGTTGACGTATTCCACTCGGGCCGCTTCGGAGAGTTTCTGAAGCAGACGGGCTCCGGCGTTTCGGATCATCTGCTCTTTGAGCTCCAGGGCGATCTTGTCCTTCTCCTGGGCGTAGCTGGCGGTCTTCGGCTCGATTATCTCTTCGAGCTTCAATACGTGGAATCTGCTGGCGACCTGGACCGGGTCGGAGATCTCCCCGATCTTCGTCATCGCCAGGGCGACCTGCTTCAGTGCGGGGGAGACTGTTTTCGTGTCCTGGCCGATCGGCGGCAGTTTGCCTCCGGTCCTTCCGGTGGGATTGACCGAATACTCTTTGGCAAGTTCGGCGAAATCCTGCTTTGCGGCGAGCGATTTGACCAGCTTGGCGACCACGTGCTCCTTGGTCTCGATATGGCTGACGACGACCATTCGTCCGTGTCTCTTGTCGAAAGCGGCGCGGACTGCGTCGTCGGGCACCTCGAAGTCCGTGCCGATCATCTTGCGGAGAAGGGCGTTGCGGCGCATTATCAGGCGCCATGTGCTGTACGTGACGTTGCGGGAGGTCAGCAACTGGTTGAGCATCTGCTGCCGTTCGGCGTCGCTGTTGGCCATGGGAAACGTCATCGCCAGGGCTCGCTCATGTTCGGCGCTGACTTCCTGATCGCTAACGGAGAACCCTTTTGAAGACGCCGCCTGCCTGACGATTTCCGAACGTATTATCTGCTCGGCTATGGAGAGGCCGTATCCGTCGACGAGTATCCTGTGCAGTTGGTCCATGGAGATCGGCTTGCCGTTTGCGACCGCCATGACCCCGGCGGGTTTCGGCGCCGCAGGTGTTGGGGCGGGAGTCGGGGGCTTTGCAGGTTGTGTGGCGGGTGTTGGCGCGGGGTCCAGGGTCGGCGGATGCGGGTCGGGAGGCTGAATGCCGGGCGAACTGTTGAACCAGTCGCAGCCGGAGACCGACGTGAGCAACGATATTACTATGATTGTTGAGGCTGTTCGCATAGGTGTTTCCTCTTTGAACAGGGTATCGCGTCCGGGCCGTTTCGTCAATGGCGTTAGCTGTGCAGCGATCCCTCTCGTCCCGTGCGTCCGGTAAGGGCGATAAAAGCCGGAAGTACAAGCGGTCGAACGATGAACGAGTCTATCAGCATTCCCAACGCCATCGCGAAGCCGAGCTGCTTGAGGAGGGCCATGTCGCCGACCATCAGGCTTCCGAGCGTTGCGGCCATTATCAACCCGCAGGAGGAGATGACCGGGCCGGTGTACACGATCGCATGTCGACATGCTCGGCGCGGTTTCATTCTGCGGGCTTCCTGCGAAACTCTGGCGGCCAGGAATATGTTGTAGTCCTGCCCGACGGCCATCATTATCACAAACAGGAATATCTCCACTTTCCAGTCAAGTCCGGCGGCTCCAAAGAGCCAGGTGAACGCCCAGTAGGTCACGCCAAGCGTGCTGAAGTAGCTCAGCAGCGTGGAAAACACCATGAAGCCGGAAAGAATGACGTCTTTCAGCAGCAGCCAGACGATCAGGAATATCACGCCCAGCGCCAGCACCGCGATGCGGTAGAAATCGGCTCCGGTCACGTTGCGTATGTCCATGGTCTGAGCCGTGGCTCCTGCGATATGCACGTGGGCCTTGAAACCTTCGTCCGCCAGCGTCGCCGTCAGAGTGCTCCTTATAGTCTCAACTATGCTCATCGCCTGCAGCGTCATCGCGGGTTTGTCGAGTATGATCTCGATCCGCATGGCCGTGCGGTCGCGGCTGACGTATTCGGCCAGAGTCCCTTTCCTGGCTGCGTCCAACCTTCCCCGCATGAGTTCGTCAGCGATTCCTCTGGCCCCGTTTTGCAGCAGGTCGAGCAGACCGGCTCGTTTTGGTTGAGTCTTCGGCGTCTTTGGCGGGGCTTTTGTCGACATTGCGGCGTTGAGGAATGCTTCGGTGGCCGGGTCGATGCTCTTGCCAAGCGGCTTGGCCAGGCTGCGGATGTTGTGAACCGCCTTGCCGTTTCCGCCGCTCACGCCGCCCAGAACAGTTGTCGCTTTCTTCGAAAATGCCACCCATTCTTCATGTTCGATGGCGTCGGGGGCTTCTATCAGCACGTTCACCGGAGCGATTTCTCCGATCGGCCAATGCTCTTGGACGCACCTGGCTCCCCGGGCGGCTTCGTACTGCCCGTCAAGATCGGCCAGTGTGTCGTAGACCCATTTAATGTTGGCGCCCTTCACCGCCGGGATCGTCAGGACGATCAGGGCTATCGCCAGAACAGTTCCGGGGCGAGCGGTTACAAGCGATGCGATACGCTGCCAACCGATCGAGCGAGCGGTTGCAGTCTTCTGATCGATTCGACCCGGATGTGCGGGCCAGTATATGCTCTTGCCTATTATCGCCACGATAGCCGGCACCAGCGTGACGACCGCCAGCAGGGCCACAAGCAGCGCCACGGCGATAGCCGGTCCGGCGCTGCAGAACAGGCCGTAATCAGCGAACGTCAGCATCAGCAGGCCGGCGGTGTCCGTTCCAGCAGACGCCAGGAGCGCCGAGAACGTGTGGTTCAACGCCTCGCTTGTCGCCTCGCGGTGGGGGACTCCGGCGGTCAGGAACTCCCGCTGTCGACTCATCAGCAGCAGGGTGTAGTCCGTTCCCGCGCCGTATAGGAGCACAATGGTGAATATTGTCTCCGCCAGGCCGGTGCTCATGCCAAGGTATATGTTGCCCACTTTCAGGAGCGTCAGCGCTATTACCGCCGCGGCTGATATCCCGCCCAGCGGAATCAACGCCGCCAGAGGAGCGCGGTAGATCAGCAACAGGATCAGGACGACGGCGCCTATAGTCACCGCAAAAGTGCGGACGTGACTTTTCTCCGCGGCCCGAGCGTAGTCGAGCCCGAACGCGCTGGAGCCGGTGACCGACACCGACAGTCCTTCAGGCAGCTTGTCTTTCTCCGAATCGAGTATCGATCGGACATGCTTGACTATTCTCGCCGATCGCGAGGTTATGAAGTTTGCGGGGATGCTTATCTTTATCAGCGCCGCCTGTCCGTCGGGCCTGGCGGTTGCGATGTACGGATTGCTGAGCGGCGGGACGCCCTTCAGGTAGCCTGGCGATCTGATGTCGACTCCGTCCAGATCTTCGAATCCCAGAAGTTCGTGTGATGTTCCTCTGAACCGTTCTGCGAGACTGTCGATCGCCTTGTAGTCGGTGTCCGCAAGCGGACCGCCGTCGCGTCTGAAAACGACTATCGCTTCCGACAGCCCGACAGTGTGTCCGAAGTGAGTTGTAAGCTTGGTAACCGCCACTCGCGTCGGGGTGTCGGCCGGCAGAAAGGATGTGGGCTCCTTGCGTGCGGACTTCTCGTCCGGTTCGAACACGATCGCCAAAGCGACCGCCAGAAGCCATGCTGAGAGTATGACCCAACGAAATTTTGTGACGAATTCGCCTATTGGTTCGCTCCGGTATTGCCCGTTTCCCCGCCCGATGCAGGACAAAAGTTAGCGATTTTGGATCAATTGAGCAAGCGAACTTCGGCAATAATCGCCGGGCGCCCCTCTGAATCCCGTAATTCGGAGACATCACATCTTGACCTTGACGCCGTTTTCCTTCCAGGTTTTCACCAGGTCCGAGAACTCCTTCAGCAGAATCTGCGTCTGGCTTGCGGCTTCCTGGAGGCTGTTGTAGAGCTTGGGGTCGTTGATGAATTTGCCCGCCGAGCCGTCGCCTTTCTCGAGTTTGACAGCCACGCGGTTGATTGTCGACAGCAGCGTCGAGACCTTTTCGGCGTCTTCGATGAGTTTCACCGCCAACTGGTCGACTCGCTTGGCTACTTTGTCGGCCGATCCCGACGCGACGGTGAACGACTTGCGGGTTTCATCGGCGAACTGCTTCATGGCGTCCATCGCCTTGTCGGCTTTTTCAGCGGCCGTTGCGAGATTCTTCAGCGACGCCTTTATGTTCGCCTGATTCTCAACGTCGCCGAATATGTCCGACAGTCCCTTAAGCGTTACGTTCAGGTTGGACATCGTGCCGGCCAGTCCAGTGCCGCGGTCCGACGAGGCGGGATTCGTAGTCGGTCTGGTTGTCGGATCCCCACTCAGGGGCGATATCAGCTTGTTCAGGTTGTCCGACAATGTCGCCAGCCCCTTCAGCGCCGGAGCCAGTTCCTTCGGAAGGATGCTGGCTTCCTTGGCGTATCCGGGGATCATGTCGGGTTTGGTTTTCGACAGACTAGCGGGTTTGCCGACCGGCGGATCGCCTTCGGCGAACAACTCCAGCCAGGGCCGTCCGACCAGGGCCTGCTTGGTCACCCACAGCACGGTGTTGCTCGGGAGCGTTATTTTCGAGTCCACCAGGATCGTAATCGTTACGCCCTTGTACGGATTCTCCGGATTGGTGAACGCCAGGTCCGATACGGTGCCGATCTGCATTCCCTCGAGATGGACCTTGTCTCCGACCTCGACCTGGGCCCTGGCCTGCATTTGAACGCGAACTTCGTATCCGCTCCTGAGCATTGTAGGCAAGCCGGTGAACAGGATTATCATCCATCCCAGCATCGTCATCGCGACAATTACGGTAAGTCCGACCATTAGATTCTTCGATGATTCCGTCATGCGTCCGGCTCCCTGCCCGCGATGACGAATTGCCTGGTTCTGAGTTCGGCCAGCTCGGTTTCTCCGGCGCGGCCGTTGATGAATCTCATCACCGTTTCGTCATGGACGTCGTCCAGACCGTCGGGGGGCGTGTCGAGTATGAATCGGCCCTCATTAAGCATCAGTATTCTATCGCCCACTTTTCGCGCCGAGGCCATGTCGTGCGTTACGACTATTGCCGTCGTACCAAGGGCGTGCTGTAGCTTGATAATCAGTTGGTTTATCAGATCGGCGCGGATCGGATCCAATCCCGTGGTCGGTTCGTCGTAGAGAATGACCTCGGGGTTCATGGCTATCGCGCGGGCCAGGGCGACTCGCTTCTTCTGCCCGCCGGACAGTTCCTCGGGGTACTGATCCTGGAGTCCCTCCAGCCCGACAAGCGACAGAAATGCGCGGCATTTTTCCTTCCTTTCCGCCCGCGGGCCGATTCCGTGTTCGTCCAGCGGGAAGCGGACGTTCTGGCCCACCGTCATGGAATCAAACAACGCTCCGCCCTGAAACAGGAACCCGATTCGCGAGCGGACCTGGGCCAGTTCGCGTTCGGGCATCGCCGAGACTTCGTAATGGCGGAAGAAGACCTGTCCCTTGTCAGGCTTGAGCAGCCCGACTATGTGTCTAAGGAGCACGCTCTTTCCGCAGCCGGACGGGCCTATTATCACCGTTGTCTCGTTCGGAGCGATCTCCAGATCGACCCCGCGGAGTACGGAATGGGAATTGAACGTCTTGTGGACGTTCTTCAACCTGATGATTGGATTGGTCCGAACCATTTTCAAAAACCGCTTGTCGTTGTAAGTCTTAGAGAACCATCATCATTGCTATTTCATCGCATGCATCGGACTTCGGGCACGCCAGACATTCACGCCACACTTTCTCGGGCAGCGAGTGTCGATCGATGACTTCAAACCCCTGCCGCTGGAAGAACGTCTGTTCGTACGTCAACGTGAACAGTCTCTTTACGCCCATTCGACGGGCGTCCAGGATCCCGGCTTCAAGAAGCTGTCGGCCTATTCCCTGTCCGACCATGTCGGGGGCTACGGCTACGGATTTAACTTCCGCCAGATCCGCCCAGAAAATGTCAACCGCGACGCACCCGACAACGCGTTGCTCGTCGTCCAGTGCGACCTGGAACTCCCTGAGCGAATTGTAGACGCTTTCCATGGACCTGTGCAGCATCAGGCCCCGCTCGGCGTAGTAGTTTATCAGCGAGCAGATCGCCTCTGCATCGGATGTTTGTGCGTAACGGATCATAGTGCGTATTCTATATCTTATCGGCGTCCGGTTTCTTCAGAAAAACCAACGTCCGAGCATTTATTCCCCGCATGCGTCTCGAACCTTGGCGAAGGCGTTCATCGCAAGATCGATATTCTCGATACTGTGGGCCGCGGATATCTGGACGCGAATGCGGGCCTGTCCTTTGGGAACGACCGGATAGCTGAATCCTATTACGTATATCCCTTCTTCGAGCATCATCGACGCCATCTTCGTCGCCAGCGACGCCTCGCCGAGCATTATCGGAACGATCGGGTGATCGCCCTGGGGGATGTCGAATCCGCGATCGGCCATGCCCTGGCGGAAGTACTTGGTGTTGGCCTCAAGGCGATCGCGCAACTCCGTCGATTCCGACAGTATGTCCAGCACCGCCAGGCTGGCGGCGGCAATCGCCGGGGCCAGGGTGTTTGAGAACAGGTAGGGCCGGCTCCTCTGGCGGAGCATGTCGATGATTTCCCGGCGTCCGGAGGTCAATCCGCCCGAAGCGCCGCCGAGGGCTTTGCCCAGAGTGCTTGTAATCACATCGACTCTGTCCATGACGCCGCGGTATTCGTGCGTTCCTCTGCCGGTGGCGCCTATGAATCCCGTCGAGTGGGAGTCGTCGACCATGACCGCCGCGTCGTACTTGTCGGCCAGATCGCAAATCGCGCCCAGGTTGGCGATCGTCCCGTCCATCGAGAACACGCCGTCTGTGGCTATCATTCGCATTCTGGCGTCTGAGGACTCCTGGAGCTTCGCCTCAAGATCGTTCATGTCGCTGGTGGCGAATCGATACCTGCGGGCCTTGCACAGGCGAACGCCGTCAATGATGCTTGCGTGGTTCAGGGCGTCGGAGATTATCGCGTCATCGGGACCCAGCAGCGTTTCGAACAGACCGCCGTTGGCGTCGAAGCACGAGCTGTAGAGGATCGTGTCTTCGGTCCCCAGGAATTCGGAGAGCTTCGCCTCGAGCTGCTTGTGCAGTTCCTGGGTGCCGCATATGAACCGCACGCTGGACAAACCGTATCCCCATCGCTCGTAACTTGCCTTGGCGGCCTGGATAACTCGCGGATCACCGGCCAGGCCCAGGTAGTTGTTGGCGCAGAAATTCAGCACTTCCCGTCCGCCGGCCACAGCGACATTGGCGCCCTGGGGAGTGGTCAGAACGCGTTCGGACTTGTACAAGCCGCCGGCCTTGATTTCATCGAGAGCTTCGCTGATTACAGTTTTCATTGAGTCAAACATCTCTTGTTCCTCTTGCGTATTCTATTGAATCTGCCTGTCGGCCCATTTGAGCACTACTTTTCCCGACTGTCCGGACCGCATCACTTCGAAGCCTTCGGCGAAATCGGTGTAGTCGAACTGGTGGGTTATTATCGGAGATATGTCCAGGCCGTTCTGGATCATTGCGGTCATCTTGTACCAGGTTTCATACATCTCGCGACCGTATATGCCCTTGATAGTGAGGCTGTTGAAGACGATTGTGTCCCAGTTAACCTCGGTCCTCGGCAGGATTCCAAGCATTGCGACTTTTCCGCCGTGACACATGTTGGCCAGCAGTTCTTCGAATGCGCTCGGTACGCCCGACATCTCCATTCCGACGTCGAAGCCCTCCTTCATGCCGAGTTGCTTTTGTGCGTCGGCCAGCGAACTCTTGGATACGTCCAGGGCGATTGTGGCGCCGACTTCCTTCGCCAGATCCAGGCGATAGGGGTTCACGTCGGTGATCACAATGTACCTGGCTCCGGCGTGTCTGGCGATGGCGGCGGCCATTATTCCTATGGGCCCGGCGCCCGTGATCAGCACGTCTTCTCCGAGCACGTCGAAGCTCAGAGCGGTGTGCGTCGCATTGCCCAGAGGGTCGAAGCAGCTTATGACCTCCAGCGGGATGTTCGGATCCGCCGGCCAGACGTTCGTGACGGGGATGCACAGGTACTCGGCGAACGCGCCCGGGCGGTTAACGCCGACTCCGCTTGTGTTGTTGCACAGGTGGCGTCGTCCGGCCAGGCAGTTGCGGCATCGTCCGCAGACCAGATGGCCTTCTCCGCTGACCAGATCGCCGACATGGTAGTCATGCACGTTTGAGCCGAACCGTTCGACGACGCCGACAAACTCGTGGCCGACGTGCATCGGCACGGGGATTGTCCTGGCCGCCCACTGGTCCCAGTTCCAGATATGCACGTCGGTGCCGCAGATGCTGGTTCGCAGTATCTTGATCAGGACGTCGTTGACGCCCACGTCGGGTACGGGAACTTCCTGGAGCCTCAGGCCTTCGGTCGGCTCGGCTTTGACCAGTGCTTTCATCATATCCATCGTGCGTCTCCTGTCGGGCTATATTACCAGCCATCTTATCAGTGAAGCGGCGTTCTGCAAGGTGCTGTTGAAACAGATTGGCGATCACGGCGCTGATTTGGTCGGCGACGAGAAAAAAAATACATTGACCCCGCACCGGGCGGGACATATATATTATTGTTTGATGTCGGAATCGCAATATCCAACAAGGAAAGAAGTTCGTAAAACCGCGCAGGGGGCGACCGAGTTTGTGGCGGACTTGGTGCGCCAGGTCATTCGACAAGCGGTCGCTGAAAACGGCTCGTGCAGCATAGCGTTGGCCGGCGGAACGACTCCTCACGCTCTCTACAAGCAGTTGGCCAGTGAGGGCGTAAGCAGCGACGTGCCCTGGCCGGATGTAGACGTGTACTTCGGTGATGAGCGGGATGTTCCGCACGATCACGTCGAGAGCAACTTCCGAATGGCCCAGCGGGCGCTGCTCGATCACGTTCCGATAGACCCCGGGAGAGTCAATCCAATGCCCGCGGACAGCGCCCAGTTGGATGCGGCGGCCGAAAGATACGAGCAACTCATAAGGGACAAAGTGGACGCGCTGTGCGACGGTGTTCCGTCTCTGGATCTGATCCTCCTGGGAATGGGCGGTGACGGACACACCGCCAGCCTGTTTCCGTTCACAGACGCACTGAAGGAGACTGAGCGTCTGGTGATTTCTCATTTCGTCCCGGTTCTGGGTCGCAGGCGAATGACTTTTACGTTCCCGCTGATAAACGCCGCACGAAACATAGTGGCGCTGGTAACCGGTGCTGACAAGGCCGAAGCAATAGCGGCGATTATGGGAGGTGACCAGGAAGCACGCAGGGATCTGCCGTTTTCCATGATCCGACCGGTCCGCGGAGAGTTCTGTGTGGCGATGGACGCCGCCGCGCACCGTCTGGTCGATCAGTCAATGTGACTTATTGGCCCGAACTTGCACTTCGCATCGCCAGCGCCCCGGTCGGGCAAGCCTCCACGCATTTTCCGGCCGCGGCCTGAAGCGCCTCGGAAATGTCTCTGTCGAGCGATGGCGCCACCTGAACGCCGAACCCTCTGCCCACGAACGAAAGCGCAAATCTTTCGCCTTCCTGCTGTGATATTCGAACGCACAGCCCGCAGCAGATGCACTTGCCCGGCTCGTAGATCACGTCGGGGTGCTCTAGATTCTGCAGGAATTCGCGGCGTTCGGTGCGGAAGTGAGCCGGCTTGGCGTCGTACGCCTCGGCGTAGTCGCGCAGTTTGCAGTTGTCGGCCTTGCGGCAGTCGCAGTGCATGCAGCGTTTGGCTTCGGCGGCGGCTTCCGCGGGAGTGTATCCGGCGTCCGCGTCGGCGGGGACTACCTGCGGATCGGGTGAAATCCCGACCATGAAGCGATCGAGTTCGTCTTCCGACAGTTTACCGATATGCACAGAGAAGCGGTGGGGGGGCGGGGCCTCAGCGGTCGGTTCGTCGGCGTCGCCGGCGTGCGCCGCGACGCATTTGAGCAGCAGGTCGATTGCCACAGGCTGATCCTTGCGGGCCCTGCGGCACGCTCGCTGGGGTTTGGCGCCGTCAATGCCGGCCAGGCGCCCGGCAAGAATCGCCGCCGCGGCGTCGAGATCGCCGGCGGCGATGCGGCGGATGACCGCGGGAATATTCGCCTTGTTCGGATCGGCCATCTGGCACGGGGCGATACAGTCTCCCACGTGATCGCTAAGGAGCAGTTCCAGATTTGTCCGCCGTGCGGCGAGCACCTCATCGCCGCACGTGTCGACGTTCATTCCATCGACCGCCAGGGTCGCGCAGGCGGGCACTAGATTGTCCCGTCCGGCCAGTGCGACTACGCACACCATGCACGACGTGCTCGACGGGGCTCCCGACACGCAGCACATTGTGGGTATTTCGATTCCCAGTTCGGCGGCCGCTTCAACGATCGTGGCGCCGTCGCGCACTTCGATTTCCCGGTTGTCTATTGTCAGTGTCGGCATTGTTTCAGTCGATTCGTACGGCGTCTTGCGGGCAGATCGCCATGCATGCGTCGCAGCGGGTGCATTTCTCGGCGTCTATCCGGTGTTTGCGGTATGGTGTCATTTCAATCGCCTCTGACGGACACTGCTGTGCGCAGAGAGTGCATCCGATGCAGTCGTCGGTGATCGAATAGGTTATCAGGGCCTTGCATTTTCCGGCCGGGCAGCGACCCTCCAGGTGAGCCTCGTATTCCTCCCTGAAGTACTCCAGTGTGGAAAGCACAGGGTTCGGCGCGGTCTTGCCCAGTCCGCAGAGGCTGCTTTTCTTAACGCTTCGGGCCAGGTCGCCCAGGCGTTCGATGTCGCCGGGGCGGCCGCGCCCTTCGCACAAACCGGTCAGGATGTCGAGCATGCGGCGCGTGCCGATGCGGCAGGGCGTGCATCGCCCGCAAGACTGGTCCTGCGTGAATTCAAGGAAATAGCGGGTGATGTCGACCATGCAGTCCGACTCGTCGAGCACGACCAATCCGCCGGAGCCCATCATCGCTCCAACGCCGGTCAGTGCTTCGAAATCGACTGTCGTGTCACTGAGCCTCGCCGGCACGCATCCGCCCGACGGCCCGCCGATCTGGACGGCCTTGAACGCCTTGCCGCCGGCGATGCCGCCGCCGATCTCTTCGACTATCTCGCCTATCGTTATGCCCATCGGCACTTCGATCAGTCCGCCGCGGGCGATCTTGCCGGCCAGCGAGAACACTTTTGTGCCCTTGGAGGTCTCGGTGCCCATCTCGGCGAACGCCTCGGCCCCGTTTCGTATGATCCAGGGCACGGTGGCGAATGTCTCGGTGTTGTTGACCAGCGTGGGCTTGCCCCATAGCCCGCTTTGTGCGGGGAACGGCGGTCTGAGTATGGGCATTCCTCGCTTGCCCTCGATCGACGCCAGCAGGGCGGTCTCCTCGCCGCAGACGAAGGCCCCGGCGCCCTCCATTATCTTCAGGGTGAGATTGTGTCCGCTGCCGAGAATGTTCTCGCCGAGCAGACCTCGCTCCATGCAGACGTCGATGGCCTGCCGCACTCGCCGCACGGCCAGGGGATACTCGGCCCGGATATACAGATATCCTTCGTGGGCTCCGACGGTGCGCGAGGCTATGACCATGCCCTCGATAACGCGATACGGGTAAGATTCGAGGATCATCCGGTCCATGAAAGCGCCCGGGTCGCCCTCGTCGCCGTTGCAGACTATGTATTTCTGAGCGTTGTCGGTGTCGGCCACCGCTCGCCACTTTGTCCCGGTGGGGAAGCCGGCTCCCCCGCGCCCGCGCAGTCCGCTGGCTGTTACAGCCTCAATCGTGTCGTCCGGATCGGCTCGGTCGAGAATCTTCTTCATCGCCTCAAAGCCGCCGTGGGCGATGTATTCTTCGATGTCAATCGGGTTGACGTATCCGCAGCACTCGGTCGCCACGTGTCTCTGGCGGGCCAGGAAATCGGTCACCGGCTTCTCGCGAGGGTCCACATAGGCCCGCTCGGCGACCCCCCATGTCTGGTCGGTCAGCAGCTCGTCGACACCCTGGCGCAGTGTCGCTGCGATGCGGTCGAACATGCCGTCCGGCCTGATGTGTCTGCGGACGATGGCGTCGGCGTCCTGCGGGTCGACATGCGAGTACAAGTGCGAAGTCTTGTCGGGAGTGACCAGTTCGACAAGAGGGGTGCGGTGGCACATGCCGACGCATCCGACAGGCTTGATGATCGCCCGTGATTCGGCGCCGGCCCTTTCCACCGCATCGCTCATCGCGCGGTATATCTTCTCGCTTCCGCTGGCCACGCAGCACGATCCGAGCCCGATGCGGACTTCGGTCATATCGTTGGCCACGTCGATTCCGATCCCCGATCCGATCTCGGCCGGATGCTTGTCGGCGGCGGCCAGGAAGTCCTCGAGCATCTTCGGGACCGTGTCGGGGGTCAGGTGTCCGTAAGTCAGATGATCGATCTGCACCGCCGGCGCCAGCGTGCAGCAGCCCAGGCAGGCGACTTTCTGCACAGTGAACAGTTCGTCGGCGTCGGTGTCCTCGCCGTCGGTCAGCCCGAGTTGGCGATCGATCGCGTCGTGAATGACCTGGGCGCCCTTTACGTGGCACGCAGTCCCGTGGCATACCCCGATCATGTGCTTGCCGACGGGCTTGTGGCGGAACTGCGTGTAGAATGTCGACACGCCGGTGACCTGCGCGGGCGTGATGTCGCTGTTGTCGCACAGATAATCGAGCGTCTCGGGCGGCAGGTAGCGATAGTGAGTCTGCAGCGCCTGTAGGATCGCGATCACCGATTCGGGACCTCGCCCGATCTTGCCAATCGCCTCGTCCACGAATTTCAGATCAACGTCCTGGCTCACTTGGATTGTTCCTCAATGCAGTACAGATGCGTCTTTCCGCGGATGTACATCCTGCCCTCGGCGAAAGCCGGAGAAGTGTCGCAGGGTTCGCCGAGATCGGCTTCGGCCAGTTCCTTCAACTCGCGTCCGGAGCCGACTACGTAGACTTTGCCCTTGCGGCTGATAAGGTATATCCGATCGCCCGCCATCGCGGGGGACGCATAGAATGACGCCTCGAAATCCTTGTGCCACAATCGCTTGCCAGTCTTGGCGTCTATGCAGGAAAACTCACCTTCGGCCATCATCCACAGCAGCTTGCCGTCTGACAGCGGGCTGCACGTGTCGGGCAGATCCTCGTCGAACTCCCACTGCACGTGCGTCTTGGTCACATCGCCTTTGCCGTCGGGTCGAATTGCGGCGATCTTCGACGATACGTTCGTCGCGAAGACCAGGCCGGCGGCGAATATCGGCGACGGACCGCCGTCTCCGTCGAGGCAGTCTACTCGCCAAAGCTCCTTGCCGTCGGCGGGGTTGTACGAGATCACATACGGATTGGCGCAGGTGATGACCTGATCGCCGGATTCAACCTCGGCGATGATCGGCGTGGGCCAGGACGATCCGACCGGTCTGGGAGTTCGCCACACCTCTTCGCCGGTGTCGGCGTTCAGGCAGATCAGCGCACTTTCCTTGTCGTCGGGTTCGCCCTGGTCGAGTTGGATTATCAGGCTCTTCTTCCAGAGCACCGGCGATGCGGCGTGGCCGTAGAAGTTGTCCGGCGTGCCGAGGTGCTTCTGCCAGATGATCTTGCCGAATGTGTCGAGACACGCCACGTCGCCGTTTGCGAACATGACGAATATGCGGTCGTTTTCAACGTCGATGACCGGCGTGGGCGCCGCGTAAGTCGTGTCGTCCTCCATGACGCCCTCGGGCACTTTCGTGCTGCCCGGCCCGGCGGTTATCGACTTTCGCCAGCGGATCTTGCCCGAAAGTGCGTCGAAGCAGTAGACTTCGCGGGTCTTTTTGTTGGCCCCGGTCAGGAAGACCCTGCCGTCCCAGACCGCCGGCGAACTGGCGCCTTTAAGCGGCACGACGGTCTTCCAGGCGATGTTGACCCCTTCGATCCCGTCGAACGTGAGCGGCACGTTGGTGTAGGGCGATATCCCGCTGGCGGCAGGTCCGCCGCGGAAGCCTAACCAGAGGCCCTTGGCTTCGGATCGGGTGGAGACTTCTTTGGTCAAAACAGGAACAGCCAAAGCGGTTGCAGTCAGGGCGACCGCCGCTGCGGCTATGCCGAGCCGACCCAGAAGACCTGCCAGCATGTCGTCAGATCCTTTTGTCTTACCCGCCGGCATGTGGGGCTTCTTGCCGATCGAGACTGCAAGCGCCGCCGCCGCGACCAGCAGGCAGCCGCCGACAAGCAGCAGCCAGCCGCCGGTCTTAAGTATCTTCCAGGTTCGGAAGAACTCCGTGCGAAGTGCAAGGTCCTCCTTGCGAATCTCGGCGATGATCTTCTTCGATTCGGAATCGGCTGCCAGTTCGTTTCGCAACTGCTCCAGCCGCGGATGATCTGTGGGATTCGACGCGGCGTTGGCTTTCCAGGTGCGCGCCATCACTATCGCGACGAAAAGCGTGAACGCTCCGGCCACGATCGCCGTTCCGATCGCCGCCTGTCGCAGCATTGCCGAATACTTGCTGTTTGACTTTGCGGAGGCCGTCATGCTGTCCCTCCGTCATCTTTTGGTTTTCTGTTTCTCGGGTCTACGGGACAGAACTCGAAGCACCTTCCGCACGCCACGCACAAGGCCCGGTCGGCCTGGTACTCATCGCGAGTTCGGCGGGTTGAAAGCGAGATCAATCTCAGTGCGATCACCAGTCCGATGAAGGCTCCGGCCCACCCGGCGCCGCGAGTCACGTTGCCGGTGATCTCCGCGGCGTGAGCGTTAAGGTCTTCAGTGGATCGCCTCGATTCGCGGAACGCCTGACTGGCGTCGGTGGTGTCGGATACCTCCCTCGCCTCCTCGCGTCTGATCCGCTCGGCGAGCCGCACTGTGGGGTGCATTTTCGCCAGCGTCGGGGACGTTTCCAGCATCAACCAGGTTGTCCCCGCGATGATAAGCGGGGCGACCGCGATCATGCAGACCAGGGTTATCACGCCTTTTCTGCGGTTCTCCGGCAGCGTTTCGGTGTTGGGCGACTGGATGGCGCCGTAGGGGCATGCGTCTTCGCAGAGCCGGCATTTGATGCATTCATCGGGCGTGATCGTCACTCGCCGCCACGACAGTTTCGAGGTCCATCCCAGCAGCAGGCCGTACGGACAAAGGAAGCGGCAGTACGGTCGGCCCACGAACATGCTTATCACCAGAAACGCCGCCGCCAGGATCAGCATGCCGGCCGGTCCGTTGAGTCGGAACAGCGCGATGAAAGGATCGTAGCGGCAGATTATGTACGCGCTGCCGGTCGCGGCGAACAGAACCGCCAGCGCCAGGTAAACGCAGGGCAGCAGACCCAACGCGTGGCGAAGCAGTCCGGGGAGTCTCAGCGGTCTGATCAGGACTACTTCCTGCACCGCTCCCAGCGGACAAACCGAGGCACAGAACGATCGACCGAAGAACAGCGTAAACAGCAGCGGCAAGCCGAAGAACACGATCGCGACCAGTGATATCACGGCCGCGGGGTTCAGCGTCGCTTCGGCTGTCGACTGGATCGCTCCGATCGGACAAATGCATCCCTGGCGATAGAAGCCGAAGTAGATCAGCGATGCTGCAACCATGATCCAGACAGCCTTCCGGCTGCGGAGCTTGAGGGCGAGGAACGACGCCACGCAAAGCGCGCCGGCCAAGACCGCGATATCCACGATCGGCGGGATTTCGTGCGTGATCTCCGGCGTATGGGCCGGGGGCTGTACGTAGTCCGGGCCGAGATCAGGCGGGGGGTATTTGAAAGCATCTTCTCCCCAGGCCCCGACAGCCGCCGACAGGATGACCAGAATGCCTGCTGTTGTGAGTCTCAAGAGTGTTGCTCCGTGCCTTGTTCGAACCAGTACGGGTTTTCGGCCGGCAGTCTGACGAACGCCTGGCCCGGGCAGGCCGTCGCGATCGTGCATTCGCCGCAGTTCTGGCAGCGGTCCTGATCGACCTGCAGGAACAGCGACCCGTTGCCCTCCTTGCATCCCTTTACGCAGATTCCGCATCCGGTGCATTTGTCGGCGTCGATGGTGTACTCGTAGCTGTCTTCGACGATATGCGTTCGGACAAGCGCGTGGGTCGGGCAGAGCTGAAACTCGGCGCCGGAGTGGCTCGCGGCTCCGCTGGATCCGGACTTGTAGTATCCGAAGCAGAAGTTGCATCGTCCGCATTTGACGTGCTGGTGGCTGCACTTGACAGCCGATTCGGTCAGCACGCAGTGGGTCGCACAGTTTCCGCATGCGGTGCATTTCGAAGGATCGATCTGCCAGACCGATCGCCTCACCGCAGCGCCGCGCGATGCTCCGATCACCAGCGCCCCCAGGCCGGCGACACACGCTCCGCGAGCGGTTGTGCGAAGGAAACCCCTTCGCGTCAGGTTTTTCTTTTCGTTACTCATTGTCTTTTCGCTTCATTGCTTGGCGGGCTTCGGGGAGATCGCACCGTCCCAGAAGGCTGCACGCTCGACAGCCCGTCGGCTTGTGGCATCTGTTCGAGGCGGACTTGCCGGCCAGAACAATCCCGCCGCCGACAACGGCGCCCAGGGCGGCGGTGCGTCCCAGGGCGCGGATGAATTCTCTGCGTGTCTCGGGTTTATCGGGAGGCGTCATCTTGCTGCTCCTGTGGCCGGGCGGGGGGGCGTTCTGCGTTTGAATACTCTCACGGTCTTTCTGATCGGATCAAGCAGAATGATCCTGCCGGACCGGTCAGTCGCGATGTCGGGCACTATGTGCGAGCTGCTCGGATGATCGGAAAATTTGTTCGGTCCGGCCGCCACTTCCCTGAACTCGCCGGACGGACTGTAAACCTTGATCCGCTGTAGTGTTTTCTCGTACGTAACGACGCTCCCGTCGGCCAGGAGTGCAATCGCCGCGGGGTTGCAGCATCCATAGAAATCCTCTATCCGCGAACCTTCGGCGCCGAATTTTCTCAGGACATCGCCGTAGTTGTCGCGGACCTGGACCGTCAGGCGCCCGGGATCGACTGTCAGGATATGTCCCTCGCCATCGACCGCAACATCCAGATGGGGGCTTGGAACGTTGAAACCGCTCATGAACGCCCCGGAGTCGGCCAGTCCGTTCTTATATGTTCGTTCGCCGGTTTTGCGGTCGTATCGTACGATGACGCGATTTCCGGCGTCTGCGGCGTAGAGATGTTCATCCGAGACCGCCAGGGAGACGATGTGGGCCTTATCTCCCAGCGGCGCCCATTTGGTCTTCGTCTCACCATCCGCCGAAAGGACGGTTACCGAGTTTCTCGACGCGGCGAATATCGTCTCGCCGTCGATTGCGAGGGCCTGCGGCTCGAAGTCGGCGTCGATTCGCCTGACTGTGTCCCCGTCGGGCGAGAGGACAGCGATCGCCTTGTCGCCGCCGACGCAAATGTCGCCGTTGTCGAACATCGCCAATGCTATCGGCAGTTCCATGCCTGTGGGAATCGCCGGGAGCTTCTCGCTCCACTTCAACAGTGCAAGATCGAATTTCTTGAGCTTCTGCAGTTCCTTGTCGAAATTCTGTCCGGTTCCGGCTCCGTTTTCGCCGGTCGGATCCATCAGGTCGATCGCCGCCCAGATCGCCACCCCAATCGCCGCCAGAACCGCCAGCGATATCAACAGATTGCTCATTTTGCCGTCAGGTTGCGTGCTCATGGTCTCTGCTTCTCAGTCGTTTCCGCCGGTTTGGCGGCGGCCGCTTTCTTATCGCGGAGGTCCAGGCAGATCATCTTCGTGAGATCTCTAAGGATGAGTCTCCCGTCAGCGATCGCCATCGGCCCCCATGCTTCGTGTCCGTCCAGGACAGGCGCCTTGGCGAGCATTCTCCACCCCACCGGCGTGGCCTGGGCCATCGTCAGTGTTCCGGTCTTTCCGTCCAGCGCGAATATTTTTTTGTCGGCGATCAGGTACGGCCCCAACTCGAAGCGGTTCTCCGGCCCGCTGGACCAGAGCCTCACGCCGTCAAGGTTCATGCAGATCATCTGCAGCTTGGCTTCGCCGGCATTGGCCGTCAGCACGCCGTAGAGGTGCTTTTGGTAGTGAATGGGAGTCTGCTGAACGGATCCGAATATCTCCGGACCGCGTTCGTACTGTTTTACGGCCACTGAGTCTCCGTCGTCATTCTGGGCGATCTTCAGCATCAGGCAGCCGGCCCTGTAGGCGGCGCTGAGGAATATCTTCTCGTCGCCGATTATCACCGGCGAGGGCGACAGTGCGGGGGTGATCTGCCAGTCCTTGTATCGCCAGATAATTCTGCCGTCTTCGGCCGATACGCCGACGACTCCCCCGGACGTGCAGTAGATGTACATTCGCGTACCCCAATGCTCCAGCGGCATGATCGACGAGTGAGTCATTTGGAGATTGTCGGGGTTCGGCGTTTCCCAGAGAATCTTGCCGGTGTCGCACTCGCGGGCGACCATAAGGGCCTTCGGGCCGCCGGGTGCGAAGACTGCGATCTTCTTCTCTACGGTTTCTTCGCCTACTTCGACTTCGATGGTGTCGATCAGGGGGCACTGTCCGGTGTACCATTCGGGTATGACCGCGCCGTACTCCTTGATCATGTCCATAGTCCAGATCGGTTCGCCGGTCTCGGAGTTGAGGCACAGGACGTGGCACTTGGGGCCGATGGTCACCACAACCTTGTCGGTAACCGCCGGTACGGTGCGGGACACGCCGTGGTTGCGGCGAATAGGCACGTGGTACCATCGTTTCCAGATTTCTTTCCCGTCGATAAGCGACAGGCACCGCAGCACGTCGCCTTTCTTGGCGTTGTCGGGCGTTTCATTGCTTCCTGGGGGGCGTCCCTCGTTGTAGTCCAGGACATATACGCGTCCCTTGCGGATCGCCGCGCCGCCATAGCCCTGTCCCATGTCCATGGACCAGAGAACTTCCGGGCCGCCGGCGGGCCAGGATTCGGCCAGAGGCGTATCTTCAGTGCTCACGCCGTCGAGACTGGAGTTGCGGAATTGCGGCCAGGAGCCGGTCAACCCCTCGGGCGCCTTGCCGGGGCCCTTGGTCAGCACGCCGGGCAGATCGACTTCGAAGATCTTGACCGGAGGGGCGTCGAACTCCTCACGGAGCGACAGGTTGCCCGGGCCTTCCTGCGTCAGCCACGCATAACAAACCGCAACTGACGCAACAGCAAGGACCACCGGAATCAGTATGGCTATATTGAATGCTCGCATTTTCGATCGCATTATAACAGAACCCGCCTGCTATTCACTCCGTAAAGCCCCCAACCGTTCGCCTCGCAGCGCCAAAAACGCCGCCAATGCTATCCACAGCATTCCAAGGATCAACATCGCCAGTATGGTAGCAGCAAGGGAGGCGTAAGGCAAGCTTCCGCCAGCGGATTTTATCACCGGAGCCGATGCGGTCACCGCCGCGATCAGGCCGCAGAATACTCCCATGACCAGAAGGCCCGCGTGCTCGGTCAGCAGCATCCTGGAGATAGCGGAGTTTTCGAATCCGACGGCCCACAGGACGGCCAGTTCGCCTCTCCGTTCCATGATATTCCGCACGACGACAAGTCCGAGCCCGACAGTGCCGAGTACGAGTCCCAGGGAGCCCAACGCCTGGAACATCGCCATGTACGTCGACTGCACGGTGTTGAACTCCGCCAGGCGGTCGACGGCCCGGACAGCCTCCATACCCACGTCGCTCATCTTCCCGTTAAGCGTTTTGGCAAGAGCCGCGGCTCCGGCGGCAGGGGCGTCTATGGCGAACACGCGACTGCCGGCTGAACTTACGTATCGTTTCTTGAACTGCGCCTGAGATATCAACAGCGAGCCCTGGAAGATCGAGTTGGAGATCTTGGCGACGATTTTCACCTTGAAGCTCCGGCCCTGCTCGTCAACGAAATCCAGGGACTCCCCGATCGACTTGCCCAGCGCCCAGCGAACCGTGGCTTCATCTCCTATCGCCGGGACGACGTCGGGACCGAAGTCCTCGTCAAGCAGTTTCCACGGACTGGACTTGCCCGCTGTCGACTTCAGCATTTCGATGAAGGTGAATCGTCGATCAAGGTCTTCGGGTTTGACGCCGATTATTCGAGGCGACTGTGCTCGGTTGAGGTTCAGGCAGTTGGCCTGGTCCCCGTCGCGGAGCCGCATGTGAATCGCCGATACGCCGTCCCACGGCTCGTCGTCCAGTTCGAACGGCTCTCTGCCGCCGGCGGTGTTGATGTCGCCGAAGACCGGCAGCGACGATTCGCCGAGCAGCGCGAATCCGCCTGTTCCTGACGATCGCTTGTCGGCGTCGTCCAGCGGGCTTACCTGGTTGGCGCCAACGGCGATGACCATGAATACTCCGCAGGCGATGATCGCTATGACGCCGAGAGATCGTCCCGGTCTGCGCCCCGCGGCGCGGAGGGCGACGTCGGTGATCGACATCCTGCGCCCGCCGCGTTTCAGCCCGGCTCGTCCCAGCCATGTGCGGCAGGCCGACAGCATGGCGATCAGCAGGAGGAATCCGGCGATGAAGAAGGCGCCCGTTGCGGACCCTACCGCCAGCAATGCGGCGCCGCCGGCGACGATGCAGACCACCGCGGTCAGGAAGCTCGGGTCGCGGCGGAGGACTCTGGGGCGCTTCAGGGGCGCTGCTGCGGGGATGTTGTCCAGCAATCCGCGTATTTCCCGTCGGAACTGTCTTCGCAGAACTACCAGGATCGCCGCCATCGCCACGACGAAGGATGAGGCGACTCCCGCGGCCATAGTCGTTGACGTGATGTGGAATTCGATCGGGGTCGAGGCAACCGCGCCGCTCCATACTGTAGACAGACCGCTCAGGACGATTCTCGTGTATAGTATCCCTCCCGGCAGTCCGATCGCCACCGCCATAAGCGCCAACACTGCGCCTTCTCCGATCACAATCCCACGTATTCGACGCGGAGTGAATCCTATCGCCAGCATAAGGCCCAGTTCGCCGGTTCGCTGCCGAACGCCGAGAGCGAACACCATCGCCGCCAACAGGACCGCTGCGCCCACGAGGAACATGCTTAGACTCAGGAACAGTTGCCCGAAGTCCAGGGCCTCAGAAGCCGCCGCATTGGCGTGGGCCGAGACGTCGCGGAACGTCAGGGCGACCGACGCGGGCTTGAGTTCTGCTCTCAGCGCGGCTTTATAGTCCTTTACGCTCAGTTGGTCCTGTCGGATTGCGGTTAAGTCTCCGAACCTGTTGGCCCAGAGTTTCCGCCCGGCCGGCAGCGAGATGATCGCCTTGGGCGTTCCCTTGTATTTGCTCCAGTATTCCCGATCCTCTTTCCGGATCTTGCCCTGCTCGATCTCCACTCCGGGGTTCCAGTCGCGACAGTCATTTGCGCCTGACAGGCCCGGGAAGTCGGGCATCAGATCCGGGTCGAGCAGTTCTGAGTCATTGGGGATGATTCCCGCGATCCTGAACTCCGCCGTCCGTTCGACGAGTTTCCTCATCGGTCCCAGCATGAAGTACTTGATCTTGAGCGTATCGTTCTTCCCGGCCGACAGGTCGTCGGACAGCCATTGGCTTATGAACGCCTCATTGTCGCCCAGCGGCTGGGTCCCGCCGAGCATTGGCCCGCGGGCCGAAACGGTCGAATACGGCGTCGTTCGATCGCCCACGCTTAGTTCGTTGGCGAAGTACGTCAGCACGCCTTCGGGCGGCGCTTCGGGGCTCAAAGCTTCGGCCGCGCGTGCCACCGCGGGATGCAGGAAGATTCGTCCGCTTCGGATTTCCACCGAGCCGCCGGAGTTCTCGTCGCCTTTTCCGCGGGACTGAACTTGCACTCCGGCGTCGTCGAGCCTCCAGCTTTTAGCCAGGGCCTGTTCGGCCATGGATATCGTCACGCCCTCGCCGGCCAGCAGCATGTTGGCCCGTCCGTCCAGTTCGATTTTCTTCGCAAGCCAATCCAGGCGAACGAAGGCGTTGAGCGGGGCGGTCTGGTTGGCCTGGAGGCCGAATCGCCCGAACTCCTTGTCGGTCACGATTGCGACGACATCGACCCTGACGGTAACCGCGGCGTCCGACGTTCTCGACAGCGGGGCGTCTCGCGACATCAAAGAAGGTTTCGATACAGTCAGCAGCATCTGCTGTCCCGCCTGGACACCAAGCCGCTCGGCCAGCGGTTGGTTTATCATGACTTGGCCGTCTTCAAGTCCTGCGGCTCCGACCGGGCGGCTGGGAGCCATCGTCCAGAAGTGCTTGTCGACGCCGAGGAGGCTGACGTTTCCAGTCCGGCGAGATTCATCGTCGCCATGCCTCCCAACGGCGGGCAGTTGAATCGCCGGGGCGATGTTCATGCCGAGGATCTTGTGAAGATCGTCGCTGAGTTCGGCCCGGAAGAACCCGTCCCCGGTCGTCATGGCGACCGACACGTCACCCAGGCGCAGATCGGCGGCCTGGCGGAGTGTTCCCGAGACCGAATCGCCGACCAGCAACGCTCCGGTAAGCACGGCGGTTGCGATGGCGGCCGCCCCGATTACTCCGGCGTGCGTGCGGCGGTAGTGCCACAGACTGCGTGCGATGAGATCGATGAGCCTCATTTGCTGTCATCCAGTTCGCTGACGGCGCCGTCGCGCAATTCCAGGATGCGGTCCATCCGTCCGGCCAGTTCGGACGAGTGAGTCACTACTATCAGCGTTGTTCCCTCGCTGCGATTCAGTTCGACCAGAAGTTCTATCAGCGAGTCGGAAGTTTGCCTGTCGAGGGAGCCTGTAGGTTCGTCGGCCAGCAGCAGTGAAGGCGAATTGACAAGCGCCCTTGCCAGTGCGACTCGCTGCCTCTCTCCGCCGGACAGCAGCGTAGGCCTGTCGTCGGCTCGATCGGCAAGCGCGACTCGTTTGAGCAGTTCGACGCCGCGTTGCGGCAAGTCCGGGTCGGATCGCGGGCCGGCGAGCGTCGGAAGCAGTACGTTTTCAAGCACAGTGCACTGGCCCAGGAGGTGATGCTGCTGGAAGACGAATCCGATCTGAGCGCGCCTGATCTCGGCCAGTTGATTTGTCGTCAGGCTGGTCAGGTCCCGCCCGTCCAGGCATACGGTTCCGCCGGAGGGGCGGTCCAGTGCGCCGATGAGATTAAGCAGCGTACTCTTGCCCGAGCCGGACGGGCCGACTATCGCTATCGACTGTCCGGGCCGGACGGTCAGGGAAACGTCCTTGAGCACGGTTGCTTCGGCGTCGCGAGCCTGCTGGTATGTCTTGCAGACGTCCGTGAGTTCGAGAATGTTCTGATCGCTCATGTTGTCTCGCAGGGTCTATTTTCGCCCGAAGGCGTAGATGTATCCGTCCTTGCATCCGATTATGAACTTTCCGCCGGCCACCGCGGGGCACGAGATGATCGCTTCGCCGACGCGGTAGCTCCAAAGCTGCCGGCCCTTGTCCAGCGACAGGATGTAGATCCGTCCGTCTTCGCTTGCGGCGAGGACTTTCTCGCCGCAGATCACCGGGGAGCTGTCAACGCGATCCTTGGTGCGGAACCGCCACAGGCCCTTTCCTGTCTTACGGTTGATGCAGTGAACGTGTTTGTCGCGTCCGCCAACGACCACGCGATTTCCGGTAACCGCCGGCGAAGCGAAAAACGGCGTCTCGCCGGATCCGTATTTCCAGAGAATCTTACCGCGTTTGAGATCGACTTTCAGCAACTCGCCGTCGTAATGCCCGACGAAGGCCTCGCCTTCGGAAATCGCCGCCGACGATGCGATGTAAGCGCCGATTTCAACTTTCTTGACCGCTTTGCCTGTTTCCGCTGAGACCAGGTGAAGTATGCCGTCGCACCCGCCGAACACGACTTTGCCGTCGGCGATCGCCGGGGCGCCGTTAATGAAATACTCAGTCTCGTAGGTCCAGCACTTCTTACCCGTTTTGGCATCGACGCAGTGGAGGAAGTTGTCGTAACTGCCGATCAGAATCCTCAGCCCGGCTTTGCCTCGCCAGTAGTTCGCCGAGCCCACTATTCGATCTTCGGCCTTGTACTTCCAGATCTCCTTTCCAGTCTCCGCCGACAGGCAATGCAGCGAGCCGCTGTCGGTTCCTACGATGACCATGCCGTCGATCGCCAGGGGAGGGGCGTTCACCGGATCGGAGGCCTTGAAGGACCATATCTTCTTCCCGTCGGCCAGCGACAGGGCGTAGAGGTGCTCGTCGTCGCTTCCGACGAAAACTCTTTTCCCGCTGATGACCGGAGAGGACACGACCGCATCGCCGGTCTTGAATCGCCAGAGCAGGGCGGGTTTGTCGGGCAGTTGGCCTGCAGCGACGCCCTCGAGAGAAGGCCCGCCTCGGAATATCGTCCATTCGCCGCCGCCGGCCGCGGGAGCCGTCGATGCGGCGGGTTGTTTGTCGTTTCGTTTGGACGCCGCGCACGCCCAGACGCAGATCGCCGAGGCGATCAGCATCGACAGCATCATTCTGTAACGCATTTCTTTCATCGTCCTTACATCATACTAGGGACAATTGCTTGTCTAAAGGGCAATTGTCGTGATAATGATCAAAAGCTGTCCGGGCAGCAGTCCGGGGCCTTTCACCAAGGAGAACGCTATGAAGACCAACAGAATGCATCGTTCACTACTCGTTCCTGCGATCTTGCTGAGTTTTTCGGTCGGTCTGATCTCGGCGGCGCCCGCGGCGAAATCTGCGGACCGTCCGCTTCCGCAGGTGCTGATAATAGGCGATTCAATCTCGCTTGGCTACATGAAGCCGCTGGTAAAAATACTGAAGGGCACGGCTGTCGTCGGCCACAATCCCGGCAACGCCGGTCACACCGGCATGGGCCTGGCGAACATCAAGCGATACCTCGACGGCGGCAAGTGGGACGTGATCCACTTCAATTGGGGCCTGTGGGACTTGTGCCACCGCAACCCCAAATCGAGCAACCAGGGGCGCCGCGACAAGGTAAACGGCAAGATCACTCACACGGTGGAGCAGTATGAAGCCAACTTGACCAAACTGGTCAAAGCTCTCAAGGGCTCGGGCGCCAAACTGATCTGGGCGACTACGACCCCCGTGCCGGACGGTGAGGCCGGTCGGATCAAGGGCGATGAGTTGAAGTACAACACGGTGGCCGCAAAGATCATGTCCGCCAACAAGATCCCCGTAAACGATCTGCACGCGCACATGACTAAACGCATCAAGGAGTTCGGCAAAAAGGGCGACGTGCATTTCGACAAGGCCGGATCGAAGTACCTGGCCGAGAAAGTAGCCGCCGAGATTCTGAAGATCCTACCGGCGAAGTCCGGCTCGGGGGACAAGGCGAGCGTTTCAACCTTCCCCGGGCGGGTGGGAAAGTGGAACGGTTTCAAGAGCCATGACTTCAAACTCGACGGGCGCGGATGCAAGCTGGTCCTTCCCGACAAACCTGCCGAGGCTCGCCCCTGGGTCTGGCGAGCGAGATTCTGGGGCCACCAGCCGCAGGCCGACATAGCACTGCTGAAGAAGGGATTTCATATCGCGTACATAAACGTCGGCGGACTGTACGGCGCCCCTCCGGCGGTCAAGATATGGGATGGGTTCCACAAGCATCTCACCACCGAACACAAGCTCGCGGCCAGACCCGCACTGGAGGGCATGTCGCGCGGCGGGCTGATTATCTACAACTGGGCTGCGAAGAATCCCGACAAGGTTTCCTGCATCTACGGAGATGCGCCGGTCTGCGACATAAGAAGCTGGCCCGGCAAGAAGGGCGCCGGATGCATGAAGGTCTACGGGATCACCGTCGAGCAATTGGCCGACTTCAAGGAAAATCCGATCGATCACCTCGCTCCGCTGGCCAAGGCGAAGGTTCCGCTGCTCATCGTCGCCGGAGACGCAGACAGAGTTGTCCCGCTGAAGGAAAACGGCCTGGTCATGCAGGAGCGTTACAAGAAGCTCGGCTGCGACATTCAGATGATCGTCAAGAAGGGCGTGGGGCACCATCCTCACAGTCTCAAGGACCCGGCTCCCATAGTCGAGTTCATCCTCAAGCACACGCCGCTGAAATAGACCCCCGCGGCTACTCCTCGTAGAATCGGTGGTTCTTGTGGTTGTGGAGCGGTTGTGGAGATGCTTCTTCAGTATCTCGGCGAACTGCTTTCGGGCCGCGGCGTGTTTTGGCGAATCGGCGGCGAGGTTTCCCGGGCGTTGCGCCAAACAGGAAGTCAGGGGTCATTGCCCCCGTTGAGGGAGTCCTATTGTGTGGAAGGCAATTCAAGCGGCTGACTTGATCAAGCGTCCCCCCTGATACTGCGGCTGTGGCCGAGTCTACAGGTTGCCGTGCCCGGCGGTGTTGGCCGTTACAACGCCTGTCGCCGAGTCGTAATCCCATCCCTCCCCAACCCCTCCGGTGGCCTTGGCGGCTTTGACGGGATCTTCAATGAATGGGTTCTTGGGAAAGATGTGCAGATACGGCCCGAAGGCGCCCGCAGGGTTAAGAGTTCCGTCGGCGTCGGTCTTCAGGGTCAACTGCTTGTTGATGTCCGTAGGATACGTGTCGTTGTGGTGAATCTTGTACAGTTCCAGTTGGGCCCGGATGGACTGGAGGTTCGACATGAGGTTCGAAAGCTTCGAATCCTCCGCGGCGTTGGTGAACTGGGGTATTATGACCGCCGCCAGGATCGCGAGAATCATCACTACTATGAGAATCTCTATCAGCGTGAATGCGGTGTTCTTGCTACTCATTGGTCTTCCTCGCTTATTCGGCTATTGTACGTCCTATGCCGGAATCGCTCCTGTTAGGTGCCCTGCGTCGGCCTCACGAGATTTATCGGCATAAAAGCAAGGTAATCTAATTAATCACAACTATTTTATGGTATTCTCGTATTCCGATTAGCGCGATGCGAAAAAAACGGGCGCCGAATTCGGCGCCCGATCGTGTATCTTGGGGGATAAGTGTAGCTGGTCTATTGCTTTATAGTGTCCAGGGTTCTCTCATCGATCTGGACCTCAGCCGGTTGGCCTGCGGGTCGTCAATGAACTCCTCTTTGTCGGGATTCCATTTCACCTTGCGCCCCAGATCCATCGAGACATTGCCCAGGTGCGCCAGCGAGCAGCATCGATGCCCGATCTCGGCGGGGAAGTACGGATCCTTACGTGTCTTGACGCAGTCAAGGAAGTTGCGATGCTCACCGTTGCCCTTGAACAGGCGGATCTCCTCGGGCCCGATCACGCTGTTGAGTATCTTCGGCGAACTGGCCGTCAGCGGTCCTCGCCAGCCGTTGCACCTGATCCAGCCGTCTGAGCCTTCGAAAGTGAGATTCACGCGTCCGGCGTCAACGATCATCCTCACGCCGTTGGCGTAGAGGTATTCGATATTGTAGTGGTGCGCCGTGTCGTACAGGCCTTCGGAGTAGCACTGTCCGGTTCCTTCGATTTCGATCGGGCCGGTGTGCTCGGTGTCGTTGGCCCACTGGGCGGTGTCGAACAGGTGAGCGCCCCAGTCGGCGAGCTGCCCGCCGGAGTAGTCGCGGATCCAGCGGAAGTGGTAGTGGCAGCGATCCTTGGTGTACGGAGCCCAGGGCGCCGGTCCGAGCCACATTTCGTAGTCGAACCCGTCGGGGATCGGTTGCGGCTCGGGGTTGCCCATATTGCCGGGTCCCGAAGGCAGGGTGGCGCGAATGGTGTGGAGCTTGCCGATCCGGCCGTTCCGGACCAACTCGGCCATCCGATGGTAGACGGCTATCGAGCGGTCCTCGGTTGACGTCTGGTAGACCGTTCCGTAGCGTTTGACGGTGTCCGACAGGATGCGCCCTTCTTCGACGGTCATCGTCGGCTTTTCGCACTGCACGTTTTTGCCCGCACGGATCGCCGCCAGGGACATTGGAACGTGCCAATGGTCCGGCGTGGAGATCATGACAGCGTCGATATCGTCTCGCGCGACAATCTCCCGCCAGTCGCCGGTGGTCGCGCACCCCTTGAAACTCTTGCCGTAAATACGCTTTACAAGGTTGTGCGCGTTGTCCATTCGGGGTTTGTCTACGTCGCACAGCGCAACGGCTTGCGCATCGCGTTGGCGAAGGTAGGACTGCAGATTCACTCCGACCCCATGATCTCCAGTTCCGATGAAGCCGACGGTTATCCTTTCGCTCGCCGCCACGGCTCGGTCTTTGCCCAGGGCCTCTGACGGCACATAACGGGGAATCGCCGCGGCGGCTCCGATCGCCGCTGCGCCTTTAAGGAATCCCCGGCGGGATATCGATCTGTTGTTTGGCCTGGCCATGATGAATCCTTTTGCTGTGGTTGCGGGTCGTATTTCCTCAGATGCTCCACGGCGCCCTAAGGGCGCGGGACAGCAGTCCGTTGGCCTCGTCATCATTTGTGAAACGCTCGCCCGACGGGTCCCATTTCAACTTTCGCCCGAGAATGACGGCGATATTGCTCACCAGGCACACTGTCGTTGAACTGTGCGCCGCGTGGATCGGCGAGACTGTCTCGCGGCGGGACCGTACGCATTCTAAGAAGTTCCGATCGTCGTTTGACGCCTCGTACAGGTGAACTTCATTTGGGCCTATAACCGACTTCAGCACCGATTTGTCGCCGGCGTCTAGCCCTCTGAATCTGCTGGCGAATATCCAGCCGTCCGAGCCTTCGAAGCGAACGCCCTCGGCCCCGTGTTTCCATTGGCTCGAATCGGTGAACTGCACCTTCACGTGATCGGCGTATCGCATCGTCACGTTCCACTTCAGCGGCGTGTCGTGCGGACCGTCGGGAGCCCAGACGCCGACGCCTTCGATTTCCAGCGGGCCGGTGCGATCGGCGTCCATCGCCCAGTGGGCTATGTCCATCGGATGGATGCCCCAGCCGGCGACGAAGCCGCTGGCGGCGTAGTCGGCGATGAACCAGTGTCCGTTGCCCAGGCAAGGGCCGGGAGTAAAAGGCCTGTGCGGAGCCGGGCCGAGCCACATGTCGTAGTTCAGGAAATCCGGCGGCGCAGAAGACTGTTGCGGCCTGGCGGCTTTGCCGCCGGGGGCTCCGACCAGGACGGTGTGGAGCTTGCCTATTCGACCGTTTCGAACCAACTCGCAGGCGTATCGCAGATGCGCCATCGCACGCTGTTCGGTGCCGTGCTGGAAGACCGCCGAATACCGCCGGACCGCGTCGAACATGGCCCGGCTTTCGGTAATGCTGATCGCCAGCGGCTTTTCGACGTAGACGTCCTTGCCGGCGCGAACTGCGCGGATGGCGACCGGCACGTGCCAGTGATCGGGCGTGGCGACCATAACCGCGTCGATGTCTGCGCGGGCGATCAGTTCGCGGAAGTCGGCATGCGTGTCGCAGCCTTTGTAGTTGCTCTTGGGGCGGGCTTTGGCGTAATAGGCGTTGACTGTGCTCCGGGCGCGCTTGCGGCGCTGGGCGTTGACGTCGCAGACCGCGACCACCTGCCCGGCGTCGGTTCGCAGGAGTCCGTTGGTGTTGAGCATTCCGCGAACGCCCACGCCGATGCAGCCGAGAGTAACCCGCTCGCTCGGCGCTGCCGAGCCGTCCTTGCCCAATGCCGAGGCCGGGATGCAGGTCGGCAGCGATATCGCGGCGCCCGCGGCGGTCAGGCCTTTTAGAAACGTGCGGCGGTTTGTTCGCTCATGGATCATTGTTCTCACTCCTTCCCAGCGCCGCCTTAGAACGACAGCAGGCACTGCCAGATGTACATGTTGCCCAGGGCGTCGATGTTCTCCCAGATTGTCTTGACCAGTTCGGCGTCTCCGGAGATTGGAGGAAGTTCGGTCTTCTTGTCGTCCCACGGCACGCATACGCCGGGGGCGACTGACGATTTGGACCATTCCGGATTGTCGATCCCGCTGGGTTGCGGCTCGCCGCCGGCGGGAGCGTCTGCGCTTGCAGAATACGCTCCGAACTCGCGGCCGGCTTCGGTCATCGCCTTCATGTTCTCGACGGTGGCGGCGTTCTGCACGATAGCGCTGGCGTCGAGGATGTATCCGCCGTCCCGGGCTACGCCTTCGATGACTTTTTTGACCACGTCGCGAACCTGGTCGGTCGTCCCGTGGGCCAGCAGTGACGTGGGGATTCCGCCCGAGAGGCAGAACTTGTGCCCGATCTTCCGGTGCACTTGAAATATGTCGGCGTTGTCGACGTGGTAAACGATTGACGCATCCGGCAGTTCGGCGAAGCTGTCGAGGTGGTGATTCCAGTTTCCCTCGGCGTAGAACAGCGTCTGGCGCCCGGCGCCCCATAGTTCCTGGATGATCGGCTTGAGCGTCGGCCAGTGGAACTCGGAGAACTGATCCGGCGAGATGAACGGTACGCAACTGCGGTGCATCCAGAATCCGATCGGAACCGTCCCCGTCGGATCGGAGCTTCCCATCGCCACCGCGCACAGGTGCGGCGCCAACGCCTCGCACGCGGCGAGCACCTTCCTGGGACGCTCGGCAAGGTCGGTTATGAGTCCCAGATATCCGCGGAGCTTGTCGGCGAGTATGTCCAGCGGAGCCTTGAGTATCCCGGCGATTGCAGAGACTGTCCCCGACTCTTCCCGCAGTTGCTGGGCCTGGCCTCCGAAGGCCGTGAAGTACTGCATCATTGCCATCGCGCCCTTGGCGAAAGACAGATTGTTTCGGTAGGTCGAGGGCTGGCCCGGAGCCACTACGTCGCTGCAGACCCGCGGCAGCCAGACGTTGTACAGGAAACCTGTCGGGTCGTCGATCAGGGCGTCGTATTCGTCGGCCTTCATGAACTCCCGGCCCTCGGGCGGCTCGAGGTACTGGAATCCGGTGTTCTTGTCGATGTCGATTCCGGGCGCCGCGTAGTAGTTCAGCCCGATAGCCTGGGTCAGCCCGGTCCATACGTAGACCATGTTTCCCACGACGGCGTCCCAATCGAAGTCGCGGGCGCAGATGCGTGCGGCCTCAAACGCCTTGTTGTAATCGTGGCTGACTTCCTGGCAGGTGAATCCTGCATATTTGGCGGTGAACTCGGCCACGAACGGTCTTATCGGGACCATGTCCGGCTTGCCGTTTCTCATCGCCGTGGTGTAGCGAGCGAGGCGTTGATCGTAGAGTTGCTGCATGTCCTGGGCCATTTGCTGCTCCTTAAAGCGAATCTTCCGACTGTATGTTACTGATTCTCGGGTATCGCGGTCCGTTTGGCAAGAAGTCTGTTCAGCGCTGAGATCGTGAATATCCGGGGATACAACTCTTCGTAGTACCATAGCTTGGCGAAGTACAGCCCGATCGCCGCCGGCGGGAAAATGCGCCCGCAGTCGGTGCGTTCGACCAGCCATGCGGCGCCTCGGTCAATTGCGGCCTCTTGCGAGCCGGCGCAGACAAGTGCGTCGACGGCCAGCGCGGTCTCTTCTATTGACGATTCGATCGATTTGTCGCCGCCCCAGCCGCCGTCTTCGTTTTGGGCTGAAAGCAGCCAACCGGCTCCGCGAGCGATCATGTCGGCGGGGATTTCGACCGAGGCCTGGCTGATTCCAAGGATTGCGCGTGCTGTTCCGTATGTTGGGTTGGCCTGACTGGCGGCCGCTTCGTTTCCGAACCACAGCGGCAGCCAGGACCCGTCGCCGCGCTGCTGGGAGGCGAGGTAATCGACCGCCCGGGCCGAAGCCCGCTTGACCTTCCCGCCGATGACCCGATCGAAACTCTCCGTCCAGACGCCCCATGCGGCCAGGGCGTGTGCGGTTATGTCAGGGCAACTGTGATCGAACGGCAGTTTGCCCCAGCCGCGACAGAATGTGGGGATCCCGCCGTCGCGGTTCTGGAGATCGGCGAGCCATTTCGCCCCGGCGATCGCCGCCTGGACGACTTTCGGGTTCTCCGGAGCCAGGTTGTGCAGTGCGATCATTGCGCCCGAGGTGTCGTCGGCGTCCGGAACGGCGCCCGACAGCGGGCTCCAGGCCCATCCGCCTGGGGCGGCGTGGGTGTAGGGGTGCATCTCGGTGTAGTGCTGGTCCAGGAGCCAGTCGGTTATCGGGCCGGCGGTGTCCGCATTGAGATCGCCGGCTACGCTTAGCGCGTTGACCGAAAGCGTCGTGACCCAGGTCGCCAGATTCGTATCGATCGGCCAGGAACCGTCCGAGCGGACGTTGGACTTGAGGAACTCGACGCACGATCCGGTGACCGGATGATTGCCCAGGTTCGCCGAGGCCAGCGACATCGCCACAAACGACGTAAGCGGGGCGGCCTCCAGGAATCCGCCGCCGATCGGCTGGATGCTCTTGAGCTTCTTGAGCGTTCGATGACGCGCAAGATTACGCATGAGCCTGACCGCCGGATTACGCGAGGGGCGATGGGCGTGCCGCACCTGTCCGATGGCGATCAGGGCCGGGAGGGCGTAGCTGACGACCGGCATACCGAGCATGCTGAAGCTCTTGTGCGGCAAAGTCGCCAGTTCGAAAGGAAGCGGCGGAACGAGGTCCCAGGCCTCCGGCCCGTCGCCCAGTCGTCCGCTTATGGCGCACATCGTCAGGATTGGCGCGGCGAATGTTCTGTCGGCTCCGTAGATCTCCGTGAGTTTCGCGGCGATGCGTTTCGGTTCGAGCGAACCGATTCGCTCGGTCAGCCATTTCTCGGCGCCCGTGACGACATCCGACGACTGGCCCGCCAATGCCGACCAGACCAGCAGCGTGGTCGGCAGGTTGCTGAGGCTCTGCGGCGTGTCGCCCCAGGCCCCGTCGGCGTTTACGTGATCCGCGAGCCATTTTCGTCCGCCCGCGATCAACTGTTCGTTGGCTTGCGGATCCACGCTCGCCAGCGCCCGCACTGCGGTGGCCGTCGAAAGCGCGCTGCTGGAAAGCCGCCCGGTCCAACCGCCATCGGCGTCCCTCAACCCAGTCAGTCCCTCGACCGCGGCGACGAGTGTTGTCTCAATAGTGTCGCTCATGGATGTCCCCGGAATTCAGAAGTTGGCGTTGGAGATTCCGGCGCCCTATAGTTCCTGTTCTGAAAGTCCGGTTTGCTTCATGCTAGACGGCAAGCTCCATAATCTGATCTGTGGATTCAAGCTTGATTGTTCCCATATCGACGCTCAAAAACCCCTCCACCGCATCATAGACATTCTGGATCAGTTCCTGCATATCTTCCCCTTGCGTGGCGCATCCGGGAATGGCCGGCACTTTCGCCCAAAATCCGCCTTCTTCGGCCTGGTGCATTATCATCTTCAGCTTCATTCGCCACCTCTCCGTATACGGACTGACCGTTCAGTTACGTGCCCGTGCAGGGGATCTTGGGCATGTAGTGTCCACCTGGCCGGGCAACGTGCTCGACGATGGAACACCAGTTCTTCCATTCAATTCGTATCATACACGCTTCACTATAATTAGCAAATACCGTTCCGGGCTTTTTAACGTCTGCGAGGTCCGACCGGGCGACCGGCGGGTTTACAACTGTCTTACGGCGCGCGGCGCCTGTGAGCCTGTAGTACGCCCCTTGAGTCAGTGGAAGTCCCGGGAGTTCATTCTGAAGCAGGGAGACCTACCTCCTCATTATTCTCATATGCATGAAAAGCACGCTCCAGACGCACTATTTCGCCTTTGAATTTGGGAAAACCTCCGACAATTGGGCCTTCGCGTTTGGCAATAGGGGATGGCCAAGCGTCTTGGCCTGCAACTTCTTCGCGGCAAGCTCGGGACAAGTGAAAGCGGCGAGAGTTCGCCGCGGTCCAAAACACCAATTCGCCGTTGTCGCCGTTTCCCCTGGATGTCCGTGTTTCCCGCCTCCGGCGGGGGACGGCGACGGTGTTGGAGTCCATTCGGGCTAATCGGCCAGGTTCCCCAGCGCCAACAGGCCGTAGAATGTGTATTCGCAATCGAGGGTTGAGTCACCAGGGTGGCCTCTAAAACCCCCTTGCGACGACCAGAGTGAGTCGAGGTAGTCCAGGCACTGCTGTCGTACGTCGTCGAGATTGGTCCCGCAATGACGCAGTGCGTGCAGTCCCACGGCGGTTGAAAGCAGGTCCGCCGTCGGCGCTCCGGGCCAGGCTCCGATACCGCCGTCAGGTCCGATCTGCGACAGCAGCCACCGGACCGCGGGCTGGTTGTCGGTATGCCCCAGATGCCGCAGCGCCGTTATCGCCGCGGCCGTCGCCGGAGCGGACGCCGCCGGGATCTCGGCGGAGTTGCCGAATCCGCCGTCGGGCCGCTGGAGGCTCAATAGCGATGCGATCATCGCGTCCGGCTCGCCGGGCGAGGCTCTGAGGTCTTGACGGGCTCCCAGCGTCAGGAAGCATCCGTACGCCGAGCCGGCGGGTTGTGCGGGAGTTTCAGAGTATCCGCCGTCGGCGCTGCGACAGGTTTCGATTCTCTCCAGCAGTGCGTCTTCGCCGCCGGTCTGTCCGATCGCCGCACGGCACCGGGCAAGGCACGCCAGGTGGACCAGGTCAAGATCGGCCCCGTCGCCGAACGACTTCAGCCAACTCGCAAGCTTATCGGTCGGAAGGGCCGCGCCCAGCGCGATCAGGGATTCGACTGCAAAGAGCGTGTAGTACAGGTCCGGAGAATTGGACCGTCCGCGGAAGCCCCCGGTCTCAGTGAGCCGGTCGGTGACGAAGCCGACTGCCAGCGAGGCCGATTCACCCAGCAGATTCGCCGAGCGTTTTGCGGCTTTCAGCATTTCTTGACGGATCGTCATCGCAGCAGCTCATGATCTCGAAGTCGCAGAAGATCTTCCCCACCATTCGCCGCAGCAGCGCCTTGAGATCCGAATTAGTCAGGGAGTCAAGGTGCTCGATGGCGGTGGTCTTATACTGTTCCAGCAGGTCGCTGGCCGCCTGCAGAGCGGCGGTCCCGGTGTCGTTCGACAGAGCGTCGAGTATGTTCGGGCACATGTGCCGCCCCTCGGCGCCGTCCGCGGTCAGGTGATCGTCGATATCGTCGTGTATCTGGTAGGCTATTCCCAAAGCGCGGCTGAAGTCGTGCAGGACCTGCGACAGTTCGTCGTCGCCGCCGGCGCAGATGGCTCCGATCTGCAGCGCCACGTCGAACGCCGGAGCGGTCTTCTGGGCGAATATCTCGATTACCTGTTCGGGGCTCAGGGCTTTCCTGTCGCGGGCCCAGACAAGTTCGGCGCCCTGGCCCAGGCACAGCGTTCTGTGACCGGCCGAGGCGATCTGCATCATGCGAACGCGCTGGGAGTCCGAAACGTCGGCCTCGGCCAGCAGGCGGTAGCCCTCGCCGATCAGCAGGTCGCCGGCGTTTATGGCGATCTCGACGCCGTGGGTCTCGTGCATTGTCGGACGCCCGTAGCGGGTCGAATCGTGGTCTTCAATGTCGTCGTGTATCAGCGAGGCCTTGTGGAAGCACTCGACCGCGGCGCAGGCGTGTATCAGCCCTTCGGGCAGAGCGTCTGTTGCATCCGCGGTAATCGCCTGGTATACCCCGGCGGCCAGGAACGGACGCCATCGCTTTCCCGAACCGGCCAGCCAGTCCAGCGAGATCTGCTCGGTTCGATCGGTCGGTGCGCCGAGGCGATCGGAAAGGGCCTGCGGCGCGAACCATGAATCGACGGTGTCTCGCAGCGACTGCAAATCCTGACGCGCCGACTCGCTTTCGCTGGAGCATAGAATCGCCTCGTGCGTCCAGGCGACGTCGACTTTCGTGTCGCAGCAGCCTTCGCCCAGCAGCGGGATCGCCAGGCCGGGTACGGCTCCGGCCTCCATGTACGGGAACACTTTTTCCAGCATCGACAGGCAACTCACCCCGACGACAGCCTGGATCTGTCCGGACTCTATCAGACTCATCACCACCGGCGAGCCTTCGGCCACCAGCATCGCGTAGCCGAGCTTCTCGGCTTCATTCTGAAGTTCGGCGATGTCGCACCGCTCGCAGCGGCTGCAGACCAGCCCGATGTCGTCCAGACGTCCCTGGCACGCGGTCGAATGCTTCAGGCATTGCGGAAGGAGCAGCAGGCGTTTGTCGTACGGGATCGCCGCGACGGTGCTGCGCCAAGTGGCGTTATGAATGAGTATCGCCAGGAAGTCCCTGTGCTCGGGCCCCTGATTTGTCCGGATCAGGAGTTCGTCGGCGTATTTGCGGAGTTGATTCAGCGACAGCGGGGCCGTGAGCCCGCGCTCGGCTGCGAAATCGTCCGCCGCCCGACGCAGAACATTTCTCAAAGCTTTGCGGGAAGGCACACCGCGGGCTCCTTGCTCCGATGCGCCGCTGGGGGCCGATCTGTCAATCGAATCATGCATAGGTACAGTAAGTATAATACTACTAACTCGGTTAAGCTACGAAAATTGCGTTCATCGGCGCGCTAATGCGCGGCTTGCGGTCCGGTGCTGCGGCTCCGTTCGATTCGCGTACTTCACATCACTGAAGCGCCGCCTCGGGTATTTCCCACACCGCTACGCCTTTGCCGCCGAGGTTGCCCAGGGGCAGTTCGAGACGGTAGGGGCCCGAACCCCTGGCGGGGCGTTCGAATACGACGATGTCGCGGATCGATTTTCCCGGCCCGAGTCTCACCGAGCCGGATACGCCGCCTTTTGGGTACATGTCGGCCCCGAAATCGACTCGCCTGTAGAAATGCTTCTTGATGTCGCTCAGCGAAGCGAACGTGCGGCCTCGGACCGCCGGGTTGCCGCGGAGCGTTGCGTAGACCACTTGCTGATACTGATCGGGTCGAGCCGATAGATTCGACGCCTGTATCGTGATTATCAGGAACTTGTCCTGGCTGCGGCGATCGCCGGTGACGCTGGTCAGGTCGATGGTGTCTATTCTGGCCGCCAGCACCTTAAGCGAGCGGTTGTTCCACTGGCGGGCCATCCCTATCGGAAGGACTGCGTTGGGATCCGCCGGCTGGGGCGGCGCTGTCGGCGGTTGGGTCGGCGGTTGGGTCGGCGGTTGAGCCGGTGCGGTCGGGTTCGCCGGATCGACGCTCGGGGGATCAGCGGCGTTCGGGGCGCCCATAAACAGCGTCAGCGATATCGCCGTCAGGCCCAGGGCCGATCCGACCAGAGGCATCGCGGTGTTTTTCCTCCAGCTCCTGCGGGACGCCAAGTGCGACAGGGACGCGCAGGTCAGGGCGATCGCACCCAGCAGTGCCGTCGGAAGATACCGAATCGGATACCACAGAGTAAGACATGCCAGCGAGCCGATGACCACCCCGGCGAGCCCCAATGTCCGTGCGGGGTTCGAGCGTCTGTCGACGATGTTCATTATCGGCTTGAATCTGCCTCGACGGCGGGTCGGCTGTGGTTCGGCCACCGGCGGGCGGCTTCGCGGAACGACAGTCAGGGTTCCGCACTTGGGGCACTTGTCGAACCTCCCGACCAGTTCGTCGGGCGAATTCATCGTAGCCTTGCATCTCGGACAACTGTAAGTGATCACAATCAGTTCTCCCCAGTTCTCGCGGCGATCTGTTTTGCTATGCGTCTGAAATTTTTGCGCCAGGCCCGGACCTCGGTCTTGCCCAGCGTCTGCAGCAGCGCCCGCTTGAACCAGCTTACCCCGCCGGCCCGCTGATTGTCCCAGAACAGCTTCGGGACACGCTTGAAGTTGTTCTCGTAACATGCGGTGTAGAGCGCCAGATGATCGGCTGTCATCGCACTAACGGAAAACGCCTCGTTCGACGCTGTCTGCGGTTCGTAGAAGATCGGGAATATCACCACGTTCCTGGCGATAAGATCCTGCACCAGCTTCAAGGTCGCCGAGACGTCGTCGGGGGTCTCGCCCGGCAGGCCGAGGACGACGCTGAGAACGGGATAGAAGCCCGTCCGCATCATCTTGTCGGCCGCATCGCGCACCATATCGCCCCAATCCTTCGGGTCGTAGGGCGCCATCTTGCCCGAACCGTTGGCCGCCACCAGCAGACCGTTGGCGGACTCCACCCCCATGTTGACCCAGAGGAACTCAGACGGCCTCGACCAGGTCAGCAGCCGGCGGATCTCGCGAAGTTGATCGTCCTGGTATTGAAGGACCGAAGATATGTTGCCGTGATCGATCTGCATGAAGCCCAGACCGTCGATCCGCTTCATTTCCTCAAGGAGGCTTCGCAAGGCTTCGAAGTTCACCTTGCCCGAAGCGGCTCCGTAGCGGAAGAAATCCTCGCTCCCGCTGACAACGGAGGTGAAGCCGGCCGACACGTTGGTCTGCAGGTCCGACAGGATCGTATCGTGGGGCAGGTGGTCCATCTTAACGTTGCCCATCGTGCAGAATCCGCACCCGTTGCCGCAGCCGCGGGACAGTTCGATGATCCCCAGCATTGAGGCTCCGGCGATGGGGCGTATGCTGTCGGCGCTCGTGCCGCCGGCGGCTACATGGGCCTCTACGGACCGACCGGCCAGGATGTCGGCGACCATCGGCGGGCCCAGTTGCTCGAAGTACCCTTCGAAGACAACGTCGATGCCCTGCGACTCAATTGCCTCGGCGCTTCTGGCCCACTGCCAGGCTCCGGCTCCGCCGGCGACAACAGTGAAGCCGTGTTTGTCTTTGGCGGCCTTGATCCGGTGCATCATGCGCCTGGTCCATCTGGCGGTGTACAGTTCTCCGGACCAGAACGCGGTCGTAGTGGTGTTGCTCATCCCCTGGCCCAGCGGGTCCGATGAGCTTACGCAAACAGCTTTGGTCCACGGACCCAACAGGCCCTCAAGCGCCTCGGGTGTGGTGCAGACCACGTCGTCGGGGCCAAGCTCCGTCTGGTCGAGGATCGCCGATTGGACTCGCCTGAGTCCCAATGGGGCGGCGAGAGCCCGTCCGGCGGGGTCCGTCGGCATCTTGGGCGAAAGCAGGAGCCGCATCGCCAGTTCGGGCGCCTTGGAGGTCTGCATTGTCGCAAAAATGCCTTCGAACAGCACCTTGTATCGTGCGCTGAGAGTGCGGTCGGCGACCAGGACAACCGCGGGGCGGAGATTTGTCGTGTCAGTCGGCATTTTCGGATGAGTCCTTGTCGTCGTCGCTGTTTTGATTGCACGAGCAACCTGGGGATTCGCACTCGGCGGCCCGGCCGCAGATTCTGCGAAGCTCTTCGGGCGACATCGCCGCTATGACCTCGGGCGGAACTCCAAGCCTGTCTGCAAGATCCGACGGCGCGGGTGGGTCCGGCTCGGCGTCGCGAGTCGGTGAGAAACGCTGTCCGGAAGACCGCTGGCGGAGGCGGGCGTAAACATCGCCCTGTTTGAGCGATTCGAGATCCACCGCCGGCCCGTCGGAATCGTCGTCAACATCCGCCCCGTCGATCGGCGACTGTTCGTATTTCGGGAAGATGATCGCCGACTTCGGGCAGATTCTCGCGCATGCGGGGCAGAGATTCTTGCACGCCGACGGTTTGGCGACCAGGACCTCCTTATCCTCGGTTAGCGAGTAAGTTCCGAACAGGCAGAAGTTTTTGCACTGCATGCAGTTTATGCATCTGTCGCGGTCAATTACCGGGAACCAGGGAGGCCAGTGGCTTCCGTGGGCGACTGTTTCAACCTGCGATTGGCCTGCTTCGGCATCCAGCGCCGACAGTATCTCCGCGGCGCTTTGGCGACGCATCGAAAACAGGGCGGTCCTCGATTCGTCCAGGCGATATCCGGCGGCTGCAAACAGCCAGCGGATCGCCCTGGTATGGCACGCGATTACCGCTGATTTCGGGGCCGCGGCGATTTCCGCCAGCAGGGGGTCCTTGTCGGCGGCCAGTCCGCACAGATCGTCGACTACGGTGATCAGCGTATCAGACCTGGACAGCGAATCGAGTATCTCGTCGGCGACCCGGCGGTCGATCCTGTCGGCCTGACCGCAGCGACAAAGCAGGATGCGAAGCGGTGTGCTCATCTTACCCCTGCTGCAGCAGGCAGGCGTGGCAGTGGGTTGCATCGTCTGCGGCGGGTTGGAGTTTCGGGACTTCCGCGGTGCAGCGTCTCACCACCGGCGAGGCCACGCCGTCGACGACCACCATATGCTTTTCGCTTTCGTTCAACTCCGCGGCGCGGACCCTGGTCAGCGGGCAACGAGGGTAGAACGTGCATCCGCTGGGCGGGTTGATCGGGCTGGGGACCTCGCCGGGCAGTCGGATCCGCTCCCGATCGGCGACCGGGTCGGGTCTGGGGACGGCCGACAGAAGCGCCCGCGTGTACGGGTGCGTCGGATTGTTGTACAGATCGTCGCGATCGGCCACCTCGACGATTTTTCCGAGGTACATCACCGCGACCTGGTGTGCGAAGTGCTCGACGACCGCCAGATTGTGAGCGATAAACAGGTACGACAGCCCCAAATCGTCCTGCAGTTCGGAAAGGAGGTTGAGTATCTGCGCCTGGATCGAAACGTCCAGGGCGCTTACCGGTTCGTCGCATACGATGAAGTCCGGCTTCGGAGCCAGGGCGCGTGCGATTCCGATTCGCTGCCTCTGTCCGCCGGAGAATTCGTGGGGATATCTGCGGGAGTAACCCGCCGCCAGGCCAACTCGCTCCAGGAGGCGTCCGACCTCCATCTGCCGCTCGCGGCGCGACATGGCGGTGTGGACCTTCAGCGGTTCGCCGACGATGTTGCCGACATTCATCCGCGGGTTCAGCGAGCCGACCGGGTCCTGGAAGATGATCTGCATCCGCCTTCGGAACAAGCGCATCTGCGAGCTGTTCAGGGTGAACACGTCGCGCCCGTCGAAGACGACCTTCCCGGCGTTGTGTTCGATCAGCCGCAGCAGCGTTCTTCCGACGGTGGTCTTGCCCGATCCGCTCTCGCCGACGAGCCCGAGGGTCTTGCCCCGACGAACGGTCAGGTCCACGCCGTCGACGGCTTTCACCCATGCTTTGGTTCGAGACAGCAGTCCGCCGCGCACCGGGAAGTAGGTCTTCAGCCCGGTTACTTTCAGCAGTTCGTTGTTTGCGGGATTGTTCATTTGGATATTGCTCTTAATCGCTCAAGGCGTCCGGCGCCGCGGGGGTCGCAGGCGGCCCGTCGTTATAGCCGGGACACTGCCAGCACGCGCACCAATGGCCCGGTCGCACCTGCTTCAGCGGGGGTTCTTTCGTTCGGCACTGCTCCAGCGATCCGCCGATAGGGCATCGCGGGTGGAACTTGCACCCGGTCGGGAAGTTCAGCGGGTTCGGCACGTTGCCCGGGATAGTCTCCAGGCGCGGAGTCCGCGTGCCCAGGCGGGGAAGCGAGCGGAACAGGCCCTGGGTGTACGGGTGAAGCGGTTCGTTGAACAGGGTGTTCACGTCAGTGGTTTCGACCATTTTCGAGGCGTACATCACGCCGACTCGATGGGCCGTCTCGGCGACCACCGCCAGATCGTGAGTGATCAGGAGAACCGCCAGGTCGGACTCTTTCTGGATGTCCTTGACCAGGTCGAGTATCTGCGCCTGGATCGTCACGTCCAGTGCGGTCGTCGGCTCGTCGGCGATCAGAAGCCTGGGGTTGCACGACAGGGCCATCGCGATCATGACCCGCTGCTTCATGCCGCCGGACATCTGGTGGGGATACTCGGTGAACCTCTGCTCGGGGGCGGGTATGCCGACTTTCGCCAGCATCTCGATGGCGATCTGCTCGGCCTGGGCTCCGCGGATGTTCTGGTGCAGGCTGATGGCCTCAGTGATCTGGTTGCCGCAGGTGAACACCGGGTTCAGGCTGCTCATCGGCTCCTGGAATACCATCGATATCCGGCTTCCGCGGATCTCGCGCATCTGCTTTTCCGAGTATTCCAGAAGGTTGCGTCCTTCGAGAACGATCGAGCCTCCGACGACTTTTCCGGGAGGGTTGGGGACTATGCCCATTATCGAAAACGCCGTGACGCTCTTGCCGCAGCCGGACTCTCCGACAATCGCGAAGGTCTCGCCTGAGTCTATCGAGAAGCTCACGCCGTTGACGGCCCTGACCAGCCCGTCTTCAGTCTTGAAGAAGGTCTGCAGGTCCTTTACTTCCAGCAATGTGTTGTTTGAACTCATACGTTTCGCAGTGTTGTTTGAACTCATACGTTTCGCAGTTTCGGGTCCAGTGCGTCCCTGAGCCGATCTCCGAGGATATTCAGCGCCAGGACGAGGAAGAACATTGCGCTGACGGCGGCGGTCAACTCCCACCATCGGCCCATGAACAGGTCGGTTCGAGCGGCGTTAATCATGTTGCCCCAACTCGGCACTCCGACAGGCACGCCGAGGCCGAGATAGCTCAAAATCACCTCGGATTTGACTGCCCAGACGAAGCCCAGCGAGAAGTTGATGATCGCCAGATGCAGCACGTTGGGTATCACGTGGCGAAGCATGATGATTATTTTCGGCGTTCCTATCGCCCGTGCGGCTATTACGTAGTCCAATTCGCGGATCTTCATCACTTCAGCGCGAACCAGCCGGCAGGTCCTGATCCACGAGACCACGCCGAGCGCTATGCAGACCCCCGCGACTCCGCCGAGATCCATGCCGAGCACCGGCGGGGCGTCCTGGAAGGCGTACCGCAGGGCGATCAGGAGCATTATGCCGGGTATGGAGGCCATAGTTGAAAACAGCCACACGATCCCGGTGTCGACCCATTTGCCGTAGAATCCCGCCAACGCGCCCAGGATCATTCCCAGCGGTATGGCTATCACGTTGGCCATGAACCCGACCGTCAGCGACACTTTCACGCCGAGGAGCGTTTTGTAGAAAACGCTCTTGCCCGCCCAGTCGGTGCCCAGCCAGAACCTCGGAGCCTCAAGAGACGGACTGCGGTTGGTGTTTTCGTAGTCGGAAGTTTCTTCGAAGGTCTTTATGCTGTCGTTGTTGTCGGCCTCGGCGGCCATCTCGTAGCCCAGTCCGCCCAGGGCTATCAGCGAGTACAGAACGATTATGCCCAGGCAGACCATCGCCCACTTGTCCCGGAAGATCCGTCTGCGCGCATCGCCCCAGAGGCTGCGTCCCGGGACGAAATCGCCTTTGGCTGCGATCGAACCGGCGTATTCCACTACGATCGGATTGGGCGGCGGTGTTTTATTTTCTTCAGTCATGTTATTTATGTCAGTCGGATTCTCGGGTCGAACAGCGCGTAACTTATGTCGGTCAGCATTACGCCGGTGGTGTAGATCACCGCGGTCAGGAAGACCATGGCGTTAACCACCGGTTCGTCTCGCTGGTTGATCGACGACAACAGCAGATCGCCGAGTCCTGGTATTCCGAAATAGGTCTCCACGAGAAGGCTGCCCATGATGAGGAAGGGCAGGGCCAGGATAAGGTTCGTCAGGATCGGGAGCATGCAGTTCTTCAGGACGTGTTTGAACAGCACCGCCGGAAGCGACGCCCCCTTGGCCCTGGCGGTCCGCACGTAGTCCTGGTGGACCTGGTCGAGAATCACCGTGCGATAGAACCGCACCGACGCCCCGAGTCCGGCGATGACCATGATCGCGATCGGCAGGTAGACGTTGGACCTGTAGGCCATGCCGTAAGCACGTGTCGGGGCGATCGAGAACATCAGCCACTGTCCGTAGATCATAAACGCCAGGAACGGTATGCACATGCCCAGCACGCTGAGGAACACGCCGAGCTTGTCGAGCACCGTGCCGCGATAGTACGCCACGAACGATGATATTATCATCGCCAGTATCCACCCGATCGCCAGCGCCGGCACCGTAAGCGCCAGGCTGTCGGGAGCCCGCTCGGCTATGATATCGGTCAGCTTCTTCTTAAGCACCAGGCTCGATGCGTTGAACGTCACCGACTTGCTCATGTGATCGAAGAACTGCGAATCGAACAGATCGGTCCATCCCCAGTCGGTTATCGCCGCCTTGATCCTGCCCTTGTTCTCGGGGTGCTTGTTGATCAGGTCTATCAGATCGCCGCACGCGGCTTCATCGCTGGCCAGGAACTTGTCTCCCTCGATCTTCGCCAGCGACGTGAAGTCGATCTTGAGGTTTGACCCGTCCCGCAGGGAGAACATGATTATCGGTCCGTTAACCGGCGCCGGGGCGGTCGTCGGCTGAGTTGTCGGCTCGGGCGGGGGCAGGACCTTGGCCATCGGCCTGCCTTCGGTAAGTTCCGAAAGGGGAGTGTCTCTGTCGAGGTTCTTGATGAACCGTCCCAGGAGCCTGGTGATGTCGTTGCTCTCGCCTTCTTCGGCTTTGGGGCTTTCGCCGAACAGGGCCAGCGCGTCGGCGGCCTGGGACCCTGCGGCCTTGTCGTCGTCAGCGCCCAGCGGCTTATCGCCTTCGGTGTTGTCGATTACGACCAGCCGCCTGTGGGTGTTGACCAGCTTGGGCCTGTCGTATCCGTGCCTGCTGAGCCATTCGGCCCGGTCCTGTTGGCGGGCCTTCTGGCCGACATGCGCGGCGGCTATGTCGCCGGGCATGCCGCGGAAGAGTATGAACGTAAGGAGCATGACGCCGAAAACCGTCAGTATGCTCCATCCCAATCTGCGGAGGATATACGCTATCACTCGCGACCTCCGTATTCTATTCGTTGTTGAAGGTTAATTCTCGTGTACTTGCCCAGGCCGTAGGTTATCGGATGGTACTTGTAATTTCGGGTCCAGGGCATCAGCAGAGTGTATGTCACCGGTTCGGCCAGCAGCATCACCGGAACGTCCTCGGCGATCATCTTAGCCATTTCAGCGTAGAGAGGCACGCGTTTTTCTTCGTCGGGGTACTTGCTGCACTCTTCGAACAGGCGATCGAACTTCTCGTTGCGGTAACCGACGTAGTTGGTGTTCAGCTCTATGTTCGGCGAGTAGAAGTTCTGCAGGAAGTTCTCCGCGTCGGGATAGTCGGCGTGCCAGCCCAGCGTGCAGGCCTGGAATCGCTTGTTGTTTATCTTGCCCAGGAGCGTCGGCCAGTCGTTCAGTTCGACTTTGACCCGAACGCCGACCTTTCGGAACTCGCCCTTGACGAATTCGGCGATTCGGCGGGTCAGCTCATCCGTGCCGCCGAGGTCCAGCGTGATCTCCGGGATGTCCTCGCCCGGCGCGATTACTCCGGCGTCGGCAAGCTCCTTTTTGGCCTGTTCGATCTTGACCTTGGCCGCTTCGATGTCCACGTGAGCGTACGGTCCCCGCCCGGCCTCCTTGTGGCCTTTGAACGTGCTGGGGATGATGTTCAGCCCGCGTTTGCCGCGTCCGTTCCAGACGATCTTGATGTACTCGTCGACGTCGAACGACAGGTACAGGCCCTGACGCAGCGATTTGGATTTGCCGACCACGTCGTCGGTCATATTGAACGCTATCCAGTATATCGCCGGATACGGGTTCTTCCGCAGAGTGATGCCCTCCTTCTTCCAGGTGTCCAGGAGATCGTGCGACGGCGATATGACGGTCTGGAAAACCTGCGGGGGGATCAACGCGTAGTCCCGCTGCTTGGTCAGGAAGAGCATCCACTGGGGATTCGGCTCGGTTACGCATATGTAGTGTCTGGCGTCGATGAAGGGCAGTTTCTTGCCGGCGTCCTTCAGCAGGCCCTTCTCTTCGTCGCCGGGGGCGCCTTCGGTGGGGTAGTATTCGTCGCGGAATTCGGGATGACGCTCGACTATGATCTTGCTGCCCCGCTCCCAGTGGGTCAGCATGTACGCACCGGTGCCGACTACCGCTTGGGGCTCTCTGATCTCAGTGCTGCGCTCCTTGACGGGTATCGGGATTCGCCCGCCGTTTCCGTCGTCCTTGGTCTCCAGGTGGTATGAAATAACCTCCCGCGGCATAGGCGCGTAGGACTGCATCGCCAGGACGAAGATCAACTGCGGGAACGGTTTGGCCAGCTTGAACTGCAGAGTGTGCTCGTCCAGTGCGACCACTCCGGGCAGGTCCACTTTGTCGTATCTTGAGAAGTCGCCCTGCGCGTAGTTTCGCGTTCTCTTTCGATACTCGTCGAGTCCGAGTATCTTGTCCTGCACGAACGCCAGCGACAGCCGGGTGTTGACGTAGTAGTCGCCGACGCGTTTGAACGCCAGGACGAAGTCTTCGGCCCTCACCGTGCGGTTCTTCCAGCGTCCGTCGGCCTCTTTGCCGAAACACGGATTGCGGAAGTACTGGACGCCTTTCTTGATCTTGACGGTGTAGGTCAGGGCGTCCGCGGACACCTCCGGCATTCCGTCGGCGAGTTGAGGTATCACCTCCATCGGGCGCTTGAGGTAATGGTATGTGTACAGGCCCTCGTAGAAGTTGCCCTGTATCGCCGCGGACATCGTGTCGCCGCAGGTCACCGGGTCGATGGAGTTGACCTTCGATGGGTATATGTTGTACAGGACCGTCTTGCCTTCGAATCGCGAGATGTCCTCGGGGCTCAGGAGCCAGTACGGCGCCGCGGCCAGTCCGATGGTCGATAAAACAGCGATGATATAGAACCACTTCATAGCGTCTTGCCGCCTGTCATGAATGTTTCGGTAATGCTCGCGGTCATTTCCGTCCTCCGGCCTTGACGCGCGCATCGATGTCTATCCGCGTATACTTGGCCACGCCGTAGGCTATCGGATGAGGCTTGTAGTTGTGTGTCCATGGCATAAGAAGCGTATATATTACAGGTTCGTACAGCAGAATTACAGGAACGTCTTCAGAGATCATCTGCGCCATCTTCGCGTACAGGGGGATTCTGTCGGCCACGTCGGGGTGTCTGGAGGCCTGTTCGAACAGGTTGTCGAACTCCTTGTTGTTGTAGCTGAAGTAGTTGGTGTTCCGCTCAATGTTGGGCGAGTAGAAGTTCTGCAGGAAGTTCTCGGCGTCGGGATAGTCCGCGTACCACCCGAGCATGCACGTCTGGTAACGCTTGTTGTTTATCTTCCCAAGAAGCGTCGGATAGTCGTTGAGCCTGGGCTTTACGGTGATTCCGATCTTGCGGAATTCGCCCATCATGAACTCGGCGATCCGGTGAGTCTGCTCGTCACGCTTGCCGAATTCAATGGTGATCGTCGGGATTTCGCCGCCCGGTTCGATCACTCCGGCGGCGGCGAGCTCCTTTTTGGCCTGGGCGATCTTCTCCCTGGCCGCATCGAGGTCCACGCGTGCGTAGGGACCGGGTCCGGCCTCTTTGTGGCCCTTGAAAGTGCTGGGTATGATGTTCATCGCGCGTTTGCCGCGGCCGTTCCAGATGATCTCGATGAACTTCTCAACGTCAAACGACAGATACATTCCCTGCCGAAGCGACTTGGATTTGCCGACGACGTCGTCGCCCAGGTTGAACGCGATCCACCAGAGTCCCGGATGCGGGTCCTTGATCAGATCGATTCCCTGATCCCGCCAGGCGTCCATCAACTCGGTGGTCGGCGCTATCACGGTCTGAAAAACTCTCGTCGGTATCAGCGTGTAGTCTTTCTGTTTGGTCAGGAACAGCATCCACTCGGGATTCGGCTCCAGGACGCATCGCAGATCCCTGACGTCGGTGAACGGCAGTTTCCTGCCGGCGTCGTCGAGCAGCCCCCGCTCGCGGTCGCCGGGGCCGCCCTCGGAGGGATAGTAGCATTCGCGAAACTCAGGATTCCGCTCCATGACTATGTTGCTGCCCTGAACCCACTTGGTCAGCACGTACGCCCCGGTTCCCACGACCTGCTCGGGGCTGCGGACATCGGTGTTGCGCTCATTGACGGGGATCGGCGCCCTGCCGCCTTGACCGTCGTCCCTGGTCGACAGGTGGTATGAAATCACTTCCTCAGGCATCGGCGCGTACAACTGCATCGCCAGAACGTACGACATCTGCGGAAAATGCTTGTTGAGCTTGAACTGCACGGTGTGTTCGTCCAGCGCGACTACCCCGGGCAGATCCTCTTTTTCATATCGCGAGAAGTCGCCGGGCGCGTAGCTTCGGGTCTTTCGGCGATACTCGTCCATGCCCAGGATTTTGCCCTGCAGGAACGCCAGGGATATCCTGGCGTTTACGTGGAAATCTCCGACGCGTTTGTAGGTCAGCACGAAATCGTCGGCGGTGACTGTGCGGGTCTTGGGGCGTCCGTCGGGCTCGGAGCCGAAACACGGATTGCGCGAGTACCTTACGCCTTTCTTGAGTTTGACGGTGTAGGTCAGACCGTTGTCGGATATTACGGGCTCTGACTCGGCCAGATCCGGGATTATCTCAAAAGGGCGCTTGAGGTAGTGGTAGGTGTAGAGCCCCTCGTAGAACCCGCCCTGTATTTCCATGCCCAGGGTGTTTCCGCAGGTTACCGCGTCAATCGAGTCCAGCTTTGCGGTGTAGGTTGAATACTCTACGATTTTGCCCTCGAACCGCGACGAATCCTCCGGCTCCAGGAGCCAGAACGGCGCCGCTGCCAGCGCGGAAGCCAGAACAAGGGCTATGATGTAGAACCACTTCATATTCGTCCGCCGGTGGGGAATGCCAACTCTAACCGGGGCAACTTCGCAGTCAGACCGCCGGTTTCGCAGGTTGGGTTGTCGGGGCCGGGGCCTTGATCGGCTTGAACACCGGCGTCTTGACGCCGAGGTCCTCCAGGCGTGCGACCCAGTCCAGAACGGCCAGGGGAATAGCCGAAATCTTCTCCGCGGCGCTTTTCTTCCTGTCCAGCAGCGAATTGCGAATGTCCTTGATGTCGGTGTTGCTGGACAGCGATGCGATAAGCGGCTCGACCTGCAGAAGCAGGGGGGTGCACTGGAACGCTCCGGTTCCGACACCGCCGGCGGCTTCGTAGGCTTTTGCGCCGGCCTGGGCGATGTCGATCAACTGCTGAAGAATAATCGTCGCGACTGTGCTGTCGGGCTTGAAGAACTCAGAGGCGTCCTCCAGCATGTCGACCGCCGCCAGGCACGGGCGAGCCCAATCGGCGTCGCCGGCGGCCAGGCGGCTGCACGAGGTCTTCTGCATCGCCACGAGCGTCTTGAAGTTGTTCTCAAATGCTCTCTTGAAGGTGTTTCCCGTGAGTTCGGATTTCTTGATGTGCAGGACGTCGACTATGACCGCGGCGACCAGCGGGCTTGACTCGCCGCCGGCGTGTCGGCTCAGCGCCGCGGCCAGGGTCCTTGCGCCAGATCCGCCGGTGCGGATCGCATCATTGCGAACCCCGTTGAAACCCTGCCACGCGAGAAAGCGAACGCTGGGATTGTCATGCTGAACAAGGGTGTCCAGAGCGGCGATGGCGGTCTGCTGGGGCATCTTGGAGATCGCCAGCGCTAGGTTAATCTCTTTTTGCGACTTGAGCCTGTCGGCTTTCGTCAGCTTGCTCATTACCCCGGGGACAAGCTCCGCCACGCCGCGAGCAAACTCAACCTTGTAGCGGAGGGAGTTTCCGTACTTGTTGTAGTCGGCCAGCAGCCCTTCCCGCGAAGAGTATATGCGCCCGGCCCGAGCGGCCGCCGCCAGTTCGGAAATCCAGTATTGAACGTGGGTCTGGACTTGTTTGATGTCCGAGGGGCTCAACCCGGTCTGCAGATTCGACGGGGCGATGCTGATGGGTTTGGGTTCCTCGGCCCCGTGCGCCGCGGACAGGGCCGCAGCTCCCAGAACCAGAGCTGTCGTCGAGATTCGCAACATGGCAGTTATTCGCATGGGCGTGTATCCATTTAAGATTGAAGGCGTTGAATTCTATAAATACAGCGCGATAGTAGCGTGGCGCCCGCATTGCTGTCAAGCAGGAACTGACCTGATCCGGCGCGGGGTGATCCGGCGGGGGCGATCAGTCGAGGCAAAACGCCTCGATCGCCGCGGCGCAGGACTCCAGGCTGATCGACGCAGCCGACGGCTTTGCGCGGACGCCGCCGATCATTTTTTCGGGTCTTGATATCCAGTACGCCTCGCTGCTCCTGTAGAGCAGTTGGAAGCAGAATCGCCTGGCGCGGAGTATCCGCTTTCGGATTTCCGGGATGCTCTCTTTGGGCGCCGCGCCTGATTTGATCGCTTCGTGAAGGCATATCGCGGCAGTTGCGGTGTCCGCTGCCGTGGGCTCGGGCCGCGAAGACACGAATCCCCCTCGTCGATCGGGCAGATCCGAATCGTCAATCTGTCGCCATTTGGGAAGTACGGCTGAGTCTCCCAGTCCGCGCAAGATCAGCGGGCTGAGCGTCTGACCGCTTTTCGACCAGGCGCGCATGGTTCTTGTCAGCGGGGCAAGAAGCTTGTCCGACTCGCGGTTTTCAGGCAGGAACTTCCGAAGCGCCAGAAGCGCAACGCTCCAGTCGGCAAGCTGGGCGGGGGTCGCCAGTCCGTGATCCGGGCCGACAACCGAAACGACATCCTGCCTGAGGGCTGCGGCGAGCTTTTCAGCGAGTTCCTTGTTGGCCGGCTCTGCGGGAAGCTCGCAAATCGCCAGCAGCAGCCACGCTGTGGCGCGGGTCGGACTCTCGGCGGTCTGTCGCCCCGCGCTGGATTTGCTCAGGACCCGGGCCTGCTTCTTGTCGGCGTGCAGGAAACCGGCGGCGTACTCGAGCGCCCGGTCTACGCTCGCGGAAAAGAGTTTCCGCTTGTCGCGTCCGGCGAGCCTGGCCATTGCATAGGCCGCATGGAGATGTTCGCTGATGGAGGCCTTGCGATTTTGTCCGGAGTAGTCTCCGTCAGAGCCCTGGGAGCCGGCCAGGAAGAGCCCCGCGGCGATTGCCGCATCGCCGAGGGTTTCTTCGGTTATCGCCTCAGGCGGGATGAGGATCTTACCCCTGTACAACTGGACGACCGTCCCGTCGGAGTATCCTACGTAGTGCCTTGAGGTGAATACCGACCAGGCGTCGTTGCGGGATGAGGCGGAGGTTGATCCGGGCAATTTCGCCAGGCACACCGCACGCATCTGATCCGGCGAAAGTCCCATGCCGCATGTGGTTGACGGCAGCAGCGTTTCCTTGAGCACGCCGCGGGAGACCGTTACGCCGGTAAGCCCCTGTACGATCGATGCGTCCAACTCCCGCGCAGAGACGGCGCGGGGCTTACCGTGGATCTCGACCTCCACAGTCATCTTCGCCAGGACAGACGGAGTTATGCGATCCGGAAGATTGCTGCTTCGCATCGCATCCAGCGCCGCGGCCAGGACGCTGCGGCAGACATTGGTGTCGGCCCGAAAGCTCCTGGCCAGCAGGCGCCCCGAGCTTCGCAGCGTTACGCTGGCGGGATGGTGCTTTTTGGTCAGCGGCTTCAGCGCCGCACCGAGCGTCTGCTTATCGGCGGGGGTGCGCGACTTTATGAACTCATTCATCCCGCTGCGAGCCAGATTCACCAACAGCTTGCCGTCGTCGAGATTCATCATCGGCGATGGAGGAGGGACTATCTGTCCCCTTGCCGCAGTTGCGGCCAACAACAGCAGACATCCGGCGAATCGCCAAGAGTATTCGAACAGGCTGGTTTTTTTCATAAATCTCATCTTTGCATTCATTCCGGGGGCCGGGCCGGGCGCCGGCTGAGGCGATTGTATCCAAGCCGCACCGCGCGGGAAAGGCAAAACGCCGGCGAAAGGATTTTGCAATAATTTGCCCGATTTGGGCAATGATTGCACGGTTTGATGCTTAACACTTCTATTATAGTCAGTTATGGTGTTTTTAGCCCATAAGCGGCGTATTTGGCCGACAGACGCCTGTTTGACGATAGACCGATCGGGCGCATCGAGAGATGATTCTGTAAGGATATCCTATAGAATAAGTTATACAAGACGGATGTCAGGGGGCTTATGGCGGCGGGCCGGACTGGTCTTTGCGTCTCCGGCGAGAGCCGCATCGGACGCCGCTGTTTCGGGCGGGCGTCTCAGGTTTTTTGTTGCATGGTGCGCATTGGGGCGTAAACTCTCCATAACAATGGTACTTCTGGAACCTTGACGTCCGGGAGAGTGCAGCAATGGTCAGCGTGACATATGATGACCGGAGTTTCTTGGTCGACGGCAGAAGGGTGTGGTTGGTCAGCGGATCAATCCATTACTTCCGCGTGCCGTCGGAGCTTTGGCCCGATCGCCTGCTCAAGGCCAAGCGGGCCGGTCTGAATTGCATATCAACCTGCGTCCCGTGGAATGTCCACGAGCCGGTGGAGGGGCAGTGGGAAATCAGCGGCGATCGTGACGTGCAGGCGTTCGTAAAACTCGCAGGCGAACTGGGGTTGTACGTAATCCTGCGCCCGGGTCCGTTTGTCGGCACCGACTGCGACTTCGGCGGCCTGCCGGCGTGGCTTGCGGCCAAGAGCGGCATGGGATACCGAACCTCCAACGCCGCTTACAGTCACTACTTCGACAAGTACTTCGCGCGAATCCTTCCCAAACTGGCCGAGCAGCAGGTCACTCGAGGCGGCAACGTGATTCTCATCCAGAACGAGAATCAGTACGATCAGACCACCATGCCCGAGAGGCTGAACTATCTCGAGTTCATCAGCCAACTGTTCCGCCGAAGCGGTTTTGAGATTCCGATCATAACCAATAACGGATTCTCCGATCCGCCGGCCCCGGACGTCGTCGAGGCGATGACGGTGACTGACGACGCCGTGGCGGTGATAAAGAGGATGCGGCTCCGCCAGGGAGCCGAACCTATGCTGGTTTCCGATTTTTGCGGCGGGACGATCGACACATGGGGCCGCGAGCACGAGTCGATCCCTGCACGCACCACGGCCCGCAGAGCCCTTGAGATACTCGGATGTGCGGCCCAGTACAATTACTATATGTTCCATGGCGGAACGAACTTCGGGTTCTCACCCGCCAGTCGCGCCAACAACTCTGCGGCGTTCCAGACCACCAGTTATGACTGCGACGCCCCGCTGTCGGAAGGCGGCGGGCTTACTGAGAAGTATTACGCCACACGTCTGGTGAACATGCTCGGGAATCACATGGGCCCGTACCTGGCCGACTGCAGCCTGCAGGATCCGGGGGTCAGCGTGCATGACGGCGTCGATACGCTCAACATATTCGGACTTATCGGGCAGTGGGCCGTTGTAACGAACAATGGCGACGACGAGATAACAACCGCCGACATATCGCTCCCAAACGGGACGAGGCTTAGCGTTTCGCTGGAGGCTATAGGAGCCGCGGCGATTCCGATCGATCTGGAGCTAACCCCGGCGGCGAAGCTGGACTACACGAACCTGATGCCGCTTGGGTTCTTCAACGATCGAATTCTGGTCCTTCACGCACCGGCGGGCTGGGCCGGCGCAGTCAGCGTAAACTCCCGGAAGCTCGATATCCAGACGCCCGAGGACGACCAGCCGCTTATTATCGAGCACGAGGAACTGTTGATAGTGGCGATCAGCAGCGACCTGGCCAAGCGGACCTGGCCCCTGGACGACCGCATTATCTTCGGGCCTGACTTCGTCGGCGGCATGTCCGACGACGGTGAATACGATATATCGCTCCCGAAACCGGGGAGTTGCGCGGTGCTGAACTTCGCTGACGGGAAGATTTCCCAGAAGAAGGTCAAAACCGCCTCGCCGAAGGTCCCCACGGCTCTGCGCCTGGGAGACTGGAAGCGCATAAGCGTTTGCCCCGAGGCGACGCTGCGTCCGCTGGAATGGAGCAAGATTCCCCGTCCTCGCGACGTCGATCAACTCGACATCCCGTACGGATACGTGTGGTATCGCGCGGAGTTTGAGCAGCCTCGCGCCAAGAAACGGCGTTTGATGCTGCCGGCGTTCGAAGACCGAGCGACGCTCTACGTAAACGATAAGCCCTCCGGCGTATGGGGACGCGGCGATAATGCCGCCAGGGAGCCGGTGGAAGTCCTGCTCAAGAAGGGCCAAAACGTCATTACGATGCTGGCCGACAATCTCGGACGCAGCGTCTCGCCGTTGAGATTCGGCGGTCCCAAGGGGCTCGCCGGGGACATATACGACGCCAAGAAACTCCGAGTCAGCGTACCCAAACTCAAGTCCGCAGGTCCGCTCAACAGGCGGATTGTCCCGCGAGCGATGGCCCACAAACTCTACGAACTCGAGTCCGAGCCGATCTGGAGGGCGGATTTCTCGATCACGCTGACGAAGGTCGCGCCGATCTTCATCTCGTTTGAGAATGTCCCGCACCACGTGGCGATCCTGTGCAACGATCGTCCGGCGGGGCTGTTTGTCAACGAAGGAGTTAACTACGGAGACGTTACGCTCAACGCCGGTCTGAAGAAGGGCAAGAACGTAATTCGAATCATGGTATGGGGCGACGCCGAACCGCAGGCCCTCGAGGCGTTCAGTTTCTACAGCCTGCTGGAGAACCTGACTGAAGACGCCAAGTGGTCCTTCAGACGCTGGGAACTGCCCGAACCGTCGAAAGCAGTCACCGGCGGCGGACGCCCGGCGTGGTACGCATCAAGGTTCAAGTACTCCCCATCGGTCGCCGAGGCCGGCTACCCGCTGTTCGTGGAGGTCATAGGGTCCCGAAAGGGGCAACTGTTCGTCAACGGGCACAACATCGGACGATTCTGGTCCATCGGACCCCAGAAGTACTACTATCTGCCGGAATGCTGGCTCGACGAGGTCAACGAACTTGTGATATTCGACGAGCAGGGCAAGTCTCCCTCGCGAAGCAAACTGGTCTTCCGCCCGCGCGGGCCGTATATCGACTGAGTCAGCAGGCCGGAGCGAAATGATGTTCTTCCGGCGGGAATTCCGGTGATCGATCCATACATTGCCATCGCATTGTTTGCAGCGGGTCTGGTAAGCGGCTTTGTCGATTCAATCGCCGGTGGGGGAGGCTTGATAACCGTCCCGGCGCTGCTTCTGGTCGGTCTGGATCCCAAGAGCGCCCTGGCGACAAACAAGCTCCAGGCAAGCTTCGGCTCGTCGATGGCGACATGGCAGTATTATCGGCACGGGCATATCGAAATCCGCCCGGCGATCCCCGGCGTGGCGGTCACGCTTGTCGCGGCCGTCTGCGGAACGCTCACCGTTCGCGCCATCTCGCCGGAGATCCTCGGCAAGATCGTGCCGATCGCCATGGGGGCGATCCTAATCTACACCGCAGTCAGCCCGAAACTCGGACACGTCGCCCGCAAACCGCTGCTGGGGCGATACGGATTTTACGGGATCTTCGGGCTGCTGCTGGGGTTCTACGACGGTTTCTTCGGACCCGGCGTCGGCTCGTTCTGGACTATGGCGTTCATGGTCTTCGCGGGATACGAAATGCCGCACGCCACAGGGCACACCAAGCTCATGAACTTCACGTCCAACATCGCTTCGCTGCTGTTTTTCCTTCCGAGCGGATTGATTCGCTACTCCCACGGCCTGGCGATGGCCGGCGGGCAACTCCTGGGGGCTCGCATAGGCGCAACGACGGCCTCGCGGAAGGGGACGACGTTCATCCGCCCGATCTTCCTGGCTATGGTCGCCGCCGTTACGATCCACCTGATCTGGAAGTATTTCCTAAGCGGCTGACCGCTTTGCTACTTGATCTCCTGCACCCAGACGTTGCGGATCTCCACGGGGTGTCCGTGGTCCTGGATGTAGATCCCGCCCTTGTCGCTCATGCCTTTGGCGTATGCGCCGCCGGTGGGGCCGGCGAGCTTGACCTTGTCCTGGATCAGCACGCCGTTGTGGATCACCGTCAGCGAGCCGGGCTTGACGACCTTGCCGCCTTCCATCTTCGGGGCGATGATCGTCGCGTCGTATGTCTGCCACTGAAGCGGCGGGGCGCACATGTTGACCAGCGGCGTGCCCTTCTTGTAGATCCCGCCGCACTCGTTGTCGCGCCCGTACAGCGTGTAGCTGTCGAGGATCTGCACTTCGTATCGACCGTGAACGTACATTCCGCTGTTGCCCCGTCCCTGGCCCCTGGCCTTCGGCAGGAACGGCGTGCGGAACTCCAGGTGGATCTTGGCGCTGCCGAACTCCTTTTTGGTGACCGCTCCGCCGGTGCGGGCGCGGCACTGCATTACTCCGCCGGGCCGCAGGAACCAAGAGAATCCCTTGCCCTTGCTGGACTTCCATTCAGCGCTCAGATCCCTGGTGTCCTTGCTCAGCAGCACCATCGCTCCGGCCGGGGCCTTGGCGCCCAGCGTCGGCGACAACCTGACGACCTTCTTCAGTTCGAGCTTGCACTTGGGGCATCCGCCGGTCATCTTCCCGCCGGAGATCACAACCTTCTTCTCGCCCTGGGTCGCTTCGAGCTTTTCGTCTTTGGCTTTGCCTTTGAGGGTGGCTGTCGGCTTGACACGCTTGTCGAACTGGGGCAGGAGGATTACGGTGTGGTTCCCGTCGCCGGTGGCCAGAACCTGTGCGGCGACCGGGGTCTTCTTGCCGTCTGTCGCGATGCGCGTGCCGGAGTAGTCGCCCATGAACTCGGCGCCGTCGACCTTGTCGATATCGACAGCCTCTTTGACAGGGGCTTTCTTCTTCTTCGCCGCTCCGGTGGTGACCTGTGAAAATGCGACGATAACGGTCAGCCCAATCATCAGGCCGCAGATGCTGTGTTTGAACATGATGTTTCCTTTCGACAGTTAAGTTTCATACCGCCCCGGACAGGGCGCAAATCGCTCAGTGGGGGATCGATCTCCCGCCAGTCCAGCATGGTCTAACGCGGCGCCCGCGGGTTCTATTACCAATTCCCGCCAACAGTAGTCGCACCGAGTCCGGGGGCCGCCGAGCGGGGGGGGGCGGCGATGCGGCCCAGGCTCCTGGCGGGGTGTCCTTGCGCCAGTCACGTATGGGGAGCCGGACCTTCTCATGAGCTTCTCACCTTCACACAAGCGAATACACACGCCTGAAATCAGAATAATATGATAAGCAATACAAACGAACCATTCGGGGTGGAGCCTGCATCTGCTTTATCCGCAATGATTAAGCGACCGTATTCCAGCTCGGTCGCACCTTCTTTGGCGGTTTCGCCCCGCCCGCAATGCACCTTCACACCTGACCGCCTTTCACCGTCCCTGCGAAGCTCGCCGCCGCAGCCCGGTCGCGCCGGAATATGCCCGCTGAAATAATCGAAGATCCCGACATTGACGTAACCGTGAAGATGTTCGCCGACTTCACCGGCGGCCGGCGGGAGCTTCGTCAAACGGTGGCTGAGGATTTGCTGTTTGTGGTGAATCGGTTCGCCGAGGACAAGGCCATCTCGAAACGTACGAGCTATCAGGCGATGGCGCGGGTCCTGCACGAACAGTGCGAGGTGAGCGAAGACAAAACCGCCATCGAGGTCAAAACCAGGACCGGCGGCGACGTGATGCAGAATCCGTCGGACCCCGACGCGACCTACGACGGCCACAAGGGGCCAGGCTACCAGGCCCAGATCGCCGAAACGTGCAGCGAGTCCAACGAGCAGCAGTTGATCACTGCCGTGGACGTCGAACCGGCGCACAAGTCGGACCAGGATGCGTTGGAGCCGATGCTGGATCAACTGG
>Ga0180435_10000140_pt1 | contig 73103 bp, 66 predicted proteins | sample SS_ome_3_FD_132467 | JGI IMG/M metagenome (GOLD analysis project Ga0180435, IMG submission 132467) | Hypersaline lake sediment archaeal communities from the Salton Sea, California, USA - SS_3_S_1 metaG | ecosystem: Environmental > Aquatic > Non-marine Saline and Alkaline > Hypersaline >... | reverse complement strand
TAGATTCGTGCTGCCGCATACCGAACAGGCGGCACGATCCGTTGTCGCAGTCATCAAAACTTCACTGGTCTCGCCACAGTCCATGCAAATGTATTCGTAAATAGGCATTACATTTCTTTCTTTTGAACATTTGAACTTAAGTCATTTGGTATTGTTTAGGATTTCGACATTCGTGCTTCGAATTTAAGTTTTATTTGTCTGTTGATATTCGTCAATGGTCTTATGCAGAGCCTTGACGGCCAACTGAATACAGTGATGCTTTTTCACCGGAATTTCCTGCAGGACCCGGAAGACATCCCCGTCTTCCAGTTTGCGCGCTTCTTCAATCTGCTTGCCTTTGACCAGATCGACGGCTGCCATGGCTGCCGAAACTGCACCGGCACATCCCATAACCTCGTACCGGACATCCGCGACGACATCACCATCGACTTTGAGGTAGACCGCCATGGTATCACCACAGCTGCCGGTCATCTCCGAAACCTGGTCCGCATTTGATAACGACCCCATGTAGGGCTTTTCCATATAATACTGAATGGCCTTATCGGAGTAACCGGCCTTGGCCAACATCGCCACCATACCATTGGCCTGAGGAATATTATCCATTGTCCCGGGCAGAATTTGGTTTTTCATACTTGAATCCTCATGCAACTTTAATGGACGCACTCACCGATTCCCTGATGACCCTGACAGGTATCATCCATGGTAAATGGTGGTAGTTTGTCGGCCTTCAAAAGGCTTAGATTATCGGATACAGTACCTTCAACAGCCCGATAGGTTTTTATATCGGCGTCGTACAGTTTTCTGAGGGCGCCGCCACCGATACCACCGACGACAACTGCATCGACGCTCGTACGGCCGAGGGCCTGCAATGGTTGGCAATTACCGTGTGTATGGCCCAAATCCTGATTGTCCAGTACGCTAATTTCATCTGTTTCGGCATCCACCACGACAAAAAACGGTGCCGAACCAAAATGACCGTAGACTAAACTTTGAAGCCCTTCATCCTCACTGGTCGGGAAAGCAATTTTCATTGTTAGGCATTCTCCTGATTGATAGGGTTGTGCGTGAAATCTCAGGTCAAGAATAGGCATGCGCACAGCTGATGTCAAGCTATTCGCCACATGCGCAAAGCAATGAGCACGAATTAGCTGCCGGCTTATGGCTGATGGCTTACCGCGCAATGTTAATGGGCTCGTAAAAGGTCAAAATCCTCAAATGTCGACTAGTTAACCTGTTGAAAATAGTAAGGCTGAAATTTGAATAGTGCCGATAATCGGACTTTTTACGAGCCGATCAATTTTGCGAGTCAAACCTCATGGTGGTTCCCGACATATTTAACAAAAACGCATCCGGCATTTCTTTTTCCATATACTGAACCGCCTCCCGGCCGGAGCAGTGTGTCGGGATAACATATTGCGGGTCGATCTCTTTGAGTCCCGCGGTAGTCGGTGCGATGACCCCCTCAAAATCAGCCCCGGACAAATGGAATCCACCCATCACCGCAAACACCTCCTGAATCCCGGTCACCGCTTGGGCATATCTGGCCGTGTTTACAATCCCGGAATGGGCACACCCGGAGATGATAACCAGTCCCTTGTCTTTCACATGAAAAACGATTGCGGAATCATCATCAAAAGGATCATGCTTTTCAGCACCGTCCACCTCGCAGTACATATCCGGTGCGCCCTGCTCGTAAGGGGTCACCCGGGGTATTTGACCCAAGAATACACCCGCGCCCGCAAGCAACGGCAATGGTTCTTTGGATTCAATCAGATTGACCCCGATTTGGTCGGTAACTTCACGGGATAAAGTGGGTACAAACACACGAGAACCATTGTCACCTTTGCGATAGCGTGATTCGATAAAAACGCCTGGATGAACAACCAGATCAATACCGTGTTTACCAACAGCCTTTGCCAATCTAGTTAGTCCCCCCAGGTGGTCCAAATGCCCGTGAGACAGTACCAGCAATTCGACCCGTGAAAGATCGGCCTTCAGAACCTCGGCATTCAAGGCAGCCCCGTCCTCTGAAAACCCAAAATCAAACAAAACCTGCTGCGTCTTTGAAGGTTGCGTTATGCTAATTAGGGTCGAGAAGCCATGTTCGGCCCGTATGCTGTGGCGCAATTGATTCCGGTCCACTGCTTTGGCACGTTGGATGACCTCGTTGTTATCATGAGCAACCAGATCAATATAATTATCCTGAAGTGTCAGCACTTCCACCCTATCCACTGATTTTAATTGAATTGCCATTTTTCCCTCCTAGTATCGACTGGATGCGCTCCTCGATCTTCATGGCGGTTCCAAGTCGCCTTTCTGCCGCGGCGCGTCCATCGGGATTATCTGCAACCTGTTTTAATTTATGAGACAATCGCTCATTGAGTGCCATGATCTTTGTCCCGCTAACTTTTTTATCAGCCAGAAAAAGGACTTCTTTTTCGGTAATATCATCCGACGCGCTAAATGCCAAATCCATGTGGGTGGCGACAATCGCGGCAACCTCTGGATACCCGAAGTTTATCAACATATCGGCCCCAATGTGGGCATGTCCCTTGATGCCTTTGCCAATATCATGCAGATAGCCGCATACCGTGACCAATTCTTCGTCGATGGGATAGCCGGTTGCATTAAGCTTTGTGGCCATCCGCCGGGCCAGGCCGGCCACTGCTTGGGCGTGCTGAATCATGGGATCGCTATGATCGAACCGAACGGCCAACATGGCCAGGCACTCCGCCTCAGAAGGGAGTGCCCATTTTTTAAATCGACGCTTGATCCGGTCATACTGATCCCGGTTGTCCATGTCCATCAAAATGCCCTCATCGACAACCGGGATGTTGAAGGCATTCTTTTCATATACTTGCAGACACCCCCTCAATCCGCCCTTCCCCCGATATGCAATGATCCTTTTGGCATATTTTCGGGGTATCAGCGGTGGATGCCCCCTGGTATCATGAAAAACTGGATAAATAATACCGTGCGGCTGTGCGGCATGCGCGCGCATGAGTGCCTGCAGCGTTCGTTCTCTGATTAAGGGAATGTCCACCGGCTGCAGGAAAAATGCGCTCGATTCAGGATTCAGCTGGTTCACGCCAATTTGAACGGAGGTGAGCATTTCTTTGTGAAAGTCCTGGTTGACCACCCAAGCGACATCCATATCGTCCAAATGTGACACGATATCATGGGCCCGGTTTCCCAAAACAACGTGAATTTCCCGGATGCCGGCCTGCTGGAAATTCAGTATTGCCTGTTTGATAATGGTCCCCTTTCCCAGCGGCAGGAGCGGTTTAAAAGCTCCCATACGCGAAGAGAGACCGGCAGACAGAATGATGGCGGAAATGGATATGCTTGACACAAATTAGCCCCAGGGTTGCAACGATAGCCTTATAAAATTTCTGGCATCGCAACCATGAGGATACCATGGCCGCCACGTGTGTCAACAGCCTAAAAAAGAATGAAGCTCCCCGCAGCAAAACTGCGACGAGCTCAGTCGAATCGCTGCAGGGTATTCAACCACGGCGGATAAAATCGTGTTCCATGATTTTATTCTTATATCGATGCACTTCCAACGTTTTTATGTTATCAAATAAATGTAAGCTAAAACATTTTCCGACCTTGTATCCGTCGGTTTTTTTGGAGAACAAGATGAAAAGTATTCGCGTGCAGGATGCCGTGGGCTTGGTCTTATCCCACGACATAACCGAGATCAGACCCGGCAGCTTTAAGGGTCCGTCGTTTAAAAAAGGCCATGTCATTCAGGCAACTGATATCGAAAAACTCCTCGATCTGGGCAAACGATATATTTATGTATTTGAACTGAAAGCGGGACAAATCCATGAAAATGAAGCCGCCACGCGTATCGCCAATGCCGCCCAAGGTCCCGGGCTGACCCTGACAGATCCCAGTGAGGGCAAGGTCAACTTCAAGGCCGCCCAGATGGGTCTTTTGAAGGTCAACGCCCAGGCCCTCTATCAAATCAACCAGGTTCAGGATATAATGTTCGCCAGTCTGCATACCAATCAACAAGTTACCGAAAATCAACCGGTTGCGGGCACACGCATCATCCCCCTGGTTACGGATAGAGCCCATATCGAACAAATCGAATCCATCTGCGGGCAGTTCTTCCCTGTTATCCAGGTCAAGCCTTTCGTCCCCTGCCAGGTTGGTTTGATCATAACCGGCAGTGAGGTATTTGAAGGCCGTATCCAGGACGCCTTCGGACCGGTGGTTGAAAACAAGTTTAAGGAACTCGGCAGCCGCATCATGGGTTTTGAAAAGGTTTCCGATGATGTGGCATCAACGGTCAGGGCCATCAACGATTTCATTAAGCGCGGCGCTGCTTTGATCGCCATAACCGGAGGCATGTCCGTAGATCCGGACGACCAGACACCTGCCAGCATTCGTGCGGCCGGTGGACGCGTGGTTACATATGGCGCGCCGGTATTGCCGGGTGCCATGTTTATGTTGGCTTATATGGATGATATTCCCATAATCGGATTGCCGGGTTGTGTGATGTATCACCAGACATCTATTTTTGATCTGGTCATGCCCAGAATTCTGGCCGGTGAAACCGTAACTAGAGATGATATTGTTGCCCTGGGACATGGCGGGTTTTGCTCGGATTGCGCCACCTGCCGATACCCGATTTGTCCCTTTGGGAAGTAAGCCCTTTGAGGAGTCAGAATACAGGAGACAGAATTCATAAGTCAGCATCCAGGGGTCATATAGCGTTCAGCAGTAAGATATCAGCCACAGCAGCTTATGGCTTAGTGCTTACTGCTGGAAGCTGCAGTTACCGGTTGTCATCCCCGAGAAATCGGGGATCCAGGATCACGATTTCATAAATTGCTCACAGCCCCGACTGGATAATCCAAAAAATGACACAACTCTTAGACAGCTAAATGCCAAGAGCTAAAGTCTAACGGCCACAATGATGTACAAATATTGCCCCTATTGTTCAAAACCATTGATACCACCCCAGGGTGACAGTTATCCCCATCAGGTCTGTCCCGCCTGTCATACGACTTTGTATCGGAATCCAGTTGTGGGCGTCGCGGTTATCTTAATGCGAGCTAAGAAAATATTGTTGGTGCAGCGCGCCGGCACGTATGCGGATCAATGGTGCATCCCCTGTGGTTATGTGGACTGGGATGAAGATGTACGTATGGCAGCTGCACGTGAAATGAAAGAAGAAACCGGATTGGATGTCGAAATCGGTCCGGTATTTACGGTTCATTCCAACTTCCATGATCCCCAGCGCCAGACCGTGGGCATATGGTTTTGGGGCAAGGAAATCGGTGGAAGCCTCAAGCCTGGCTCGGACGCCAAAAAAGCCCACTTTTTCTCTTTGAATGAAATTCCTGAAAATATGGCCTTTCCCACCGATTACCTGATCCTCCAGGAACTTAGCACCAACATTTCATGAAAATTTCTCAAAATATTCAGGCAAAGCCCCAATAACAGCTTCTCCCTATCACACGACCCCAAGATACCCCTTATTGACACCCTGATAACCAGTAACTAATGTTTACGTGATGTCAGTTGACATCGACCGTGATGCTGATTCCAAGTACGGTGGCCTTCATGCTTGATTGGACAGCGTCGATTCACGAAACCTAAACCTGGGTCACCCAAGCTTGGGAAACCCATACATGGAGGAAATTCATGCCAAGTTTCGTTATTTCAGAGAAATGCGATGGCTGCAAAGGTGGAGATAAGACCGCATGCATGTACATCTGCCCCAACGATCTGATGGTACTGGATCCAAATGAAATGAAGGCCTACAATCAGGAACCGGACCAATGTTGGGAATGTTTTTCGTGTGTCAAGATCTGCCCCACCCAAGCCATCGAGGTAAGAGGGTATTCAGACTTTGTGCCCCTCGGCAGCAGTGTAATGCCGATGCTGGGAACCGAGGACGTCATGTGGACCTGTAAGTTCCGCAATGGTACCATCAAGCGCTTTAAGTTCCCCATTCGAACCACGGCTGAAGGAGCGGCCAATGCGTATGAAGATCTCAAGGGTCAGGATATTGAAAGCGGCTTGCTGAGCACGGAAGAGGCGGATGGATTCGATATGCCACGGCCTCAGGAAGTGGTTGGCTAAGCCAGCGCTGATCGATTGAGAACCCTTTGCCAAATCGATACCCGCGGGGAACCGGTTCTTGAATCGGTTCCCCGTTTTCAAAAAAACGCCAAGCAGTTGCATTCAGACCACGAAACGGATAAGCACCAGAGATAGAATCAACAAACCAAGCCCTACCAGGATGAGCGTCCACCCGATTCGACCCGGGTCTCCTTCGGTATCCGCCTTTCTTTTCTTCCGCTGGCCATCAGATTTGGCATACAGCGCTTCCACTTCTTTGCGGGGTAGATAATCCATATCCCAGTGGGTTGTATGACGGTCTTTGGCCTGTTCTTTGAATATACGCGTCTTTTTCTGTGGTTTATTCATGTGCGCAGCCTAACCCTGGGTGTTTCGTCATCATATCCAATTATGGTCCAGAGGCGTAAGCCTGGCAGGGCACGCCGCCAGGAAACATGCTTTAGACATTCGGTATCGTAGTTCAAATGGTCAAAAAAGTCACTTTTTTCTTCTCAAAATCGCAATAGTCCGCTGCATTCTTGACGACGGATTCTGGCAATGATAAATTTACCGCCTTGTGTTTCAAACCTGCACCCAAGCAAAAACCAAATCAAAGGTAACGTATGAAGCCCACACCCCAAAATCCCTTACCCCCTGACGCTGAAGAGAGAAAAGCCGTTAAACCCGTCATCTGCTACCCCACCGACAGTCTGGCCTTGCCGGATATGGGCCTCTATACGGCTGCTCGGACCACACTCAAGCTCGAGGAAGTAATCAGTGTTCCGCCACGGGATGCCCGTACGTTTAAGGTAGCTGCCGGGAACTTTTTCCGCATTGTCAGTATGGAGGGGCCCCAGGTGGGTGACCTCAATCTTTGGGCCCAGGATGATTTGTCAGAAAAGTTTTACAGCGGTAAAACCCGGGCTTTGCACGGTACGCACCTGAGTACGGGTGACCGCATGTGGAGCGGCTTTCCGCAAATGCGCGCCATGGCCACGATTACGTATGACACCCTGGATTGGTATGGGTTTGATGCCGACGGCGGAAGTGTACATGACGTCATCGGCACACGCTGCGATCCTTATACCAACCAGCTATTGAGTGGTCAGGAATATCACCATTGCTGCCATTCCAACCTCACCCGCGCATTGGCCGCTGAAACCGGTATAGCCCTCCTTGAGGCTGAAACATTCGTCCATGATGTGCTCAACGTCTTCATGTGCACGGGATTCACGACGGACACCCATCAATACTTTATGAAAGCCAGCCCGGTACAACCCGGCGATTATATCGAATTTTTTGCTGAAATCGACTTGTTAGGCGCCTTATCCACCTGTCCGGGTGGTGATTGCAGCAGTCAGCACTCCAGCGATGCGGCTGCCTGCTACCCCCTTAGAGTAGAAATTTATGGATGCGATCCAGACAAATTGGATGGCTGGATACCCCCAAAACGCAATGACTATTCACGCAGCCATGGCCTCTAGGTGAATACGCTTTTCAAAAAATCTCACGTTGTACATCGGAGAGACGCACGGGTGTTCCGTTTTAACCCAGGGACTGTTTGCGTTATTTAATTATTGACAAACTCACCAAATCTTATTAAGTGAATCTACATTCACTTAATTATCTCCTGATGGCAAAAAATCGACTCAAAACTGTCATTCGTCATGAACAGATTGCCGAAGCGGCATTGGATATTGTCCGTTCGGAGGGTATCAGCGGTCTGAATGTCGCTGCCGTTGCAACAAAAGTAGGTTTGGTCCCGTCGGCCGTTTACCGGCATTTTAAAAACAAAAGCGAAATTGTCAGCACGGTACTGCAACTCATCCGGACACGATTGAATCAGCATTATCAGGAGGTGATCCAGCAGAATCTGGAGCCAATCGAAAAGCTGAACCTTTTGTTAAGCCGGCATGTCAAATTAATCGGCAGCAACAATGCCATCCCTCGAATTATTTTTTCAGGAGAGGTCATCGGGGGAATGCCGAAAAAGCAACAGCTGTTGTATGGCATCATTCGTGACGTCATTCGAAATGTGGCTTGCATTGTTACGGAAGGACAGAAAAAAGGTACCATTCGCAAGGATGTGCCGGCCGAAAATATCGCTGTTTCCTTTTTGGGGATTATTCAGCCCGCAGCGATTATTTGGAATCTGAGCGGAGGAGAATTCGACCTGATCAAGCACAGCAAAAACGCCTGGGAGCTGTTTTTCGATGCTGTCCGGCAAAACCCGACAAACAAAAAGGATTAGATGAGGAGCGCCATGAAAAAGTATGTAATTGCAGCTATCCTGATCGGCGTCGGTATCTTCATCGCGTTTCCCCTTTTCAGCATGAGCTATTACACCATGGTGCGGACCTCCACGCCCGAGTTCTGCGCATCCTGCCATGAAATTAAACCGGCGGTAGTGGCCTGGCGGTCCTCCACCCACACGAACAATGCCGCGGGTGTCGTGGTGGACTGTATGGACTGCCATTTGCCTGCCCCGCAGGACACGTTCGATTTTTTCTTTGCCAAGTCCTATCACGGCCTCAAAGATGTCGCTGCTCATTTTTTTGTGGGTGAATACGATCGTGACAAAGCCCGTGAAGCAGCCTATAAAGCCTTTGATAATAAAGAGTGTCAGAAATGTCACCGCAATCTGCTGCACATGCCGACGCGGCGTGGTGCCATGCTGGCCCACCGGGCGGTTGTATACGCCCGGCCGGGTTATGAAAAGAAATGCGTGGACTGCCACTATGACCTGGTCCACTCCGAGCGCGGCCTGGTGATGTTCCGCCAGACCCGCAAGGCCCCTTACCAGGCTAAGGGCTTGCGACAGCTCTAGAAGCGACAGGGTCGCTTGCCATAACTGCAAAAAACAAGGTTATATTGAAAGGAGTGAAACTCATGAGAAAACCCAATCCATTCCTGTTGGTTGGGACACTGAGCATTGTTTTTCTGGCCGCCAGCGTTCTAGTGGTGACAGCTCAGCCCAACTTTGCCAAGGTCAAGGAGTATCGGATTGAGCGCAGCGTGCCGCCTGAAGCCCAGGCCTGTATTGCCTGTCATCAGGTCACCACGCCCGGCATTTTTGCCGACTGGGCCAAGAGCCGGCATGCGAATGCCAATATTACCTGCTTGGACTGTCATCTCGTTCAACCCGGAGATCAGGACATTGCCCAGGATCATGAAAAGTATTATAGCCGCTCCGACCTGCCTTGGGGAGAGAGTAAATACAAAATGTCGATTGCCTCCATCGTAACACCCAAGGACTGCTCCCGCTGTCATCCTGACGAGGCTACCCAGTACAGCAAATCCAAGCACGCCAACACCATTGAGATCATGTGGAAGCTGGATCCCTGGCTGAACAAGGGTATGAATTCGGACAACGAACGCAAGACCGGTTGTTTCAACTGCCATGGTACTGTGATCGCCATCGATGAAAACGGCAAGATCGACCCGGGCACCTGGCCCAATGCCGGCGTCGGGCGACTCAACCTGGATGGAAGCAAGGGATCATGCACGTCTTGCCACACCCGCCATCGATTCTCCGTTGCCGAAGCCCGCAAACCCGAAGCCTGCGACCAATGCCACTTGGGTCCGGACCATCCCCAGATCGAGATCTACGAAGAGTCCAAACACGGTACCATCTACCACGCCTATCAGGATGAGTACAATTTCGATGCGGCCGGTGGTACCTGGACACCTGGCGTCGATTATCGTGCGCCTACTTGTGCGGCCTGTCACATGAGTGGATCGGGCAAAGAACCCACCAGCCACGACGTGACCCAACGTCTGTCATGGGAAACCCAGGCCCCGCTGACGGTTCGTCCTCAGGATTTCACAGCCTTTCCGTCCGGGACCGACTGGCAGGTCGAGCGCCAGAAAATGAAAAATGTCTGCGCTGCCTGCCACGGCGACTCATGGATCAATGATTTCTATGACGGTTTCGACAAGGCCGTGGCGGAGTACAACGAAGTCTACTTTAAACCGGCCAAGGCCAAGTTGGATGAGTTGTACGAAAAAGGACTGTTGGACAAGACCAAGTTTTTCGACGAGCGCCTCGAGGTAGAATATTATGAATTGTGGCACCATGAAGGTCGCCGAGCGCGCATGGGCGCGATGATGATGGCCCCGGACTATGCCTGGTGGCATGGTTTCTACGAGTGCAAACTGCGTTTTGCCAATTACATGGAAGAGGCCAATCACCTTATCGAAACCGGCGAAAAGGCTTACGTTGCAAAGGATTTCCCCAACGCCACCGGGGACACCACACGGCCGCCGAAGATCTTCGGTGAATAGCCCAACTGTATAGCAAACCGGAAAACTCCGTCCCTTTTGTTTGGGACGGAGTTTTTATTTGAAACCAGGAGTTAGCGATGCAATGGACGGTTGAAGCCGCGGCGGCCCTCAAAAAAGTTCCCTTCTTTGTCCGAAAAAAAGTGAAGTCACGGGTGGAAAAAGAGGCCGCCGAGGAGGGCAAGACGATTGTCGACATCCAGTCCGTCAAAACCACCCAGAAACAATATCTCAGTGGCATGGCCACCGAGGTAAAAGGCTATCAGCTGGATACCTGTTTTGGCCCCAGCGGATGCCCGAATCGATCCACCGTTCCCGATGATTTGGTCAAACGATTGGATCAGGTACTGCAGTCGGCGGACCTGCTCTCCTTTCTGAAAGAACAGGTGGGCGATGATCTGAAATTCCACCACGAATTCAGGGTAACGGTCGCTGATTGCCCCAATGCCTGTTCCCAGCCCCAGATCAAAGACGTCGGTATCATCGGAGCGGTATTGCCGGCCATTACCGAAGAAGCCTGCACCCATTGCGGTACCTGTATCGACGTATGTCCGGACGACGCGATCACCCGCGATGAAACAACAGTGGCCATCGACCGCAACCGTTGCATGGCATGCGGTAAATGCATCCTTGCATGTCCTTCCGGCACGCTTGACGAAAAGGGAAAGGGGTATCGGGTGTTGTTGGGCGGGAAGCTGGGAAGGCACCCACGGCTGGCAAAGGAAATGCCGGGTATTTTTGATGATCAAGGCGTCATTCGCATCCTTGAGGCGTGCGTAAGCCGCTACAAAGAGAAAAGTCGCCGCGGTAAACGCTTTGCGGAAATTTTGTCCGATGATGATTTTGATGAATTAGTTGAGCTTTTCTCAAGACAGGGCTGACCAAGCTGAATACCTGGGATTTCGAATGCAGTCATCCATAAGGCATTATCCATGATCGATACCCTTATTTTGTTTCAGTTTCCCGTAATGTCGGTTCCCTCTTTTGCATTGTTAGATCTATTTGACTCGAATTATTTTCGACCATCAGATGTACATCCCGTTGTGGGAATGGAATTTCAATGTCACTTTCTTTAAGGACATCCCATATCCTTAACAAGACTTGACTGGTTATATTGGCGACACCATTTTGAGGATCATCTATCCAGAACCTTAGCTCCAAATCGACGGAGCTCTCTCCAAAGCCCTTCAGAAGACATTTGGGCGCCGGATCGATGCGTATCCGGTCGATACCCGTGACCGCCCTGACAATCATTTGCATGACTTCGTGTGGGTCTGCTGTGTAACTGACACCCACCGGAACGCGAATTCGAATTTTACGTGAAGAATAGGACCAGTTGATGACCTGTTGGGTAATCAAATCTTCGTTCGGGATGAGGTACTCCTTTTCATCCCGGGTTATCACAGAGACATATCGACCGCCCATATGCTTGACATACCCGTACACATCAGAAAGTTGCACCACATCGCCCGGCTTAATTGATTTGTCGGACAGCAAAATGAGCCCGCTAATGAAATTCCCAACAATTTTTTGTAACCCAAAACCAATACCCACACCGATAGCGCCACTAAAAAGTGTCAGTGCCGTCAAATTGATGCCGATGCTATTAAGCGCAATTAAACAAACAAGAAACAAAAGGGTGATATGGACGGACTTCGTTATCATTAAGCGTGTCGAGGGCATTATCTCGGGCACACGGGTAAGTTTCTTTTCGAGATAATTACCAAACCAGCCGACACATTTTAACAAAGCAACCAAGATAACCAAAGCTTTAACAATGGAAAGCAGCGTCAGATGAATTTCTCCTATATGAAACCCGATACGTTCCAGAAGCGCGATCGATTCATCCAGTATGCCGATGATATTCAATGCCGCGATCGACCAGCTTAGCACGGCAATGAGCCTGGACCAAAATCGATCCAAAATTACAGACGTCGCCAATTGAATAACGACCCAGGCCATGGATAAATTCAACACCAGAATCATCAAAAAGGAATTGTATCCAATTTTGATGACAATCTGGACACACAGCCACAAAATTAAGATGCTCACGATGAGGGGCATCAAAGCTAGTAGACGATTCACAAAGCTGACTGCATAGGCATACGTGTGAAGTCTGTCCTGGATCTGGTTTTTAAAAACCTTACGGAACCATCTGCCGATCAGCGTTCCAACAAGCCTGGCTGCTAATACGACGACGACTTGTAGGCTAAGTTGGGTCAGGTTTTCCCAAATAAAGATATTGTGGTAAACCCAATCCCTCATTTTTTCCTGCTGTTGATACAGCATATCCAGATTAAACGGCGTATTCACAATTTATTCCATTGGCTAAGTCAGAATTCTAAATGAAGCTGAAAAATTTCTTTGATGTCCATGACAGAAAATAGTTTAAACAGTGTATCCGAAATACCCGGACCGTTTCAATGTTTTTAATAAATTTCTGGTTCAAATAGTCGGATGAGGCCCATTCCAAGACCGCAAGTCGCGCTGCTGCAGGGCGTTTAAACGAAGGTGGATAAATACAAAAGTATCCGCGGATATTACATGGCGCTAACTCCTATTTACCCTGTTACTATTGTTTGTCGTACTGCGGACGGAAAAAATTGTGCGGTTAGCAGTTGATCGCAAAAAAAAGAACGCAACGATAGAAGAAAAAGCCGGTGCGGCCTTATTCGGCACGAACTTCCTCAGCCACAGGTAATTCGGGCAGCTCTTCTACCTTGGGGCGCCGCCTTTTTCGTGTTTTGGGGGGAATCAGATCCCGCATCAATTCCAGTTTGCCAAAGCACAGCAGCCGATCCCCAGCTTCAATTTGTCTATGGGAGCGTGGGTTGGGGATGACGGTTGTTCCGCGATATAGCGTCAGAACCATGATGTCTTTATCACGCAAACCTGAATTCTGAATGGTTTTGCCGATGTAGTCCGATCCCTTGGGAATGGATATTTCGGAAACCCCGTAGCCGCGGCTGACCGTGAGTCGCTGGCGCAGGTCGATCTCCGGAAAATCTATTTGTGCGGCGATGTAGTCCATGATAGTGCCGGCAATGTCAAGTTGGGTGCACCCTTCAATACCCTCCAGTCCGGGGGAGGAATTGATTTCCATAATTTGGGGGCCGGACTTTGCCTCGAGCATGTCAACCCCGGCGACACGCAGGCCCATGATCTGGGCCGCACGCACGGCAGTCTCAGCATAATCCGGTTCAAGTCTGATTGCTTCGGCGATACCGCCGCGGTGAACATTGCTGCGAAACTCCTGGCCTTGGGCGACCCGCCGCATGGCTGCAACCACCTGATCGCCAACCACAAAGGCTCGGATGTCCCGACCTTTGCTTTCAGCTACGAATTTCTGGATCAGTACATTTTGCTTTTGGCTCTGCAATAACTCGATAATGGCCTCGGCGGATTGTTCGGATTCAGCCAACAGAACACCGATCCCCTGGGTCCCTTCCAGCAGTTTAATGATTACCGGTGCTCCGCCGACACGCGCGATAGCTGGCATAATATCTTTTTTGTCTCGAACAAAAGTTGTTTTGGGGATTCCAATTTCATGTCTACTGAGAATTTGCAGGCTGCGCAGCTTATCTCGCGAATTTGAAATGCCTGCGGATGAATTTGCGCAAAACACATCCATCTGTTCAAATTGCCTCACAACCGCTGTCCCAAAGTACGTAATCGATGCGCCAATCCGCGGTAGCACGGCATCGTAAAGCGTGAGCTCTTTCTGCCGGAAGTAGAGATTTGGTTTGCCTTTTGCGAGGTCGATGGCGAACTTAAGCGTATTTAAGACTTTCACTTTGTGTCCGCGTTGTATTGCGGCTTCGCGAAGTCGGCGTGTACTGTAACACGTTAGATTGCGTGAAAGGATTGCCAATTTCATTTTTGCTCCTTTGGATGAACACTGCTTAGCTTTCCTCGATAATTTCTTCCCTAAACTCTTCGATAATTGGCTCAATACCTGTGAGTCGATCCAGATGTGCGATATGAATAATGGCATCTCCCTGGTGTACCAGGGGCAGGTTCAAACGGCCGATTACCATTCCAGAAACGGGTGAAATGATATCAACCTCATCGCCCCCGAACGGGTCGGCGATCATACCGATCCTAGAATTTTTGGCTACTCGGCCGCCGAGTGGCGTTTTCATCTGTAGGATCCCGCTGATGGGAGCCCGGATCCATGAAGTTGTATCCGCTATCAACGGGTCAATGCTGGATTTGGGCTTTCGGGACCTGCTCAGCATTCCCAGGTTTTCCATAACCGAAAGGATGCCGCGCACACCCGCGCGCACGCCCATCTCATCAAACCGTAAAGCTTCTCCGGCCTCGTACAACAACATTTTGATCCCCATGTCCGCAGCCGCATAACGCAATGATCCATCGCGCATTTTTGAATTGATGATCACCGGCACCTTGAAAGCCCGGGCAAGTTGCAGCGTTTCGGGGTCGTCAATTGCCGCCCGGATCTGGGGTAGATTGGTGCGATGGTTGGAACCGGCATGCAAATCGATCCCATGGGTGCAGCCCTGAACCACTTTTTTTATAAACGCTCCAGCCAATTGAGAAGTCAGCGAGCCTTTTTCTGTTCCGGGGAAAAATCGGTTCAGATCGCGGCGATCCGGCGAATAGCGTGAGTGTTGCAGAAAGGCGTATATGTTGACCACCGGGACGGCCAGCAGCGTTCCTTTGATTTGTTTAAGTCTTTTTAGTTTAAGCAGACGTCGAATAATCTCCGTACCGATTATCTCATCCCCATGAATGGCGCTGCAGACCAGCAGACGCGGGCCCTCCCGGCGTCCATGGTTAACGTGAACCGGCATGGCCATTTCCGTATGGGTGTAAAGTCGTGCAACTGGAATCTGCACAATTGCCTTTTGTCCCGGTTTTACTTTTGTCTCGGCAATGTTAATTGCTGGTTGCATCATCCCCTGCCTAATGTGTGGGTTTTGCCGGAGGCAGCTTTCTTCTCGATATCGCCTTTCTTACCGGCCGTTTTGCGTATTGTTTTGAAAGTCGGCGGCCGCACAAATATGATTTTTCTGGATCCACTACTAGCTTTCCGCTGATAGCGACGCGGCCCAGCAGCATGCGGAAGCGCATGGACTCGCGATTGGCCAGCGAGATCTCGACCTGCCAGATACTGCCCTTCAAGGCGACATTCGTCACGATTATATAGCGTTTTTCAGATTGACCATCAGAACTGGTTACGCGTCGATAGTCGCTTACATCGGCAATACAACGGACCGCGATATCCTCCCGCCTCTGCAACGGGTGAATACCGAATTTCACCTTGAGCTTGCCGTCTTGTTCAAACGGTTCCAACCCGAAGGTGTGCAGCGAAGAAGTCCGGGCGCCGGTATCGATTTTGGCTTTGATGGCCTTGATACCCAGATCGGGCAATGCCAGCCATTCCCGCCATCCAACCACGATCTTATCTTGATCCAAATTGATTCTCCCGCCGGTCAAACATAATAAAATGATTCCTCTCCATTCAATGGATTGACGAGCCTCTTCCATGGTCAGCAATTACCATAAACATCGCACCGATGATAGCCGAAATATAGGTGGGGATCAAGCCAAGCATTACTGGAATCAATACACCCAGCGTAATGCCAATCAAAAATGTTATCCTCTCTTTTTTGGAAGCGCACTCGAATACCAAATGTAGCCCCCAGTCGGCTTTACGCGAGTGTTTTCCTATGCAGAACAGAATCTTCCGACCTTTCTATTTCGAGATGTGCATCTTTATTCAGAGATGCGCATCGCCAAGGTGTTGATATGTCTTGTCAAGGCCCCTGCGTTTAGCACGCCGGATAAGCGTCCGACTTCATGACCGCCAAAATAGATTAAAAGTATCGGGACACCGTACACTTCCATATTTTTGGCCAATCCCCTTTGGAGATCCCAATCGATATAGACAATCGTATCCGTGTCATTGATCTGGGTCTTCATGTCACGCATCACATCCGACATATGGTGGCATTGGATACTCCAAACCGCCCAGAAATTCACTAGCAGCAGGCCTTTTGTGTCTATCGAACACTTTTTTAAGCCATTTTCATCATCAATTCGACGTGTGGCATGGTAATAACTTTTTATTAACATCGGCAAGTTCCTATTTATATGTATATGCTGAGCAAGCAGCATGCCATTCAAGCCATCTGATTCTCTGTTCCCTCCATATGAGGGATAGTTCTTATGATGGTAATCTACAGGTTGGTATGGCTAACTGTTTGTAAAATCTATTTAATTGTTGAATCCGGCTGGCTGCAGGCATTTCCGGGCAGCCTAAACGCGGTGGGCATCAAATTGAATTGTTGAGATTGGTAGTGAAATCTGTAGGGATTCCCTGCTGGTGTCCTGCAACACAAGTGTTGCAACGATTGTGTCGCGACACCGCCGGGTCGTTGGGGAAGGTAATACCAACTTAACTTTTTAAAATTATTTAATTTTTATCTCTCCTGATATCAAACTCGCGCATTTTGCGCCACAAGGTTGAACGATGTATGCCCAAACGTCTGGCGGTCTTGGAAACATTTCCACCCAGAGCGGCAAGCGCACGGCGAATATTTTCCTCTTCTTTATCAGGATCATTGGCAACCGAAGGGACTGGTGGCGAACCATCCCTTTGCATGTGTCGAATTTCAGGCGGAAAATATTGTGGCTCGACCATTTTTCCCGGTGATAAAATCATGGCATGTTCAATCGCATTTTCCAGTTCCCGAACGTTGCCAGGCCAAGCGTATTTCATCAACAATTCCTTGCTGGCACTCGAAAGGCCGATAATCCGGTTTCCATGAATCCGATTGATTTTTTCGATGAAATGCTCGCCTAGAATCGGAATGTCGAGACGGCGGGAACGCAGCGGCGGTACATCGATCTGAAATACCTTAAGCCGGTAGTAAAGATCTTCCCGGAAATTTTTCTTGGCAACCAATTCTGTCAAATCCTGGTTGGTTGCGGAGATGACCCGAACATCTATGGAAAGCTGCTCTGAGCTGCCCACACGCTCAATGATTCTTTCCTGAATTGTCCGTAAAAGTTTTACTTGCAGATCCAGGGAAAGGCTGCCGATTTCATCCAAAAAGACCGTACCGCCTGCAGCCATTTCAAATCTGCCCCGACGGTCCTGGCTGGCCCCGGTAAAGGCACCCTTGACATGCCCGAAAAGCTCACTTTCCAATACAGAGCTGCTCAATGCGGAACAGTTAATGGGGATAAAAGGGCCTTTTTTTCGATGTCCAAAATTATGAATGGTACGGGCTATCAGTTCCTTACCCGTACCGGTTTCTCCATAGATCAACACCGTGGTGTCGTATTCGGCGATGGTTTCAATAGTCCTGTACAATTCTTTCATAACCGGACTGGCGCCAATCATGAGACCGAAACTCTGTCTCGCGATGAAGGCTTTGCGTAGTCGAGTGACCTCTGAGATGTCGTGCAGCACCAGCACGACACCGAAATCGTTTTTTAATGATTCCTCTGTGATTGCCGTGCTGACCAGATAGGTTTTAATTTCGCCGTATGGGGCCTCGATTTCGAGATTAAAATTCTTGACCGGGCTTTTATTTACGATGGTTTCTTGAATGATCTTTTGTATTCCGGGAAACTTGTCTTCAAGTATTTCCTGGGCGTTTCTCCCCATAATGAAATCCGTATCGGTTCCCAATATCTCGCCGGCCGTTTTATTGATGGTGGCGATATTTAAGTTTTGGTCAAGGATTGCAAAAACACCCGTGGGCATGCTTTCGAATACCGTGCTTAATGCATTGAACTTACCTACGAATTCTTGCAATGTCTTTTGTTGGTGTCCATTTTTGTATTCAGCGTTCACGGCTATTCTGGTCCTTTAGCGCAAGTTTATGGAGGTCTTAATCTTAAGATAAATAATAAAGAAAAACAGATCTGATTCCAAGAAAAAAATATGGCTTTGTTCTGGCGTTTAGATTTTCTGGCATCAAATTTGCTCTACTTCTACATTGATTTGATATCGACGACAACAAGAGCCGGATGGATCGACCGCTTCGGATCAAACTTTAAGCCCTAAAATCAATAAAACTAGAGGAGAGGAACTATTATGAAAAAATCAGGTATCATTCCTATCGTATGTATAGCGATTTTCACGCTTTTTAGCGCCAGTGCAGCACAGACCACAGCGCCAAAAGCAGAACAAACCGCAGCAATGAAAAATACAATCAATGAAATCAACACATTCGCAAACGAAATTGAAACCGCCAGGCAGGAACAACTCGATGTTTTATCCCCTGGTTGGTTCGCAAAAGCCGAAACCGCTTTCGCAAAAGTCAAATCCAGTGCTGAAAAGGGAACCGCCCTTGAGAAAATTCGGGCAAACATCGTGGATGCACGCCAGCATCTCAGAAATGCCAGGCAAAACGCCAAGCTTGCCCGCACCATGCTGCCGGAAGTGATGGAAGCACGGCGCAAAGCGCACCTGGCCGGGGCTGCCAAGCTGCCTACAGAATACAATCGGACCGAAGACCAGTTTCTGAAACTGACTGAGGCCATCGAAAAAAACAATATCAAGTACACCCAAAAAAACGCCCCAGGTGTTACGCAAGCATACCGGGACCTGGAGTTGCTGGCCATCAAGAACGAAACCATCGGGCAGGTTCGGGAAGCTATAGCCCAAGCCGAGGAGAACAAGGCGGACAAGTACGCACCCCAGGCAATTGAACTCGCTCGAAACCGTCTTGCGGAAACCGATGAATTTATAACCCAAAACAGGTATGCCCAAGACGACATGCAAAAGCAGGCCAAAACGGCCCTGTTTGCAGCAGAGCGTGCACGTGTTTTGGCAGATCAAAGTAAAAAGCTTGAAATGATGCAACCCCAGGAAACAGCGCTCTGGATTGAAGATTTTTTGAGTAAAATCACGACCTGGCTGTCGGCTAAAGATGCCCGTGATCAGGACATTGAGAGTCAGCTAGGGAATATTCTCCAATCAATCACAGCACTCAAAGAAGAAAACCGACAGGCTTCCAAACAACTGGAATCGGCACAAATGGAACTTGCAGAAACAAAGGCAACTTATGAAGCGCGTATTGAAATCTTGAGCCAGACTCTATCGGTAGCTGAAAGTCGGTCGGCTCAGGCACAGAAATCTAAAGAGATGTTATTGGCAGATCAAAAAGCAAAAGAATCGAGACTGATGAAAGAAAAAGAGCGTATTTTGGCTGAACAGAAGGCCATGGCGCAAACCCTTGAGAATGAAAGACGATTCAACCAGAAGTTTATTGAAATCCAGAATTACTTCCGTGCAGATGAAGCCGAGGTATACAAAAAAGGCACACAACTGGTCGTTCGTTTGAAAGGGATGCAGTTTCCGGTTGGAACAGCAACCATCGTATCGGAGAATTATCCGCTGCTAAGCAAGGTTCAGCGGGCCATCAAAAGTTTCAACAACCCTTCGGTTGTCATCGAGGGACATTCGGACAGCACCGGGTCCGACGAAATCAATAAAATTTTGTCGCAGCAAAGAGCCGATGCGGTCATGGAATATTTGATAGCCAACAACACGCTGAGCAGGAATAAGCTTGTTGCCATGGGTTACGGATCCGACCGACCCGTGGCTTCCAATGCAAGTACAGAAGGCCGTGCAGCCAATCGACGCATTGATGTGGTGGTCACGCCCAATTAAGATTGAGCCAATCATGTTATAGGTCTGGTCGCATCCGCGTTAGCGCCAATCAAGGTTGGAGAGGGGTGCTGAATTGGAAAACTCCCTGCATCGTTAATGTGGGGAGTTTTCATTTGAGTTTAAAACAAGTTTCTGATTAAAGTTAATGAATGCTTTACATAATGTGCCTGATGGGTAAAATTATGGATATGGTTCTTTTTATTCAGCAGTTTTTCGATTGGCGTGCCCTGGTCGATATCTTTTTGATCGCCGCTGGGCTGTTTTTCCTTTATCGCACCTTACAACGTTTGGGCACATGGGGCATCGCCGCCGGTATCCTGGTGGCCATGCTCGGTTACATGCTGGCTAGCCTGCTGGATCTTCGCGGCATCGAGTGGGTATTTGGGAACCTAAGCCAGGTGGCCGTTTTAGCCCTGATCATCATTTTTCAGCCGGAACTCAGAAAAATATTTGAACGTGCATCGTCTGTTCGTCGCACAAAAAAATTGGCCCCTGGCCATGAACTAGTCGGTATTTTGGTTAGTGCCCTGTGGAATCTAGCCGACAAGCGCCAGGGAGCCCTTGTGGTTATTCCGGGTAACGAACCCATTCAGGAATGGCTTACAGGCGGCCTCAAATTGGATGCGGCACCCAGCATTCCATTGATCATGAGTCTTTTCGATCCCAATTCGCCCGGTCACGACGGTGCCGTAATTATTTCCAAAGGCAAGCTTGCCAACTTCGGGGTGCGTTTACCCGCCTCCCAAAGCATGAGACTCTCAGAAGAATTTGGAACCCGCCATCATGCCGCCATGGGATTGTCTGAACGTTCAGATGCGCTGGTTCTGGTCGTATCTGAGGAGCGCGGCAAAATTTCTATTTTTAAACACGGAAAAATGCATGCCATATCGGATCGCAAAGGGCTGACCACATCCATCAACGAACACTGGCAAAATTTAAGCTCCTATGCACTTAACTTGCCCAGAGACGAAACACGCTGGCAAAGGTTCGCCCAAATGGCGGCCAGCCTGGCCTTGGCCGTTTTCTTTTGGTCAACGTTGATCATCGCTCAAGGTGAAATGATTGAGCGCGTCTTCACGGTTCCGGTGGAGTTTACGGCGTCACCGCAGCATTTAGCCCTGGTTGGTAAAAAAGAACTCAACGTACGCCTGCATATTTCCGGACCCAAATCAAATTTAGCTCTGATCAATCCATTGGAAATGGGCGTCAAAATCGATCTCTCCAAGGCCGTTCCTGGAAACCAAACATTTGTAATCACAGCCGATAATATGCGCCTGCCCAGAGAAATCAAGCTGCTGGACGTAATTCCATCCAGCATTCAGCTAACTCTGGCAGAAATCGTCGAACGGGAGGTCGCCATTAAGCCGCAGCTGTTGGGAAAACTCCCAGGCAATCAATCCATTCAATCGATACGCATGATTCCGGCTACCATCAGAGTTTTTTCGCCTGCTTCCGATAAAAAAAACAGCATTACCGCCGTCATGACAACACCGGTGTATCTTGACAGCATTTATGGCAATACGACTGTTTTTTGCAAAATAATTGCTCCGCCGTCTCTGCAACCCGTCGAGAAACGCTGGCCGGATGTCGAGATTGTTATAACCGTCGGTAACGAATAAAAAAAGCGGAGTAGGCATTTAGGCTATTAGCGCTTAACAGCCTAACAGTCTTCAGTCCAATAGCCTGATCCGCCTTGAATCCTTCGGATGAAATGTATAAGGAATATTCGTAACAATACAGCTAAATAGGCTTCAAGATATAGAAAAACCAAGCCCTTGTTTTGAGAGGAACGCTATCATGGTTGATACGCCAGTTATTCTATCTTTGGTAAACAAATTTTTTGAGCGTGATTTGGCATCATCGGTTCATGTGCTGGAAAGCTTGAGTGAAGAAGAAGCAGCAACGATTTTGAGCCAATTACCGGTATCGATCAGTGTTCGCGTGATTAAATCCTTGCAGATCAGCTATGCGGCTACGTTGTTGAAAACTGTTGACGATGAATTGTTGATCGAGATTGTGGCCCACCTGGATCCTCAACTGGTGACATCGATCCTGATGCAGCTTCCCAAAGATGCCCGCGAACGCGTATCCAAGCATGTCTCCGCTAAGCTCAAAGACCAGGTCCGGGAGCTGCTGGACTACCCTGAGGGCAGCATCGGCCGGATCATGACCACCGACTTCATTGCCCTGCGGATGGACAACCGAGCCGAGGAAGCCATTGATAAAATTCGATCTGTGGCCAAAAAACGTTTTCCCGCCTCTTATGTCTATGTGGTCGATCACGACAATCGACTCTTCGGCGTGCTGAACATGCGCGATCTCATGCTGGCCGGACCGGAACAGACCCTGGATCAGATCAGCCGCAAGGACCTTTTTGCCTTGCACTGCTTTACCGACAAGACCGAAGCCGCCAACGAACTGGCCAAACGAAAGTTTTTTGCCGCACCGGTGGTGGACAGCGAAAATCATATCCTGGGCATGGTCAAAGCCGAACGTTTGATACACGGTGTCCAGGAAGAGATGACCAAAGATATCCAGCAAATGTTCGGTGCCGGCGGTGATGAGCGCGTCACGTCGACCATCTGGTTTTCGCTGAAAAAAAGACTGCCCTGGCTGCACATCAACCTGGTAACGGCCTTTATGGCAGCCGGGGTTGTGGCCATGTTCGAAGATATCATTGCCAAACTGACCGTTTTGGCGGTTTTCTTACCGGTGGTTGCCGGCCAGGGTGGCAATGCCGGTGCGCAATCGCTGGCGGTGGTCATGCGCGGCATCGTCATGCGCGAAATCCCCAAGGGTAGAATCTGGAACCTGGTTTTCAAGGAGGGCAAGATCGGGGCCATCAATGGTGTCGTAATCGGGTTGGTCACCGCCCTGGTAGCCTGGTTATGGTATCAAAATCCGTTTCTGGGTATCGTAATCGGACTCGGCATGGTTGTTAATTTGATCTGTGCCGGCCTGTCGGGCGCCGCGATTCCCCTGATCATGAAGAATGTGGGTATCGACCCGGCACAGAGTTCCAGCATCATCCTGACAACCGTTACCGATATTATCGGCTTTTTGGCCTTCCTCGGTTTTGCGGTTATTTTTCAGAAGTTTTTAATATGAAAGGATCGAATCCATGGGACAATATAACCTGAATCGTATTTTCAATCCACGTCATATCGCCGTTGTGGGGGCCAGCGAAAGGCCCGGTTCCATAGGTAATGCTATCATGACCAACCTTATCAACGGAAAGTACAGTGGCAAGCTGCTACCGGTAAATCCGAAGTACGACCGGCTGCATGGATTGCCTGCTTATAAATCAGTTGCAAAGCTGGAACCTGATATTGATTTGGCAGTCATCGCCACACCCATTTCTACGGTACCTGACATTGTTGACAAATGTGTAGACAAAAAAATTGGCGGTGCCGTGGTCATTTCGGCCGGGGGCAAAGAGATTGGGGCCAAGGGCAAACAGATCGAGCAGACCATCTTAAAAACCGCTTATCAGGGCGGTCTGCGTATCGTGGGACCGAACTGCCTGGGTATTATGCGCCCCGGCAAGAACCTGAACGCCAGTTTTGCATCCGAAATGCCCAACGGCGGCAATTTGGCCTTTGTGTCCCAGAGCGGGGCCATCTGTACGGCGGTACTGGATCTGGCTTTCCGTGAAAATTTCGGTTTCAGCCATTTTGTCAGCACCGGCTCCATGCTGGATGTGGACTTTGGTGACATGATCGACTATCTGGGTGATGATTCCAGCACCAAAAGTATCCTGCTCTACATCGAAAGCTTGACAAATTTTCGCAAATTCATGAGCGCGGCAAGGTCGGTTTCACGCGTAAAACCGATCATTGTACTGAAGTCCGGAAGAAGTGCGGCTGGAGCAAAAGCCGCCGCTTCCCATACCGGTGCCATGGCCGGGGAGGATGCCGTTTACGATGCGGCTTTTAAACGCGCCGGTATCGTGCGGGTAGACACCATCGAGGAATTGTTTGACTGTGCCGAGTTGACCGCCAAGCAACCACGGCCAACCGGCCCGCGGTTGGCGGTTATCACCAATGGCGGCGGCCCCGGGGTGATGGCCACCGATATGCTGGCCAAATTCGAGCAGGAGCCGGCAGCGTTGAAAACCGAAACCCTTCAGAAAATGGATGCGATCCTGCCTACATTTTGGAGTCGCAACAACCCCATCGACATCCTCGGAGACGCATCTGCGGACCGGTTTCGCCATATATTATCCATCTGTTTTCAGGCCACGGAAATCGATGCCGTCCTGGTGATCATGGCACCCCAGGCATTAGCGGATCCAAATTCGGTGGCACAGGCCTTTGCTGCGGCCGTGAAAGGCCACCGCTACCCGGTATTTGCCTGTTGGATGGGCGGTAAAAGTATGGCCAATGCCGTGGGAATCCTGAATGACGCCGGCATTCCCACCTATGAAACCCCGGAACGGGCCGTAAGGGCCTTTCTGTACATGTACACCTACTCCAGAAATCTCGAGACGCTGCGTGAAATCCCACCGCGCATCACGACCCGGCTCGACTTCGATCGCCAACGCGCCGCGGACTTGATTTCAAAGGCTGCGGACAAGGTTTTCATGTCCGAGTCGGATTCCAAAGAAATTTTGGCCGCCTATGGATTGCCGGTCATCAAGACCGAGATGGCTGCAACCGAAACGGAAGCCACCGACCTGGCATCAGGCCTTGCCTTTCCCCTGGCCATGAAGCTGCACTCCCCGGACATTACCCACAAGACCGATGCGGGTGGAATTGTTCTGGATCTGCGATCCCTAGAAGATGTGCGGCTGGCTTTTGGAAAGATTATCCAATCCGCCAAAAAGTATAAGCCCGATGCACGTATCAGTGGGGTGACCCTGCAGCCCTATGTCAACAAGCCGGACTACGAAATATTGCTGGGTGCCAAACGCGATCCCAATTTCGGACCGGTGATACTTTTTGGCATTGGTGGTATTTTTACGGAGATACTCAAAGACCGTGCCCTGGCGCTGCCGCCCATGAACCGCCTGCTGGCGCACCGGCTGATGCAGGAAACCAAGGCCTACCAGTTGCTCAAGGGATACCGCAACCGTCGCCCGGCCGACCTGGAACAACTCGAGGAGATAATTATCCGCCTGTCCCAGTTATTGATCGACCAACCCGACATTGCCGAGCTGGACATGAATCCGGTCCTGATCAAAGACGGCCAGGCCCTGGCCGTGGACGCGCGTATTCTGGTCTCCAATACCGGAGAGACATCACCCCAACACCTGGTAATCAGCCCTTATCCGGAAGAGTATGAATCCCACCAGACAGTCAAAGAAGACTTGAAACTGTTTGTACGCCCGGTCAAACCTGAAGACGCACCCCTGTTCATCGACCTGTTTAAAAGCATGTCTCCCACGAGCATCTACTACCGTTTTTTCGCCCCTGTAAAGGAATTGAAGCCCGAGATGCTGGCCCGCTTCACCCAAATTGATTACGACCGCGAAATTGCCCTGGTGGCCATCCGAGAAAACGAAGGACAGGAAAAACTGTTGGGTGTCGCCCGGATTATCGGCGACCCGGATGGCAAATTCGGTGAGTTTGCTGTGGCGGTGGGTGACCCCTGGCATGGTCAGGGCATTGGGGCGGTGTTGCTGCAAAGGTGCCTGGATATTGCCAAGACGCGGGGTTTTAAAACCGTCATGGGGTGCGTTCTGCGGGAAAACAAAGGGATGCTGGCCCTGGGGAAAAAGCTGGGCTTCAAAGTTGAAAAACATTCCGATATCGGCGAGTGCGAACTGACTTGCACCCTGCTTCCCTGAAAAGCCGGGAAAACAGTCGCCATAGGGCCAGACATCAGAATTCTAAATGAAAATTAGGCTTATTTTACCGAAACAACGGAAAGGGCGCTTTGAGAATGACAGTTTGCGCATTCGATCCCATCAATTTCCTTTTTTAATCCTTCCATTGTATTTATTGTTATTCATTCGAATCGGTGACGCCGGTTCCTTTGGTGATTCCTCTCAGCAGTCTTCCCAGGATATCGGCGCCGGTGATGACGCGCTTCACCGCATCAGTCCAGACCAGGATGATGTCGTGATCCACCACATCATCGTGGGGACCTTTGGGATAGGTTTTTAATTTCTGAAGGGCCTCACCCAAAGTGAGCTTGGGGTCCATGATCGTGATGGGGCGATGGCAATAGGCCAAAGGATTGTAGTCAGCTTTATGCAAAAGGACTGCGCGTAGAAATTCATCGGCATCCAGCACCAATTCGGGAAAGTTGTGCTCATCGGCCAGGATTACCCACTTCTTACCGGATTTGTCGACGGCTCTTACAAAGGGGTCCTCAGGAGACGGTTCAAAATCCGGAAAAACCAGTTTGCCTTTGGAATCCATGGGCATGGTGATGACGCTGTCAGGGTCCACCGGCTCGCCTTCCTGGGTAACCAGCAAATCATCCAGGGTCAGAAAATTGAGAGCCCCCGCGCCCTCCACCATATCCACATCGGCCTCTTCTGCCGCCATGTGCATTTTGATGACCTGCATTAAATCTTCTTCCCGAAAATAATGGATGCCTTCCTTGCCCAGCCACCTGTCCAGCATCCAGGCCGAGGGCTTGGCCACTGGATAGAGCAGGGTCTGGTATAGTTTCAGAATCGGTGCGAGTACGGCGGCACTTTTGAGGGCATGCCTGGAGAAGTAGGCCTGGGGAATAATTTCTCCGATAAAGGTAATCACCACAGTCGAGAACAGGAAGGCGGACAGGCCCGCCATCACCGAATTGGAAATAAGGGTCAGCAGCACATTGATGCCCACATTGCCCCACAGGATCGTGGTCAACAGGAAATTAGCATCCTGTCTCAGTGCCAGCATTTTTTTCGCATTGGGGTTTTGCCGGGCGACCTCGACTTCGAGTCTCAGCTTGCTGATGTTAAAAAAAGCCAGGTTAGAGCCGGAAAACAGGGCTGACTGACTGATACAAAAACAGATACCGAGCCATGACATGAGCATCATGTTGAATACATCCTCAAATTGGGTTGTTGATTACAGCCACTTAATTCTTCGAAACAAGGTGACCAAACCCACCGCAATTATGATCAGGAAGATTGTAACCAGGCTGAAAGCCCAGGGACTTTCTGTCCCCGGGATGCCGCCCACATTGATCCCGAGCAATCCTGTCAACAAACCCAGTGGTAAAAAGATGGCCGCTACGATAGAGAGCACATACATGGCCTTGTTCATCTGTTCGGACAGGCGATTGTTCAGTTCTTCCTGGGTCACGGCAGCCCGCTCTCTGGCCGCATCCACATCCTCCACAAAACGGGCCGTTCGTTCCGCCACCTCCCGGAGATGAGCACGATCGGTATCACTGAACCAGCCGATCCGTTCGTGCAGCAGTCTCGCCAAAACGTCACGCTGGGGTGCGATATAGCGGCGTAGGCCGATTGTGGCGCGCCGCAAACCAGACAATTGGGTTCTGAGGTCATGACTTTCCGCGGTCAACACCGCATCTTCCAGTTCGTCCACGTTGTCATCGATTTCGGAAATGATATTCCCCATGCGGTCCGCGATCAGTTCTGCGACCATGACGAGAAATTCGCCCGCCGACCGAGGACCCTTGCCGGTTTCAATATTCTGGTGGATATCCTGCATGGCCATTATTTTTCGGTACCGCATGGATATGATGCGCTGCTCGGAAATCAGCATACGAACGGCTACCATATCCTCGGGCTCCGATTTGGGGTTGCTGTTCACCCCCCGCAGAATCAGAAGCAGGCCGTCGTTTGTCAGTACGTTACGTGGCCGTGATTCCTGTTCCAGGAGCGATTCGCATATCAGAGAATCGATCCCGCTTTTTTTCATTAACCAGGAGGAGCTCTCTGCAACAGTCGAATCCAGATGGACCCACAGCAAACCCTGGCCCGGAGTCCAGGCGTCGATGGCATCCCAATCCAGGGCATTCCCCCCGCCCCTGCCGTCCAGCAGGTATCCGTAAATAAGTGCGTTTTCCGTATTCATGCTGCCTCCTGAAAAATCGTACTCGAAATTAGCCTATTTTCCTCCGGGACGATGATTCTCCTTATTTTTTCTCTTGAATATCCGAGTGAAAATCAAGCCTGAAAAAAGCCCGAATACAAATGTGGTTATCAGCACGATTGCCCGCGAGGATTCGATTTTCCAGAAAAGAAAGCTCACCGTCACTACCTGAGCGTTTTGGACCACGAACAGGGCGAATATTAATAACACTACGATTATGCTAATAAGTTTTAATTTCATGGAATACCTTTCTATGACCCCGAATCCATCAATTCTTTTATCTCTGCGGCATCAAATTTATTTGGGAACGTTACTTCGAATGCTCAGCAAAGGAATCGGGCTGCGCCGGAACATCTTCTGGGCGCACGAGCCCACAATCATGTCTACCACATCGGAGCGGCCCTTGACCCCCATCACCAGCAGGTCGGGCTGTTTCTTTTCGATTTCCTGTAACAAGGCTTCATAGGGAACGCCGATCTGAATATGCGTTTGAATGTCCAGGGCGTTTTGGCCCAGCTTGGTGGCCAAATCCTGAAGTCGTTGTTTGCGGTCATGGATGTGCTCCTCCAGGATCTCATTCAACGAAAAATCAGGCACCCGGACGGCCACCTCCTGCATCATGTCCACATCACGCTGGTTGTAAATATGGGTTAAGAACAGTTTCGCCTTTAAATCCTTAGCCAGTCTTGCGGCGTGTTCGGCGGCATGGATTGAATACTCGGAAAAATCAACGGCAACCATGATGGTTTTGATATTTTTCATGTTTTAACTCCTCATTTGCTGGCCGCAATGGCCGTTATTTTGAGCATCACAGTAAAAAACCCTTATTTATGTTCTTAATATATCGGAGGAAGACAACCCCATAGCAAGAGAATTTGCCGAAACACGTCTACGCACATTCGGACCACATCTTCAGTTAAAATTTGGTCTCAGCCCCAAAAAGCAAATCACATGCCAAATTGTTTATAATTGGCTAAATTTTGACTTGATGCCAACAGGTTATGGTTATTCGACATCGATACGAGGGGGGAGTGCGCTTCGTGCGGTATGGGGATTCCATAGCATCATACACGTATGTTGTCAAACGTGAGAATCGGTACCGGGTTGACCAATTTTTGCTGAAACAAGAACTTGCAGGTCCGGCTTTGGGGATTGACACAGGGTTTCCGTTTCGGCAGACTATACCAAATGAAATTACTCTTCAGCCAAATGATGCATGTCCTCACAGCCAGGAAAGAACGCAATGTCAGGGTTTTGATGAAATTCGTCCTGATCCTGGCAGTTATGATCACAGTCTACAGCATCCTGTTTCATTTTCTAATGCTTTTGGAAAATCAAAAATTCAGTTGGATAACGGGCTTTTACTGGTCCCTGACGGTGATGTCCACCCTGGGCTTTGGCGATATCACCTTTACATCGGATTTGGGCAAACTGTTTTCGGTGTTCGTGCTTCTGTCCGGTTTGGTTTTCCTGCTCATCATGCTGCCCTTTACTTTCATCCAATTCTTTTACGCACCCTGGCTGGAAGCTCAGAAAAGGGCCCGGGCACCCAGAGAACTGCCACCGGGGACCAAGAATCATGTCATCTTGACCAGCGACGATCCCATCACCATGAGCCTGATCCAGAAGTTGAAACAGTATCACTATGGTTATGCGCTGATCTGCGAGGATATCCATCACGCACTGGAATTGTATGACCAGGACTATAAGGTTGTGGTGGGGGAGTTGAGCGACTCCGAAACCTACCGCCGTCTCAATGTACAAAAAGCCGCTCTGGTGGTTGCTAATCGCGACGATGTGATGAATACCAACATTGTCTTCACCGTACGTGAAATCTCAAAAGAGGTGCCTATCGCCACCAATGCGGATCTGGTCGATTCGGTCGACATTCTGCAGCTTGCCGGCAGCACCCATGTGCTTCAGTTTACCAAGTTGCTGGGCCAATCCCTGGCGCGCAGGGTGCTCAGGGCCGATACCCGATCCAACGCCATCGGCGATATTGATGGCCTGTTGATTGCCGAGGCGCCGGCCATGCGCACGCTTCTGGTGGGCAGGACACTGCAGCAAAGCAAACTGCGAGAAACCACAGGAATCACCATTGTTGGTATTTGGGAAAGGGGAAAATTTGAAATACCAACGGCCGCAACACGGATTGAATCAACCACGGTGCTTTTGTTGGCGGGCTCCAACGAGCAGCTCAAAAACTACGACGCGTTTATCGGCGGCCGGCACCAACTTCAAGCGCCGGTAATCGTATTGGGGGGCGGCCGGGTGGGCCGGGCAACTGCTGCCGCCCTGTCACAGGCCGGTATCGATTATCGAATTATTGAAAAGGATGATAGACTTGAGTCCGACGAAAAGTATATCGTCGGAAGTGCTGCCGACATTAACACCCTTCAGCGTGCCGGTATTGACAAGGCACCCTCGATTATCATCACAACCCATGACGATCCCACCAATATTTACCTGACCATCTACTGCCGGAAGCTGCGCCCCGATATCCAGATTATTTGCCGGGCCAATCTGGACCGCAACATCTCCAAGCTGCACACCGCCGGTGCCGATTTGGTGATGTCCTATGCCTCGCTATCCGCCAATACGATCCTGAATCTGCTCAAACCCGAAGGTGTGTTGATGCTGGCCGAAGGGCTCAACGTGTTTCGGGCCCGCGTGTACGCAGATCTATTGGACCGATCCCTGGCCGAAAGCGGTATCCGCCCGCAGACCGGCTGCAGTGTCATTGCCATAAACCGGGACGGCGCCATGATCAACAATCCCGACCCGTTGCTGCGTTTTCAGGCCGGGGATGAGCTGATCCTGATCGGCACGGACGAGGCCGAGGAAAAGCTGTTTACCCAATATGCCGAAAGCATTAAACTTAAAGCTTGACGCTGAGAGTGCATTTCAAAACAAGATTTGAGCCCATGGCTTTGTCTGGATGCCCGCTTCCGGGGCTGGGTACAATCTCAAATTGAATGTCCCGAGGAATTTTTTTGCATCAATAATGGCATGCCACAGGCCAAAACGGAACTTTCACATCCTGGCACGCGGCGGTCGCTTTGGTCGATCAAACGTCACCTAAATGTTTTCAATAAGTTATGAATTAATCACATGGGTGGCACAAGAATTGCGTTCATCATGCTGAAGGTCCACTGTAAAAGATTCCACAACAACGATTTTATGAATCCAGTGCTCCCGCGAGGATTTCATAAGCGAGCTGTTGCAGGGAGCCCGTAGATAGAAAAGGAGGGCTAAACAATGAAACCAAGTAATAAAGGCAAACGCCGCGTTACATTTACATGTTTGCAGCCCCAAGCCCGCAAGGTCGCTCTCGGGGCTGATTTTAACCGGTGGCAGACCGACAAACATCCCATGAAAAAGGGACCAGACGGTCGATGGACCAAAACCGTATATTTGTCGCCGGGCACCTATGAGTACAAATTCTGGGTTGATGAAATCTGGCGGGTTGATTCTCATAACGCCAAGCGTTGCCGCAACCCTTTCGGAAGTCATAACAGCGTCATTAAAATAAAACCAAAAGTGATTAAAACGCCATAGGGAGCAATTTGAATGCCAAAAGATATCTCCAAACTGGCCGTTGTGCCCATGGATGGGTCCAAAGATGCCTCTAAAGCACTTAACTACATCCATACGCTCTATCCGACTGATCACAACCTGAAATTGGCCTTGCTGCATGTGCTGCCGGCACTGCCACCCATCATGGTGGCCGAGGCCAAAACAAACCGTCGAACGGCACATCATCTCAAATTGATGCAGGACAAACACCATATCCTCGGCAACCACGTACTGGATGATGCTCAAAAGCACCTGGTGCGCAAAGGCTTTAGAGCGGATCAGATCGAGAAAACTTTAGAGCGCACGCGTGTGGGGATTGCCCGGGATATCAACGCTTATGTCGAAAAACGACGCGCGGACGCTTTGGTTATTTCAGGCAGCAGTAAAAGCTGGCTGGAAGGCTTTTTTACCGGAGAGATCACCGAGAAACTGTTGGAAATCACGCAGGTTTGTCCCATTTGGGTGGTCAAAGGAACTGTAAAATATGCCCACGTGCTGATCGCCGTTGACGGGTCGCCAAACAGTCTGCGTGCTGTCGATCATACCGGGTTAATGCTGGCCGGCACTCCAAATAAGATTACGCTTATACATGTCACCAACGGCATGTTGCGTTTTTTCCCCAAAGAGGTGGTCCAAGAGATGGGTGAACTCGAAGACACCTGGACCCAGGAAGCGGGCGATTTCATCCAACCGAAACTGGAAATGACCCGGGACATGTTGATCAAAGCCGGGGTATCCCCGGATCAAATCGACATGAAGATCGTGAATGGTGGCCGCAGGCTGGCCAAAATCCTGCTTGAAGAGGCACAAAAGTGCAAAGCCGGGGCCATTGTCCTGGGCCGCCGCGGCATGACGGATGCGAATGACTATGTCATGGGCAGTGTAACCCGCAAGATCGTGGCCCAGGCTGAAAATTTGGCTGTATGGGTGGTCTCATAACCCACTTTATTGTCGGACGTACGCATCCAGAAGCCCTGTGGAGCCCATCCCGCAACCGATCACCGATTTGATCGCCTCCTCAACGGAAACATTGACCGGGTGAACGCGCTCGGCCGGCAGGTGAAAAACAAATCCGGTTGTGGGATTGGGACCGGTGGGAACGAAAACCGTAACCAGGCCACCCGCATGTTTCTCGGTGATAAATGCGGTTAACAGGGTCTGCTTTTCAAAGGGCCGCACCAGAGCTACCGAAGAAAACGCCGACTCTTTTCTGCCGAAAAGCTGCATGATAATCGATTTAAGGGTGCTGTAGCCGGGAGCCAGCCGTAACAAGCGCTGTTCCAGGCTCTCCTGGATGAATCGGCCCGCCCTGGTTTTGACGATAATGCCCACCACAAAACAGACTGCCACAATAATCGCTAGCGCCAGGATATCTGCCACCAGCTCCTGCAAATGACCTTTAGCAATCAACAGGTTTGTGAGCGGCTGGATGATGCCCGTAATCCACCGGAACAACCACCCAAAAAGAAGCAGAAGAATAATAGCCGGTAAAATGACCGCCAATCCACCCAGGATCGACGTTTTGAGGAAAAGTTTCAACCGCTGCATGTGTTAACCTCCATATAGGTTAAAATCAAAGTCGAACCCTCGGGACCCGAGTATCCACCACCATGTTGCCGCTAGAGCAGAAAACACTCAACATCGAACACTGAACATCAATTGGTTAGAAGTCAGTAGCCAGAATTCAGAAGGTATAACCGATGGAAAAATGAAACCGGTCGGCATCTTCATCCGGTTCGGGATCCAAGTTGTGGCCGTACACCAAACCAAAAGCACCGGCCGGGGTAACATAGCGCAAGCCGGCACCGGCGGCATGACGGACGTTCTCCGACTGGGCCTGCTGTTCGGTTTCACCCAGGTATCCGATATCATAGAAAACTGAGAATTCGAGGTTGGATCCCAAATCAATCCGGACCTCTAAATTACCTACCGCCATCTGGCGGCCGCCCACGGGATCGCCATCCGCGTCAAAAAGCAACAGGTTTTCCCTGAATCCCCGGACGGTGGCGGTCCCGCCCAGGAAAAACAGCTGGTCATCCGGTATATCCGACTGGGAGTTGGCCGGCTCGATTTTGCCATAACTGCCGCGACCGGCAAAGGTCACCCTCTGGATGGGTGTGGTATAGCCTCTCAAATCAGTACGCAATTTAAAAAAATCGTCCAAAGAATTTTCTAGACCCTGGGAGATGTCGATTGCGGCCAGACCGAAAAGCCCCTTTTTGGGATTCAAAAAATTGTCCCGGCTATCGTAGCTGAGGGAGGGTGTCAGCACGCCGATTGCGCGGGGATCAAAAGTCTCATCTTCATCCTCCCCGGATTCCCGGCTGAACTGGTCGCGTCGTTCATAGTGAACCCCCAGGCTTGCTTTGAAACGTTTTTTCCATTTTCGCGAAAAAACCAGATCCGATCCCAGACTCTCGGTGCCGAAGGTCTGGTTAAAGGGCTCACTGCGCTCAAGATACAGGCTGAGATCCGACGAAACCCGGGTTCCCAGAAAACGGGGCTCATAGATTCGGGCATCTTCCCGATGACCGGTCTCGCTGATTTCAGCCCCCACACGGGCATCTTTATTGAGTCCCATGAAATTGCGATCACCAAGCTTGCTGGCGGCGTATAAGCCTTTCTCCGAAGCGTAGCCCCCGCTGGCCTCGAAATAGAAGGGTTTTTCCTCCTCCACCTCGGCAACCAGGTGGACCGTATCCGTGTCTGCCTTCATGCCCACCGGGTTGAAAGTCACCGAGCGAAAAATGTTCATCTGCCGGATATTCTGTTGCCCTTGGACCAGTTTTTGGATGGAAAACGGATCGCCCGGTTTCATCACCAATTCGCGTTCGAGGATGTGGTCCTTGGTCCGAAAATTGCCGGCATAAAAGGTACTGCCCCGTTTCAAATGGCGGTTGGGAGTGATTTTCACTGTCACGACGGCTTCGGATTCATTGGCGCTTAAAACAGCCTCCGCGGATACGCTCACAAAGGGGTGTCCCAACTCCGATATCATTTTGGCCACGTGTTTTTCGTCGGCTTTCAGTTTGCTTGGGTTAAAGGGACTGCCTACTTGCAGTTGAATTGTATCGGGGATCCGGGTTTGTTCAATGCCCGTGAATCCGTTGAAAACCACCTGGGTCACGCGGGTTTGAATCCCTTCACGAATTATCAGATTAATGTCTGCATGAAGCTTATCGACAGACAGTTGAATCTGATTTTGCACACTGACATTCAGATAACCTTCACTGCGATAACGGTGTTCAATTGCCAGAATATCTTCCGCCAACTGTCGGGAAACGAAGGCCCCCGCATGCCATACACCGGGCAAGCGCGTCCGCATCTGCTTCTTGATGGTTTTCTGGTCGAATAGGGTGTTTCCGGTGATCGAGAGTGAGCGCACAATGGTTCGTGGTCCCTCTTGGATATGAAATTTGATCCGGGTGCCCTCCTTGTCCGCCATTGGAACTGTCTCCGACGTCATCTGAATTTTGGTCTCTGCAAACCCGGCCTTGCGATAGCGTTCACGCAGGTTGCCAAGACTCTTGCGCAGTCTCGATTTGATCGTTCCATCCGGTTTAAAAATCATCACCTCTTTTTTGAGCGTCCGTTGGCCAAAAGCGGAATTGCCGCTGAACTGGATGTCATACACGGGTCCCTCGTTTATCTGAATGTGGACGTCCACCTGAGCGCTTGTGGCATTCGCAGCGACGTCCGAGGTGATGCGAACATCCGCGTAACCCAGACGCAGGTAATCGGTGCGCAGTTTTTTCAAATCCTCTTGAAGGTTCTTTTCCACAAAACGGGCATTGTCCCAGCGCACGGATTTTAATTTCCACTTGATGGATTCCTTTTGAAAGGCCCGGTTACCGCTTATGGAAAGACGTCTCAGGCGATATAGGCGGCCTTTGTCAATATGTATGTCCATAAAGTAATGGCCGTCTGCAGGGTCCTGGCGCTGAACGACCGCAACGCGGGGCTCGACATACCCGTATTGACGGTATAAATCGGCTATCAACTGGGATTGTCTCGCCACTTCGGACGGATCAAAGGCATCGCCGGGGTAAAGGGTCATACGCTTGAGAACCTGGTTTTCAAAAAGTGGATATTTGCCGTGGACGCGGATATCCTTGATGCGCTTAAAGGGTGTTACCGTGATCATAAATATCAACCCCGTGGATGTCTCTTCGGTATCCAGATGGATGGCTTGGAATTGTTTGCAGTTTTTCAAGGCGGCTGACAGGCTCTCCACGGCGCTGGCTGAAAACGGTTCCCCCCGGCGAATAAAGCTGGATGCAAGCTGTTCCACCATCTGGGACCAGTAGTGCTCATTGCCGCTATTGTCGATAACGGTAATACGGATGCCGACGACCAGGGGTTGTGGTGCGGACTCATCCGTGGATGCACTTGCCGGGGAGGCAAGCCACAACACCATCATCAACAAGATGTTAGCGCACCAGCCGAAACTCGACCCTGAATATAAATTCACCACCGTAATTACCTTCTGTGTCCTGAAACCCGCTCAACAGGATGTTTTCGATCAGTTTGTATTCGGCTGCCGCCCGCTGGCGATAACCGCCCTTGCCACTGCCCACCGTATATTTCACCGTCATCCGATCGCTCAAATTCTTACCCACGGTCACATCCACAGTGCTGGAATCGGCCGGCGCATCCGCAGCGGATTCCACCGCCAGATAATCCAGACCCGAAACTTTCTTGATATCCTCACCAAACGAGGACGCCATCAGTTGAGCCATCATGGCTTCGGGTGAATCCGTGAGGCCATTCTCCCCACCAGACATCTCACGGGTGGTTTTACCAAACACCAGCAGGGATAGAATATCGGCATCTGCTTCAGCCGGAATTGAGGACAGGGTAATGAGCAGTCTGTCCGGACTTCCCTCCAGCGCCAGCGTAATACCCCAGTCCCGAATCTGGGACACGCCAACGATATCGACTTCCGGCCGAATCTCATAGGGGCTGGTGAAGTTGATAATGCCTTTTTCCACTACAAAGGTCTTGTTATAGTACGTGAGGGACCCGTTTTGAACCCTGGCCGTGCCGGTCAAAACGGGGTCATGCCAACGACCCGCAACCATCAGATCCGGATGGATTTCCAGATAAGCAATATTGTTTTCAACGATAAAGGCATCGCGATATGTGACTTGAATGTTGATGCGCAATCCGTCCAGAAAAGTCCGGGGCCGATCCGCTGACGCGGTAACCGTGGCCGGCTTCTGATCGGTAATGGTTCGCAGGAGGCTGACATCTTTATAGTACAGGCCCTCCAACAGAATCAACTGGCCTTCCACAACCAGGTCTTCCAGCCGGCCGGAAGCTGTGAGCTCCAGATTGAAGGCGGCATCCAGGGTTTCGGGAATCTGTATGGGGATGCCCTGAGCGGAGAGCTTTAGATCAATCTGCTGGGGATGCCATTTTTCCAGCAGGGCCTGGCCACTCAGTTGAAATTTTCCCCCGCCCCAGTTACCGTGAAAATTTTCAATGTCGATCTGATTTGTTGAGATATGAAACCTTGCATTCAAGCCCTCAAATGGCATATCGATTTGGGGGGCCTGAAAACCGACATTCTCCCAGGAGATCTCAGCTTGTATATCCGGGTGAGGCCATGTTCCTGAAACCCGCGCATCCAGGTGAATATTCCCCTGAATTTCAGTCAGATCTTTAACAAAAATTGCGGCTGCCCGGGCGGCGATATCGCCATCGATGTATATGCTGAATTGTCCGGCAGCCTGCCCGCGACCCTTGATACGTAAATACCCGCTTTCAAGCACGCGCACCTGCGATTCGGAGATAAACAACGCCTGGTTCTTCAGGCGCGCCGTGAGGTTTTCGGTTTGGACAATTCTTTCACCCTGGTATGTCAGGGAAAGGGCCGTCAAGTCCAAAAGGACATTGCTTTGGGCCAGCATGGTCGGATTGCCGTGAGCGCTGAGCGCCCCACTGACCGTCCCGCCGACATCCTGTTGGCCCGCAACCAGAAAAAAAGGTGTCAAATCGGTTTCCGTAAAGCGTATCTCCAGGTCGTATTCCCTTTGGGAAAGGTCATAATCGGCCTTTAGATCGAAATTTTGACGGCCTTCCATATGTAGACGGTCTTGTTCCAATTTCAGATCGAAGGTGAAGTCCTGCATCGGCTGGCTGTTCACGATGACATCGCTTAATACCAAGCCAGCCGCAACAGCAGGCCGATCCAAATTTCCTTCTCCGCTGACGTGCAAATCCATTTTTCCCTGAATAGCACCCATGGAACGGATTTTCTTGATGGCCTCAATCTGAAATGCTTGGGCACGCAGATCAATGGCATAACTGCGGTCAAAGCCGATCCATCCGGATCCCGTCAGCGTGTTGGCGGCATCTATCGCAACCTGCCAGGATTGCAACGCGACGCGCCTGTTATTGAGCCGGAGCGGCACGTTCAGCGATCGGATCGGCTGTGAGAATATCACCAGATTCTGCCCTGTGATGGCACCTGTTCCGCTTAATGCGGAGATGGGGCCGGATATCCGGGCTGCCACATTCACCTGACCCTGCGTGGGCGCCAGGTAGTCTTCTAATGGCAGGCCGGTGATACGACCATCCAAATCCAGTGTGGGTTCGTCCAGCAGTCGCCAGGTATTGCCGGCGAATAGCTGGATGGTGCCGGTTACAAGGGCTTCGGACGGTTCTTTTTTCAATCTCACGGCGTCCAGGGTCAGGCGGCCGTTTTGCAGGTTTAAATCCGCAACAAGATCACCTAAAGATAGATTCCGGTAGGCAACATCCCTGCCCTTTAAAATCGCTGAAGCCTGCAGCGATTGCAGCGATCCTTCAAATGTTAGCCATCCCTGGAAAGCACCTTGGATGGGCGTATCGGCTAAAAAATGGTCCGCCCGGGCACCGGTGACATCCAGTCGTCCTTTGAAAGGCAAGCGGGGGTCCAGATCGAATCCGTCTTTAAATAGCTGAATGGATGCAGTGCCCTTGGCCTGTGTTCCCCGGTTGACAAGTTCCATGGAATTGACCGTAACGAGCCCCTGATGGTCCAGGTCTGCGGACATATGGACACGACCGATGGGAATGTTTTGGTATCGCACCTGATCGGCACGCATGTTCACGTTGATCCGCGGCTGCTGCCAGGGCCCGGATACCGCGGCCGTGATGACACCTCCGCCCGAAACCGTCTGGATCCCGATTAAGGCCAGCAATTTGTTAACATTTTCCGATTGGGCAGTTAGGGTTGCCTGAATGTTTCTGGCCGACGGATTCACGGATCCGTGCGCGCTAAGACGGGCACCCATCGCATCGACGGTCACATTTTTAATGTCGACGGTACCTGTCTGCACACTTCCCTCGGCCGCTATTTTCAGGTCCACCGGCTGCTGCAGGTTCCCTGCGTGAAAACCGGTCAGCTGGCCCTCTACCCGCGTGGTTGCCGACATGTGATCCATATGGAAGCCCCGGCCGCGGATATGCACGTGGGCATCTAATATGCCGGTAAAACGGTCACGCGTCAGGGGTAAATCGTTCGTATCCACATTTGACAAATAGAGTGCCAGATCATACCCTAAGGCGTCCGGATGAATTTCTGTCCAGACAAAGCCTTTCGGAAACACGCTGTTCAGATCCAGGCTGCCGTTCAGGCCAATCCCGCCTTTTCGGGCCTTGATGTCCAACTGCCGGATGGCCACCTGCCGCTTGGCCATATGCAGATCGGCCACGAGCCCGTCCAGGGCATAGCCGACCAGGTTTCCACCGTGATAAGACAGTTGCAGGTCCGCCTCGGGGTCGCGCCAGTTACCGGCGAGGGTCAACCTTGCGTCCGCCTTTCCATTCAAGCCAAACTGTAAATCCAGAAAATGGTCGACTTCGGCCAGTGATGCATTGACGTCGAGTTGGAGTTGTAAGTTCGGATCCCGAAATGGGCTGTAAATCGATCCTTGCAAACCAAGAGAAGCCCATTCCGACCGGGTCGTCAGTTGAATGGCAGCGGCGTTTTTGTCGGGAAGAGTCGCCGACAATGCCAGGGGCCGAAGGATCAGTTGGCGTCCGCGGGAAAGCAGAATTGTTTCGATAATTTGAAGATGCAATGATCCTGTTTGCTGTTTCAGGTCAGCCTGTGCCTGGATGCTTACGTGATCAAAATTAATAGAAATGTTTTTTGATTCCAAAACAAGGTCGACATTTCCATCTTTGACCAAGAAATCCTGAATGAAGACGGAGATCGCCTGTTCTGATTTTTGGGCTGGTGACTGCGGGTTATCCGACTGAACGGTTTGAAAAGCTGCCAGCAGGTCGATGGTGCCATCCTGTTTTTGGTTTATCCGCATGTCAGGACGCTCGAGATTGAGCTTTTTGATGAAAAGCAGGCCTTTGAGTAGTGGCAGATAATCGATTTCCAGGGTGGCATGGGGGACAGTTACCAAGCGCTCACCCGAAATATCACGGACTGTCAGGGTCGCAAGCGAAATCCGGCCCTGAAAAAAAGACAACTGGTGATCCAAAGCTGCTACGTTCCCCACAATGGCGGTGTTGAGTTTGCCAAGTAAAACGTTGCGGCAATGGTCTGTCCGGGCATAAACGACGATGCCCGCCACCCCCAGTATCAGGCTGGCCAGAATGGCACCCAAGATACCGGCTGCCAGTTTGTATTTTGTTCGCATTGCCATAATTTATAATACCTGAATTTTGCACGACCCGGATACTTTCATCCAATTTCATACAGGATACAGATAATAAGACTCGACCATCGCGATGCAACCAACGACCACCGGCCTTGTCGGTGGCATGTAATAGAGTCTTTATCTTTTTTTATAAAGCGAAGCAACATGGTTGCTTCGCCGATATTGGGGAGCGCCTCCACCACCGACGAGATCGGTGGCTTATGATTGGAGTCAACGAAAAGATGGACACCTTCTTTGATTTGTTGATGGGTTTTTAATAAAATCGTGGCACACGATTTTATTCAGCGGACACCCATGAGTTTAGGGGTCGGGCCGAATTAACCTATTGAATATTATATCAATTGTTTTGAAAATGGTCTGATTGAAAGCCTTAATCGGCCAGTTTTGTGCTAAAAACCGGCTATATAAACAGAAATGGGATGATGGCCTTCGGCATCAGAAACAAGCAGAGGGATTAAGATATTATCTATGCAATGTCAATTAGTTAGCGTGGCCCGACCCCTGAAAAAGAATCGTCATATGATCAACATCGAATTAGCTCTTGGCTATTAGCTGCCTAAGCGCCAGGAACCAAGAGCTGGGTTACAGGTTCGATGTTAGGATATCTTCACGTTTGCAGCGGCAGGGCCTTTTTTTCCTTGCTCAATATCAAAGGTGACGCGGTCACCTTCGTTGAGGGACTTAAACCCGCTTGCATCGATTGCCGAGTGATGAACAAACACATCCGGCCCGCCTTCTTGCTCTATAAATCCGAAACCTTTTTGGTTATTGAACCACTTAACTGTACCTTCAGCCATTTTAATAATCTCCTATAATTGATAGGCTCGTAAGAAGTCCGATCATTGACACTATTCAAATTTCACGCTTAATAATTTCAACAGGTTATCGAGTCAAAATTTAATAATTTTGACTTTTTACGAGCACATCATCATTCATTATATAAAAGTGCGATGTCATATATCATTCAGCAAATTGCCCATTGTGATAAATTAAACAGCTTCTTTGAGGTTTTTCCCGGCTTTAAACTTTACGGCATTTGAAGCCTTGATCTTAATTGCCTCTCCGGTTTGAGGATTTCGTCCTTTGCGCGCTTTACGACGGATTTTAGAAAAAGTGCCAAAACCGGTAAGTGTGAACTTGCCCTCTTTCTTTTTGAGTGATTTTGTAACTCCGTCAATCAAAGAACCTAGTGCTTTGGTAGCTGCTACTTTCGTGATTCCGGCATCGTTCGCCATCTGATCGATCAATTCAGCTTTTGTCATTTGCTTATCTCCTTAATCTGATTGTTGTTTTTTACCCAAAAGGGTGCGGGTAAATAGGGTATTACAAAGTATAAATCAATTAAAATGTGCATATAGCCACAAAAAAAGATCACATTCCCATCAATCGCTGATAGTTCTTAGAATATGATGCTTCTGTAAGAGAATACACCAACAATGCCTTGCGTATTAACCAGAACTCCGGGTTCCGAAAACACGCTACCAACCAGAACTCTGGGCTCCGAAAACAATTTCACTTAAAGGTGTGTGCCCTTCCTTTTTAAACGAATCATCAAAACAAAAAACATCACCACTTTTTATGATTGCCCATCTTATATGTTGCAGGATATGACCCCAATAATTTTATTAATTAATTATTTTAATAAGTTATACCATCATTATAGTATCCGGCGGATCGCCAGAATTCAGGGTTGCCTCAATAAAAGGCAGCTTGATGTTAACCCTTCCTAATATTCTATTCGTTGTTCTCACGTGGCATGCAACATGCAAAAAAGATGCAAACGAAATACAGATCAGCAATTAAAGACTCCGAGGTTAAAATTATTGAACAAGCATGGCGAAAAGCTCTCTAACGTAAACCTGTGCGAGCGTTGTGGAGCCTGTTGTGCCGTATGGAAAGTGTGCTTTCCAGCTACCGAGGTGGAAACAAGAGAATCCGGAGGCGTCCCCATTGCGTTCACTGTCCCGGTGAATGGAACCAAGCTCGCCATGAAAGGTACGGAGTTTAACCAAAAGCGATGCTGTGCACTCGAAGGACAGATCGGAAATTGGGTACGTTGTTCCATATATCCATCTCGACCAACAGCCTGCAGGGACTTCAAAGCATCTTGGGAAATGGGAGTATCTAATCAGAATTGCGACCGCGCAAGAACAATCTATGGTCTCGTACCGTTTGGCAGCCTGATGCCATTTGGCGGTATGTAGTCCATATTCTACTCCGATATATGTCTAACCATATGTAAAAGAAGCTCATATGATCCGACGCCTCCATTTCTATTTGCGCTCTTTCTCCATATACGCCACCTTACCTTTGTTGGGGCCCTTACTTTTTTGTGGGATCGCCATTGCGGAAGACAGATTTGCAAGACCTGTATCAATCATTGCAAAGCAACAATCCTTGTCTTTTGTTCTAAATATAAGGAGAACACAGGATGAAAAAAATTTTCGACGTCGGCGGCAGCGGCGAGAACGTGCTAAAATCTGATGATCAAATCGGCTTTGAGGAAAGCATACACCTGGCTACGCTTGACATCCTTCAAGATACAGGTATCAAAATCATGAGTGAAAGTGCGGCCGAATTATTGTACTGTTCGGGAGCGTCTGTTGATAGTTTCGAAGATCACAGCATCGTCAGGATTCCCCCATACCTGGTTGAAACCTGTCTTGAATGGGCCCCTCGCGATATTATCTACAAGGGTCGAAATGCCCACAAAAATTATTCACCGAATAGTGGTTCGGTGGCATTTACCACCTTTGGCGGTTGTATAAAGATAATTGATCCGATTACCAGACTGCGAAGGATGTCGCGAAAAAATGATCTAGAAGAAATGATCAGGGTTTGTGACTACCTGGATGAAATCTGCATTGTCAACCGAGTCGTTAATGCAACGGATGTGCCTCCGGCATCACTGTCGGTTCATAACATGGAGGCCATTTTAAAAAATTCCGGCAAGCACTTCATCATTGGTGCGGATTCTCCCGCTTCTCTCAGAGCAATGCAGTCGCTGGCAGCTGCCTGTGTAAATGGTAATCAGGAGTTGGATCCAGAATCGATTTTTTCAGTCAGTGTTTGTCCGCTCAGTCCGCTAGTCATTCCCCAAAAAACAGCAAGCGTCGTCATCGAGGCCGCAAAAAAGGGTATCGGGATCGTAATCATCCCCATGGCCATGTCCGGTGGAACATCTCCGGCAACATTGGCGGGCACACTAGTTTGCCATAATGCTGAAGTGTTGAGTTGCATCGTTCTGGCCCAACTTGCCGGCAGAGGTTCTGCCTGTACATATGGAAGTACCAGCACGATCCTTGATCTGAAATATGGAACGTGTGCGGTCGGCTCACCTGAATATGCCAAGATAAATGCTGCCCTTGCGAAACTTTCAAAGTACTATGGACTGCCTTGCTTTGTTGGGGGCGGTTGTTCGGATAGTAAAGTGCCGGATCATCAATCGGCCTATGAATTCACATTAAGCGCCTTCATGGCGGCTCTAAACGGAGCCGATATAATTTTCGGTTGCGGAGGTATCGAGCAGGGCTTGACCATGGATTATGCCAAGCTAATTCTGGATGCTGAGATGGTTCGAATGATATCAAACGCCGTTACGGAGATATCTTTGGATGAAGATGCCTTTGCGCTCGATGTTGTCCGCAATGTCGGACCGGGAGGTTCATTTCTAAACCACATACACACGCTCAAGCACATGCATCTTCAATCACGCCCCTATCTTTTTGATAGGCGAACATTAGAGGATTGGGGATCAAACAATACTGATAATTATCTGTTAGAGCAAGCATACGCAACTGCCGTAGATATTATTAGAACCTACACTCCGTCAAAGCTTCCTGCTGCTTCAGAATCATCAATGGCTGAAATTATCCGGGAATTTGAAAGTGAAATCGGCCTTATAACTGACACCAAAAAAAGCGTTTTAGCACCCGCATAATTCAGTGACCTTCGACGCTGCAGCCCGAATCCGTCCCTGCACCCGAACCGGAAATTCTGATTCAGTTTATAAGGAGATACAAAACCAGAACTCAGGTATCTTACTCAATTATACAATATGCCACTAGAAATAATATTATATATTAATTTCAATTCGTTATAATCTTGGCAGCTCTTTTGCAATATCTTTCTGCAAGGGCCTAATATGTTGGCCGAAGGTCATGGCAGGAATCACATTTTAATGGAGGATTGAAAATGAAAAAAGCCTTGATAGGAATTGGTATCGCAGCCATGGTACTGATGGTTGCATCCGTTGGACTTACCTTTGCTCAGGAAGCAAAGACGATTGTGGGGACTTTGAATGAAGACGGTGACTTAATTGACCAAAATGGTACTGTTTATGTAATTGACGGCGATGGCCTAAGCGAGGAAGATTCCGTAAATGGTGATGCCGTCTTTGAGGTAAATGGAATCATGGAGGAAGATGATGAGGGCACCAAATGGATCACCATCCAGAACTACAAGATCATTGAATCGGAATAAATCAATTCAGCTAAAAAACAAGGGGGGGGGGAAGCTCCCCCCTTGACCGCGGGGAGCGCTTTCTTTGGCAGAAGTGACGCGCGGTCTAAAATTGATGACAATCAATCTTCCACCTTACAAGCTAAATCTCACCTAAAACACTGTAGTGCTTAACTTTGATATTTAAGCTTCCATCCAACTTCTGAAGTATCATTCCTTCAATTTTGATCATTTCTCTCAAATACTGCAACAACTCCTTTCCCGGTCCACTGAAGTCGATCATGTAGACTTTTTCATCTGCTGTATTTAAAGAAATACGTATTGCTCTGCCATTCTTATCCCATTTCACCGGTAAAATAATACCATGTAAAATGGTGTTGGCATTGCTTTTATTGTTTTTTCTCATTCGAATCCCATAAATTAAAAATTTTAGTGTTAATCGATTAAATTACGGCACTGCTTGCAGTACTTACGCGGGATGAAATCACCTGTCCAATAAAACTGCATGATATGTTTTTGCCCGCATTTGGGACAGATGCACTCGACCGGCGTTTTGACACTAGCAGTGAAATTCTCTTCGACAAAATAATCCCGGCTGATCTCGCTCTCCATCAATCCCATACACTCACCTCCATGATTATGTTCCGGTAAGTTTTTCCATGTGTTCCATGGCAGTCTTGCAGCGAATGCAGTGCTGAGCCACCGGGCGTGCTTCCAGGCGCTTCAACGATATTTTACGGCCACAGTTTTTGCAGTCGCCATATATGCCTTCATCGATATCCTGGAGAGAGTTTTTAATTTTTTTTATCAGTATGCTCTCCCGGTCACGAATACGAAGCTGAAAACTACGCTCGGAATCAAAAGACGCCCGATCCAGGGGATCGGGAAAATAGTCCGATTCGCGTATGCGCAAAACCGCTTCACCGGCATGACCCAACAGATCATCCAACCACCGCGTTAGCAGCTCTTTATAATATTTTAATTTCTCATCATTCATTGAAGCATACCTTTCTCTGCAAATTATTCCAATTCAATCCAGTCAGTCTCGTCCAGCGAATTGAAACCGGTGTTCTCTTCGCCCTTGTCAAGCAGCCAGGCATCCATATAATTATCGGATTCATCCAATTCGCTTTCGGGGTCGACTGCATATTTCTTAAAATATAATCTATCTAAATCCTGCATCTCCGCCTCCTGCTGTCGTCTTCATCCCTGCTTTGATTATTTTTCTGGCGCGTTTTATTCATTTTGCGCTCCCACCCACTCATAATCCTGGTTTTGTGTTTGCGACACGCAGGACACCTGCGCGGCATATCGTACCCCATCGCAGTATGCCGCGCCTGCTCCACAACATCGTATTCAAATTCTGTGTCACACTGTAAACATACAAGCCATTCAGTTTGCATTGCGTTTTCCATTTTGATTCAACCTGAGTTGAGGGTTGTAAATTATCAGAAAATCGGAACCGAAAGTTCCCATTTTGGAGCCGACCAGAACCTTTCGGTCCTGTTTTTTCGCACACAAAGCCCTTAATCGATCAAAAACAAGGGAAATCTTTGATGCCGGTGCCTTTGCCCGATAATCATATGCATTAAGAATGCCACTGGTACCATTTCAGGCTTTAAAAAGAGTGCCCGGATTACGCCGACACAGCTGGCATATTTATTGCTGCAAGTGTGCTGAAATATCCGGACTCATAGCCATAGCCGGTTCGTTCTTATGGAAGGTTTTTCGGTCCCGGATGACATATAGACTAACTTAGAACCTTACATCTAAATTCTCGAAGTGGAAGGATAAACAGAAGATGCAACGTCAATCGATTAAATATTGGGGAATAGTCACAGCAGTCCTGTGTTTGGTACTGGCAGTACCGGTAGAGGCGATGGCCGAAGATGTTATCGTGATCGGTGAGATCAACGATACGAACCAGTTGGTCGCCGACGGCGAAATCTACGACATTGCCGACACACCGGTCGGCAATGATCTTATTAGAAACTATATCGCCGTTCGGGTGCAAGTGAGCGGTACGATAACGGAAGGAGAGGAGCTGAAAATCATACGGGTGACATCGTTCCAGGTGGTGGATGAATAACAAATTGGCTCGTTTTTTTAGCAAACCGAGCCAATTTGTTATGTGACGCGACATTTGCCGCTTCAAATTTAAAATTCCAGGATGCCCACCTGATCGAGATCCTCTTGAATGTCCTTGGGATAGCCTTTCAATTTAGGCCATCTTGAGGGATAAAGTGATTTCGGCATTCGCAAAGTTTTTTCAGCCAGGGGGATGTAGTAATAGGCCAATCTGAATCCCTGGATAGATGCATCATTGGAAAGTTCGATTCGAACGCGTCCCTGGGTCCAACGAAGTGCGGCGAGGTCACCCTCTTTATTCAGTGATTTCCCGGGCGCGCCCAGCAAATTCATCAATCGGGTTATGGTTTGATCATATATTTCATCGTCTTCGATCTGGATAAAAACCGCGATGATTTTCATTTTATTGTGCCAATTATCGGATTTTTTACGAGCCTATCATGATTAGGCGTGCGATAGATTTAATGTAATATTTTCCGATGAATGTGGTTAGCAGCAATACAAAAACAATGTAACATATCGACATCAGAAATTATGTCTAAAATGGAAAGAGGTGTTACCGTCCTTCATGGTCATGGTGGCTACACGAAAAAGGAGCAGAATATCTTGTATTGCGTCATTCCCTTCCAGGATTTGCCACGGTTCAAGGAACTTGTCCGCAAGGTGGATTCCAACGCATTTGTTGTCATTACCGAAACAATGGATGTCATGGGCCATGGCGTCGGCAACCAACCACACTGGTAATTCGCGAATGAACTCATTTAACCTGCAGATCAAATCCAATTCCCGGATTGCCGGTAGGATATAAGTACCCATTTTTCAGGATGACAGCCCCCCTACACGGATCGTCAATCAGATCCAGATGGCCGTCCAGGTCGGCATAAATCACATTGGGTCGTGCCAGGGCGAAATGCAAACCTGCGGCGATGGACAGGGCCGACTCGTCCATGCACCCCACCATGGTTTCAAGACCGGCTGCCTTAGCAACCGCGTTGACCCGTACGGCTTCGCTAATGCCGCCCACTTTCATTAATTTGATGTTGATCATATCCGCTAATTCGCGCTGGGCTAGTCGGAAGGCATCGCACAAGTTCATCAGACTCTCGTCGGCCATCACCGGAATCTGCGCAGCCTGAGTAATGCGTCCCAAAAGTTTAAGATCCTTCCGGTCGGTGGGCTGTTCAATCAACTCTAATCTGGCTAAACGGGTTTTATCGATGAAATATCTCGCAGCTGCTTCGTCAAAGCCCTGGTTGGCATCAAAGCGTAGTTCGATACGCTCGCCCACAGCCTTTCGAACCATAAGCACACGATCGATATCGGCCTCCACATCGGCACCGCCCTTCAGCTTCAGAGCACGGAATCCTTTTTGAACATATGATATGGCTTTTGTAAGGGTTGCTTCCATGGGTAAAATACCGATGGTGATACTGGTTTTCATACGCGTTCGAAAACCACCCAATAATACGTAAATCGGCAGGCCGGCACGCTTCCCCAGAATGTCGTACAGGGCCATGTCCACCATGGCCATGGCTGCGGGATTTTTCAAGCTGGTGGGTCTCAGCGCTTCTGTCAGTTTGGCGATTCGCAATGGATCTGCATTCATCAGTACCGGCGCAACAATCTCATTAACAAAATGTTGCACCGAATCTGGGGTTTCTCCTGTTACTGTTTTATCCGGGGCCGCGCATCCATAACCGGTTACCCCCTTGTCCGTTCCAATTCTCATCAGAATATTCGTAGTGGTATCGATGCGTTCGTAGGCTATCTGATAGGCTTCGCTCAGGCCTAGCTTTATCGGCCAGACTTCTATGTGCTTGATTTTCATAATTTGTTATGATGAATCTCCTTCAATGTCATTGACTTTAAGTCCTCAACCAGCGCCACCAGGTTGGCAATCATCAACTCCCATATTTTTTTTCCTTTTTCAGCGCTGGCCTTGGTAGGATCCCCCATGACGCCGCTACTGGAGATTCGCTGAGTATAGGCATACCAGGAAACACCGCGTTTGGATGTAAAGTCCAGATAGCGACTTGAGAATTCCGGCACCTCAGTTCGGGCAATTTTCATATTAACCAGATGCGGTCTGATTGCCAGACTGGTGCTGGTTTCAATTTCACCGGCATGAACGTCGTTACTTGTCTCGATCAGGTCATAGATATCCACATCGCTGGTTTCACCGGTATCGACACACGCGAATATATGCGCATCGCGATTGATCATCTGCGCGGCATAATTCAACGCCGGGCCGTTACCACCATGGGCATTGATAATCACCAGTTTCTTGATCCCGTTGCGGGAGACGCTCATGCCGATGTCGTATACTACTTTGCTGAGTGCATCGTTGGAAATACTCACGGTACCGGCAAATGCATCATGGTGATAAGAAACGCCATAGGATATACAGGGCAGCACCAGAGGCTTGGGATCGCTGCAGGCCTCAGCTACTCGCAACGCCAAATACTTGGCATCGAAGGTGTCCGTATCCAAAGGCAGGTGCAGGCCGTGTTGCTCGATGGCTCCCACCGACAGCAAAGCAATATCCACCTGTTGAAAGCGTTTCTCCGCTTCAGGCCAGGTCAACTCTCCCCATATAAAACCGCGCCGATTGAAACCGGCGGTATATTTATCATCAGCTGAATTTTGCCCATTGATGGCAAGCTCGAAAGCATAGGGCTGATTCAAACCTGCGTCAGTGAAAGGATCCATCGGTACCCACTTTTTTCCTGCTTTTTGCAACACCCCGTTTGCGTAGTGCCCGTAAATATGCATTAGGGGTGTACGCAAATCCATGGGAATTGCATTGGGAGGCGATACTTTCGGATCAAAGCGCAAACTCAGCACTTCTGGCTGAGGACCGAACAACGACAGCCTATCTTTCGACACCTGGATCAATTTTTTTTGCAGCAACATATAGCCCAGTTGACGAATCCCAACAGCTTCTTGGGATACACCCATTTTGGTGAAGCCGTTCAGAGCGGCTGTAATCTGATCCTTCCGGTATCCGCAGGAGCCCGGATCAACGTCAAGGGCCGACAGCATGCTGACAATCCGGCGACATTTTTCGCATTTGCCGCAAGGGACGATGCGGTCGGCTTCTTTGTGGGCAGCATGACAGGAAACCTGATGAGTCTGCAGTTGTGGATAGCGCAACGCCAGTATTTTCTCGATGAGCAGTTCTGATAGGGGTCTTAAAACAGAAAACTGGCTTACGGCCCAACCCTTGCGCATGAAAAAGCGCGACAGGGACTGGTCGAACCAGATACTCTGATCATACAAACCATCGTAATGGGTTATACCTTTAAATGTCTTGCGTACAGACGTGTCGAATTCATCTCCGATCAGCAGCCGGCCGATGCCGCGCTTGCGCACCAGCGGCAATACACCGAACAGGAACACAGCCACGGTCCAGAGGCGTATGGGGTATTCATCCGATCGGATATTGGCAAAGTCCTCACGAATGAAGGGCATACGCTTGAGCATCCAGGAAAAAAGGCGGTCTGAATTCACCCATACACGGGCAGTGTTAGGGATGTTGTCTCGAAAATGATGGTAAGCATTCAATGCCGTAAACCAATGTCGGCCGGATTCATTAACAAAGATCGGATGACTCTCCACACCGATTTCATCAAGCAGTCCATGGGTTAGCAGACTGTCCTTGCCCCCGCTGGAAAGAATGCAGTGTCGATGGGTGTTGGTGGACCAACGTTGCCAGTTTATGGCGGTACCTCCTCTTTCGGGATTCCGGAATTTCAATACCGCGTTCAAATATTTAGGCAGTTTCCGGGCTGTCATTTGTGCTGCTGGTCCAGTTAAAAAGGGATTTGGTTGCAAGCATTTTTTGACGTATATCTCCCGGGCCGTGTTCTCCGCCATGTCTCTCAAAAATTGTCGATCGATTTCATCGAAGAGCCCATGAAACACGATCTCGTTGCAGAATAGCCCGTAATTTAAGGCCGCCTGGGCAGTGATCATATCGGCCAGATTCCGAGATTCGGGTTCTTCGGGCTTAAATACAGGCTCCTCATAACTGTAGATAAGTTGGCATTCATCCACTTTGCCAGCCCATGATAGGCGGTATGGCGCGGTCAGCCGTCTCCTTTCCAATTTTATTGGGCCGACTTCCAATCGATCAAATATCTTGAGCTTTTCCATTTGGAATTGATGCTGTTGCTGGGGTTTGTTCATGCGGTGTGCTCTTTTAAAATAAAATGAGATTTCAGATAGTTGACCAGTTCGGCCGACCCATCCCTGAGTACATCGAAAGCCGGTCGTCCGATAGCCATGCGAATGGCTTCACACACAAAATTTATTTTTTTATCGTCAATATTTTCATGATTCACACAAATACCCACAACCGGTTTATTGGAAAGCAATTCAATCGCTTGGATCTGATGCACTAACGGCTGGATGGGATACCCGGGGAATCCGTCATATTCGGTGCGGGCCGGCGCATGTTGGAGCAGAATCACGTCCGGACGGCCGGCAGCCAGGATTTCAAAACCGCCCGGATAGGCCGGGTTCATCAGGCTCCCCTGGCCTTCGAGCACGATCACGTCCGGACAGCCGGTGTCCCAAGCTGCGCAGACAGCATGCTCGATCTCACCGGATACGAAATCATTCACCAGGGAATCCATGATGACGCAGTGATCGGCGCCCTGCATCCAGGCAGTCTGACCGGTTCCCACCAGGGCGGCCTTTACCCCAAGCTTCTGGAATCCCTGGACCACCAGCCAGGCTGTGGTGCGCTTACCCACGGCGGAATCGGTGCCCAGCACCGCGATCTTGAGGGCTTTTACCGCTTCAATTTTACCGCTGAAGAAATGCATGGCCGTTCTTTCGGGTGGCTTGCGGACATCCCGGATATCCACACCTTTTTCTCTGGCAAGAGTAACCAATTCAGAATCCTCGGTCAAAAAATCGTGCAATCCGCAATCCACGTTCAAACCCAGGCGCAAAGCTGTTTTAATATCTTCCCGTGCTGACAGCCCAAGTCGCCCGCCATCCGGTGCCAATCCGATTACCAGGTGGGTGGCCGGGTAATCGCTTTTTTCCGACTTGGCAATGGCTTTCTCAATTGAAGCTTCAACTAAAATCCCGCTCAATCGTCCATCCAATACCAGACCGGCATCTTCACCGGCATATCTGGCATCCACAACTGCAATGACCTGATATCGCCGGGTAAAACGAACCAGGCCATGCGCGGTTTTACCATTGGGCGTGTTGAACATGCCTTGGCAATACACAATGGCATTACCTTCTTTTTGCATATTATAATTTCCTTCCCGTCATGACGACGACATAACGGTCATTGGGTAAACCTTCACGTTTATGTCGATCTATCAAAGCGATCAGGCCGGCCGACGAGGCCGGCAGGATCTGGAGTCCTTCCTTTTCCCGAATCAACCGGCTGGTTGCCCGCATGGCGCGATCAGAGGCATCCGCTGCCCATCCATCGGTATGCCGGATGGCTTCCAGGGCATGATCACCATCGATGGCATGCCAGTTAATCAGGGGTTCGTTGATGCTGGTCTCATGAATTCGGCTGGGATGCAGATCTTCACAGGTTGGTTTGTCATATCGAAAAGCATGAACAATGGGATTTTTCCGATAGGAGGACCCGGCCACGATGCGGGGCATACGCGATGTCTTACCCCGTCGATACAGGCTGACAAATCCCTTGCAGATACCTGCCAGGGTGGTGCCGTTGGAAACTGGCATGGCCACTACCAACGGTGCGTCCCGCAATTCATCGTAAACTTCATAAGCAATCTGACCATAGGCTTGCATTTGCAGGAGCAGGTTGTCTCCGCCCGGGTTGGCATCGTAATATTCATGGTGATGCGCTTCTTCAGAAGATGTGATTACAGCTTGCTCATAGTCACCGGCCACGCGAACAATCTGGGCCCCAAAATCCTGCATTTCTTTTATTCGGCGAGTATGGTATCTTTCCGGTATATGGATACGACTGCGCAGTCCGGCGAATTTAGCTGCCAGCGCCATGGCAACGCCATAATTCCCGCAGGTAGCCACATTGATGGTATCAAATCCCCGTCGCAAGGCATCCATTGCCTGGGCAAAAGCAATCCGATCTTTCTGGGTTCCGGTGGGATTGCTACCTTCAAATTTTAAATAGATCTGACGCAGCCCCACCTCCCGTTCGATGTTGCGGGCCCGCACCAGAGCGGTGTCGCCGACTTCGGATTCGAAGATGTCCTCGAATGCCGCCAAGCGCTGGTCCAAAGGCAGGTCTGGATTTGAAGAAATTTGCTGCTGCCGCTCCACCTCCAAGACCACGGCCCGGGCTTCACCGGTGGCACCGTCCAGGAGGTTGAGCGGATTGTTGTTTTGATGTGTCTGATTCATACGTGATTCCATGCTTTGCGTTGCATATAGGCTTTAAATATAATGCCGGGATATCGGTGCACCCATTCTCCCGGCATCTTTTTGTGGTTTCCGCTTTTTCGTTTCCTGGAGTATTAAGACACAAAACAGTTACGCAGCCTGAACCCTTATCTTTCGCGGCAAGGCTTTTTCCACCTTCGGTAAGGTCAGCCTCAAAACACCATGCTTCAATTCGGCGACGATTTTATCTTGATTGATCATGTTCGCCAAAGTGAACTGACGAAAATAGCTACCTACCTGGTATTCAGTGAGGACGTCTTCAGCATCATTGATGCTCTCCTGTTTCACGTCACCCGCCAATGTCAGGATGTTGTCCTTGAGATCGATCTTCAAACAATCCGATTTAACGCCGGGAACATCGGCCAGCAGGATGATTTCCTTTTCGGTCTCGAAGATATCCACATTGGGTGTAAAAGACAGCCCTGGCTTTGTCTGTTCAGCCAGAGTAGCGACTTCCAATTTTTCTTGTGGTTTAAGTTCTTGTTGTTCAACCATTACACATACCTCCCAAACTATATCGGGCTTTAAGAATCATTAGTCGATATCAATTTGTCTCGCTTTGACTGCTTCCACCTTGGGTATTTTAATGGACAATATGCCATCAACATAACGCGCCACAATTTTATCTGCCTGAATATCATTTGCCAGAGAGATAACACGGTTGAATATGCCGCCCTCCCGCTCACGACGATGGTATCTCACCTTTTCACCTTCGGAGACAATTTTGCGTTCCCCAGAAATTGTCAGGCTTTGACGGGTTGCCGTGATGCTTATCTCCTCGCTCTCCATACCGGGGATCTCGGCCCGAATAAAAAAATAATCAGCGTTTTCGGCAATATTGACGAGTGGAAAAACACCGGCATGGCTTTGCCAATAGGGTCGACCGGAAACCTGTCCAAAAAGGCGATTCATATTGTACCGCATGTTTTCCAGTTCGTTGAAGGTGCTTCTCCAACCATAATTCGGAAGGTTAACAAATTGCTTTAATATCATTTTAAATTCCCTCCTTATTTAAGGGCATATATTTATTGGATTTGCCCCATACGTAGCCCAAACCAATAACGACATAATCAATGCTGCACTTTTTTGGCAGCATACACTGCATTACGCATGCCAAAAATCCAACTTATTGTTATTTTTAATTATTGTTGTTCGAAATTGTGATTTTGGTGCCAGGAAAGCGTCAAAAGTGGAACCCTGAATTCGGATTAAAATATTTGCGGTTAGCAGTCAGGAAACAGAATTCGGAAACCAGAGATCGAAAGACAAAAACCAGAAGACAAGAGCCGGCCCAGCCGCATATGGCTTATCCCTAATGGCTGAAAGCCGTTATATGACATCCCAGCATCCTGGCTTTTTACCCCCGGTTGTCATCCCCGTGAAACTTGTCCCCTGGGAGGCGGGGATTTGGGATCCAGATATAACTTTTATCTGATCGCTGGCTGCTCTTACGGGATAGCGCTAAAGCTTCACTTCGTGCCCCATATCTATGGGAATGACGGGAAGAAATCAAAGAATAATGGTACGGGTTGATCCAAATAACACCAAAACGCTGTAGCGAATTGATTTTATTTTTTAAAAGCCTCTTTACGGATTCCGTGCTTGGACATCAGCTTATTCAATTGTCTTGTGCTGATACCTGCTTCTTGAGCGGCGAGGTTTACCTTGCCTTTGGTACGCGAAAATAGCTCTTTAAGGTAGCGGCGTTCAAAGTCCTCCACAGTCATCTGTCTGGCTTCTGATAAGGACTTGTGAGTGTTGATGGGTAGCATCGCCGCAGTATCATCAGAGTTAAATAATTCGACAGGAAAATTTTCAGGCGTCAACATTTTGGTTGACTCCAGGATGTAGGCACGCTCTAAAACATTTTCCAATTCGCGGATATTACCGGGCCAATCATAGGCTTTCAGCCCTGAAATAGCTTGGGAGTGAACACCGTTAAGCTCCTTGCCATAAACGGCATTCAGATTTTTTAGCAGCTGTTCGATTAATATGGGTATATCCTCTTTTCGCTCCCTAAGAGCCGGCAGTTCGATTGGGAAAACGTTCAGGCGATAGAATAAGTCTTTCCGAAATTTGCCCTTTTCACTCATGGCATTTAGGTCTGTATTGGTGGCGGCAATGATCCTTGCATCGGTTTTCAACTCGCTTTCACCCCCCACACGATTGAAGGTGCCGTCCTGGAGTACCTGCAATAATTTAACCTGTGCAGCGGGAGAGATTGTGCTGATTTCATCCAGGAATATAGTCCCCTTCCGGGCCAACTCGAATTTACCCTTTTTCATACGGACAGCTCCCGTGAAAGCCCCTTTTTCATGGCCGAATAACTCACTTTCGAGCAAGGTATCCGGAATCGCGCCACAGTGGACAGCAATGAAGGGATCTTCGGCACGGCCGCTATGTATGTGAAGTAGCCTTGCCAGCAAGCTTTTACCGGTTCCGGTCTCCCCACTCAACATCACGGTGGCTCTGGTTGCGGCAACTGCTCGGATCTTTTTATATACGTCACGCATCCTGTCAGTACGGGTATGGATATGATCGAGCCACTCGGTTTTCCAGAAACGATCCCTGAGATAATCCAGCTCTAAATCATGGACAAGTGATTTCTCCAAAGATTCGATCATCAAGCTGATTTCGGCAGGATCGATGGGATAGGTTAGGTAGTCATTGGCGCCAGCCTTAACCAGCGTGACCGCATGTTGGATATCTGCTTTTGAAGCCAAAACGACAATGCCCATGGAAGGATTAATTTCCCTGAATTGGGTGAACTCCTGAAGCATGCTGTTTTGGGCAAGTTTGTGTGACAAGATGGTGGCATCAAAAAACAGCACATCAGCCATCTGCTTATGTAAAAACGCCAGTGCCGCGTCAACATTATCAAATGTATAATGGGAGGCGTCCCTTGAAAGGGCGGATTGGATCGTATCAATAACGTCCTTACGAGGCGAAATAATTATGAATATCTTCATGTTAGGCTATCAGTATAGAATGTCCAAAACTGCCGCAATGTATAACAGGGTATGGGGAAAAAAACAATGCCGTGTGTCACCACAACAATTATTTTTCCAAAGTTGGTGTTCTGCGGAAGAGGCCTCGACCCGATCCGGAAACACGCGTTTCCGGATTCAGGCAGGACGGGTCTTGTGGCGGTGCAAATAGTATCGAAAAGGAATAATAAATCTGTTCCCTTGCCGAAAATCAACAATGTGGTCGGATAGGCTGACAATAAAATCGTTTCAACGATTATTTTTTAAATCGGTCGGATGGTGCCATTTCAATTCAAAGGCACTTTTGACGGTGTACTACATTCGAACCTCCTGTATCATAACTTGTTGGGTTTTATTGTCATACCAGCCCGTAAAAAGGATTAGGTCCGGATCGCTGGATAAAGATGCATAATCGCTGATCTTGGCATTATTCTGCGCAGCCTCCTCAGGGCTGAAGATACGAATGTCGAAGACATCGGTTGAATTTTCCTTGTGTTCCCTTACATATTTGAGGCTCCAAACCCAATCCGGATCATGACCCAGCTTTACCACCAGGTGACGACCGACCTCTTGGGGAAGATTCCTTGGCTTGTCCTGCTTGCGGTTGGCACTGTCCGTGGGAGCCGGGACGATTTTACTCATTAGCCATAATTTCCAGCTCATATTTCACCTCCATTGTTCGTAATATAAAAAAACGTATCACTGATTTATCAGGCTACCGAAAATGTATAAGCAGGTAATGTGCCAGTTTTTATCTGCCGCGTTGATGTAAGCTTTATCCAGGCAATCGGTATGGGCTCATCATGTTTTCCCGAGCAAATCGGACGGCGAGTCCGGATATTCGGAATCAACGGTTCTGGATCGTAAGCTTTACGGAACCTATAATTCCGATTTGTCTCATTGAACCGGCCGCCTGCGTGATCCATTTAACAAAGGCAATGGAAAAATTGCTGAAGGTAACCAACCAATCATAGGTTAGGCGTTCGTGAAATGCTGGGGCAGCCAAACATCTAGCCGCCGATCATTTTGGCATATATCCTGCTTTATTGAGCTGGTCAGTCCCCAAGTATGTTTTCACTCGCAGTCACGGGATGAAAACCGTTGATTGTAAACCTCAAATATCAGAAGGAGCGTGCCTGATGAAAATTTCCTGCTCAGTAAAATCACAAAAAAATATGCGGTTATTTTTTGAAAAAAGAATCATGTAATTAAAGTGGCCTGATGAAAGATGCCAAAACCGCAAACGAGCAGAGCATCTCGGGAATTCTGCTTGCAAGTCAGTTTGATCTAGAAGGCAATATCACCGGTCTGGCCGTTTATGCCAACACGGAGGATATCTACGAAGTTATCCAAAAGCCGCTGGATCGGAGCCTTTTAGATTTGCTTCAAATGAATATCAGGGTGAACGGTGAAATCCAGCGATTGTTAGATGGACGCTGCGGCCTTAAAATTAAATCAATCGAGCTAATCGACGACGATAACGACAACTCCTTTTTCACCAACTACAGTTAAACGGAATAGACAAGGGTGTTGCTGTCGTGGTTGAGGAATTAAAAAAGCTGAGTAATGCTTTGGTCATGCTACTGGGTATTATCGGCTTTAGTACCTGTGGCTATTGTATTTTCGAGAAAATGTCCGGGGAAATGATATTCAACCCGCTGCCTTTGGAAATGCTGGAAGAAGGTGATGTCATCGTAACCATTGGCAAAAAGGATGACTTAAAACGAATGAAAGACATCCTTTAATACCACGATATACGTTAAGTAGCTGGGCGGCTTGGGTAACGGTCGAATTCGTGCTATAAATTCTAAAGACAATGAATTTGACAACAATTATCCTATTTTTGATCGGTTTCGCTTTCCTGATCAAAGGAGCCGACCTGCTGGTGGCCGGCGCCTCGGCCATTGCAAGCCGATTTCATATTTCCGACTTGGTAATCGGTCTGACCGTGGTCGCCTTTGGGACCTCCACACCCGAACTGTTCGTCAACATCATCGCCAGTCTCAAGGGCAATACGGACATCGCCATCGGCAATGTCCTGGGCAGCAACATTGCCAATATCCTGCTTATTTTGGGTGTCTCGTCCTTAATTTATCCGCTTTCCGTATCCAAGGGTACGGTCTGGAAAGAAATCCCCTTCAGTCTGCTGGCCGCTGTCGTGCTTGCCCTGATGGCCAATGATCAACTGCTCACTGCTGCAGGAGCCTCCGCGTTAAATCGCACCGATGGCATGATCCTTTTGTGCTTTTTTATCATTTTCCTGTATTACTCATACGGCATTGCTCGTGACGTCGACGGATTGGCCGACCAGGTTCAGACCGTTTCCCGAAACGTATTTACATCTTTATTTTATATTTGTCTGGGTCTAATCGGATTGACTCTGGGGGGCAAGTGGATCGTGGATGGTGCGATTCAACTGGCGGTGTCTTTTGGCATGAGTGAGTCCTTGGTGGGTTTGACCATCGTGGCCGTGGGCACCTCGCTACCGGAGCTGGCCACATCGGCTATGGCGGCTTACCGCCGCCGGGTTGACATTGCCGTGGGCAATGTGGTCGGTTCCAATATTTTTAACATATTTTTTGTTTTGGGCATCAGTGCCACTATCAAACCGCTGCCCTTCAATACGACCGGCAATTTCGATATCCTGGTCGGACTGATTGCCGGGTTTCTGTTGTTCCTATTTATGTTTACAAGTCGCAAACGGTCGCTCGACCGTTGGGAGGGTTTGCTGTGTATTTGTCTGTATGTCGGCTACCTGGGTTACTTGATTTTTTGTTCATAAGCAGTTACCCCGGAATGTCTCCCACTCCGGAGAGAATATATCTGGGCCTGTAGGCATAGTTTTTAAGATCTTCCTCAGCGGTGACACCGCTAAGCACCAGGACCGTATCAATATCCGCATGAATGCCGGCGATTATATCTGTGTCCATTCTGTCACCGATAATAGCTGTGTCTTGTCGCTCACAACCCAGCAATTTTCTGCCGTGGCGCATGATGATTGGATTGGGTTTGCCCACGAAAAAGGCTCTGACACCGCTGGCCAGTTCGATGGGTGCGATCAAGGCACCGGTGGCGGGTGCGAAGTCTTTCCCCATCTTGTCCGTCAGGTCCGGATTGGCCCCGATTAACTTGGCCCCATTTCGGACGAGCCGAATCGCGCGCTCGATTTTTTCATAGCTGTAGGACCGGGTTTCTCCCACCACGACATAGTCCGGGTTAATTTCGTTCATGGAAAAACCAACCTCGTACAGCGCATTTATAAGGCCCGCTTCACCGATAACGTAAGCACTGCCATTGGGATGTTGGGTGGCCAAAAAACTGGCAGTGGCCAAAGCACTGGTGTAAAAATGGGTTGACTCCACCTGAATACCGAGACGTTTGAGTTTTTCTTTTAGTTCTCGTGGCGATTTCTCACTGCTGTTGGTCAAAAAAATAAAATGTTTATTCTCCGTTAAAAGCCATTCCATAAATTTTTGCACGCCCGGCAGCAAGTGGTCGCCGTGGTAGATAACCCCATCCATATCGCAAATAAATCCCTCTTTATTTCTGAGAAGATCGAGATCCATCGTCAATGTCCTCCCTATTATTATAATTTTAGATTTGGGGGTCGGGCCGGATCAACCCATTGAATAATATATCAATTGTTTTGAACATGGTCTGATTCAAAGCCTTAATCGGCCAGTTTTGTGCTAAAAACCGGCCATATAACCAGGACTGGATGGCCTTCGGTATCAGAAACAAGCAGATGAATTAAGATATTATCCATGCAATGTCAATAAGTTAGCGTGGCCCGACCCCTCTAGATATAGCTCAGCAAGCGAGGATCGGTGGAACGGATAGTGACAGGGCGGCCCTCAATAATCTCTTTACAGCGTTCGAGGGTTTCAGCCTCAAGCCGATCCATGGCTTCCTTGGTATAAAAGGTAAGATGCGGCAGCAGGATCACGTTCTCCATTGAATACAACGCCCTGAGGGCGTGGCTTTCCCTGTTAAGCGGCTCCTCGCTGAAAACATCCAATCCAGCACCGGCGATACGGCCTTCCTTAAGGGCGTGCAGCAACGCTTTTTCATCCACCAAGGCACCGCGAGCCGTGTTGATTAGGATAGCCGTCGGTTTCATGGCCGCCAGTTCCTCAGCACCGAAGAAATGCCGGGTTGCATCACTCAATGCCACATGAAGCGAGACGAAATCGCAAATGGCGAGCATGTCATGGAGGTTGTCGTAGGGCTCAATACCAGAGACCTGCATATCGTCATCACGCTTGTTGGGATCGTAGCCTACCACGCGCGCACGGAAACCCATACCAGCCATCCGAGCCATGCTGGAGCCTATTTTGCCGCAGCCCACAATTCCCACCGTTTTGCCCGCTATATCAGATCCCAGCCAACGGGCCATAGGCCAGGCCCAACCGTCTTTACCAAGTGCCTTCTGTAAGGGCATCAACTTTTTTGCAAGGGCAATCAACATCGCAAAGGCACCTTCGGCGACGGTCTCCTCGGCGTATGTCGGTACGTTGACTACGGCAATCCCCCTGGCGTGTGCTGCTGGAATGTCGATCGCGTCGATACCGACACCATATTTGACGATACCCTTAAGACGGGGTGCCGATGCGATCACCCGTGACGTGATGGGTGTATAACACATGAGCAACAATTCACACTCGGTCATAGCCGAACAAAGCGCGTCCTCAGTGATGCCATCGGGCATCAGGACAAGCTCATGTCCCCAGCCTTTCAGAGTATGATCGATTCGCGGTGTTTCAAGTTCACGGTCGCAGCGAATGATTTTCATAAAGACTCCCTTGATTTAGGGGTCGGGCCGAATTAACTTATTGAATAATATATCAATTGTTTTGAACATGGTCTGACTCAAAGCCTTAATCGGCCAGTTTTGTGCTAAAAACCGGCCATATAACATGGACGCGGACTACTCCCATAAAAATTCGTTCGCATAGGACTGGTTGGTGGTCCCACCGTATGTTGCGTTACTTTCCTGAAGCTCGAATATATCTTCAGATCCGACTATTTTCCGGCCGATAGCCCTGAACCCAAGTTCTTCTTTTATATTCTCGACAAATGATTTGCTCCCGACGGCAATCCCCTTTGTCCACTGCCTTTCTTTCTCGTGCACCCTTTTGTGCAGCTTTTGGTCTACCCAGTTCAAATGCGCTTCTTTTAAGTCTGAATAGCTAGCCAAACCCACCAAGGCCATAAGCCGCTCAAAATCGATTATGCCCTTGCGCTTTCTTGGATTCTGGATTTCATTGTAGCCACAAAATTCCCATTCGGAGGGATGTGACACCACACCCGCACGAACCATGTTCAAGTCAATATAGGCAATGCACTCCCGCAAGTATCGGTCTTTATCCACAGCCGTAGCATGATAGCGATCCTCCCAAAAAGCGCCGTTCCTTTTTTTACGCATGTTATATTCCTGGGCTGTACGGCCGGCGACAAGTTTGATTGAATCAGGAATTGGGTGATGGCCCTCGGTATCAGAAACAAGCAGATGGATATGGTTTGAGGTAACCATGTAATTCAAAACACTCAAACCCTGATATCTTTTCTTTGATTGGTATAACCATTCTATCCACCTGCGTTTATCCCGGGCAAATTTTAGGAGAAAATCTCCTTTGTGGCAACGATGGGTAATGTGCCAGGTGTAACCGGGAATATAATGTCGCTTAGCACGGGTCATCGGTTGGAAATTCGCTTAATCGTACTATTTTGATATTGAAACAGACCAATTAAGTGCGGATAAACAGTTTTAATAAGACATTATCCATGCAATGTCAATAAGTTAGCGTGGCCCGACCCCTCAAACAAGGTTGGCAGATTTCGTTTCCACCTCATAATTGACGGTCACCATCCAATCTGCATAGCCAGCGTCCAAGGATTTCAATGCCTGCAGGATTTCCTGTTTAATGGTTGTTTCCATTACGGCGCCTCTGCCGGGCCAAATGCGAAATTTGATGCGTAAAAACTCCTTGCCGGACTTGGTTTTAAAACGCCCTTCCATGGATGGCTCGGTAATAAAAATACCCGGAAACTGTTCAAATGCCGCCTGTGCAATGGGCTTGATCGCATCGATCATCTGATCAGCCATACCCATTTCATTGCTCAAGGTAAGATCCACCAGGCAACGTATGTAGCCACGCTGATAATTGATTACGCTCGTAATCGTCCGATTGGGAATATACGCCTGGGCGCCTAAAGAATTTTTTAACACCAGAAATCGCATGCCAATGGACTGGACGATTCCTGTTTGTCCGGAAATTTCAACCATATCGTCAATATCAACCAGATCCGAAAAAATAAGGGTCAGGCCCGTGACCACATCCTGAACCAGCCCTTGAGAACCGAATCCGATGGCCAAACCCAGAACCGAAGCACTGGCCAGATAGGCCGTCAAGGATACCCCAAATTCCTTTAAAACCAGACCAATCGCGGCAAAATAAAGAACAAAAATGATAATACTGGTCATCAAACTTGAAATTGTGCGCATCTTTGCAAAAGATGATCTGGGTAATGCCACCATCAATCGCCGACTCAGTTTGCGCACGATTACCACCGCTAAATGCGCGACAATTACGATGGCGATGATTGCAATAATCCGTGTTGAGTAATTAGAATTTGAGAACAATGAATTCATATTTGTTACACGATGATTCAATATTAGAATATAAGTGGCTGTGGATTGTGAACAGATCTTTCATTTTTGTAGTCAATCCATGAAATGCTCGGTCGACAAGTCCTCCGTCAGGCCGTCTGCCTGTTGTAAACGTTTCTGCAATCCCAGGGTTTTGGGCACCTCATAGGCAAAGAAAAACGTCAGGGTCGCCATCTTGCCGTGATAGAATTCGCGATCCTTCTTGCGAACACCACCGGCCAGTCTTTTCTGAATCGCGATTCCCTGCAGCAACCATTGCCACGCCACTGCGACTAGTCCGAAAAATTCCAGATACAGGGTCGCATCCGCCAGGAAATAGGCCGGACCCTTTGTTTGCGCAATGCCAATGAGTTCAGCGGTCGTTTTCTCAAGATCCGACAGACACGTCTCCAGTTGCCGGGTATAGGTTTGTAAGTCTGTATATTCGGATGCAGCGGCAATGGCGGCCCGCACTTCGGCGACAAACAGAGCAAAAGCCTGGCCGTTTTGCATGATCACCTTTCTTCCCAGAAGGTCCATGGCCTGGATACCGGTGGTACCCTCATGAATGGGATGGATGCGGGCATCGCGGTAGTATTGTTCCAGAGGGTAGTCATCGCAATAACCGGATCCACCCAGGCATTGCAGGCCCTGGCTGATGGCCTGGATTCCCATTTCCGAGGGATAGGTTTTGGCGATGGGTGTCAGAATATCCAAGAGTAGACCATACTTTGTTTTTTGATCCGCGTCTCCAACAATTTGCATATCCATGTATTTGCTGCATTGCATCAGCAGTGATAGCGCGCCTTCATTGACAGCCCGCTGAAAGAGAAGCATACGTTTGACATCGGCATGCTCTATAATGGCGATGGGTGTCAGACTTGGATCTTTCTGCGCAAGCTTTCGGCCCTGGTGGCGTGCCTGGCTGTAGTCCAAGGCGGTATAATAAGCAGCGGTGGCCATGGATGCCGCCCCCATGCCCACACCGATGCGGGCCCCGTTCATCATCTGGAACATATATTTCAACCCCTGGTGAGGCCGGCCCACCAGCCATCCCCGGCAGTCGCCTCTGTCCCCTAAGCTCAGCTGCACGATGGGACAGCCCCGGTATCCCAGCTTGTGATACACACCCGAAGTGGTCACGTCGTTTGATATCAATTGGCCGCTTTCATCCAAACGCTTTTTGGGCACCACAAATAGGGAAATTCCTTTTACGCCCGGCGGACCCCCGGGAATTTTCGCCAGCATCAGATGCACAACATTGTCAACACCATCATGGTCGCCTGCGGAGATGAATATTTTCTGCCCCTTGATGAGATGAAAGTCCGAATCGGTGGGCTCCGCCATTGTGGTAATATCGGCGAGTGAAGATCCTGCTTCGGACTCGGTCAGCGCCATGGTCCCCTGCCACTCACCACGAAACATTTTGGGGGTATAGGTATCGAACAGATCTTTGCTGCCAAAACTCTCGATCAGATGGGCCGCGCCAAAGGTCAGCCCCTGGTAGGCATTGGCGGAATAGTTGGCACACTGGAATATAAAGTCACAGGCATCGGCAATCAGATGGGGCAGCTGTTCACCACCATGTTCGAAAGGCACCCGCGACGTAATCCAGCCACCCTGTCCAAATTCGTTGAGTATCTTACGAATGGAAGGATGTACCCGCACGTGGCCCTTAATCAGCTCAGGTTGGGTTCGGTCCATCTCCTTAAACAAGGGAAACAGCATATCCTTGGCAAGCTTACCAGCCGCCTTGAGGACCATGTCAAACATCTTGCGATTGTGTTGGGCATAATAGGCCTGCTGGGTAAGCCCTTCGGCATCATGCACATCGTATAAAATGAATTTTAGATTTTTTTCGCTAAAGAATTTGGCAGCCATTTCCGATATTTTGACTTAGCACGAATCTCGATACCGATACCGATACCGATTCCGATTCCGATACCGATTTTGACACCCGTAGAATTGAAAATAGTAGTCCACTAAAAATTGAATTTTGACTCACGTTCAAGACTTGCGAGGTTTTTCAACCCACAGGAATATATTAGAAAGATTTTCAATACCAGTTCAGGTATTATTGCGGTGTTGATATGAGAGTCTATCGCTCTGCAAAAACCAAATTGAAGATCTTTATCTAGCCGTGTTTAAAACAACGATTACAAAATCTCATCAAATCTCATACACGCTTCGGGCGTTAGCCGCCGAGGTAAGCCTTCTTCACATCCTCATTATCAAGCAGATCAGCCGAGTCGCCATGCAAGACCATATTGCCGTTTTCCAATACATATCCACGCTGGGCAAATTTAAGCGCCAGACGAGCATTCTGCTCCACCAATAAAATGGCTGTCCCTTCGGACTGATTAATTTCTTTTAGGGACAGAAAAACGCGTTTCATCAACAGGGGCGACAAGCCCATGGATGGCTCATCCAGTAGCATCAAACGCCGTCCAGACATGAATGCCCGACCCACTGCCAGCATCTGCTGTTCACCGCCGGACATGGTGCCGGCTTTTTGGGTCTTGCGTTCTTCAAGTCGGGTAAAAATAGAAAAAACCCGCTCAATATCGGCTACAATGCCCTCCGAATCTTTGCGGGCAAAGGCCGCTAGTTTTAGATTTTCCAACACACTTAAATTGCCGAACAATCGTCGCCCCTCGGGAACATGGGATATACCCAGCTGACTGACCACTTTCTCGGGTGGGTAGGCCAGCAAATCTTTATCTGAAAAAGTCATTTGTGTGCCCGCACCCGATGGAACCAAGCGGGAAATGGCCCGCAAGGTCGAACTCTTACCGGCACCATTGGCACCGATAATCGTGACGATCTCGCCCGCTTTGATGTTGAAATCGATGCCATGCAAGGCTTTGATCTTGCCATAGGAAACGTGAAGGTTTTTAACGTCTAACAGCATTAGAAGTCTATCTCCTGTTCGCCGATATAAGCTTCAATAACTTTGGGATGGTTCTGAACTTCATCCGGTGTGCCTTCCACCAGTACTTCTCCGAACACCAGCGCTTGAACATGTTGACAAAGCTCACTCACCACCCGCAGTCGGTGCTCGATCAAAAAGATGGCTAAATTGAAGCGTTCATGTGCTTTACGCACGACTTGAATCATATCCATCAGTTCTTCGGGAGTCATGCCGACTGTGGGTTCGTCCAGCAAGAGCACTTTGGGTTCCATGGCCAGCGCCCGGGCCATCTCAACCCGACGCTGGGCACCATAGGGCAAATTGACCACGAGCTGGTCAGCATACTGGTCCACACCGAACAGCTGCATGTAATCCATGGCCAGTTCGGTGGATTCCTTTTCCTCCCGTCGTCGTTTGGGGCTGCCTAGAAAGGCTCCAAAAAGGCCGTAGCTGAGCTTGGAATAGCGGGCCATTTTGACGTGATCGAGCACCGTCATGTGTCGCCAGAGACGCATTTCCTGAAAAGTTCGGCCAATTCCCAAGGCCGCAATCTGGTTGGTCCGTCGCCCCACCACATCGGTTCCCTCTAAACGTACCTCACCCGCTGCCGGTTGGTAGATGCCGGTGATTAGATTAAAGATCGTGGTTTTGCCGGCTCCATTGGGACCAATCAAACCCGTAATTTGGCCGGGATCCAACTGCAAATTATAGTCTGATACGGCTTGCAGGCCCCCAAAATTATGACTCATATGAATGACTTCAAGCAGCGGCATCTTATTTCACCTCCTTGGGACCGAAGACGTTGCGAACATTGAATTCCTTGAACGCAACCAGTCCCGTGGGCCGATAAATCATCACCAGGATCAACAGCAAGGGAATAAAAATCCATTTCAAGATCTCCAGGGGTCGTAATACCTCTCCCAGCAAGCTGATGGAAACCGCTCCCACGATGGAGCCGTATACGGAGTTGAGACCGCCGAAATAGACCATGGCCAGGACTTCGGCCAGTTTCTGAATGCCGAACATGGCCGGGTTGATAAAGCGCAAGACATGTGCCAGCAAACCACCGGCCAAACCCGCCCAAAAGGCCCCAAAAAGAAAGGCCACCATTTTGGTTTTGCGGGTATCCACGGTCATGGCATCGGCTGCCATTTCATCATCCCGCACCGAATTGAGCGCTTTGCCCAAGGTTGAGGTGACAAAATTATTGATGGCCCAAATACCGATAACAACCACGATGAATATAACCGGCAAGGTGGCCCAATCGGGCTGTCCCATGATCCCCCGGGCACCGCCGAGATTTTGCATGTTTTCGAAGAAACTCTTGACGATAAACAAAAATGCCAAGCTGATAATGGCCAGGTAGTCACCCCGGGTTCTGAAAGACGGGATGGCCACCACCAGAGCCGCCAATGCGGAGCATAAGCCGCCAAATATCAGCGCAAATGGAAAGGTAAGATAGGCCAAGGGGATACCCAACAGGGCATCTCCCAGTACTTTGTCATTCACAAAGAGGCCCACCGTAAACAGAGAGGCCCCGTAAGCGCCCACGGCCATAAAGCCGGGATGTGAGCAGGAAAACTCACCCATATAGCCATTGATGATGTTCAAACTCAGGGTCAGCAGAACGGCAATCAAGGTCAGCTTCAAAGAGATTAATCGATAATCGCTGAGCACGCTCCAAAAGTGAAAGATGGCATAAATAAAGCCCAAATGGACCAGTGCCGTAACAATCAGGGGCCATTGCTGCAGAAAACCGGCAACCGCATTAGCCGGTTTAACCGTCAAACGGATTACAATCGCCAGGGGAACGGCGTAAATTACGCCGAAATATATCAAGGCCATGGGAACATGTATGAGCGTCACCCATTCAAAAGCCGCCCCTTTGATAATCAGATTGATCAGGCCGGCAAAAACTTTGGACATGGTCACCAGACCAAACAGGATAGGCATTTTGGGCAATAACAGAACCGATGCCAATGCCGCGCCAATGAGTTGCTCCCATAGGGTACACACCAGGAATCCCAAAAGCACACTCAGCAGCGGTGCTCCTCCGTAGAATTTGTGGAACAGGCTTCGTATGCCTTTTTTATTTTTCACGTCAGTATTTACAGCCATAAAAATTCCTTACAGTCGGAGTTTGGCGCTATACGCCTCCCCAAATAATCCATGGGGCCGGAAAATTAGAATTAACAGCACGATGGAATATGCAATCAAGTCGCGCAAGTTGGATCCGATATTCAATTCAAATAAACGGTTCATGATCTGGATAGCCGGTACGGTCATGATCTCGATGAACCCCAGCATAAAACCGGCTATGCAGGCGCCCATAATCGAACCCCGCCCGCCTAAGATCGCCGCCACAAAAGCCTTCCAGCCGAAGCTGACGCCCATATATGGGTCCAACACCGGATAAGCCAATCCAAACAAGATACCGGCAGCGGCAGCCAGGGCCGAACCGATAGCGAAGGTCATGGCGGCCACACGGTTCATGGAAACGCCCATCAAGGGTATCACCAGGTAGTCATAGGCCATGGCCCGCATGGCCATACCATATTTGGTTCGGGTGACGAACTGGTGCAGGGCAAGCATTAATCCAAGCGAAACCAGCACAATCATGATTTTTTTGTTGGTTACAAAAACGCCTCCGATGTTGTAGGTTACCGATTCGATCAGTTGCGGGAATTTAAGCCGCGATCCACCCAGAAACAAAATATTGGATGTTTCCAGAATAATACCGATCATCAAGCCCGTAATCGCAGCCGAAGCCCGCGGTGCATCCCGTAGGGGGCGATAACCCACCCGTTCGACGATGATACCCACAAATGCCGTCAGAAACATGGATATCAGAATCGTCAATACCAATATCATCCAACCGGGCAAAATAGCTGCGGCGCCCGTGCCCACCAATGCCAATAAGCCGGTGGCAATCCCCAAACCGATATAGGCACCCACCATAAAGATGTCACCGTGGGCAAAATTGAACAGCATGAGGATGCTGTAGACCATGGAATATCCCAGAGCAATCAGCGCATAAAAACTTCCCCACTGCAGGGCATTGATGAAATTTTGCATGAAAAAATTGAAGGTCATGCCTTGATCTCCCGATAAATCTTCACCCCGTGGCCACCAAATGGCAACAATCCGCCAATTGCGAGGTATGAAAATTTATATATATAATGAATAGACTCGCCCACCGTGCATCAGCACGGTGGGCGAATGAATACATGCTGGTTTATTCGTATTGATAATTAGCAAAAATAAAAATGCGCCGCATCTTTATTTGGGGCATACCGATTTATGGAAGGCAAATTGTCCCTCATCATTGATCTGCACGATGACAGCGCATTTTTTGGGATCGCCATCCGGCGTAAAGGTCATGCCGCCGGTGATGCCGGGAAAGTTCTTGACTGAGGCCAGGGCGTTTTTCACTTTGGTGCGATCGGCTTTGATACTGCCGGAGAGTCCGCCTGTATCCTTGATGGCCTGAACCATCAATCCAATGGTATCCCAAGTCAAAGCAGCAACATCATCCGGCGTTTTGCCGTAGGCAGCCTTATAGGCATCAATGAAGGCTTTGGTGGCGCCTTTGGCACCGGCAGCAGCATAGTGAGTCGAAAAGTAATAGCCTTTACAGTCATCTCCGCAAAGCCCCATCAGGTCACCACCACCCCAGGCATCGGCACCCAGAATCTGTTTTTGCCAACCCATCTCCTTAGCGGAACGGATAATCAGGGGTACCTCTGAATAATACTGGGGTACAAACAGCACATCGGCCCTGGACATGACAATATTGGTCATCTGGGCTGAAAAGTCTTTGTCTCCCGTGGTAAAAGATTCGAAGGCAACAACGGAACCGGACCCGTGAATAGACTCAAAGGCTTCCTTGAAGTTTTCGGCCAGTCCTTTGGGATAATCAGCAGCGATGTCATAAATGACCGCTGCCTTTTTGGCACCCAGCTGATCGGTGGCAAAATTAGCTGCAACCGGGCCCTGAAAAGGATCCAAAAAGCACCCCCGAAATACATAGGGACGGTCAAGGGTGGTATTGGGATTCGTGGACCAGGGGCTGATCATGGGCGTGGCATTGTTGTTGGCAACTTCACCGGCCGGAACAGCCTGGCTCGAGGACTGGGGTCCGATAATTCCAAGAACACCTTCCTCGGTAATCAGCTTGGTGTTGATTTTGACCGCTGATTCGGGTTTGTATTCATTATCTTCATAAACGAAGATCAACTTATAGGATTTCCCCCCCACCATCACGGTCGGGTTTTCCTTGATGTACATTTCGGCAGCATTCTTTGAAGATCCGCCAACGTCGGGATTGTCACCGGTGAGCGGAATGTTGAAACCGAGTTTGATGGTATTGGCCGCCCAGGCACCTGATGTGATCAATAACATTACCATTGCCAGCGATACGATTAGGTAAGTCGCTTTTTTCATATCTTTCTCCTTTTGCATGCGTTGAAGGTTCCGGGTTAAATCGATTGAGGTGTGAAGCCTGACGATACCTCCGATGAAAGCGGCATTATGCTCGAAATTGTGACGTCTGTCAATAGGCAAGCAGTAGATAAAAAGCGTACAATGTAGTACAAATTGCCTATCGTTGAATATTCCGTTTGGTGCCCCACCCTTCTGTTATGTATCGTCCTTCTAATTTCATTATTTTTTTATTTATTAAAAAAAAGTAATGAAATTTATTATTCTCATTATTGACGTATCATGGTTTGTGATTACATTGTCCTTATCAAAAACAATATTGATGTGGCGCCGCGAAATTCTTAGATGGCCGCCATGCAAACAAGGAGGAAACAACCATGAATAAAATAATTGGTATTGATTTGGGTACCACCAATTCCTGCGTATCCGTCATGGAAGCTGGCGAACCCAAGGTTATCAACAATCGCGAAGGCGGCCGGACCACCCCCTCAATCGTGGCAGTCAGCGACAAAGGAGAACGACTGGTGGGTCAAATCGCCAAACGTCAGGCCATTACCAATCCCGAAAATACGGTTTTTGGTGTCAAACGCCTGATTGGACGCAAATATGATTCACCCGAAGTTCAGGCCGATATTCCCAATCTGCCCTACCGAATCGAAAAGGCCGGCAACGGTGATGCACATATCAATGTACGGGGCAAACAGTTAAGCCCGGCTGAAATCTCGTCTTATATACTGGCGGACATCAAGCGCTCCGCGGAGGAACATTTGGGAGAAAAGATCACCGATGCCGTGATTACGGTACCCGCCTATTTTAATGACAGTCAACGCCAAGCCACGAAAGACGCAGGTAAGATTGCGGGACTGAACGTATTACGGATTATCAACGAACCCACGGCCGCGTCCCTGGCCTATGGCATGGACAAAAAAAGAGAAGAAAAAATTGCCGTGTTTGATCTGGGTGGTGGTACCTTCGATATTTCCATCCTGGAAATTGGTGATGGTGTCTTTGAGGTCAAGGCCACCAACGGGGATACCCATTTGGGCGGGGAAGATTTTGACCTGCGCTTAATTGATTACATTGCCGATGAATTTAAAAAGGAACAGGGCATTGATGTGCGCCGAGACAAAATGGCCCTACAACGCCTCAAGGAAGCGGCGGAAAAAGCCAAAATGGAACTATCCAACTCCCTGGAAACCGACGTAAATCTGCCTTTTATCACTGCTGACGCCAGTGGGCCCAAGCACCTGAATGTCAAGATCACCCGTGCTAAATTGGAAGCCCTCGTGGCCGACCTGTTGACCCGCCTGGATGGGCCTTGTCAAGCCGCACTCAAAGACGCTGGCCTATCCACGGGTGAAGTCGATGAAGTTATTTTGGTGGGTGGCATGACCCGAATGCCGGCGGTAGAGGATAAAGTCCAGCAAATATTCGGGAAACAACCGCACAAGGGTGTGAACCCGGATGAAGTCGTTGCACTCGGAGCGGCCATCCAAGGGGCTGTGTTAAAGGGTGACATCAATGATGTTTTGCTCCTGGATGTCACGCCCCTTTCGCTCGGCCTTGAAACCTTGGGAGGTGTCATGACACGCCTGATCGAGAAAAACACCACCATTCCAACCAAAAAGAGCCAGGTGTTTTCAACGGCCGAGGACAATCAGCCCGCAGTTAATGTTCATGTCCTCCAGGGTGAACGTGAAATGGCTGCTGGAAATAAATCTTTGGGACGGTTCGAACTGGTGGGAATTGCACCGGCACCCCGGGGTGTTCCGCAAATCGAGGTCACCTTTGATATCGATGCCAACGGCATTGTGGAAGTCTCGGCCAAGGACCAGGCAACCGGCAAGGAACAATCCATCCGGATCACATCCTCTTCAGGTCTTTCCAAAGAAGAGATCGATCGTTTGGTTAACGACGCTGCCATGCATGCAGATGAAGATCGGCAAAAAAAGGCCCTTGTGGATGCCCGAAACCAGGCCGATGTTTTGATCTATCAGGTGGAAAAATCCCTGAACGAGATGGGCGATCAACTGGATCCCACCACAAGCACCAGCATCGAGAGCACCATTCAGGAACTGAAACAGACCATGGCCGGTGGAAATCTTGATGAAATCCGTCGCCTCACCGATGCGCTGACCCAGGCATCCCATCAAATGGCCACCCAGGCGTATCAGCAGCAGTCTCCTGGAGCGGAAACCTCCTATCAGGGTACTGGGGGTGGACCGGCTCCGGGTGGAAACACGGGATCCGCAGACGATGATGTGGTGGATGCGGAGTATCAGGAAGTCGCCTAATAAAATCGCTGCACGATTTTATGGAAAGCCCGCAGCTATGCTGCGGGCTTTTTTATTTCATAAATTCCACAATATTTTCAGCCTATAATAATTATGTAATAAATTTCATAATTTTGTATCCTATTTACGAATTTTTGAAACACCTACACCCATTCCATATTTGTGTATGATTGATTTATTTATAAATTTATTCAATTACATTATCGGCATAATTTGTGCGGCACCCAAGCACAAGCCCATGGGAAATCCCATGGGCCGGGGGGTAATTATCTAAAACGGTCTACACGAAATCAATTACTTCTGAATCTGACTGAATATGTAAGCGACTTGGAACAATATACCGAGAATGAACTTTGGGCTTTACCGAGCATGACATTAGACAGCCGCCAAGGTGATTGTGAAGATGGCGCATTTCTCATGCACAGCCTGGCCTTACATGCTGGTATACCCAGCGAACGTCTAAGGACGTATGGCGGCATCGTCACGACCAGCGACGGCTTGGGTATCGGTGGCCACGCGTGGACCGCCTATCAGCGGGAAGTTGATAATGAATGGATCATCGCTGACTGGTGCTACTGGGCCACAGACAGGCCGTTGTCTGAAAGAAAT
>Ga0180435_10000138_pt1 | contig 73200 bp, 71 predicted proteins | sample SS_ome_3_FD_132467 | JGI IMG/M metagenome (GOLD analysis project Ga0180435, IMG submission 132467) | Hypersaline lake sediment archaeal communities from the Salton Sea, California, USA - SS_3_S_1 metaG | ecosystem: Environmental > Aquatic > Non-marine Saline and Alkaline > Hypersaline >... | reverse complement strand
TGAATCAATCTGGCCTTTCGTAGTCAATGATTTGTTTGCACACTTGACCCCATACGCATAGCATCTTATAAAAATCAGATCACGGTTCAAGCGTCGCAACAAGGATGGCAATTTTAAAAATCATGAATGGCAAAAAAGCGCTGATCCGCATTCGAGTGTTCTAGGTGGACTTTTTTCATGCTGGTGTGTGGGTCTGGTCCTTTTAGCCTTTTTGGATGCTAGATCCAGATATCAGGACTATAAGCGGGCCAAAGATCTCTTTTTTGAAAACGGTTTCAAGCCCAGGATTGCAAAACTCTATATTCATTCCAAATGTCAGCGTGATGCAGCGCGCGTTGCGGCACAGGATCTTGGGCTATTGGAACAGCTTGACTTTTTTTATCTGGGTCAGGGCTATCGCTGGTATCACATTTTTCCGGATTTTTTATTAAAAAAGCCCTGGATCGTCTTCTCCCGACGTTATTGGCGAAAAACCTTGTTTGAACCGCGATATACGCCGATTCATTTCCTCTGGTAGCTCGATTGCGAGATGGTGTCAATCGTCTTGCGGTGATTCCGGAAAACGGTTCGTGGATTGCGTTTTGAGCATCCAGCCGGGATATTCCGCGGGCAGCTCGCTGACCGTTTGCAAGCTATCCAGGTCAGCGTTGGACAGCTTGGTATCCGATGCGGCGAGGTTATCGGCCAGTTGTTCCGGGGTTTTGGCACCGATGATCACGCTGGTGACCACCTGCTGGTGCAGCAGCCATGCCAGGGCAATCCGTGCCACGGACACATTCTTATCGCGAGCGATGTCACGCATCACGTCGACGGTGTTGAAGGCGCGTTCTTTTTCAATCGGCGGAAAATCGAAATCAACACGGCGGGCACCTGCCGGCCCCGTGCCTTCGCGGTCGAATTTGCCGGACAGCAGGCCGCCAGCCAGGGGACTCCATACCAACAGACCCAGGTTCTGATCCTGCAAGACCGGCACGATATCCCGCTCGAGATCCCGACCGGCGACGGTGTAGTAGGCTTGCAAGCTCTCAAAGCGGTAAAGGTTGTATTTGTCGGAGAGCCACAGCGATTTCATCAATTGCCAGGCAGCCAGATTGGAACAGCCGATGTAACGGACCTTTCCCGCGTGCACCAGATCGTCCAGGGCCCGAAGGGTCTCTTCCATGGGGGTGATGGCGTCAAACCCGTGAATCTGATACAGGTCGATGTAATCGGTCCCCAACCGGTTCAAACTGTCTTCAACCGCCTGCATGATATGACCGCGCGACAGACCGGTTTGGTTGGGCCCGGGCCCCATGCGGCCGAATACTTTCGTTGCAAGCACCACATCTTTTCGGCGATTTCCCAATGCTTTACCCAGCATCTTTTCGGATTCTCCCTCGGAGTACACATCGGCCGTATCGATAAAGTTGACGCCCGCTTCGAGCACACGCCCGACAAGTTTGTCCGCTGCTTCCTGCGGCTGTTGACCGATCGCGCTCCAGAATCCCTTGCCGCCGAATGTCATGGTTCCGAAACACAATTCCGAGACAAGTAAACCGGTTTTTCCAAGTTGTTTGTATTTCATCTTGATTGTCCTCCCCTGTTCAAAGTTGATGCACACAAACAGATGCATCCTTCATCCTGATCCGGCAATAACACCGTGGATATGATTTGGCATACGGCACTGAAAATGTACATTGAACGGGTCATTGGGGATGTCCCGGACGGCCACATGGCTGAATCCGGCCTGGTCCAGCAGTTTCAACGCCTGCTGCCGCCCCCACATCATACCCAGGCCACGACCATTGTCGTTCAGACCCACAGGCATGCAATGCATTAAACTTACCGTATATAAAAACGGCGCCATAGGATGATCCATGTTATCGGCGATCCGGGAGCCAGCCTTGATATCGATCATGGAAAACAGTCCGTCAGGCTTGAGCATGTATCGGCACCCTTTGAGGGCATCCAAGGGATGGGACTGGTCGTGGATTGCATCAAAGGCACATACCCAGTCGCATATACCGAAAAAATCCGGATCATTTTCAATCTGGGCTGCATCCTTCAGTTCAAACCGGACGTTGGACAAGCCCAGTTTTCGGGCTTGTGATGCAGCATGGGCCAAGGCCTGTTCGTGATTGTCGATTCCCCAAAAAAATGATGCTGGAAAGGCGTTGGCCATCAAATTCAGGGCCACCCCCTGGCCGCAGCCCAAATCGCAGACACATATTCCGGCTTCAAGTTGTTTGATCAGCTTTCCATCGTCAACCGAAGGCAGAAAATCACGAATCAGTACCTGTTCATGCTTGGCATCGGATAGTTCCGCCATAAATGACTGAAACGCCGGGTAAAAGGAAAAGGGGATACCGCCGCCTCGGGAAAAGTCTTTTTGCACCGCCTTCAGGGCACTGGTGGTCAGTATCGGGATTTCCTGCGTGTAAACGCCCAGGTTGTTATTACCTGCCCGACGGCACAACAGGTCACCGTGTGATTTGGGCAGCAAATACCGGTCGTTTTCAACGCCACCGCTCGTTTCCAGTACAACAATACCGCCGGTAACCATAATGCCCAGCCATTCCTGAAGATAGCGCCGATTCAGTCCGGTCTGGCTCGCAAGGGTGTCCACTTCGATCGCTGTTTCTTGACGATCCAGGCAGTCAAATATTTCCAATGTATATCCGATGCTGATCGCCAGGTTCAAAGCACCGTGATTCAGGATCTGGATCAGTTTGTCTGAAAATTGAATCATGGTCTGGACTTCCTGTATATTTCAAAATAATCTAATAATCACAATTCCAATTATCATTCAGTCCTATATCATATAGATGGGAATGTGTTAAAGCACTCAATACTGTTTAAAAGTAATTGCTTGTTTTGATAAAAATGCGTCATTTTAATTCTGTGTATGTGTATGACGATCAGGGCCGACCATACCTGGATGCAAATCAGAATGCCCGCTAAACAGGTCTATCCAGCATCTCGAGATGAAGCTTTTTGCCCGAATAGGGATGCCTGGCAGCAACGGCCTCGTTCAGTTCCACACCCAAGCCCGGCTTGGTGGGGGGAATGATATAGCCATCTTCCCATTGAATCGGTTCCGTGAGAATTTCGGCATGAAACCCGCCCCAGGTCTGAATACTTTCCTGGATTAAAAAGTTAGGGCTGCACGTGTCGATTTGAATATTGGCGGCACCTTCAATGGGTCCGCAGTATAAATGGGGAGCAATCTGGGCGTAATGCGCTTCGGCCATCCCGGCAATCTTTTTGGCTTCCAGAATGCCCCCCACCCGTCCCAATGCCATTTGCAATATACTGGCCGCCTGCACCCCCAGCAAGCGGGCAAACTCGTACTTGGATGCCAGCCGTTCTCCGGTGGCAATCGGAATGCTGGTGGCTTTGGCCACGCGGGCCATCTCTTGCATATTTTCCGGCGGGACCGGTTCTTCAAACCAGAGGGGGTCAAACTTCTCCAGCCGCCTTGCCAGGCGGATGGCACCGGATGCCGTCATCTGGCCATGGGTCCCGATAAGCAAATCACATTTGCCACCGACGGCCTCGCGAACCTTTCTTACAAAGGTTTCGGTATGCTCCAAAGCCTCCAAAGAAAGCTGCCTGGGATCAAAGGCCGAATAGGGACCCACGGGATCAAATTTTAAGGCCGTGAATCCAAGCTGCATATATTCCGCCGCTCTTTCCGCGGCCAAATCCGGATCCTGATAGGCATCGGTCTTATCGGTGGCTTTGGGATAAAGATAGGTATAGGTTCTGAGCTTCTCATGCACCTGTCCACCCAACAACTCGTAAACCGGTTTATGCAGTTCTTTGCCGATGATATCCCAACAAGCCATCTCAACGGCACTGAGTACCGCCATCAAAGACAAATCCGATTTCTGAGTATACCCGCTTGAATAGACGATCCGCCAGAGTCGTTCGATTTTGAAGGGATCCAGGCCAAGCACACAACGCTCGCATACATCCCGTATCATCTGCGCGACGACATGCGGGTGAAACGGCGCCGAATATGCCTCGCCAAAGCCATCAATCCCACTATCCGTTGTAAGCTTGATAAATACCCAATAGCGGCCGCCAAAATGCGGCGGTGGATTTTCCACCACATAGGTTTTAACTTCTGCAATTTTCATGGGCACCGTTCTCCTCTGTGAACAGTATATCGTCTGACATAGCCGATGGTGATCGATTGTGTTTCTGAACTTAGGAATGAGCGCTCACCATGGCGCGCTCACTTGACTTTTGTACGTGCCACGATTTCTTGTACCAGGCTTTCAAGCCGCCGAAAATAGAGCACCTCATCATCTTGGTCACTGATGAAGTCAGCTTCCATACCGGATTCATAATACGCTCTCTTTTGATCAAATTTTTGGATAACCCAGACAATCTGACCCCCAAAGATAATTTGCCTGCCAATATTTATGATAACGTCAATGGGTGTTTTGGGCGTCATAGATTTTGATGTATGTAGCCTGAGCCCACCGGTAGAAATTTCAGTAACCACAACCGACATGGTGCCAGTGGAAGTTGACCCTTCTGCAGCCATCCTGATGGGATAGCGTTTGTGTTTACGTCTCTCCGCCATGACCATTAGCATACTCCTTCAATGATGATAGCATAAATGTGTTATTCGCACCCAAAAAAGTTATAGTGGACCTAAAATCCGGAAGAACCCTAATTCAAGCGTAAAGGTGACAACACACCATATGGCCATCAACATTTCGTTCCTTTGGATCTTCCCTCCGGCAGACACGCATGACCTTGGGACAGCGGGGATGGAAACGGCATCCTTCGGGAGGGGCCGATGGGGACGGCGGATTCCCCTTGAGTACCGGTCGTGACCCACGTTGGGTGCCGGGACGCGGGACTGCCGCAACAAGCGCCTGGGTATAGGGGTGCTTGGCGCCGAAGATGATGTCACCAGTCTTGCCGGTTTCCACGATACGTCCCAAATACATAACCGCAATCCGGTTGGCAATATGGCTCACCACACTTAAATCATGGGATATAAACAGATAAGCCAGGTAATACTTTTGCCTCAGTGCCACCAGCAGATTAACAATCTGAGCCTGGATGCTGACGTCCAGGGCACTCACCGGCTCATCACACACAATGAAATCCGGTTTCAGGGACACGGCCCTGGCGATATTGATGCGCTGTCGTTGGCCGCCGGAAAATTCATGCGGATAGCGGTAGAGGGCATCGGCATCCAGACCCACATCCTTTAGGATTTGACGGGCGGCCGCCTCTCGATCGCCATTAATCAACCGAAATTCGGAGATTCCCTCCGTCACGATGTCGGCGACATTCATGCGCGGATTCAGGGATGACAAGGGATCTTGGAAAATAATCTGAATTCTACGCCGCAATTCACGAAATTCCTGACGAGACAGGTTGTTCAGGCTTTGACCGCCAAAATGGATGGACCCGTCGTGACTTTTTTCCAGTCCCACCAGTGTGCGGCCCAAAGTGGTTTTACCGCATCCGGATTCGCCCACCAATCCCAGAGTCTCTCCTTTGCCGATTGTGAATGATATACCATCCACAGCGCGCACAAATCCGATGGTTCGCGACAGGACACCCCGGCGAATTGGAAACCAAGTCTTGAGATCTTTAACTTCAATTAAGGGTTTGTGGCTTTGATCCGTCATGGCACGCCCATTTTTGGGTTTGTTGGTTTCATTGGGTTCATTGCGTTTGTTGGGTTTGTCGGGTTTGTCGGGTTTGTCGGGTGGGTTGCGCTTTGCCTGCATGCGAACTTTTCATTACGCGGTTCTCTATATAGCTTAAGTTCATTGAATCCGGTTCGCTGGTGTTCAGCTTAAGCAATGCAATAAACCCAATAAACAAATCCTCTCATCACTTTTCTATAAAGTTTCCGGCAACAAAACAAGCCGCCTGATGATTATTGGAAACCGGCACGAGCTCCGGCATTTTGCGACTGCATTTATCAAACGCGTAGGGGCAGCGGTCCCGAAAACGGCAACCCGAGGGATAATTCTCCGGAGAGGGCACACTACCGGGAATTACCGCCAGCTGTTCACCCTTGCCGTCCGACAGGCTCGGAATCGACTTCAGTAAACTGTAGGTATAGGGATGGGCGGGCGCTTTAAATATGTCAGCGGTGGTCCCCTGCTCCACGATTCGAGAAGCATACATCACCAGAACACGGTCACACATTTCCCATACCACGCCCATATCATGGGTTATCAACAGAATGGCGGTACGCGCCGCCTTCATCTCACGAATGAGTTCAAAAACCTGGGCCTGAATGGTCACATCCAGGGCTGTTGTGGGTTCATCCGCAATGATTAAGTCCGGGTTCATCATCAAGGCCATGGCAATCATGATGCGCTGCTGCATGCCGCCGGACAACTGAAATGGGTAGGCATGCATCTTTTCGGCTGCATCCGGTATTTTAACCTTGCCCAACCATGCCATTGATATCTGCCAGGCTTCGGTTTTGGATACATCATGATGCAGCTGGATGGTCTCCACCATTTGTTGGCCGATTCGTTGCAGAGGTGACAGCGCCGACAAAGGCTCTTGAAAAATCATGCTGATTTCACGACCGCGGACGTTGCGTACCGCTTCGATACTGGATTGCAGCAGATCCTTGCCTTTAAAGTCTACCCGACCGCCTTCAATTATCCCGGGTGGCATGGGAATCAGCCGCAGCAGACTCAAAGCACTAACGGATTTACCGCATCCGGATTCACCGACCAAGCCCACGATCTCACCCGGCTGGATTTCAAAAGAGACATCGTCCACGGCCACGAATCGGGCTTCGTCCGTTTTAAACGCCACTTTCAAATTTGATACCCGTAATAATTGCTGCGTCATTATTCCAGCCTCGTGTAGCGTTTGGGATCATAGGCGTTGCGAACCCCTTCGCCCACAAATACGCCCAGGAGCATGACAATAAACAATGCCAAAGACGGATACAAAATCAACCACCAGGCCCACCGATACTGCTGGGCCTGATAGAGCAGTTCGCCCCAGCTTGGCGTGGGCGGCGGCAATCCGAATCCCAAATAATCCAGGGCGGCCAATGAGCCGATGGCGCCCACCAGCGAAAAAGGAAAAAAGGTGATTACCGGAACCATGCCATTGGGGAGAATATGTTTGAATATGATTTTATATGCCGGCGCACCCATGCACTTGGCCGCTTCCACAAACGGCTGCTTGCGCAGTCGTAAGAATTCCGCTCGCATGTAGTAGGATATGCCGATCCAGTTAAAGAGACCATAACAGAAAAGCAGCAGTGAAAAGCTGCGTCCGTAAATGGATCCCATCAGAATCATGATATACAAAAATGGTAGGGCGCTCCAGATTTCAATCAGCCGTTGCCCGGAAATATCTAAAAGCCCCCCGTAGTACCCCTGCAAAGCGCCGGCGGCGATACCCAATACCATGGATCCCACCACCAGCAGCAGGCCGAAAGACAGGGAGGTTCGCAATCCGTAAAGTATGCGGGACAAGACATCCCGACCGGCGCCATCGATACCCATTAAATGCCCCTTGACGGGTCGAAAGGGAAACCGGACATCCTCTTTAACAAAGTTGGCCCGGTATTTTCGCTCAGCCAAGACCATGGTGAGGCTGTCCACCGGGCCCTGGTATCTGTTCTGAACGCTGGCCCGCACGATGGCCTGATCAGCCGCCGGCAGCGTGCGCCAGATGGCATCGGCTTGCGGTGTCGTTTGTTCGCTTTCCAATGTCAGATTTCGATTAAAAACCAATTTAACGTCTTGTGCCTGGTTTTGGGAATCTCCTGCCGGATCCTCTCTGAAGGTGATCCGGACCGTGGACGGTATGCGCTTGCGCTGTCGAAAGGTGGACAGCGAAGCCTGCAGCGGAACGTTACCTGGCCCCTTAATTGACATTGCCAGGGGCGCTGCCGAAAGATTTTGGAAACGTTTTTCAATCGCGGCTTTCAGGGCCGGCGGTATGCTAAAAAGCGCGCCAATATTTTTGTTTCTGAGGTCTTTATCGGAAAGTGCCACGAATGATCCCAGACGAAATGCCTTGGCAATGGTTAAGTCTCTGCGGATATTGACCGTTCCCACCATGGGAAGGGGCTTAAACGCAACCGTTACATGATCAGACACCTGAATGCGATCGGGGTCCAGGCTTTGATACGGACCATAGGGAAAGGGCGTAAACAACATGAAGTTGCGCTCATTATCCTGGAAGCGAGAATCCGCATTTACCTGGTGGTAATCAGGTCGGGTCTTTTTGCCATTTCCCAAAAAGACATCTTCGGCATAAAATTTAAACACCGGAAAATAGGAATTGCCCTGATACCTGACGTACAAAGGTACATCATTGCAGATGAGTTCGGAACCGAGACTGAGCAGATACAGAATCACCAGCACCCACAGGGATATATAGGCCCGCCTCATTTCCTGGAAACGCAAAATTCTACGGCGGGTCATGGGATTTTTGACGAAACGTTTTAGCATTTCGCTATCAATTCTCCTGAAAATTGATACGCGGATCGATGAGAACATAGCAGAAATCCGAAAGGATATTGCCCACGAGGCCCAGGATAGCCGTTATGGAAAGGATCCCCATAAAAACGGGATAGTCCCTACCCACAATCGCCTCCAGGCTCAGGCGGCCCATACCGGGAATTTCAAACACCTGTTCGATAATAACCGACCCCGCAAACATGACCGTCAGTATGGATCCAAAACCGGTGGCAATGGGAACCAGGGCATTTCTGAGGGCATGGCCCCAGATGGCGCGTGAATAGCTGCCGCCCTTGGCCAAAACGGTGCGGATATAATCTTTACCGATTTGCTCGATGAGCGAATTTTTCATCAGCAAGGTCAATACGGCAAAATTGCCAATCATGTAGCACAATATCGGCAAAAACATGTGTGCACTGATATCCTTGGTTTTGCCCCAAAAGCTGAGCTGGTCATATCCGTCCGAATGGAATCCGGATAAGGGGAAAATATCCCAAAGACCGTCCACCGTGCCGGCAAACAGCATCTTGAGTACCATGCCAAAGGCAAATGGTGGTATGGCATAGCCCACAAACACGACGATGCTGGAAACGATATCAAAGGAGCGGTCATGATGCAGGGCTTTGAAAATACCCAGGGGTATGCAAATAAGATAAGACAGAACAAAACCGGTGATACCAAATATGAGTGACACTTTGAACCGTTCCCGGATTAACTGCCAGGTAGATTTATTGGGAAAGCGATAGGACGCCATCTGCATACCCATGCGGTCTGTCACCAACCATTCCCAATACCGTTTGTAGAAAGGTTGATCAAAACCGAAATGGGCTTCAATGGCCTTGCGCTGCTCTGCGGAAATACTGGCGGCTGCACCGACACCGCCGCCTGATTCAGAGGCACCAATACCACCGCGCATCTGCATGATAACCTGCTCCACAGGACCGCCGGGCACAAATTGAATGATGGTAAAACAGAGCAAGGTAATGCCGATAAAGGTAGGAATAACCAGAAGAAACCGCCTGATAAAATAATCGATTCTTTCCATGAAACGCTTATAGCATTTCCCCCTCCCTTATTTCAAGAAGGGAAAGATTCAAGCGGTTTGAACTGCCCGGCTGTTCGGTGGTGGGCTTGCATTTTCCAAAAGCAGCTGAAGGCTTAATACCACTTGCCTTTTTTCCTGCAAAACGGTTATGTTGGCCTCCTAATATGAAAAATCCCAACAATCGGAATCGAAATCGCTATCGGGATCGGGATCGAATATTGAGTCCGAAAATAAGCGTTTCACTGGCGTTTGAACCTTTAAGAACCGAATAGACATAACTTAATAAAGAAGGCCTATTTATGAATCATTTTAATACCGATGATATTGTTCCCGTTTCCGAATTAAAACAGCGAGTTAATTCTTTGCAGACTCATTTGACTGAAAATGGATTTGATGCGGCTCTGATCCTCCAGGCCACCGATTTATTTTACTTTGCAGGGACCACCCAGCAGGGACATTTATATGTGCCCAAGGATGCTGATCCAATCTTGATGGTGCGTAAAAGTTATAAACGCGCCCAGGCCGAATCCAACATCGAAACAATCGAGCCCATAACCAGCTTGACTGAAATCCAACCGATTCTGCAGCGCTATGGTTGCCCCCCGCCGGATAAACTGGGTATGGAATTGGATATTCTGCCCGTGAACCTGTATCGCAAATACCGTCAACTATTTGTAGGCTCGAATATACTGGATATCAGTCATGCCATACGGTTGATCCGGGCAATCAAATCACCCTATGAGATCGATCGCATTACCGTGGCCGCTGGCCTGGCCGATCAGGTGGCATCGTCTGTTAAAGACCACCTGCGCGAAGGCACCACCGAAGTCGAATTGGCCGGCAGAATCGAGGCCCGGGCACGAGCCTTGGGCCATCAAGGCATGGTACGCATGCGTCTGTGGGGCAGCGAGATGTTTTACGGCCATCTCATGTGCGGTGATTCGGCCGCTGTTCCCAGCGCGTTATCCTCACCCACCGGCGGGGCTGGCATGAGCCCGGCTTTTTCCCAAGGACCTGGATTTAAGTCCATTCAGCCTAACCAACCGATTCTATTCGATTACGTTTTCGCCCATAAAGGCTACCTGGCCGATCATACCCGGATCTTTGCCCTGGGCGAACTGCCCGATAAACTGATGAAAGCCCATCAGGCCATGCTGACACTCCAAACCAAGCTGCAAGCTGAAATGCGACCCGGTGTAATTGTCGGGGACATCTATGAAAGTGCAATTGATTTTGCCGCGGAATCTGGTCTGGAAGACTATTTCATGGGTGCTGAAAAGCAGCGTATCCGTTTTATCGGCCATGGCATTGGTCTGGAACTGGACGAGTATCCCTTTCTGGCCAAGGGGCAACAGATGAAGTTGAAATCCGGTATGGTGATCGCCCTGGAGCCCAAGGTGGTAATTCCCGGCACCGGTGTTGTGGGCGTGGAGAATACGCATCTGGTGACAGAGGATGGACTGCAGCGGCTGACCAAGTATCCGGATGATATCGAGATAGTATAAAACAGCCTTCAGCTGTAAGCAATAAGCCATAAGCTGCTTATAGTTAGCGCTTACAGCTTAGCGCTGCGCTTACCGAGCTTGCCATGCCGTTGGAGTTCATCGGCCACCTGGCCCATTCCCCGGGATTCCAGGGCAGCGCGGGTGGGATAGCCGCTGTCGGGATCCCAATCCTGAAATCGGTAAAAGCCGGTTTTGAAGTCTTCGAATTTATCCCGGTCAAAATGTCGTCCCGAGGTTACCACGTAATCCCATTTGCCCCTCGTCATCCCCGGCATGTATTCGGGATAACCGTCCGGGGTTTTTCCCGGCTGGCTATATATATAATCGGCAAACTGAACCATATCCCGATCCCCTAAAACAGAACCATAGGCCCAGTCAAGCTGGGAACGCTCCAGTTTGTGCTTGAGCAGGTATCAAAGCAAGCGCCGCATCCAATACATTTATCGCCTTTTCACGTATTGACACAATGATGAGTTGGCATTAAGTTTCTTGCATCAATCTTATTAATCTTTGAAAGAAAAGATACCCGGTTCGGAGAGCCCAGCACTGTTTTGTTTTTGTGTGGCGTTTTTCGTCTTGTAGCTCCAGGTGACAAAGGTAAGGAATGGCTTGAATCAGATAGCTCCGGGCCACAAGGCATCACCGCCGCGAGTTCTTTTTGACCGTTCCAGGTAAATCATGGCCCAGAAATCACGGGGGCTGAATAATCGTCCACGAACCGAACCCTCTGGGCAATTATTATGGAAAACATGGAGGATTGTGACCATGGAAATAATGCAACCTGCCGCGCATCTGGATCAAATGATCCGTCAGACACGTGCCCACCACGTCAGCCTAAGTGCCTTGGCTGATCGCAAGGCCAATATGATCCTGACGATTGCAGCGATTATGATACCGCTTTCAATCAATTTTCTGTATGACGAGCGATCTCATATGGCGGCCGTGATCCTGATCGGTTTCTGTGTGTTAACCATCTTGTCGGCGGCCCTGGCTGCCATGCCGAAAATTAACACGGATAATAAGCTGGATTGTAAACCGGATATCAACCAAGCCGGCTTTAATATACTATTTTTCGGATCGTTCGCATGCATGCCTTACGAAGACTACAAAGAAGCCATGGCAACCATGATGAATGATTCCAATGCAGTCTATGAGACCCAGCTCCGGGAAATTTACACCATGGGCAAGTATCTGGCCGAAAAAAAATACCGGTATGTGCAATTCTCATATATGTCATTTTTAGCCGGTGTGCTACTCAGCTCCATGGTCTATGTTATCAATTCGTATGTTTAGATCGTACCCGCCAAAGCAGATCCTAGTGCACATCCTCAGGAAATAAAATAGAAAGGCCGATGCTTTCAAAAATCATTTTTTGAAAGGCATCGGCCTGAAAAGACGACTATATTTGGGACGCCATTACCGTTTCGAGAATTGATAGCGTGCCCGGGCACCTTTTTGACCGTATTTCTTACGCTCTTTCACCCGTGCATCGCGCCGGATGAAGCCGGCCTTTTTAAGCACCGGGCGCAGGTCCGGTTCGGCCAGGATCAGGGCCTTACTAATGCCATGACGGATGGCACCGGCTTGACCGGTTGTGCCGCCGCCCACCACGCGTATCTTGATATCATAGGTGTCTTGTTTATTTGTAAGCGATAGGGGCTGCATCAAAATGATTTTGGATGTTCCCACCTTGAAATAGTCGTCAAGGCTGCGACCATTCACCGTGATCTCACCGTTACCCGGCATCAGCCATGTTCTGGCAATGGAGCTTTTACGTTTACCGGTGGCATAATAGGATTCTGCTTCTGGCATACTGCTTTCCTCAAATAAATTTTCGTTTTTAGTTATCGGTGTTAAGCTTCAATCGGTATCAAATAGCGAATACTTAAAACCTAAAACCGGATGAATTCATTTTTTTACGAATTCATCACTGGATTGTCAACACTTCAGGCTGTTGCGCCTCATGGGGGTGATCGCTGCCGGCATAAACTTTCAGTTTCTTGAACATGGCCCGGCCGAGTCTATTTTTTGGCAGCATGCCTTTGACTGCAAAACGGACCAGGTCCTCGGGTTTGTCCGCGTGTAATTTTTTGGCAACAACGGTCTTGAGCCCACCGATATAACCGCTGTGGCGATAGTAATTTTTTTTATCCCACTTATTACCGGTCAACACAATCTTGTCTGCATTAATGACGATGACGGCATCGCCGGTGTCCACATGAGGCGTGAACAGGGGATTATGCTTACCCCGTAGTCGCGCGGCAATGGACGAAGCCAGTCTGCCCAGGACCTGCCCGTCTGCATCCACGACCCACCACTTTGCCTCGACGTCTGTTTTTTTAGCACTGTAGGTGTATTTTTTCACTGCCATTCTCCCGGAAACATCGCTGAGATGCGATGATGAGGTCTTTCTCGGTTATTCAAAAGAATCAGAGTATTTAAGGCATATTTGTTGGCTTGTCAAGCAAAAATTTCAGGCTTTTAGACTGACGCTTTTTAGGCTGTAGGCGCCTTCAGTCAAAACGCCTACAGCCTGCAGCCTATTTGTTGACGCTGTCTCACAATTTCGATACCATCAACCACTGAGGTGATGTATGCAACCCCACAAAGCTGATTTCAGCGTTATGACGCTCAATCTTCGTTTTGGCCTGGCTGACGATGGCCCCAACGGCTGGCAATACCGCAAAAAACTGTTACCGCGATTGTTTACAACGCATCCGACTGATTTTATCGCCTGCCAGGAAGCCAATGATTTTCAGGTCAAGGATCTAAGCGCCATTCTGGATGGTTATCACCTAATCGGGTTGCGCCGACCAGCGCCGTCGTTCTGGCAAAATAATGTTATTTTTGCCAAGAAGGCATGGCGTGTCCAAGACCGGTATCACTTTTACCTGAGCCACACTCCCGACGTCCCCAGCCGACTGCGCGATAGCCGCTGGCCACGTCAATGCACCATCGGCACCTTTCAAAATCCGCCCTATCGACTAACCTGCATCAACACGCATTTTGATTTTGAGAAAGCGGCCCAGCTATTCAGTGCCAAACTCATTTGCAAGCGCTGGCAACAACTCTCGAACCCGCTGCCAGCTGTTTTGCTGGGCGATTTCAACGCCCCCATCGATTCTGAACTGTATGGGATTTTCAGGGGACAAAGCGCTGATATGAATACAAAGAAATTCGCGTTTAGAAGCGCTTACACGACCAAACCGATCGGTACCCATCATGGATTCACCGGTAAGCCTGATGATGGTTGTATCGACTGGATTTTGCACACGGAGGGCATCAAACCGCTAAAAACCGTGATAGTTACAGATCATGTGGATGGTTTCTATTATTCCGACCACTTTCCGGTGGTGGCCGAATTTCGTTTTACCTAGATTATGATCCTGGGGCACACCGAATTTCACCATTCAAAAGACTTCCCGCTTCCATTTCCAGTTCCCGACAGGTAATGCGGCCGCTGCAGCGGCCGCCAGACAAGAGCACGAGCTTTTTCCGTACGCTCAAGGCGCCTTTGAAAACACCACTAATTGTTATATTGGCCACATGGGTTTCCGCGTTGATCTGCCCCGATTCGGCCACAATGATATGATCGCCCTCCAGGCGTCCCGTTATGGTTCCCTCTAAAATCAATTCTCCGCTAAATGATACCGATCCATCCAAGGTTAAGCTTTTATCAATTCTGGAAAGCTTATGAGGAGATTTGTTTACTTGCATAATTTTATGGGCTCCAGGGTGAAATCTCTTTCAAACATCAGTTCGCCGGTATGCCGGAAAATAAAAATGGTCGCATGCGTAAACACACCCGGATTTTCATGTCCGAATTTGAATTTAATCGTACGGAAATTATAGATACGAAAACGTTGTCCCCTGGATTCTGCCGGTCTGCCATTCACCAGGAGTGCCCGCGGCAGGACCACCCACTCATCTTGGCTATGATCGGCCCCCTTGAGAATGATAAAAGCGTGACCGGAAACGGGTTGGTGTCGCGTTCCCATATTGATTACCTTAAACTCGACCGTTAGGGAGCTATCATCCGGCTGGGCGCAGGCAAACACATTATCGGCAATCACTTTTTCATAAATCACCACCTCTTCAGACGACGTCGATTCTTTTTTGGCCGGACTTGCTACGGCTGTGGCTATTTTCTGGTTGGGTTTGGCCTCCGCCTTATTTTGAGCTGATTTCGCGTTGCGTGTTGGCTGGCTTGACGCGTTTGAATCTTTCACATCAGGCTTGGGCTCAGTCCGGTCCGCCAATGCGGCCGTAGCCATCTTAAGCTTTGATTGAGCGATGGCCAGCCGGGCCAATACCGCATCCTTTTCACTTTTCAGGGCCTGCAGATCCTGTTTTTGCTGGATATTAACCTGTTGGGCACCATCCAGTTCTTCTTGAAGAGCCAACCATGCACATAAAAACCATCCCGTCGCAATGAACATGATGCCAATCAGCACACACCCGAACAATATCCAGCCCTTGAAATGGATAAAAGGCCGCACTTCGCCATTGGCGCCGACTTTCAGCAAATGCCAGCGTGTCTCTTTATAATCGGTGGATGTGTTGTTTATGGGATTCATCTTATTCTAATAACCACCGGATCACCTTTGGCCGCCTTTAGGATGCTTGCTGCAGAGCCCTGGTTGACGGCAATTTCAAGAAAACCGCGGCTATTAACCAAAACAAAAGCTTTTCCGCGGGGTTGATGCGTGTAGGCAAGGCTTGATCCATCCAAAATCTGATCGGACACCTCCGCCACAATCCGTTCCATGCCATAATCATGATGGTTGCCCGCAAGTAATTCAACGGAAATATTGGTAATCAAATTACCAAAACGATCAACAGCGATAATGCAACCAGACCAGGTGGCATGGTCCGTTCTAAGCGGTTCAAGATCCGGCAGATAGTTTATATCTTCCGCAGCCATCTGCCTGCCAAGCGCATTGATTGCGAGACCATTCGCCAAATGAGCTGCTACCGGTGCAAATATATCGCGACCGTGAAATGTTTGACTAATGGATTCACGCCAGTATCGCTTATTCTCCACCTGGATGATGTCTGCGCCAGTATTTTGTGACATCAAGAGGCTGAGGACACCATTATCAGGAGCCAAAAACCGGTGACCGTCAACTTCGGCATATAGAATCCGGCGATTGGTTCCCACACCGGGATCCACAACAATGACATGGATGGATCCAGGTTTAAAGTAAGGATAGGACGCCGATAGCATATATGCGGCCTCACGGATATCCTGGGGTGCGATATCATGACTGATGTCCACGATCACAGCCTCTGGCAGAATTGACAAGATGACACCTTTCATGACACCCACATATTCATCTGCCAATCCAAAATCCGTCAAAAGAGTTATAACCGGCATAATCAACACACTGACTATCCCAATTTCAAATTTCGAAATAAGGATTAGGAACAACTCAAATATGCGATAAGCGCTAAGCCATCAGCGGCTGTCGGCTCATACCTTAAAGCTCGAAGCAGAATTTCCAGCGAACAGCCTAACCGTCTTCAGCCTAAATCATGGTCCTCACTTCAGCAATCACTATTCCATGTTCGTCATTTAACATTCGCTGATTTAAAAGAGCGTCTTGTGCGTATCCACCCGTATCCCCAGGTGCGTAAAAGCGGCCTCGGACGCTTTGCGACCCGAAGATGTCCGGACCAACAGGCCCGTCTTTAAAAGATAGGGTTCAACCAAATCCACCAGGGTGTCACTCTCTTCCTGCAACGTCGCTGCGATGGCCTCGATGCCCACCGGACCGCCGTTATAAAATTCAATAATCGTTCGCAGGTATTTGCGATCCAGTTTTGTCAACCCTTTGACATCAACGCCTTCGAGCTTCAAGGCCGCCGTTACGGTATCATGAGAGATAACACCATCTGCCCGGACCTGGGTGTAATCCCGCACGCGCTTGAGCAGCCGGTTTACGATTCTCGGGGTTCCCCGTGAGCGCAAGGCAAGTTCGCGGGCACCCGCTTCTTCCATAACCGTATCCAGCAATTTGGCCGATCTTTTGGCTATTTGGACTAAATCCTTGTGCGCATAGAAGTCCAGGTTTCGAAATATACCGAATCGGTCCCTCAAGGGCGAAGAGAGAAGCCCAACACGCGTGGTGGCACCGACGATGGTAAACCGATTGAGGCGATAGCGGTGGCTGCGGGCATGAATGCCCTTGTCAAAAACAAAATCTATGGCAAAATCTTCCATGGCCGGGTAGAGTAACTCTTCCACCGCTTTGGGTGTCCGATGGATCTCATCGATGAAAAGGATGTCGCCTTCTTCAAGATGGGTCAACATGCCAATCAGGTCACCGCCTTTTTCAAGGGCCGGCCCGGAAGTCGTGGTCAGTTGACCGGCCATTTCATTGGCAATAATATGGGCCAGCGTTGTTTTGCCAAGCCCCGGCGGCCCATGAAACAGTACATGGTCGATGGGTTCCTGGCGCCGGGTTGCCGCCTCAATGGCAATATGTAAGGTTTCGACAATTTCGCGTTGACCGATATATTCCGTTAACCGGGAAGGGCGCAGGGATAGGATCTCAACCTCATTATCCGAAGGTTGATGCTTGCCGGATATGACCGCCTGGGGATCGATGGTTCCATGTTTGAAATTGTCTGTCATGATTGTGAGACTAACCTTGTTTTTTGTACGACATGCCAATCCTTTTAAGAAAAAAGGGTCCAAGGAGTCAAGGATTCAAGGGTTCGCGTGCGCCTTAACGTGATTAGCTTCAGGTAGCTTTATGGCTTCCCAGCATCCAAGCTTTATAGCAAAAGAGTCAAAGGTGATAGAATAAAATAAATTTAGCGAATATTCTCCACCATCAACCATCTATCTCTCTTTGAATCCGATACACCGCATCAAAGATTTCTTCTGCGGTTGAAAAGTCTGGGTTCTGCTGGACAGCCTGGGTTACCATACTTTTGGCATCGGATCGTCTGTGTCCCAATTGATTGACAAGCACATCGATGACTTGTAGTTCCAGATCCTCGATTTCGGCGACTTCCGGTTGATCCGCCTCTCGCATGAGCGCGAATTTCCCCATTTTGCCTTCCAAGGAGGCAATTATTTTCTGCGCCGTGCGGGTACCAATACCCTTGAGCTCTTTGAGCCGGGCAACATTTCTGGATTCGATGGCGCTGGCGATTTCGCGAATGGGTTGCGTCAAAGCTCTGGCGGCCTTAATCGGGCCAATATCTTCCACCGATATGAAGTGTTGAAAAAATTCGCGTTCCACCTCCAGGTTGAATCCGATCAATACGGGTTTGGGTTGTCTTTCGGTTTGTTGATGATAGATATACAACGCCACCGATTCCCCCACTTCTCGCCCTTTGAGGGAAGTCATGACCACCGCCGGCAGCAAAATTTCAAACCCGATCTGATTGGTGAGTAAAAGGATGTGATCTTCACCCTTTCGCATCAGCGTGCCTTCGATGTAGCCAATCATATTTCAGCCATCCATATTAGAGCGTTTTATTTAAAACGACATTCGCGATGTAAAAAATCGGTAATTCATTGGTGTGGTTTCAAGCGATCAGGCATAAGCCATCAGCAGCTTATCGCTTATGCCTGATCGCTTATAGCTTTCCGGTATCGCTATCCGTAGCGAAAAAGCCCGATCAAAGCCAGCCCCAAGGCATCAGATGCATGCCAGGGCTTAATGGGTTGCGTCAGACACAATTTTTTGCGGATCGCTTTTTCCAACTGCTGTTTGGAAGCACTGCCATTACCGGTTAAAACCCGCTTGGCTTCACGCACCGGCACTTCTGAAATCGACACCCCGATTTGATGCCCGGCAAGCAACAGGATGCCGGTAACTTTTCCCAGCAGGATGCCGGATTTGGGATATTCGGCCAAAGAAAACACATCCTCGACCACCATCTGGTCTGGTTGCTCGTTGTCAAGAATTTCTGTGAATTTGGTAAAGATGCGATTGAGGCGATGCGGTAATGTTGCTTCCTTGGATGTTTGGATTACCCCATATGAATAGGACCGAACCGTGAGCCCACTGCCCGTAACGATACCGATGCCAGTTGCGGACAATCCCGGGTCTATGCCGATTATTTTTGTCACCGGTTTCTAAAGGTCACGGTCCTATTGAAGTTCTTTTAACTTTTGGAGAGCAATTTTTCCCTCGCTGCTATCCGGAAATTTTTTGCTCAACTCTTTTAAAATAAGTCTGGCATTGGCATTGTCACCGAGCGAAATAAAAGCAAAACCCTGCTTCAGCAAAGAAGCTGGGACCTTGTTGCCTTTGGGGTAATTTTCTATTACCTTTTGATACTCCAGAATGGCCTTTTCATACCATTTTTCACGGTAATAAATTTCCCCGATCCAAAACTGCGCATTATCTGCATGTTCTGAGTTTGGGAAATCCTTGATAATGGCCTCAAATCCCGAGCGGGCTGCCTCAAAATCTTCCTGGTCAAAGGCCTGCTTGGCGGCAACATAGTATTCCTGATCCGATAATTTTTGTTCCGCTCTTTGGGTTGGTGCCATTTCGCCGCTGCGCGATCCGACCGACTCCAGATTCAGATACTGTTCGATATATTTGAGCCGGGTCTCAATCTGATTGAGACTAATGGAGAGTTTGTCGAGTTGTATCTGTTTGCCTTTCTCGGCATTCTCGGAGCTATTGATGCGTTCCTGCAGCATAAACTCCGACTCCTCGAGTCGGCCCCTGAGCAATTGAATATCATCTTTGAGGGCTTCCAGGGAGGCGTTGACCTTGGCATAGTCTTTTCTGAGGGCCACGTTATCGTCGGCCAAACTTTTTTCAAAATTTGACAGTTTACCGCTCAGAAACGCTCGGCTCTGTTCGATTTCCTTACCGCTGCTCTGGTCCCGTTTATCCAGTTCTACTGTCTTTTGCTCCAAAACAGCCGCGCGCCTGTCTAATTTTTTACTAATGGATTCGACCTTCGACAAGCGTTGATCCAGAATGATAACATCTTCTTGATGGGCACAGCCCACCATTAGCATAAAAGCCAGTGCCAGAATGAGCCATTTGATTCTCATATCATCAACTCGCATGCGACCCTTAAAAAAATACGGCAAGCAGCAGCCAAGCCACTGCTTGCCGATTATTTATTGATACACAAAACTAGGTTTCACGTGGCCCGGCTATTCGATAATAAAATGAGCGCGACGATTTTTGGCCCAGGCTTCGTCATTCTGGCCCATGTCCACCGGGCGCTCCTCGCCGTAGCTGATGGTGGAAAGCTGGGTGGCGTCAATACCTAAGTCGATCAGATAGGCCTTGGCGCTCTCGGCACGTCGATCACCCAGGGCAATATTGTAGGCACTGGTACCGCGCTCATCGCAGTGGCCTTCAATGATTACGGACGCATCCGCATTGACGCGCAGGTATTCCGCTTTTCTGGATAAAACATTGCGGGCCATGTTTGTGAGTGCCGAGCTATCAAAATCAAAATAGATATCCTCACTCATAAACATTTGCATGGCAGCCATTTGGGCACGTTCCATTTCCTCTTCCTTGGCAGCTTGTTCGGCCAATTGGGTCTGTCTTAGATCCTCTTCGGCCTGCATTTCCCACTGCCTGGCGGCTTCTTCCTGGGCCATTTTTTCCTGGGCGGCCAGATCGGCATCACTTGGACCTGCCGGCTCTTCAGTCGTGGCCGCTGCTTCGGTTGCTGGGGCCTCTTCTTCGGCCGTCGGCTCGGATTGAACCACTTTTTTTGCGCATGACACGCTAAAAAGCAATCCAGGTACAATTACCAACAGGCTTAGGCATATCCATAATTTTTTCCGCATATCTTCCTCCTTTTTGCGTTCGAGTTCAGCATTACCTAACAATAACGTTTGGAGACCATTTCGGATTTGTCTGTTCACCCGGTAATGAAATCAAGCGCCGCTGATCAGTACCGAATGCTGTCATCACGTAAATTCGCGACCTGCCTTCCCGGGTCGAGCTGAATGCGATCAGACTGCCATCGGGCGACCAGGATGGTGCTTCATTGTCCCCTTGATTTTCGGTCAACTGGCTGAACTGTCCCCCATTCACATCAATCGTGCAAATATTGATGTTTCCGTCTGCCATGGCCGAGTATACTATTTTATCACCTTTGGGGGACCAATCCGGCTGTGTATTGTAGCGTCCCTCAAAAGTCAACCTTCGAACCCGCCCCGAAGCAATATTTTGTATATAAATCTGAGGCGTCCCAGAGCGTTTGGAAACGAAGGCCATATGTTTTCCGTCCGGGGACCAAGTCGGTTCCACATCGATTCCACGACTCGTTGTCAATCTTTTAATAATTTTCCCTCCTCCGGTCAACAGATAAATTTCCTGATCACCCGAAAAAGAAAGGGTCGCTGCCAGCTCAAATTTCTTCGGGAACCAAGCCGGCGTGATCTGAATACCCTTTCGACTCAGGGTAGTCACTTCATTTTCCTTTAAATTTCGAATATATAAGTTCGGTTTGCCATTGGCATAGGATGTATAGGCCAGCCAACTGCCATCCGATGACCAGGATGGAAACAGGGTAATACTGTTATGCCGGGTAAATCGTTTGGGGCGACTGCCGTCAAAATCGGAAATATAGATCTCCTTATTACCTTCCCGATGAGATAAGAATGCGATTTGACTGTTGAAAAATCCACGGTCACCTGTCAAATGATGCATGACTTCGCCGCAAAACCGTCGGATCATGCCTTGGGTATAGTCGCTAGATCCCGTATAGCGTTTTCCAATAATCAACTTTTCTTTGAAGGTATCGAACAGGCGTAGTTCTGTTTCCATCTGCCCGTCCTTAACCACAACGCCCCCCGTGATCAATAATTCGGCCCCGATGGCGGTCCAATTGCGAAAATTGATATGGGTGGCAAGGATATCGGGGTTTTTGGGATCCATGAGGAAAGATTGTCGATCCAGCATTTTAAAATATCCGGTAAAGGCCAGGGTTTCAGATAAGGTATCCGGGAGTTGGACCGACAGAACGCTGCCTGCACCCGCCTCGGACATATCCTTAAACCAGGGTATGGCCAAGGGTATCTTACGCAGAAACGGATTGCTGATATCGATATAATCATATTCAGCTGCCGCGGCCTGCGTGTAAAACAGCATCAGCATCATCAAACTAGCAACAACGATTCGAGAGAATAGATTCATACTGGTCACCCTTTAAATTAAAACCCTCACGCAATTTATTGGATACCCTCGGGAGTGAATCGAAGTCCCATCTGTACATACGGTCTGGAAACCGATTTGGGATGCGGATCCACAGGATTGGCTTTCATGACCGCCCGGAAAGCGGATTCATCAAAATGGCTGTTACCGGAACGATCCGTAAAAAAAAGATCTTTGATTTCGCCATTGGGCATGACCTTAAACACCAGCAGCGTTTGTAAATCCGAGCGTCCATCCGCCAACTGATCGGGAAAAGCCCAGTTTCGCTGTACCTGGTAGGCTATTTCCACCCGGTATATATCAATTATTTCAGCCAGTTTTCCACCGGATACCTGTCCGGTTCCCCCCGGCGTACCCGTTACTGCTTTCCGGGATGCCTTTGGTGGAGTGGGCTTATCCGGTTTTGCGCTCCCAACCTTGGCCTTGAGCTGATCGATGGCTTTGGAAATTCGATCCGAGGCCGAAGTTTCAACTTTTTTCTCCAGTTTTTTTAAGGTGCTCTTCTTTACCTCTTCCGATCGAAAGGTCTTTTTTTTGAGCGATGTTTTTTTCTTGACCGCCTTGGGCGTTTTCTTTTTCAGGACAGCTGTCTTCTTTTTAACCGCAGCCGGCTCGGCAGGCTTGCTGGAAGGGCTCGAAACCGTGGCCGCCTTGGCCGGCTGACTCGGCACCACATATTCCGGCATGGAAACCAGACTGACGTTCATGACCTCGGGGGCCGGGCGTTGCTTGGGTCGATAGGTTTGGGCGTAAATTAAAACAGAAAATAATACCACATGACAGATGAGCGAAACCGTAAAAGCCAGCTTGACCAGCTTCTGCTCAGTGCTGTGGCTGGTCAGCAAAGCCGGAGATCCGGATACTGTGGATCGGGCCACCGTATGTTTATTTTTTACGATCATTTTCAGATTCGTCAACCGGGTCCGTGATCATACCCAGCTTTTCGATTCCGGCGCCTTTAATCTCCGACATCACATAAACGACCGTGCCATAAGCTACCGATTTGTCTGCCCGTAGATACAACTCGTCGGTCTTTTTATTTTTGGTGATCTGGACCAGTTTCTCTTTGAGGTTCTCTATTCCGACGCGGTAATCATTGATGTAGATCTGGCTGTTTTTATCAATGGTTATGGTTAGTTGCTCTTGTTCCGATGTCATCGGCGCCGAACTGGCCTCGGGCAGGGATACATCGACACCCTGGATCATCATGGGCGCAGTCACCATAAAAATAATCAATAATACCAGCATGACATCCACAAAGGGTGTGACATTGATTTCCGACATCAAACGCTCGTCATTTCCACTCAGGCTCATGTACGCCTCCTTTCCATCACCAGAATATCCCGTTCGATGATATTGAGGAAATCAGCGGAAAAGCTGTGTAATTCGGACTCTAATATTTTGATTTTCTGCATGAAATAATTAAACGAAATAACGGCCGGTATGGCCACGCCAAGGCCCGCGGCAGTTGCCACCAGCGCCTCGGAAATACCCGGGGCCACAACCGCCAGGCTGGCTGAACCCCTTAATCCGATACCATGGAATGAATTCATGATTCCCCAAACCGTACCAAATAACCCGATAAAGGGTGTTGTGTTACCGGTGGTCGCCAAAAACGGCACCATCTGAGTCATGCGGGTGGTTTCCGTATTGATGGCCCGGCGTAATGCCCGCTTGATATTATCCATACCGGCAAAACGCGTACTCATCTTACGGGCGTGGTCCTGGGGATCGTCTCCTTTGGCGATGCCTCCCTGACTGGTCTTTTTGAGTTCCACATACCCAATCCTGAAAATACGGGCAATCGGGCTTCCTTGGAGTTCCTTGGCTTGGCGATAGGCATTGGACAAATCCCGGCTTTTCCAGAACAGCTCCGTAAAGACGGCTGATTCACGGTAAGCCCTCTTGATATAGCGGTATTTAATTAATATGATCGCCCAGGAGGTTATCGAGAAAAATAGGAGCAGCAGGAGTACAAATTGAACCATCAACCCGGCGCTGCTGACCATTTGAATCAAGTTAATCTGTTGCATTGTTTGTTCACCTCACGATTTAGAGGTCCATAATTAACATTAATTAAAAATAATTATAAATCTATAACCTTTTATATTAGGCCTGCCCACGTGTCAAGCCATTTACCCAAATCGATAAGATTCATGAACGAATTGGGAAGGAAGGAGAATTGAATGCAAGCCATTGCCAACTTGTTGTTCGAAGCTGTCCACCTGAAACGAACCCCCAGATCTGGTTTTAATTTTCTAGGAGCCGGTCGGGAATCCGTTGCCGAGCATACCTATTGCACCTTATTCATCGCCTGGGTGATGTCCAAGATCGAGCCGGATATCGATGCCTTAAAACTGCTGAGCATTTGCCTGGTGCATGACCTACCCGAATCTCGCATGGGGGATATCAATTACTTGCAGAAATTGTATGTGGAAACGGACGAAGCAGCAGCCATCAAAGATATGGCGGCCGAAACCGACATTGGATCGGATGTGAGCGATCTGGTACGTGAATTCAATGGCAGCACCACCCGGGAAGCCCTGCTGGCTAAAGATGCGGATCAAATCTCCTTGATTCTGGAGCTCAAGACCTTGGCCGACATCGGATTTGATTCACCGGGCAAATGGCTGCCACATGTATTAAATAGACTTCACACCGATACCGGCAAGCAGATTGCCGAAGCTGTCATGCAAACGGATTGGGATGCCTGGTGGTTCAAGAATTATGTTGACAGATAATTCAGAAAAAATTAGATTTTTTTCTTTTGTGCCATATATTTCCTTTGGAGGCAATCATGCACTGGATCGGACAATTTATTTGGTCATCGGTGGGCAAAAAGCTATTGATGGCCGTGACAGGCTCGTGTTTTCTTATTTTTCTGGTGGTTCATTTGGCAGGTAACCTGACCTTATATGGCGGCAAAGAGATGTTTAACAGCTATGCCGAACACCTGCATGCTCTCGGCCCGGTTCTGGTAGTCGCCGAATGGGGGCTCCTCTTTTTGGCGCTTGTCCATGTTACAACGGGCACCTTGTTATTCTTTCAAAATCTCAAAGCGCGACCAGAACGATATGTCATGAACAGAAGAGCCGGGGGGCGCACCAACAGTTCGGCAACCATGCCCTATACCGGTTTTTTGATTTTGGTTTTTGTTATTTTTCATTTACTGAACTTTCACTTTGTCGACAAATCAACCACGACAATATATGCGATTGTGGATAGCGCTTTTGAAAGCAGCGTTTATGTCATCCTGTATGTGGCAGCCATGATAATTCTGGCGCTGCACATACGCCACGGTTTCTGGAGTCTGTTTCAGACCCTGGGTGCAAACCATCCCAAATATATGCCCTTTATTATGGGTGCCAGTATTGTCTTAAGCATAATTTTCGGGTTCGGATTTGGCTATCTCCCGATTTATGTGACCATTTCGGGATAAGGAGGAACACTATGCAGTTGGATGCCCGCATTCCCAGCGGCCCGTTGGCCGACAAATGGGATACGCACCGATTTGATCTCAAACTGGTCAATCCGGCCAACAAAAGAAAGTATACAATCATCGTGGTCGGAACCGGCCTGGCCGGAGGCTCCGCAGCGGCATCGTTGGCGGAACTGGGATACCATGTCAAAAGTTTCTGTATCCAGGATTCTCCCCGCAGGGCCCATAGTATCGCCGCCCAGGGCGGCATTAATGCCGCCAAAAATTATCAAAATGAAGGCGACAGCATCTGGCGGCTTTTCTATGATACCGTAAAAGGCGGTGACTTTCGGTCCAGGGAAGCGAACGTCTATCGCCTGGCTCAAATCAGCAACAACATTATCGACCAATGCGTGGCCCAAGGGGTACCCTTTGCGCGTGACTACGGTGGCTTGCTGGCCAATCGGTCCTTTGGTGGTGCGCAGGTTTCACGAACTTTTTACGCCCGGGGCCAAACAGGTCAACAGCTATTGCTGGGGGCCTACAGCGCCCTGATGCGCCAGGTGGCTGCCAAGCGTGTGACCATGTACCCACGACAGGAGTTGTTGGATGTGGTGGTTATCAACGGGCAGGCCCGCGGTATCATCACCCGAAATCTGATCAACGGAAAGATTGAAAGACATGCGGGACATGCCGTGGTACTGTGCACCGGCGGTTATGGGAATGTTTATTACCTATCAACCAATGCCATGGCCTGCAATGTTTCGGCAACCTATCGTGCCTACAAAAAGGGGGCCTGTTTTGCCAATCCCTGCTTTACGCAGATCCATCCGACCTGTATACCGGTTCATGGTACCTATCAGTCCAAACTGACCCTCATGAGTGAAAGCCTGCGCAACGATGGACGCGTATGGATTCCCAAAAATCCGGGTGACAAGCGGCCACCCCAGGATATCCCCGAATCTGAGCGTGAATATTATCTGGAAAACAAATACCCCAGCTTCGGTAACTTGGTTCCCCGGGATGTTGCCTCCCGTAACGCCAAAGAGCAATGTGATCACAGTAAAGGGGTCGGTGAAACCGGGCTGGCGGTCTATCTCGATTTTAAGGATGCCATTGAGCGGGACGGTCGCGATGTCATCGAGAAAAAATACGGCAACCTTTTTCAAATGTACGAGAAAATTACCGCCGACAACCCGTATGAAACGCCCATGATGATCTATCCGGCGGTGCATTACACCATGGGTGGGCTATGGGTCGATTATAATCTCATGAGTACCATCCCGGGACTTTTTGTGGCCGGTGAAGCCAACTTCTCAGACCACGGTGCCAATCGCCTGGGCGCCAGCGCACTCATGCAGGGACTGGCCGATGGATACTTCATCATCCCCTACACTATCGGCGGCTACCTGGCCGGCACAGAAATGAACCCAGTGAGTGAAGATCACCAGAACTTTGGCGATGCTGAAAATGCCGTGCATGAATTCATCGGCAAGCTCATGGCAATCAACGGCAAGCGCACCGTCGACGATTTCCACCGGGCTCTGGGGCAAATCATATGGGACTACTGCGGCATGTCGCGTCATAATACCGGACTCGAAGAAGCCCGCGTAAAAATTCAGGCGCTGCGGTCCGAATTTTATGAAAACGTCCTCGTTCCCGGACACGAAGGAGACTTCAACCAGAGTCTCGAGAAGGCGGGACGCGTGGCTGACTTTCTGGAGTTCGGCGAACTGATGGTCCTGGACGCGTTGGAACGTCAAGAGTCTTGTGGCGGTCATTTTAACGAGGCCTATCAAACCGAAGACAATGAAGCCCTCAGAAATGATGATGAATACTGCCATGTATCCGCCTGGGAGTATAAAGGGCCGGATTCTGACCCCCAAATGCACAAAGAGCCCCTGGTCTTTGAAAATGTCAAATTAAGCCAAAGGAGTTACAAGTGACCAAAGATATCCGTCTGACTTTGAAAATATGGCGCCAGGAAGGTCCCGATACCAAAGGCCGGCTGGAAACATATACCGCGGATGGTATCTCCACGGACATGTCTTTTCTGGAAATGCTCGATGTCGTAAACGAACGCCTCACCCTCGAAGGTCAAGAGCCCATCGCCTTTGATTATGATTGTCGCGAAGGTATCTGTGGGCAGTGCGGTTGTGTGGTCGATGGCCGTGCTCATGGCCCCGAGACAGCCACCACCTTATGTCAATTGCACATGCGTCATTTTTCCGATGGCGATACCATCGTCATCGAACCATTCCGGGCCCGCGCATTCAAGGTCATCAAAGACTTAGTGGTGGATCGCAGCCCCTTTGACAAAATTATTCAGGCCGGCGGCTATATCTCTGCCAATACGGGCGGAGCGCAAGATGCCAATACGATTTTAATCCCCCAGGACATTGCCGAAAAAGCCATGGATGCTGCCGCTTGTATCGGCTGTGGCGCCTGTGTGGCCGCCTGTCCGAATGCCTCCGCCATGCTTTTTGTGAGTGCCAAAGTCAGCCACCTGGCGTTGCTGCCCCAGGGTCGACCCGAGGCACCCACTCGGGTTCAAGCCATGCTCAAAGCCATGGATCAGCTCTGTTTCGGAAATTGCTCCAACGAGCGCGAATGCGAGGCCGATTGTCCCAAAGAAATATCGATCGTCAACATTGCGCGGCTGAACCGTGAGTTTATCAAGGCCGGATTAGGTTACGCTGACTAGTTTTCTTGATACGAATTGATCATCTTTCGATTTGTTGTCGTAATGCTATTGGTGGAAGCCTTGTCGAAATAGCCCCAGCTGTATTTCCCATGACCCGAATTTTGGAGCCCTTTCCGCCAACTAAATTGGAGAATAACCATTCAAATTGATTATGGAATATTGGCATAAAATACAGCAAGCGATAGATAACTTGGCCGGCGATCCGAACTCGCTTACCGCCATTCTGACCAAAGGGTCTCTGGCCATCATACTGGCTGCCATCGTCTGGTTTGTCATGAAAATTCTGCTGGCCTCGCTTCATAAAAAAGGGCAAAACATTGAGGTAATCCGCGACAATCAGATCATTTTCCGATCTTTGGGCAAAGCCGTCAACATGCTGCTTGTTTTTGGGACGGCCATATATATTTCCCAGCTGTTCAACGTTCCCATCTTGTCATCTGGCTTGCAGGCGCTTCTGGTTGTGGCTTTGGCGTCACCGGCGACCCGCATTACCATTGCCATTTTAAATACCGTTGAGAATCGCCTGATTGATAAAACAGAAACCCAGGTGGACGATGTCATATTTGATCTTTTAAACCGGTTTGCCGGTGTGATCATCTATGTGGTGGCCATCATTTTAGCTCTCGACCTGGTGGGCATCAATGTCATGCCCTTTGTGGCCGGTGCGGGTATACTGGGGATCGCCATCGGGTTTGCGGCCAAAGATACCCTTTCCAACCTGATCGCCGGTATTTTGCTGATCATCGACCGACCATTTGAAGTTGGCGATCGCATCGAAGTTTGGACAGCGCCCACCGGCAGCGCCACCTGGGGAGATGTCATCGATATCGGCATCCGGGCCACCAAAATCAAAACCACCGACAACATTGTCATCATCATACCCAACAACGAAATCATGAAGCGCGATATCATCAACTACACAATTATCTCTGCTATGATACGCGTACGGATCAACATCGGTATCGGTTACGACGCCGACATCGCCAAAGCCAAGCAGGTCATTCTCGATGTTGCCGATCAAATCGATTGGATCGCCAAAGACCCCAAACCCAAAGTTGTGGTGCGGGTTTTCGGTGAGTCGTCTGTGGATCTCCAGCTGCGCGTTTGGATTCAGAATGCCCGCAAACGCATGGATACGATTTCGGAAGTCACCGACCAGGTCAAGGAAGCCTTTGACCGCCACCATATCGAGATCCCCTATCCCAAACGCGATATTGTGGTGCGGCAGGTCCCCGCGGAACCGGGCACCAACAAACTTTCAGACTGATTGAACAGCGAATACCCTACCAAGGTCTGCTGTAAGCTGTTACCTTGGAACAGCTTACTGCTTTTTCTGGATTCCCTTTTCCAAGGGAATCACGGGAAGGGCAAAAGGTGGTTGCTGCGGTTGTAAACCTTTGTTAAGGTGACAACTTTTAATCAGGACTTGATCGGGCTTATACCGTAAAGGAAGGATTCGGGGAATACGGATATGCTGAATTCGATCCCGATGGCGATTTCGATAAGATATAGCCCGAGCTGTATTTCCTTTGACACGAATTTTGGAGCCCTTTCCTCAAACTAAATTGGAGAAGAACCATCTGTTTAAAAACAAAAAGGGCCCAAATAGTCTCAGTATCACAGCAATACTGCAAACCTGCGATTATTTGGACCCTGTACGTGACACCCTAAACCAATGGCAATAAGCCGTAAGGGTCAGCCATTGGCAGCTTAAGGCTGATCGCTTATAGCAGCCTTGCAGAGGTATAGCAGCCTTTCAGAGGCCGCGTTTATTTATACTTCACGATATCGTTCGGTTTTAAACCGGTGCCTGATTTTATGGTGGCCACAGAACCATCATTCCCGAAAAAACCGGTGACCATCAATTCACCTTTGACCGGTCCGGGTGCTCTACCCAAGGACACCTTGGTCTGAGGATCGATTATTTCATCGCCCAGCTCCTGCACCATCAGCATGTCTCCCACCTTCAATCCGGTTTTTTGCCCGGCATTTAGATAGACCGTACGGCCCTTGATGCTGGCAATCCGACCACTCCATTCTTGACGTTCAAATTGCTGTAGCATATTAACCATGGCCTTGGTCAATGCATCGCGCAGCGCGCCGTCCCGCAAATCCGAATCATAGCTGGCCTTGGAACCCAATCCCAGGGCACCACCAGTGGCTTTCTCATACACGCCCTGGCCGGAGTCTGCTGCTATCTGGATACCGGTGGTTGTATCCACAATCCGGTAATCCACGGTAACGCGGGCGATCTGTTTTTTCTTTTTGTATACGAGATAATCGGATCCTTCTTCAGCTTCTGAATAGGCCGTAATCGCACCGGTGACCATGGCATTCAACCCCAAGATCTTACCCATTTTGGCAGCCGTAGCCGGGTCGACAGCACCGGATGCACCCAAAGCCTGTTGATCTAATATTGAAGAAATATCTTGTTGGGGAATGATGATAAAGCGCTTGGTCTTTTGCAGAATTGTTCCCAGAATATCCGCTGCGGCTTCGCCAATTCCGATTCGTTTGGACGGGGTTTTGTTCTGGAAATTAACCACCCCGACACGCAGTTTCGGACCGGTATATTCGCCAGTGGGTGCCAACTCATCAGAAATATCGGTCAGGGAAGAATCATCCCGCACCGCACCGCTTGTTTTTGCTGCACATCCGTTGAAAACCAATACTGCGGCCATGAGCAGTAATGACCCCAATAGATAGATATTTCTCGCCTTCATCATGATTGCCTCCTCTTTAGATTGAATGTTATTCCGCTATAATCTCCATAAAATTATCTGTCTCGGTGTAATCCACAGGGATCTCAAAAAGATCAGCTGATGGCGTTCCCAGTACGATCTGGGTCAGGGTAGACGTGACCCGAACCGCCGGATTGTCAAATTCACTGCGGATGGTCATGCCGCCCAAATCGGTGGCGTTCCAGATAGTGCCGGTTTGGGTGTCCTGACCTGCATAGCTCACCGCGACCTCGTATTTTTCGGTGGAATGGCCATCAATGGTTTCATTGCCGATAAAGGTCTTTTCCATATCCGGTTCTTCAATATAACCATCATCGGTTTCTTCACTGATCATATATTTCTTTTTGTTGGTATAGAGTGAATATGTCCGCCTTTCATCCGTACGATGGATCATGACCACAGCGCTCATGCCTGGCGGCATACCTTCGGCACCGGTCATGCTGGCATAATCGATATCCATACGGAATTTCTCACCGGCTTTGGCGATGGGTATCTCAAAGGATATTTCGCGTTGGTTCGATTTATCATACGTGCTGGATATCATGACTGCCTTGAAATCACGGTCCCCGTAGTTCATATGCCCAATGGCCGGCGGCGGCGGCATTTGGATCTTGGGCATCATGGGCACTTTGGGCGCTGCCGCTATATAGGTGGCCGCAACCTCTCCTGGCCCCCAGGGTAGGTTCTGTACAATGCGCCAAATCATCTCGTTGGTCTCTCGCTCCAGATGTACGCCCATGGCTTTTGAGACCAGCTTCTTGGTCAGTCCAGCTGCCAGACCTTCCAAAATACTGTTGTTGCTGGATGAACTCTCGATGGTCACCCAGGGAACGGATTCATCCCCCCCCCCAGCGCTGGCCGCCGCTCCGGACAAACTTCCCAGCAGGCCGCCGGAGGTATCCTGGCTGCGAATACCGATACCATTTTCCCAAAAAACCGTATCTGTTTCCGTATCCACGATTCTAAACTTTCCACGGACTTTGCGCATATTTACCAGCCCGGTCGTCACCTCGCCATAATCCATGAGGGTACCATAAAGAAGTCCCTCCACCTGGAGTACTTCCCGCAATTCACTGACCGAAGCCATACCCAGCTGACCCCCGAGGGTAATTCCTAACGCATCCCTTAGGATCTGGTCAGTCTCCGCCAGCGGCTGCACGTTATAAAATCTCCGCTGAAAAGCCGGGACCAGTTTTTCGCGCACAAAATTGGGCGCATCCACATCGGTGGTATCATTCTGGAGCGGCAAAATTGCCAGCCGTTTGATGGGATTGGTGGGATCGGATGATGGCGCCATCCCCGGCACACCAGCACAGCCCGCCAGTAAAAGCAGTACCAAGAAAAGCATCATCCACATACGGTAGCATTTCATATTAACCTCCGTAAGAAATTGAGTAACAGTGCACACTTCAATAGTAAGGAAACATAATTTATTTCATCACTAAACCGATGGTATTTTGCGTTAGGCTGGTAATGTCGACCCGAAATCCACCATAGTCGATACCGGCCAGCTCATCCGCCAACTGCTGGGAACTCGCGGGCACACTGATATCCAGACTGGCTTGCCCGGCATCGAAATCACGCTGGTATACCCCTTTGACACCCCGAATGCGTTGCTGTAAGGTTTCTTTGAATTTCAATAAATGATTGTAAGAGGGAATATTGGATATCTCCAATCGAATCAGACTGCCGCTGCTTAGGTCCTGGGACCAACGTTTGACGACCTGATCCAATAGCTGATCGCTAATCGCTTCGGTGGCAAGCTTTAGTGCTTCTGCGCCGGCCGTGACTTCATTGGGATGAACAGCCGCGGCGTGATGGGTGGCCGAGGCGATCACCTGTCCGCTATCGGTATTCACGACTCGTAGCGAAATATCTGCCTGGGCCGATTTCATGCTGGATCCCATGACCGAACCTGCCAGCTTGGCCAGGGCCTTACCGTATATGACCACTTCGGCATCATATACAATGCCGATACGCTGGACGGCGTCATTGCTGAGGGATTCGATTTTATAGGGATCTGTGATGCTGAGCTTTTTGGAAGCAACCGCATGATCGACAATATGAAACCCCTTGCTGGTCAGCTTTTGCATGAGAACATTTTCAGTCGTCGTCAGGTCGACCGTGCTGGCTTTTACACCCCACCAATAACTGTAATAATGCATGCCGACATTCTGCTCGGCTACCATGATCATGACCCGGGGCATTTTTTTGCGCGCCATGAGCAGGCCCAGCGCCGCCAGGTCGTTTTTCAAATTTCCTTTGGCCACGGCTGCCGCAATGGTTACCCGGTACAGATTCCCTTCGGTGGTTTCACTGGTGACGTCATAATGGCGAATATAACCTTGGCTTTGGGAGTAAACCTGATCCCGCAAGACTTCATAATTCTGTACCAATGTCTCCGATGAAACCATGGTGCCGGCTGCCTGTTCCACGGCCAAGCGCAAAGCATCCTGGATGGCCTGGTCTCTTGCCTGGGCGGTGTTGTCTGCAACAATCACACCTACGCCCTCAACGGTTGTATTCACAGGAGCCGCTGCCAGATAAATAGGATCGGAATTTTGGTCCTGTGGGGTCTGAGTATGATCGGATGTGGCAAAGGAAGGATCGAGCGAAACACAGGATAAACATAGAACAGAAATCAACAAACAAGTGATATTTTTCATGACCCAACCTCCTAAATCGCTAGTCGTAGAAGTGATCAACACAACCCTTTCATAATGTCATAATTCCATAATAGTGTCAAGATTTTGCCCTCAAGCCAATCCAACAATAACATTCTCCATTTCGACCCGTATCGTGGGAATCGAATATGTGCTGGAAAGCAATACGCACCAGTCATCGATCTCGCTGAGGGTATCTGCACGACGTGGAGGGATCTTGTCATGAGTTGCGTATGGATTGGACGGCTTTAACCCGATCGATTACCGCACTGGCCGGGGCATGTATATTGATGCCCGGACACATGGAAGCCATGACTTGCCAATTAGCAAAATCCACCTGGAGATTCTGAATGTAGGGCCAATCTCGACACAGTTTGGGTTTCACTGGGTGAATCGAACAGCCATCGTGGTAGAAAACGCAAAAGCCATTTTGACCTTGAGCCAGCACCAGGCGATCACCCGATTTCTGGCAATATCGTCGGTAAAATTCGAGTGGATCGACCTTAATATGAGCGGCGATGCGCCTGATGTCCGTGTCGCTAACATAGGTGCCGCCAAACCCCTTACAACAATCACCGCATTGGCGGCAGAAAAAAATACCGTCATCCGCTTCGTGTTCGGACGGGTTCCTCTTAGAGCGCATGTCGGGTCTCCATTGCGCGTTGGAGCGTAACCTGATCCACGTACTTGAGATCTCCCCCGATGGGAACGCCTGAGGCGATACGTGTGACCTTTATCTCAAATTGAGCCAGCCTTTCCGCGATGAAGTTCGCAGTCGCTTCCCCTTCAACGCTTGTGCTCGTTGCCAATACGACTTCCTTGACATGTCCCGATTTTACCCGTTCCACGAGCTCCCTGAAATGAATTTCATCCGGACCGATGTTGTTCATGGGTGACAGCACCCCCTGTAAAATATGATATCGGCCTCGGAAAGCACCTGATCTTTCGATGGAGGCCATGTCGCCCGGTTGCTCCACCACGCATACGGTGGTGCTGTCTCTACTTGCATCGCTGCAGATCTTACATACCCTTGTATCGCTTAATGCAAAGCACATGGAACATAGTTGGATGCTTTCTTTTAGCGCCATAATGCTGTGGGCCAGCTGTTCGGCTTCATTACGCGGCATTTTGAGGATATGCATGGCCAAACGTTCGGCGGTCTTTTCGCCGATGCCTGGAAATCGGGCTAAATGCTTGATCAAATTCAATATGGATGGTGGATAGTGGGACATATTGCCTCTCGTCCGTGTACTTTATTTTAGGCCATCTTGAGCCGCATTGTTTAGGATTACCTATTAAAATATATGGGGGTCAAGGATTCAAGGGTCCAAGGGTTCGAGGGACTGCGGGTTACGGGTTCCATGTTACGAGATCCGTGTTTGGGTAACGATTAGCCATTAACCTTCAGCACCCTTGAATCCTGGAATCCTTGATCCCTTGAACCCTTAGATTAAGCCCGGCATGTTCATCCCACCGGTGAGTTTACCCATTTCACTCGATACCATTTCCTGAGAGCGGGCCAGGGCATCATTGACAGCCGCCAGAACCAGGTCCTGGAGCATATCGACATCCTCCGGGTCAACGACCTCTGGATTGATTTCTAGAGAAACAACCTGTTGTTTACCGTTGGCCACCACACGAACCATCCCACCACCGGCGCTGGCTTCTACCGTTTTATCAGCAAGTTCCTCTTGCATTCTCAGCATTTTCGATTGCAGCTGCTGAGCCTGTTTCATCATCTTACCCATACCTTTCATACATCGTCCTCCTCGTTGGAATACGCCCCCAGAATTTCATCGATAAAGAACAATGGGCTTATCCAGTTTTTATATCCACTAGCTTACCATTAAAAATCTCGATGGCATCGGCCACCAATGGGTGGTGTAGCAATTCTTGCTTCAATCGGTTTGCTGTTGCAATTTTATCCCTTTGGGGTTGTGTCGATTTATTGCTACCCGGGTGAACCACAACGGTCATGCGCCGTCCGAAGAATGTTTCGGCAATTTCTTCAAGTACTTTAATGTTCTCATTTGTACGCATCCGTTGGTAATTAAACCCACTTCCGTTGACTTCAATTTCAATTCGGTCTTCAGACTGCTTGATTATCCTGGAATGGTTCAAGTTGGGTGCCAGTGATGGATAACGCTCTGAGATAATCCCCAGAATAGCCTGCCAGGCGTCTTCACTTATAGTGGGCGCTGCATCCCCGCCCGGTGACGACCGGGTTTCCTTCGTGGCAGCAGAGCGGTCCGATTTCTCAGGGTCCTTTTCGACAGGTGCCGAATCCGTGGATTCGAAACGCTGCTGTTGTGGGGCGGATTCTATTCCTTGCCCGGATGAGAATCGTTTTTGGAGCCCGTCGATTCTCTCTATCAGGTCATCGATGGGCAGGGCCGGACGGATATTGAGTAGTTTTATCATGACCACTTCCAGGGCCATTCGCGGGTTAGCCGAATACTTTAAATGCTGTTCCGAACTGAATAAAACGTCTAAAATTTGATGAAGGTGCAAAGGCGAAACCGGCTCGGCTTGGCGCTTGACGATCTCCAATTCCTGAGAGGATAACTCGGCCAGCCCCTTATATTCCGGACTTAGCTTCCACACCAGCAAATTACGAATATGCTCAAGAAAGCGGGTGTACAAATCTGGGATATGATGACCGTATTGGTATACGTAATCGATCAGATTTAAAATTCGCGCGGCATCGGCTTCAAAAACAGCATCGGTCAGGTCGAAAACCACTTGTCGATCCACCATGCCCAACACGTCATGAACCCGGGCATGCGTCAAGGAACCGTCCAGACCGGCCGCGGCCTGATCGAGCAGACTGAGGGCATCGCGCATACTGCCATCGGCTTCCCGGGCAATAAGCGCCAAACTGTTGGATTCGATATCGATCTGTTCTTTCTGGCAGATGGCAACCAAACTGTTTTTGATGGCCGCAGCTTCTATACGTTTAAGATCATATCGCTGGCAGCGTGAAAGAATGGTTACCGGAATTTTTTGGGGTTCTGTGGTGGCAAAAAGAAAGATGACATGGGCCGGTGGCTCTTCGAGGGTTTTCAACAAGGCATTAAAAGCTGCCGTGCTCAGCATATGCACTTCGTCGATAATATAAATCTTAAAGGCACTACGGGCCGGCATATATTTGATGTTTTCACGGATTTCACGGACCTGTTCTACGCCATTGTTGGAAGCGCCGTCGATCTCGAAAACATCCGCTGCGCTACCAGCAGTGATTTCCAAACAGGACCGGCATGTATTGCAGGGAGTCGGCGTTGGCCCTTGGCGGCAATTCATGGATTTGGCCAGAATTCTGGCAATCGTGGTTTTACCCGTACCCCTGGGGCCCGTAAAGAGAAGCGCATGGGCCAAGCGGCCCGACGCAACCGCATTCATAAGGGTTTGGGTTACATGCCCTTGGGCCACGACCTGGTCAAATGACTGCGGACGGTATTTGCGAGCCAGAACCACGTAAGACATGGGAAGGAAACCCTTTAGAAAATGGCGGAGAGAGAGGGATTCGAACCCTCGGTGCCGCTTTTGACAGCACACACGATTTCCAGTCGTGCTCCTTCAGCCAGCTCGGACATCTCTCCAGCATAATTATTAAAATTTGCACGCCTTGAATTTGAACTTTTTAGAAAGCCGTCTAATACAGACTTTTTCCAAATTCATCAATGATTAAGTTCATAAATAATCGCCAGGCGATTTTTTATTGGCGGAGAGAGAGCGATTCGAACGCTCGGAACGTTTGCACGTTCACTGGTTTTCGAGACCAGCGCCTTCAGCCACTCGGCCACCTCTCCGTATATTCACATGAACAATCAATTTCCATCTATAATTCTTAACTGGTTGCTGTCAAGCCTCATGTCGTTAGAATCAAATGGACGGACAATATAGTCGATGATTTCGGCAATACGCTGCAATAATGACCGTTCATCGATACGCGTAACATGCGCTATCATATTTGGTTTTCGGTTTTAAGTGTTCGGTTTTAGGATTGTTGAAAGCTCTCAGCGGTTAGCTATCAGCCATCTTAATACGTACTATCGAAACCGTAAAACCGCTCCAATCATAAGCCAAGAACAGGGTCGGCGGCTTATGATTCGAGTCAAGGATGAAACATCCGCTCCACCTCATCCGTGTAACTGCCGTCCGGGTTATATATATAGATGGGGGCACCAATTTTTAACCCCGGCTTTGCCCCCTTAGCACCCGTCAACAGGACCAGTTTGGACTCGCTATCCCGGCGCGAATGGATAAACCGAACAAATTTGGGCTCCAGCTGGTAGGTGCGCATTTGCTGGATCAATTCCACCAATCGCTCAGACGTGAAGATAACCACGAACTGGCCCGCGGTCCGTACTAGTCGACTGGCCGTTTGAATCAAAACCGGCAGGGTAATCTGGATTTCGTGCCGGGCAATGGCACGCTGTGAGTTCGGGTTGATCCGGCCGGCGGCCGCCCGCCGAAAAGGTGGATTGCAAACCACGCGATCGACGGGCCCATCGAACTCAGCCGGACGGACGGAGCGCATGTCGCCACAGACAATTTGGATGGTTTCCGAAAAACCATTCTCGACAATATTGCGGCGTGCCATTTCGGCCAGTTCTTTCTGAATCTCCACGCCGAATAAGCGTGTTTGGGGATGACGGGTGGCCACCAATAAAGGTACAACGCCACAACCGGTTCCCAGGTCTACAATGCGTTCTTGGGGCCTGGGCCGTATGCTGCTGGCCAGAATGACGGCATCGATGGAAAACCGATACCCCCTGCGCGCTTGTTTAATGCTAAGTTCACCATCAAAAAATGTATCCTGGGTCAAATCGTTGTGCATCAATCCACCGGACCGATTTTAAATTTAATTTCTTTTACTTTGGATTGCCCCAATTGCTGATTCACTTTTGATATGATGTCCGCTTTTAAAAATCGGAGGTGTTGCAGCCAACTTGAACTGGTTGCATGCACAATCAACAGGTCACCCTTAAATGCAGCCGGCTGGGTATTATCCGCAATGGCCCGACCAACAGCCGTTTCCCAGATGTCCCACACACGTATCAAGGACGTGTCGGCTTGCATGCGGCTCTGGTTGAGAATCTCACCAATAACCTGGCCGATGGGAACAAAATTGCGTTTTTCTCTCTTCGATCGGGACATATGACCATAGTGTGAAATTTCGTATCGAATATCGCGTATCGAACCGGTAATGCTGATAGGCCCGAAAAAAGTCCGACAATTGGCACTCGTCAAATTTCACGCTTTATAATTTCAACCGGTTATCGAGTCAAAATTTGAGAATTTTAACTTTCTACGCGCACACCAATGCCGAACTTCGACGTATCGGGCCAAACGTTGGGTAAACTTCAGAATGCGTCAATCCCTGTTCGATATTCAATATTCACATGCCAACCCGTGGCTTCCTTCCACCAGTCTCGTTTCTATAGCAGATAGCGGTTGACAACCGCAAAGTATTCTTTTCAAAATTCTAAGGTTATGGCGGGTATGCTGCCGATCTTTTTTGCGTTTTCCCTTGACTTGGCAGCATTGCGATTTTACATTAAGGATTCTTTATGACGAGTGATTACCCTAAGGAAGGTTAAAAATCATGAATTGGGATTGGGAAAAACTGAAAGAACAACAGCAGGAGGGCCGTGGCGTTCCCCCGCAGGTTGACGAACTTTTCAAGCAATTCAAAAAGTTCAAGCTCCCGGGCGGGCTGCTGATGGTCGTGATCCTGGCAGCCCTGTTTTTTGGTTCCTCGGTGGTCTATACGATTAAGCAGGATGAAGTCGGGGTCGTGCAACGCTTCGGTAAATATGTACGTACCGAAGAACCTGGCTTAAATTTCAAACTGCCGGCCGGTGTTGAGCGTGTCACCAAAGTCAACGTAAAACGGGTTAACACGGAGGAATTCGGCTTTTCGACACCCCAAAGGGCCCAACAATCTCGCTTTGTATCGACCAGTGAGAGCAACCAAGTCGCCCTCATGTTGACCGGCGATCTCAATGTAGGCCTGGTACCGTGGATCGTCCAGTATCGTGTTAAAAATCCCTTCGATTACCTGTTCAGGGTCAAGGAGCCCCGCAGGCTTCTGATCGACATGTCCGAGGCCGCCATGCGGCTGGTGGTGGGTGATCGTTCCATCAACGAAGTTATCAGCAAACGGGACGAAATTGCCATAGAGGCCAAACGTGTGCTGCAAATAGAACTCGATGACGCCGAATCCGGTATCGATATCGTTACCATCGAAATGAAAAAGACCAACGTTCCCGGACCGGTTCAACCGTCGTTTAACGAAGTCAACCAGGCCACCCAGGAAAAGGAACAGACGATTTATCAGGCCAAGGAAGATTACAACAAGGCCATACCGGCGGCCCGTGGTGAAGCCGAACGGACCATTAAGGCGGCCGAAGGTTATGCTTTGGACCGGGTCAACCGCGCCCAGGGAGACTCGACCCGTTTTATCGCGTTTTATAACGAATATGCCAAGGCCAAGGATGTCACCAAACGCAGGCTTTACCTGGAAACATTGAAAGATCTGTTCCCCAAACTGGGTAAAAAATATATCATCGATTCCGATCAGAAGAATGTATTGCCCCTACTCAATATCGGTTCAAAAGAAGGTGCTATCAAATGAAATCAAAAGGCTTCCTGATAATCATTGCCATCGCCATCGTCGTTCTGATCTATGGTGGGGTCTATACTGTGGATGAAACCGAACAAGTGGTCATTACGCAATTCGGGCGAATCGTGGGCAGCCCCAAGGTAAAGCCCGGTCTCAAATTCAAGATACCTTTTATCCAGACGGCAAATCGTTTCCCTAAAAATTTGCTTCAATGGGATGGGGATCCCGGCCAGATTCCCACACTGGATAAAACCTTTATCTGGGTCGACACGTTTGCCCGCTGGAAAATCGTCGAGCCCATCAGCTTTTTTCAAACGGTCAACAACACCTTCAACGCCATCGGTAAGCTCAACGACATTATCGATCCGGCCGTGCGCAACTTCATTACCTCCCACAGTCTCATCGAAGCGGTGCGCAACACCAATCGCGAGATGGACACGCTGGAGGTCGGTTTGGATGAAGTTGAACAAGGACAGCGGGCCTCCTATGCCGTCGATGTCGGTCGGGCCAACATCACCAAAGGTATTCTGGCCCAGGCCCAGCCCAAATTGACGCCTTTTGGCATCGAACTGGTGGATGTGAAGATCAAACGCATCAATTATGTGGAACAGGTTCGGAAATCGGTCTACGGCCGCATGATAGCCGAACGGAAGCAGATTGCCGAAAAATTCCGCTCTGAAGGTAAAGGTGAAGCCCGTAAGATTCTGGGTGAAAAGGAAAGAGACTTAAAGAAAATTACTTCCGAGGCCTATAAAACAGCCCAGGAGATAAAAGGCCAGGCAGATGCAGAGTCGACCCGCATCTTTGCAGACGCCTTTAACCGTGATCCCGAGTTTTACTCCTTTATGAAAACGCTGGAACTCTACGGGGATGCTCTGGACAAAAACAGCGAGCTGGTCTTATCAACGGATTCCGACTTCTTCAAATATCTGAAAGGGTATTCAGACACACCTTAAAGATCATGACCTTAAAGTAAAAAGCACCGGTAATACCGGTGCTTTTTACTTATTTACCTTTGCGACGCTGATGCCTGGTTCGGGCTAATAACTTACGGTGTTTATGTTTGCGCATTTTCTTGCGGCGTTTCTTGACGACACTACCCACTTGATCACCTCCATTTTGTCCTGATTGTTTTTATGTAAATGTTTATTATAATCACATGGAATGGGTTGTGTCCAGACTTTTTCTAACTTAAATTAAAATTGATCCTGACAATCGCTCGTGATATACTTGGTGGTAGGTGTTCGATAGTAATTGTCATACGCGGTTCTCTATAAAGCTTACGTTCATTGAATCCAGTTCGCTGGTGTTCCGTTTCTAGTATAAAGCGGTTCAGATATAGTGTCCAGAACGACACCCCTATTTCCGGAAATTAAATTGAACCAGCAGCGTTTATTTTCAGAGGACCATCTTGTAACCGTCAACGATTCGGTTGCCATGGCAGAAGAGTTGGTAAGCGACCACTATAAAATGTCTGCCTCCGAATGGCTGCGGCCCAAATACGATGTGAAGACGCGCATCGACCTCTCTCCGGATGAAATTGTGCCTGGACCTTTTGCGCAGGTCATCCGTTATGAAGGCCGCCTCGAAAACGCCTCGCTGGGATCCTCGTCGTATGATTTTTATAAAATCTGCCTGCAGGACCATGAAATCCTGACCGCCTTGGACCAAAATAAGAATTTAGGGCTGCTTCCCTTCCTGCTTTACATTGTTACGCACGAACTGATCCACATCGTCCGCTTCCGTAAGTTCATCCAAATGTTCCATGCCAAACCCGAAGAAAGGATGCACGAAGAAGCCAGAGTGCATGAATTGACCCATGAAATTTTATATCCCCTATCGATTTCTGGCATCCATGCAGTCCTAGATTTCTACATCAAGTGGCGCGATCCCATCGATGTGCTAGAGCCCTGAGCCGTATAAGACAGGATCCAGAATAGGCGTTGAGCGAATAGCTTTGTCTGGGTCCACTTTTCCAAGGGGATGACACCTGCAATGCGACAGCTTTCAGCCATTCGCTTTGAGCAGCTGTGGCTTAGTCCTAACAGCCTACAGCTGAACGTGTATTCTGAATTCTGTCTCCTGTATTCTGGCTTCTGACATCCAAGGAACCGATGTTCAGTGTTCCATGTTGATGTGTTCGTAAAAAGTCAAAATTTTCACATGTCGACTCGTTAACCTGTTGCAATTATTAAGGATAAAATTTTAATACTGCCAATTATCGGACTTCTTACGAGCTTATCAATAGTGGATCTTGGGCTTCCATTGGTAGGTAAAATCAACGCAACGGCAACATTTTTCTTAAACCCGAAAGCCCACCATTTACCCGCGCGCACAATTTCATTTTAGGTCTCTTGACAAGCCCCAAATACGTTCTATATTAATCTTGAAATTTTTCTAACATCCTTTTTTATTACACTATTTTGAGGAGGAATCACATGCCCATTTATGAGTACCAGTGTCAAAAATGCGGCGAAATCGAAGAAGCTCTTCAAAAGTTTTCAGATAAACCCCTGACCAAATGTAAACATTGTTCCGGCAGGCTCCACAAATTAGTTTCCCAGAGCAGTTTCCACCTCAAAGGTTCTGGCTGGTATGTGACCGATTATGCCAACCGGTCCAAAGAAACAGGTGCGGCCAAAGAGAAAAAGAGCGAAAATACCGCTCAACTTGAATCCAAGGAGTCGACGTCCAAGCCCCAAAAAAGTGCGGCAGCAGCGCCTAAAAAGTCGGCCGAAACATAAACAAGCCGCCGTTTAAAAAAACCTTAAAAACAGCTCTTTACAAATATAAATGTGTGATTAACTTCTTGGGCATCAATTCGCACCCATAAAGGTTATTCATCCTGAATAATGCATTGAATCAAATCATTAAAGCAAAGAAAAGGAGAGATGGAAGAATGAAACTGAGACCATTGCAAGACCGAATTTTGGTACAACGTGTTGAAGAAGAAACAACGACCAAAGGCGGCATCATTATTCCTGATACCGCGAAAGAAAAGCCTGCGGAAGGCAAAGTCGTGGCCGTGGGCAACGGAAAAGTCGGCGATGACGGCAAGCGCATTGCGCTGGAAGTGAAAAAAGGCGACCGGATTCTGTTCGGTAAATACTCAGGTACAGAAGTAAAAATTGAAGGCGACGAATACCTGATCATGCGTGAAGATGATGTACTAGGCATAATTGACTAATTTAAATTACGGATAGATGGAGGAATTTAACGATGGCTGGAAAAGTAATTAAGTATGATATGAAAGCCCGCGAATCCATGCTCAACGGTGTTAGAGCATTGGCGGACGCAGTTGTTGTAACGCTTGGTCCCAAAGGTAGAAACGTCGTATTGGACAAATCCTGGGGTTCCCCGACTGTAACCAAAGACGGCGTGACCGTGGCCAAAGAGATTGAACTTGAAGATAAATTCGAAAACATGGGCGCCCAGATGGTCAAAGAAGTGGCCAGCAAAACCAGCGATATGGCTGGTGACGGAACCACCACCGCCACAGTCCTGGCACGGGCCATTTATGAAGAGGGTCAAAAACTTGTTGCCGCCGGCAATAATCCCATGGCCATAAAACGCGGTATCGACAAGGCTGTCGAAATTGCCGTAAAAGAGCTTCATGCCATGAGCAAGCCCACCAAAGATCAGCGCGAAATCGCCCAGGTCGGCACCATTTCGGCCAACAATGATGAGACCATTGGTAACATCATTGCCGAGGCCATGAATAAAGTCGGCAAAGAAGGCGTCATTACCGTTGAAGAAGCCAAAAGCATGGAAACAACTCTGGAAGTTGTAGAAGGCATGCAGTTTGACCGCGGCTATCTGTCTCCCTACTTCGTTACCGATGCCGAGAAAATGGTAGCGTCTCTGGAAGATCCCTACATTCTAATCAACGAGAAAAAAATCAGCAACATGAAAGACCTCCTGCCGGTACTCGAGCAGGTCGCTAAAATGGGGAAACCCCTCATGATCATTGCCGAAGATGTCGACGGTGAAGCCCTGGCTACGCTGGTCGTAAATAAACTGCGCGGCACCCTGCAGGTCGCGGCCGTCAAAGCACCGGGTTTTGGTGATCGCCGCAAAGCCATGCTGGAAGATATTGCGATTCTTACCGGCGGCCAAGTTGTATCAGAAGACCTGGGCATCAAGCTTGAAAACCTGACCGTTAAGGATCTGGGCCGAGCCAAACGCATTACCATCGACAAAGACAACACGACTGTTGTGGACGGCGCCGGTTCCCGGGCTTCTTTGGAAGGTCGCGTGAAACAGATCCGGGCCCAAATCGAAGAGTCCACCTCTGACTATGATCGTGAAAAACTGCAAGAACGTCTGGCCAAACTGATCGGCGGCGTGGCTGTCATCAACGTGGGTGCTGCCACTGAAACCGAGATGAAAGAGAAGAAGGCCCGCGTGGAAGATGCCCTGAATGCAACCCGTGCAGCGGTTGAAGAAGGTATCGTACCGGGCGGCGGCGTGGCCCTGGTTCGCTGTCTCGACGCTCTCGGTAAAATTAAGATCAAAGCCGACATGAAACTGGGTGTCAAGGTCGTCATGCGCGCCATTGAAGAACCGCTGCGTCAGATCGCCAACAACGCTGGTTTTGAAGGCTCCGTGGTAATCGACAAAGTCAAGAACCAGGAAGGTTCTTTTGGCTACAATGCCGATACAGATAAATATGAAGACTTGATTGCGGCGGGTGTTATTGATCCCACCAAGGTGGTTCGTTATGCCTTGCAGAACGCGGGCAGCGTAGCCGGTCTGATGCTCACCACCGAAGCCATGATCGCTGAAAAACCGGAAGAAAAAGAGCCTGCCATGCCACCAGCTGGTGGTGGTATGGGTGGCATGGGCGGCATGGGTGGTATGGGTGGTATGATGTAAACCCGAACCCGGCTGTTCATTATAGAACCAACCCCAAAGCCCTTATGCCCGATGGCATAAGGGCTTTTTCATTGAAATGCTTGACAAAATACCCCAAAAAGAGGTATTTAGAGTCTATCTAAGCGTGCATTCAGGCACGATCCCTTCACAACCGAAAACTTAAATGGAGACACGTAATGAACGGCAAACGACTTGTGCAAGTATTATTCTGCTTGATCGTGTCCGCTGGTATGGCCCTCACTTTTTCTGTACCGGTGATGGCTGAAGACATGCAAGAAACCATCGAACACCAGGCTGGGTTCTATTATACGATCCAGCGGGGAGATACATTGTGGGATTTGTCGGATAAGTTTTTTGATACACCTTGGATGTGGCCGGAATTATGGCAGGAAAACGAACAAATCCCCAATCCGCACTGGATCTATCCGGGTGAGCGCATACGGCTTTTTCAAAAACAGGGTAAAGACACATTTACCTTTGAGGTACCGGAGCTTGAAGCGCCCATGGCCCAGGAAAGCACCGCCGATACGGACCTCAACCAGACTGTTTCCACCGAAGTTGATGCCGTCCCACCGGAAGCGGATACGGTTTATTATGTCTATCCACCCATAGATTCGGTTGGCTTTATTCGTAAAGAAAAAGTCAGTCCATTGGGTTTCATCTTTAAAATTAAAGACGATAAAGTATTGGTGAGCGAAGGAGACCAGGTATACATATCCTATGCGGATAAAGATGTCTTGCCGATTATGCAAGGTGGCCGTTATACTGTATTTCGCAAGCTGGACCCCACCCGGGATCGCAAACGTAACCGGCAGCTGGGCGGTCAATATTATGTCATGGGGATCGTGGAGGTCATCCGCAAGGAAAACGATTATGTCATTGCCAAGGTCGTTAAATCCTTCCGCTCCATTGCCCTTAACGATTTTATCCTGCCCTATCAGCGGCGTTCGCCAAAAATACCCATCACCGAAAGCGTCCCGGGCCTCATCGGTAGCATCATTATATCCGAGGAGCAAAACGAGATCATCGGTGACCTGGCCTTGGCCTTTATCGATAAGGGCAAGGTCGATAATATCCAAAGTGGCCAAGTATACAGCATCTTTTATCAGGAAAAAGAAGAAATAGACACGGGCGAGAAAGAAGTGGTGCTCTTGAACCCGATTGATTTCGGCAGACTCATCGTACTGCACACCGAAGCCGAGACCGCTACGGTATTGATAACCCAACTGGATCAATCGGCCACGCCCGGCACGCTCATCCGAACACCTGTCGTTGAATAGACTATGTCCCCCACACAATTTCATATCCTTGCGATGAAACAGAAATTATTGTGAAAGAAACCGACTACCTGCTCGGCAATGAAAAAATCATTGACGACCTGAAGAAAATACCCATCTTCGAACCCTTTACCCAGACGGAACTGCAAACCCTGCTTAATATGAGCAAATTGCGGACCTACCAACGGGGTGAAGCAATTATCCAGGAAGGAAATGTGGATCGCTGGGTATATTTTCTGGTCTATGGCAGTGTCCGTATCGCCAAAAAGGACAAAACCATAACAACCATGCGGCGCCGGGGGGATGTATTTGGCGAGATGCGTTTCATCGACAGGTCTCCCCGCTCTGCTTCGGCCATTGCCGAAAAGGATGTGGCCTGCATTGCCGTGGATACCGCCTATGTGGAAAAGCTGGCCGGTCGCGATCGCATTACCTTTGGCTACATTCTTTATCGGGTCTTAGCAGAAATTCTGAGTGAACGCCTACGTGCCGTCACCAGAGAGCTGCTGGAAATCAAGGGCAAAGATGCCATGAAATTCTGGAAAAAATAGACTTGCTCAGCTGGCGCTGAACAAGTCTATTTCTATTGTTCCCACGTAACCCGCATCACCTCCTGGTAGGTGGTGACACCCTGCAAAAACTTATTGATGGCGTTCTCCCGCAAGCCCACCATGCCTTCCTGAAGCGATGTTTCGCGGAAAGCACTTAAATCGGCCGCCTCTGTGGTCAGTTTGCGTAAGGTCTCAGTATACACCAGCACCTCGTGAATACCGACGCGCCCTTTGTATCCTGTTCCGCGGCAGTGCTGACATCCCTTGCCGCGATAGACGGTGACCGTCTGCTTGCCTTCTACCTTAAGGCCCATTTGGGCCAATTCTGCGATATCGATCTGAAAGGCTTCTTTACAGCGTTCACAAATCCGTCGCACCAGACGCTGGGCGACAATGCCCCGCAGCGTTGCTTGGATCAAAAAAGGCGGTACACCGATATCGAGCAGCCGCGTGATGGCGGAGGGCGCATCATTGGTATGCAAGGTCGTAAGCACAAGATGACCGGTTAAGGCAGCTTGAATCGCATTCTCAGCCGTCTCCAGATCACGCATCTCCCCCACCATGATGATATCCGGATCCTGCCGCAGGATATTGCGAAGAATCGATCCGAAATTCACACCCACCACCGGATTAACTGAGATCTGGTTAAAATCTTCATGAATCATTTCGATGGGATCTTCTATCGTGGTGATGTTAAGCTCAGGTGTATAAAGACTACGTAAGGTAGAATAGAGCGTGGTGGACTTACCACTCCCGGTGGGTCCGCAAACCATCACGATACCATTGGGCACCCGGACAAATTGATTATAGCGGATCAAGTCCGTCGGCGTGAATCCCAATTGGTCCAGATCTTGAAATAGAATGTCCGGATCCATGATCCGCATGACCACCTTTTCGCCAAAGGCGGTGGGAATCAATGACACCCGAATTTCAACCTCAATGCCCTCTTTGTCGGTTTTGATACGACCGTCTTGGGGCTTCCTTTTCTCGGCCATATCCAAGCGGGAAAGGTTTTTTATTCGGCTGACAATGGCCGGGTGTACATTCTTCGGAATCTTATATACCGTGTGCAAGACACCGTCGATGCGCATACGGACCATACTGGTATCGCGCTTGGGCTCGATGTGAATATCGCTGGCACGTTGATCAAAGGCATATGTAAACAAATGGCTGACGGCGTTGACAATATGATGGTCGTTGGAGGGAAGTTCATCCACCGACTTAAGCCGCACGTATTGCTCCAGGTTGCCCAGATCAACAATGGGACTTTCAAATTGGTCCTCGGCCGCCGCAATCGAACGCTTGAAACCAAAAAACTCGTTGATCAATCTGAGGATATCGGTCTTGGTGCTGACGACTGCATTAACCGTGTATTTGCTGGCGCGAGCGATATCCTCCAGTACTTCCGTATTAAATGGGTTTGCCGTGGCGACTGTCAGGCATCCGTCGCTAACCGCGATAGGCAGAACCAGGTGTTTCAGGGCGAAATTTCGCGGAATAGTGGTGGTAACGATATTCAGATCTAATTTAAGCGGATCGATCTTTTTATAGGCAAAGCCCCAAGCGGATGCCAACTGTTGGTAGACGGCTTCTTCATCTAAACATATGGATGGGCGATCATGACGTCTGGGTCTGATCGCCGCAATAACATCGATAAGCGTAAGGGGCGCATCGATATGCGGGCGTGATGGATGGTCCTGTTTGGTTCGTAATTTTTGAATAAAGGCAGGTTTTTTGCGTAAAATTTCTTTTGCCTGATCTGCCGAAATCAGTCCCCCATCCGCCAAAACTTTGCATATGTTTGCATCCGACAGTGGCCGTCTCATCTTTGAAGGTGTCATATTTCACCAGACATTTAATTTGGGATTGAATTTGCGAACACCCATGACCGTACATGCGTATTCGGTGAACCTCATGGTGCTTGTCATATTCGAGTCATTGTCGAAAATGTTCCAAAATGAAAGCCGGAGTTAACGGGCTTGAGATATTTTTTCATAGCGGCATATCAATCCGGGGAATCATTTGGGCCCAAGGGATTGGTGATGGGTAGTTTAACATGAATACAATCAAAACCCAATACACCAAACAAAACTGCCGCAGGGCCAATGGGCCGCACGGCAGTTGTTAGAACCGCAGAGTTGTATGCTAGCTTACAGTCTTTCGCGCCAGAATGTCAGACCGCTCTTAAGATTGAAGGCGGTATCCACATCCAGTTCGATGACCTGTCCGGTACTCATCTGCAAGAATGCCTTGGCGCCCTCCTGCTGTCCCACGTGGAACCCCGCTGCCGGCGGCGGTGCACCGCTACCCAGATCGATACGTGTTGTAACGATGGTAGCCGAATCGCCAGCAATGGTGGTGTCCACATAGCCTCCTGGTAGGACAATTACAGGATAGGCCGTACCGGTTTCAAAATAGACCCCGTAGAAGCTGCTGTCCCCGCCAAATCCGCAGACATCGTCGTTGGGGGTATAACCCGGGAAGAAAACGATTCCGCCTAGGACTGAGGCCTTGGACACCACCCGCTCCGAAGGCAGTCCGGCCGATGTTTGCATATCTATATACCAACCGTCATAGGTCCTGACTTCAGTTACGAATTCATCCCAGGTTCCACTGGCGCCAAACAGATTACACGTAGGCGGACAGCTGCCGGTGTAGACCATTCGATCAGTGGTAACCGTGTGCCCATTGCTGTCAAAAAGATCATTTCGCGTCAATGTATTCGCAAGGGCGGGGTTTAAATAGTAATTGTTGGGTGCGCTCTGGTCATGGTCCACATTGAAAAATGGATCCTTTACGCCAAAAAAGTACTGCTGGTTCTGATCGATTTTATCAGCCAGACTCAGGTACCGGCCCGTTCCAAAAAAGGTCCATACATTGCCCTCGGAATCAACGCTCAAGGAAACACCGGATGTAACCGGTCCGCCATCGCTGCCGTCATACATGATGCTTTTGGACCAGTTGGCGGGCACCTCAGATGGGCTGGTCCCGGACCAGGTCGTTATCTTGTAAATATTGCTACGCCAGATGCTGGCGCCATCCTGATAGGAGGATGCAAGGTAAATGCCGTCCACACTATAGTCGAGTCCGTAATCGATACTCGAGGCCGCGCTCATGTAGGCGTTGCTTTCTGTGGTTTCAAATAGCCAGTCATTGACCCCGTTTTTATAGGGTTCTCCGGTCAGGATATCGAGCACAAATACATGTCCATTCTGATCGCTCAAACCACTGACAATATCGTCGACCCCATTGTCGTCATTGGGGCCGGAACCGACAATGGCAAACCAGTGACCAACTCCGGAAGAGTCCTCTACCCGAACCACGGCCGGACTGGATGTGGTCATCCCCAACCCTTCAAAGGATCGTTCCCACAAAACCCGGGGCGCACGGGGTTCGGTAATATCGATACAGAAATAGGCCGGGTAGAAATGGCGGGTTTCATTACCGGCGTTGCCGTCAAAATCATCTGTGGTCCAGATGTGTTTGCCGCCCAGATTCAATCCACCGATCAACAGGGTTCGCCACTCCGGCGTTGAATCGCCATCCACATCGATTTTCGCGTCAAATATCTTGGGTTTAAGGTCCACAAAATAGGCATGGTTGTATTCCGGATCTGCTAACCATTTCAGATGGGGCAGCAGCGTTTGCGGGATGAAGGCCCAGATTTCGTCGCCAATACGCTCATTGGCTATATACGTGGGATTACCGGAGCCATCCCCTGGATAGGGATCATCGTACAGACCATTCGTGCTGTCATAATGCCAGGACGTAAACGCATGCAGCATACCATCGTTACCCCCCACATAAACCACGGTTTCCCGATTGCGAACACTATCAAAATAAGTCTGGAAGCTGGAATCACCATAGATGATATGAAAATTGTCCGGCGCCTTGCCCACACTTACCGGCGTTGAGTTGACAATATCGCCCAATTTCCAGACATTGCCATTGTCTAACGTTCGCGGTCTGAGGCCCGTCGCCGTGTATCCGGCAATACCGGCCTGGTCGTTTCCGCGAACCCAGTTTATCAAGACACTGGCCCGGGTATCATTATCCGTAGCATTCAGGTAGGTATCGCAATCAGCACAGGATGCATTGTTGACGCCCAGAAATGGTTTCAGCCGGGACAGGTTATCGGTATGAAAACGGATCAGTTCGTCGTTGTCGTCAAAGGGATCATCTCCAGAAACGCCCGGTGCCGGATTTCGTACCTGGCCCACTGATTTGAAGGCCTCGACCTCACCGGATTCATCGATCAGGGCATCGCCGTCGTTGTCGCTGCCATCCCCGTCCAGAAAGGTAAATATTTTCCGGGTGGCAGGATCCCGCTCAGACAGCAGCTCACCGGCTTCAAACAGCGGATTGATCTGGTCGATGGCCAATTCTTCAGAGGCAACGGCACATGACTGAACCGGATCCAGTTCATCCAGGATACAGTTACAGTTGTCATCGTTATCCGGGTTATACAAATAATGGCTGGTAAACCGGAGAATTTTGGTGTCGCCGTTGGCATCGGTGATGAATTCAATAATGCGATCGGCCTCAACTCTGGTGCTGCCAGAGTTGGTGTTCTGCTTGTCAAGCTGCAGGTCGCCATCGGTGTCTTCCCGCAGGTTACCACAGGGGTCCACCCACAAGGATTGCAAAAAGCCCACCCAGGTCAGCTCAGAACTGAGGGTGGTCTGCTTGGGCTGAAAATAGGCCTGCATCAGATTACCCTCACCCTCACTGTTGGTGGCCAGCACCGAGGCTGCCGTTCCCGAGGCTGCTTTCTCGAGGATGTCGGCAAAGGATTTGTTGAGCTGCTGTTCCAGCTTCAGGGGATTGACCACATAATAATAGGTATCCGGCACCCCATCAGCGTCCTTGTCCCATTCTTCACCCTCGGGTATGCCATTATTGTTCTGGTCGTCAAAACCACCGTACTTGGCCGAATACCAGAGAGGGTTTTCCAATAAACCGGCAGCCAGGGTACCACCGGCCGGATCCACCACAAACCGACGCGTGGTGTTGAGAGGCAGCGGAAGACTGTCATTCCAGGCCGGACTTGCATCGGTGGCCCAGACCCCTGGCGGGGTATCCAGAAAGTAATCCGGATCTGTTGTACTGGCGGGTGGATCCCGGACTTCCAGATAAGTCCCATCGGTGGTGGTACCGGAAATAATATACCCCATATGCTGGATAATACTGCCGGCAGCATAATCAGCAGATAAAGTGATATCTAATGCCGTGGCATCGGCCACATTGCTCACCGGAAACCCATTGTCATCCACCAACTGGTACTCGTAGGTCGTAATTGCGTCCATATCATGGTCGGCACCCTGTTCCACGTCTTCGTAGTTGATACGGAAACGCCCGAAGGTGGGTCGCAGCTCCTCAACAAAAAAGTCCACAATGGTGTTGGTGGGCTGATAATCCCCTTGGGTTGAACTAATCCCATAGCCACCCACGGACTTGGCAAACGGCACCATGGTAATGGTCTGACCCTGCAGCAAGATTTCGATTTTGGGCAGGGGCGAAGCCAGACCCACGGCATAGGTGCGGACATTCTGATTGGTATCGGCCGTATGCAAGTCTTGGGTACGGCCATACCAGGCCACCGAGGCTGCATAGTAACTGCCCTGCTTGGTGGGCTCTTCCGGGCATAGGCCGCGCAGGTCGCCAAAACCGTCCACAGATTTTTCAGAGCAGGCACCATCTGCCGTGGTACCCTGCTCTCCGATAAACCGGTTACCGGCTGTTTCCTCTGCCGCAAAAATTTGATCGGCCAGATCTTCCACATCCAGTGCGCCGGTGGCAGCACCGATCGTCTCCGTGCTTTGGCCGCTAAAGGCACTGCCCGGCACCTGATCGGAATCATAGGTGGGATAGATATCGCTCAAGACCAGCATAAAGGGTTTGGCGCAATAATCATATCCATTGTCATTCAGGTCATAGGGGTCGTTCCAGGTTGCCACTGGTAAGGATAATGCCGTACCGCCGCTATTGTCGGAACCGGTGCCGTAATCAAAATCGGTCGTGGCCGCCCCCTCCCCGCCAAAATAGCGCAGGGTTTCGTACATCATTTCGCCGATGGGATTGCCCCACATGCGGCATTCGCCTTCGCTGATGGCGCGCGTGGCGATCCAGCCACAGTTGGAACTGTAGCTGTGGCTGCCATAATTGAAATCCACAAGCCGCAGAGTGTCGATGGTCTTGATGATGCCGTTGGTGGCGGTATATTGGCCGGTGGTTTGATCGATTTCATCGGTGATGTTGCCCACGCGCTTGCGCAGCACACCGCCGGAGGTGTTCTTGGTGTAGGAGCCACTCATCAATCCGAACAGCATGTTGCCGGACTCACCGTGGCGCTGCAAAAGGCCGATGGGTTTGTAATCGCCGTTGGAATATTGCTTGCTGTTTGTTTCCAGGAGACCAGGCACACAAACCCGGACGCGCACGTCGTAATCGTCTAAAGTGGCATTGGCCGGAATCGGATCCAGGGTTTCAAACATTTCGATTTCGGCCACGGAAATGCCGGCGGTATCGTCATCTTTGCTTTCCGTGAACAGATAACGATAATACGAGTAGGTGGTGCCTTCGGCCGGCGGATTGAGACATTCAAAACTTTTGGTGCCGTTACGGCCGGAGGGCAAATCCCCATCGCTTACATTATCGATGATATCCCAATCACCCACATCCGTCGTCGTGCTTGCAGCCACGGTGGCGTCGTTGGTGGCCAGTAGCTGCCAGGCCTTGGGATCTCGATCCTCGCTGCCGCTTGCGTTCATGAATGTATATTTTAATATCCGTCTGGGTTGAAAAAAGCTGAATTGCAGCCAAAGGGGAGTGGCCACACTGGGTTCATCCACCGAGGTCCACGCCGTCGCAGCGGCATCGTCAAATGCCAGGGAGGGATCGGTCCCCGAAGATTGAATGATTTCGACCTCCTCAAAACGGCATTGGCTGAGGGTGCCGTCGTTATGCGACGTCACGAAGATGCCCACATCCTGAACCGTGGCGGCTGAGCTGATGGTCCGGGTGGCATGCACCGTCCAGTTGGAGCCGTCGGTGCTGCGATAGCCCACAAAGGTGGTGCCGACTTTCTGCAAACGCACCCACGAGGGCAGAGACACAGACGTATTGGTTATGTGGGAGTCCAGATAGCCGTTGTCGCTGTTGTCATACTGGAAAGAGTGACCATTACCCGGGGTGGTGGCCATGATGACATAACCGGTGGAGCTGCCGGCCGCGGTCATGTCATTGCGCACCATGATGCCAGCTTTGCCCCAATTATTACGATTTTCCTGGGCATCCACACGCACCTTGATATCGAAGTTGCCATCCACATCATCCAGATAACGCACCGCAAACTCGTCGGAACCGGTCCATACATCGGCCCCGCCCGCATCGATATACAGATCGCCATTGGCCTCCCAGCTGTTGGTACCTCCGTTGGTGTCATGATCCGCCCACAGCCACCTGGCATGGATGCTACCGTCTTCAAAATCATCGGTGATGGTGGTTTCAGTGGTCACGATGTTATCCGCGGCATTGCCCCCGGACCCGCCATCGGTGACATCGACTTCACCCGAGGCACCCACATTGTTGTCCAAAATGCTGCGCCGGCCGCTGCCGTCATTGCCCTCGTCACCGGCAACCGGCCGCTCGATGGCCACCCACTCCCAGATCCGCAGGACACTGTTTTGCAGGACCCGTAGTATGGGATCCCCACCATCGCTGAGCGTTGTGGAGGCAAACAAATGTCGGCTGGCCCCCTGGGGCTGGGAAAGGGGTGTATAGTCGGCAATATCATAGCCATCCCGCTCCACACTTTCATATTCCTTGCCCCAGCTATGGGCGTCCTGGGGAACAAACACGCGCTCCAGAACGGTTACACCATTGGTATCGGTGGATCGGTAGCCGCCGTAAAGGACTTTACGCAGGGCATCCATGCGGGTCATACTCACGTAATTTAAAAAGTCACCACTCCAGTAGGCACCAGTCGGTGCTTTTTTGTCTGCTCCCGTGGCAGCCACCGGTTCAAAACGGTTATTGGCGGCGCTGTAGCTGTAATACTTGAAGGAATCAAAATATCCGTAGTAGTCGATATCATCCGGTTTATAGGTGGTGTCCAAGGTACCGTCACCGTCCAAATCGGATGCATCGTTATAGGCTTCATAATACAGCTTGTGGTTCCGTCCCATGACGAGCATGACCAGGGGCGGCACATTGGCAGCCAAAAAGGGCGGATATGCTTCATAGGTGCTCGCCAGCGGCACCTGGGCCCGGGCGTCCGGAACTTGGGCAAACATGCCGGCAGTAAGCACAGCCACAATAGCCACGATGGTTATGATATATGATTTCTTCATGATATTCACCTCAATATGTGAAGCGTTATTTTATGCCTTCGGGCAGTCCGGTTAAATTCTGGTATCTGGGCAAATTCAGTCACCTGGTAATCAGCTCAGGTATCCGCGTGCAGATTCTTTAAAGGCCACCGGCCAGACCCACCACCTTGCGGTATTCACCGCCCAGTTGGGCGATTGTCGGATTATAGGTCGGCGGGCCCTGGGCATCGGCGCGCATGTCATAAAAAATTGCCACACCACCGGTGGAACCGGCCCCAATACCTTCGGCACCACTGGCAAATTCAGCAGCCCCGCCAACGATGTTCTGGGCCCGATCCCGGCGGGCATCCACGGTGGTGGTGATCCCGCCCGGGCCAAAATCCAAATCGGCAACACCGCCGTCATAAGCTAGGTAGCCCATGACCTGGCGAAAAAATGACACCTGGTCTGTGCCGCCCGGCGCGTATTGAACCCCGGGTGAATCAGGCCCGCCCAGCGCATATTGTTGGCTGGTGTTGATGATGGTTGATATCACCTTGGGGGCCCCATATAGTCCGCTGTCCCCATTGAAAAAGGCGATCTTGCTGAATTGATCGTTGGCGGCAATTTGCAGCTCCGTTACCGTGGTGTTGGTAGCCGAAATGCCAATCAAGGTCAAAACCACCAGAATCAACAGTGCCGCAATGATTGTCACTGAGCCATCATTATTATGAATCTTTAATCGGTTGGCTTTCATATCTGCCTCGCTTGATACCTTTCTACAGGATACGTGGAATGATACGTGTAATATCAACTGTTTTGCGCACCTTGGGGCTGTTATGCCGCACGGTAACCACCACCGTCTTGGTATTCACGATGGGTTCGTCGTCTGTGACAGTCCATCCAATGGTCAAGGGACCGGTTTCGCCGGCTTCGTCGATAAGGCCGTCAAAATTGTTATCGATCCCGTCGGTCGTCATGGTTACATTGCCGGCACCGATGGAATGTTGACCGGCACTGATTTCATTATCATTGTAGGGCAGCACCATGAGTTTCTCCAGGCGGTCAGCCGCGTAAACGGCAATATCGGTTACGCCTTGTGCCGAGGCATTCCCCTTGACCGATGCGATCTGCATGGCCGCAACCCCCAGAATACCAATGGAAAAAACGGCAATGGCAATCAGAACTTCAATAATGGTAAAACCGTGTTGACTGCGCATTTTTTGATCCTTGCTTGATCGGTTGCTCGTTCCCATGTTGTCTCTCCAAATCGTTATAAGCCCATGTTGCGGCAGCGGACACTGGTGGTTAACCGGATGCGCCTGAAATTATCATTTTGAGGCGGCAAGATAATCTGGTTAAAAGGCGGTTGATTGTAATACGTGATCGTATTGGTAAATTGCTGTGATAGTGCACGCACAAAAGCACCTGCCCGGGCGACGATGGTGACTTGCACGGTGCGGATATCGCGCGGGTCGTCGCTGGCCGGATCCCACTGGCAGCTCTCGCCACAGGCAGCATTGGTTGGGTCGATCCCCAGGTAGCTGAAATTGAGGGCATCGATATTGGCTGCGATTACCTGGTTATTGCGTAGCAAGTTACAGGTGGATCCGTCATTGTTTTCAGTCGGCAAACCGTCGTTGATGCCGTCACCGTCGGCGTCGTTGCTCAAACGATAACTGATGTTCTCGTTGACATCGGCAACACTGCCATTGTACCATTCCGCTTCATCGGGCTCGTCCACCAGCAAGTCACCATCATTGTCCACGCCGTCGAAGCCTTCATTCGGAAGCCCATCACCATCGTCGTCAACGCCATCTCCGGCGCCGCCCGTAAAATCCATGGTAAATTGAATGCTATCCGCAGCGGCAAGCACAAACCCGGCACCGGCATCGCCGGTGGGATCCAAACCTGCCATCCGCAGCTCACGCTCCAAAAAATAGGAAGCCACGCGTATGTTCTGCTGCATATCCACAACCTGCTCCTGGGTATTAAAGGTTCGCAGCTGGCCCCGGTAGGCCGCATAGATGCCCCCCAGTACAATCCCCACAATCCCCATTGCAATCAGGACTTCGATAAGGGTGAAACCGGCAGTGCTTCGCGGCCGGGACCTCATCACACCTGGTTTCGATTTCGAGGGATGGTCTTTCCCTCTCATGATAAAACCGAATAAGATATTTTTTTGCTTGCTGCGCATTTTTTCCCTCTTTTGCTTTTTTGGCTCCTGATATGGATTACAACATGCGGGCATTGCCACTTATATCCACCTGAATCTCGATTTCGGAATTGGACCCGCCGCGTCCATTGTCAAGCGTGATTCTACCTTGAGTGGAATTACCGGCGGCATCCACCGGAAACCCTCGCTGATTAAACCGCACGATAGAGACCAGGGGAAAAGCAGCACCGGTTATATCGATACCGGGTGGAAGCGGCTCGGTTCTAAAAGTTCGTTCAGTGCCATCCAAGGTCCAGTTGCGAGCGTTCACAGGAATACCATCAGCACCAAGAACGCTCCCCGCGCCATCATCTTGAAAAACGGTGACGGTATTCGCACCCATATTGATAAACATAATGATATCGGTATTTCCCCTGATGGCTTTAAGACGAGCCATCTGAATGGTTGATATCATTTCCCGGGCTGCCACATTGAGCCGGTATTGCGGGAACCAACTGATAAAGTTGGGGATGGCAATGGCTGTCATGACCGCCAGAATCGCAATGGTGACCATCAGCTCCATGAATGTAAAACCGGATGATTTTTGCATAATATGATCTCCCTGTCACTGTTACATACAAATTATATGCCAATTCAGATTGTCAGCACTGCCTTGTATGGGGCTTTGTACGCAGGCCCGCAAACCTTCTAAGCATAACGAACTGATTTAACTTGGTTATATGATGGCGTTTAATGAACATGGGCGGATAGAGCGGTGGGTGAACCGGTTGCCCCGGCCGGATGAACCGTCCGTATAATGACAGCACCCCAAAACCGCATTAATAGGGTATTAATTTTTTTTATAGCCAATGAAATCGTTTACACCGATTTCATACATCGCGTCGGTTTTGCCCTTTTGCCAATATACGGGTGATGATGTGATCTGCTGGGAGTTTGCTAATACGGCTTTTTTAACCGTAATCAATACGAAACTATCCGGGATTGATAGCCGCATGCCGTGGTGGGTACATTAGCATAAATTATTATTAATGTCAATCCATTAGGCCATGCCCATTACCCAAACTGATTCCGAATCTAAGTCATTCCAACCGAGCGTTCCTGGGTGTGACCACGGGAATACAGATTTCCAAGGAGGTCATTACCATGCGTCGCAACCTTGGTTTCACCATCCTCGAGTTAATCACCGTGATGGCGATATTGAGCATTCTAACAGCCTTATCCATCCCCAATATTTATGCCTGGAAAACCGGTTATCAGTTGCGAGCAGCCACCATGCAGATACATCAAGTACTGCAACGTGCCCGTCTCTATGCCGTCAGGCAACATAGCAAAGTAATTGTCAATTTTGATCCCGAAAACAACGGGAAATTGCCAGGCAAGTATATTGCTTTTGTGGACAATGGGCTGAATGACCAGACCATTTGGACCCGGGAACCGGATGAAAAACTGCTGTATCGCGGGCAACTAAAAGGCAATGTCCGCTTCCTGAAAGTTTCGTTTGCCGGAGGCATACCGCGCCTGCGTTTCAACAGACTGGGACTGCCCAATGGATTCGGCGGCCACGTATACCTAAGCGGCGCCCCGGGCCATTTTCGAGGCATCCACGTCAATATTAACGGCCGCTCACGGATAGTGAAAAGTCGGACAGGAGCGATGGGAACGTGGGACTAGTTATCGGGGGGGATGAAGGGTTATTGGTGGAAGGATCTGAGACTATATCAAACCCTATCATTTAACATTCAACATTGAACATCCAACATCGAAATTATGAATACCAAAAAATACGACCTGGAAGAACGGCTATTACACTATTCATCAAGCATTATCACCATTGTTGAACAGGTTCCAAAAAGCGGAACCGCTAACCACCTTTCTAATCAACTCTTGAAATCAGGAACATCACCATACTCAAACCATGGAGAAGCCCAAGCAGCTGAGTCATCTAATGATTTCATCCATAAACTACGTATATGCTTGAAAGAACTTCGGGAAACCCAACGGTGGTTAAAATTAATTAAACATATTAGAATAATTAAAAAATATGAGTTGATAGATCTAATGATAGTGGAAACTGAGGAATTAATAAAGATATTCGTTACCAGCATCAAAACAGCCGAAAAAAATAGACTGTAAACCGGTTTTTGAGGTCCATTATTCGATGTTGGATGTTGGATGTTGGAAGTTGGATGTTCGATGTTCAATGTTTAGAGCTACATGCACTTGAAAATCCATATTATAAACTTCGTGATTGAATCATGAACATTACTTAAAATAATCCACCGCATTGGCAAGCATCCTCACCCCGGGTGTTAATTCAGAAGGAAAATCAGAACCGTGACGCCGCAATTGTTCTTTCAGCAGGGGCCAATCCGGGTGGTTGGTCCAATGATTGTAGGCTTCGGGATGGGGCATCAGTCCAAATATGCGCCCGCTGGGATCACAAAGACCGGCAATATCCAGAATTGAGCCATTGGGGTTATGGGGGAATACCTGCTTGGCCGGCTGGCCGTCCGGCTGGGCATATTGAATCGCGATTTGCTGGTTTTGGACGAGTCTTTTTAAGGTTTCTTCATCACAGTAGCACTTACCCTCACCATGGCGCACGGGCAAATCCAGCTCAGACAAACCCTGTGTGTAAATGCAGGGCGATGCAGGATTGACCCGCAGCGTCACCCACTGATCCCGGAAATTGCCACAGTCATTGTAGGTAACCGCCAGACACCGCTGGGCACGGTCACCCGTGGGCGCATCCAGGTAGAAACCCGGCAAAAGCCCCATGTTGACCAGGGTCTGAAATCCATTGCATATGCCCATAATGAGATTACCCCTGTGGATAAACTCGAGCAGGTCATTTCCGATGTTGGTCTGCATGCGTACGGCTTGAACCACACCGGCACCATGGTCGTCGCCCCAGCTGAAACCACCACCAAATACCAGAATCTGAAATTGGGATAACTTGACCGCGCCCTCAATCACGGCATTGATGTGAACGCGGTGGGCAGCTGCCCCGGCCAGCTCAAATGCGTAAGCGGTTTCGTTGTCGCAATTTAATCCATAGCCGGTCAAAACCAGCACATGCACTGTTTTCATATGAGTGCTCCAAATGTCGTTTTCCAGGCTTGTTTTAATTTTGACACCGACATATCCACCAGGGGCTGCTGATCAAGGCCGGCAATTTTCAGACGCTTGCTTTCGACCACGCTACCGATACAGGCACAGGGGCGGTCAACACAGATCGTTTCAAAGTCAGCCCGATTATGCGGACTGACGCTAACGATAAAACGGCCGGCCGATTCCGAAAACAGGAGCGTATCATCTCGCTCACAGGCCTCGGTGGGCAAGGCATCCAGGTGAATGTCCAGGCCCAGATTACCCCCCATGGCCACCATGGCCAGGTGAACACCCAGACCACCCCGGTAAATGCCGTGCGCCGACGCCACCAGCTCCTTTTCAATGGCCAAGGCCAGGGCCTGATAATCGGCCCAGAAAGCCGGTGGATCAACGCGCGGTACCTGATACCCCACATATCCCAGATGATCATAGTATTCGGATCCACCCAATTCATCCCGGGTCATCCCCACCACATAGATGCGATCACCGGGAATCTTACTCTCCATGGTGATGCACCGGTTTATATTGGGAATGATACCGGTGGCTGAAAATTGTAAGGTCTCCAGGGCAGATACTTTATGGGTTTCACCGTATCGACCCGTCAGATGACCGTCCACGTACATGCTGTCTTTTCCGGAAAGCAAGGGTATTTCGTAGGCCAGACACATGTCCCGTAACGCTTGACAGGATCGAACCAGTTGTGCGGCCTTAAATTTGCCGTCCGGATTTTTTATCGGGTCATACTGGATACTGGGCCAACAAAAATTGTCAACCCCCCCGATCTGGTCTAACCCTGCGCCGACTGCCACCAAACGGCGGACCGCCTCGTCTATGGTACAGGTCGTCATATGGTAGGCATCAATGGCGGCGTAAAAAGGGAGTAACGCCTGAGAAAAAGCCAGTCCTTGCGGCGAGCTCAGTACCGGCCGGATCACACTGGCATCACTATTCATATCCCGCTCAAGGCCCACAAGGGGTTTCACAACACTGGTGCCCTGAACCTCATGATCGTACTGGCGGGCTATCCATTCTTTGGAAGCGATATTGGGATGCGCCAACAAGTCCGCCAATAACGTATTGAAATCCACGGGAGGGCTTATCACCGGTTCATATAGGCCACGCTGCCGGGGCGATGTCCACTCGGCCTCGAATTCCCATTGGGGAAAGCCGGATTGTAGCAAATCCATATCCACGTAAGCACATGTTTGACCATCGTACGTAATGTGGAGCTTGCCTGAATCGGTGTAAGTGCCGATTACGGTACTCTCGACCGCATGTAGTTTAGAGAGTGCCATAAAACGATCGATGTGCTTGGGTTCCACGGCCACTGTCATCCGCTCTTGGGATTCAGACACCCAAATTTCCCACTGATCCAAGCCCGCGTACTTCAATGGAACCTTTTCCAGACGGATCACACAGCCATTGGAAAACCGGGCAGTTTCACCCACCGAAGATGAAAGCCCACCGCCTCCGTTGTCGGTTATAAAGCGAATTAAACCTTCGTCCCGGGCTTCCAGCAGGAAGTCATGCATTTTTTTCTGGGTATAGGGATCACCGATCTGAACATGCCCGGCCGGCGTATTTTCAGAAAAAGTTTCCGAAGCGGCGGTGACCCCATGGATACCGTCCTTGCCAACCCGGCCACCGCTCATAACCACCAGATCTCCCGCTTCGATGTCCTTGGCGTGGCTGGGCTCACCCTGAATTGTGGCTGGCATGATTCCCAAGGCCGTCACAAACACCAAACATTTTCCCAAATATCCCGGATGAAACATGACCTGCCCATAGGTCGTGGGTATCCCGCTTTTGTTGCCACCATCGCGAACGCCCTCAATCACGCCATCCAGGAGTCGCCGTGGATGAAGTTGCGGGCGAAGGTCTCCGTCATAATCCCGCGGACCGACACAAAACCCGTAGCTGCCCATGATGAGTTTGGAACCTTTGCCGGTGCCCATGGGATCGCGATAAATACCGACAATGCCGGTGATGGCCCCGCCGTAGGCTTCCATGTTGGAAGGCGAATTATGGGTTTCACCGGTGATGACATAATGGTGATCCGGATCAAATTGGCCGACCCCGGCATTGTCCCAGAGTACCGAGACAACCCACGGCTTTTTATCTTTAAGCGCAAGAGTGGGCTTTTGGATACAGGTTTCAAATAAGCTGTCAATCCGATGGACACGACCCGTGGCCATATCTTTATAATGAAAAAGACCCTGGAAAGTATTGTGGTTGCAGTGATCACTGCGAGCCTGGGAGATATATTCCAGTTCCAGGTCCGTGGGGTTGCGCAATCCTTTTTCCGCGCGTTCCCGTTTAACAACTTGGTCCAAAAAGTAGGCCCGAATGGTGGGGATATCATTGGGATTGAGGGCCAGATTGCGTTCATGGCTCAATTGCATCAAGGTGGCATCGGAGTCGATGGGAATGTCTGCAAGTGTTGGTTGGTGATTCAGGACAACCCGGGGTATAATATATCCCACGCCAACATTTGGGTCCCATTCGTCCGGTGCGAATATCTTCCACTGCTGGATTAAATCGTTGGCCAACAGCTCAGCGGCAATTTGTTGCATGTCCTCCTTGGCCAAGCCCTGACAGTTTATACCGTAGCGCTTGGAAGTATAAACGGCCTGGCCTTCCGCCCAGGTGATGCCGAGAACGTCTTGGATTGCCTCGACGGCCGTACTCCCGGGATTGTCACGGACGCCCGGCCGGAAGCCAACCCAAATCATCCAGTCAAAAGGTATGGGGAGCGGTTGGTAGGATGAAATCTGGGTAACGGGATTGGTGAAAATCCGGGACCGCATGGCCGCCAGCTGATCATGAGACAGGTCCGCATCGATGGTCAGAATTTGAACTACGCGAACCTGTTCGAGCTGAATGCCGAAATAGTCTTCGGCTTTTTTACGGATCCCTTCACCTTCGGCATCATGCATGTCCGCGTTGAGCGCAATTTCAAGTCTGTGAGACATGGGCAATCATCCTTTAAAACGTTTGTCGGTAACAAGGCTTGCGATAACACGCTTCCCGGGTATCAAAATCGGGATCGGCATGGCTATCGGTATCGGTATCGAGCAATTAAAGCTGTGTAACGATTTCAAATGGGCATATCAGAATAAGACCTGAAAGAAAATACGGAAAAATTATTTAAGCAGCTTTCAGGCAAAAGCCATCGGCATGAAGCTGCTGATGGCTTACCGCTGAAAGTTTATGGCTCTCCGTCTAACTGGAAAATATGCGTGCGATATCATTATAAAACACAAACACCATCAACATGATCAAAATAAAGATGCCGGCCTGCTGGGCCATTTCACGCATACGGGTGCTGACGGGACGTCCAATGATGAGCTCGATGATAAAGAAAAGGATGTGGCCGCCATCCAGGACGGGGATGGGCAGAAAATTGATGATGGCCAAGTTGACACTGAGCAGGGCAATTAGAAAGACAAAATTCAGAATACCTTCCTTGGCCTGTTGTCCGGCCAGTTCGGCAATCATTATGGGACCGCCAATGGTTTTGGTAGACAGCGTACCCTTTATGAGTTTGGCGATGCTAACCACAGTCAGTTCAGCTATTTTATAAGTTTGGCGGACACTTTCAACCACCGCTTGTCCAAGTCCCAGTGTTTGGTTTTCGAGGTCGCCTGCCGATGCAATGCCGATGATGTAGCGTTCGACATCCTCGCCAAAAATATTTTTGGTTATTTTAACTTCGGGCGCAATCTCAATGCTTAACATGTCGCCGCCTCGTTCGATCGAAAACAGTAAGGGCTGGCCCCTGCTTTGCCCGATTCCGGCGGCCATTTCTTCCCAGGTCGCAACCGCCTGGTCGTCGATGGCCCTGATGATGTCTCCTTTTTGCAAACCACTGGCGGCTGCAGGAGAATTCTCCTGTACATCACCCACCGTGGGCTTCAAGATATAGGTTCCCGAAAACAGGTAGATAGCCAGAAATATGAGTACGGCCAATAGTAAGTTGAAAAAAGGCCCGGCAGCAACGATCAAAAGCCTTTTTATGACATGCTTGTGGGTAAAGGAGAGCGGAATTTCTTGCGGATCCATTTCCACCGAAGGATCTTCCCCCACCATCTTGACGTACCCCCCCAACGGTACGGCCGAGATTCGATAGTCGGTAATGCCCTTTTTCCACCCCACGATTCGAGGTCCAAAGCCCAGGGAAAATTTTTGAACCCCGACACCGAACAGACGTGCAAATAAAAAGTGTCCCAATTCATGAAAGAAGATTAAAACACCCAGGACGACGATGAAAGCGAGTATGCTGGTTCCCATTTAAATATATTCTCTAATAAATTTGAATAGTTAAAATCAGTTATCGTAACTTCCCCAAAATACTGGGTTTCATGTTTTTCTGAACAATCCAGAATATTACCCGGAACTGCTGAGCATCCGCCAGGTGTCTAAGAAACATATTATTATCATAAGCCCTCTCATAATAAGAATCATGAACAATGTCGTCAACCTCCAGGGATTATTGTTGTTCAATCAGTTCTTGGGTAGCCTGACGCGCCCATTGATCTGCAGCCAATATGTCGCTTAGGGAAGGTTTGTGCTGATGGTGATGTTGTGACATGATCGCTTCAATAATTATCGGTATCCGGTCAAAACGCACTTGGCTGCTCAAAAATGCACCCACCGTAATTTCGTTGGCTGCATTCAAAACCGCCGGCATGGTTCCACCGCTGCGGCCGGATGCCATGGCTAACCTAAGACACGAAAACTTTTGCGTATCCGCTTCTCTAAAAGAAAAATGACCCAAGCCTGCAAAATCTGGCAGCGGCTGCCCCAAAGGCAACCGTTCGGGAAATGACAGGGCATAGGCAATGGCGGTTTTCATATCCGGAATACCAAGCTGGGCCAGTATGGAACCATCTTGAAATGCCACCATGGAATGGATGATGCTTTGGGGATGAACCACAACCTGAATCTGATCCATGGGTATTTGAAACAGGTGCATGGCCTCGATTACCTCAAGTCCTTTGTTCATCAACGTTGCGGAATCGATGCTAATCTTGGGACCCATATCCCAGTTGGGATGCTTCAGCGCATCTGCCGGCTTCACCTGGGACAATTGGTTTGCCGGTCTGTCCACAAATGGTCCACCTGAAGCCGTAATCAATAATTTATCAACTTCCGAGCGTTTTTGGCCCAGCAAGCATTGATAAATAGCGCTATGCTCACTATCCACGGGAATGATATTCACTTTTTTGGACCGGGCCAACTGCATCACCAAGTCACCGGCCATGACCAGCGTCTCCTTGTTGGCCAGAGCAATGTCCTTGCCGGCCGCGATCGCCTGCATGGTTGGCATCAAACCGGCAGCGCCGACCATGGCAGTAAGTACCATGTCCGACCGGTCGAATTCGGCCGCCTGCTGATAACCGCTTTGGCCATACACGATCTGGATCGGCATTGAATCCGGCAACATTTTTTTCAGCGCCCCGGCTGCCGCCCCATCATATACGGCTGCCATTCGGGGCTGATGCGCCTTAATTTGCTGGGACAATTTGGATATATTGTGTTTGGCCGTCAGGGCTTGAACTTTAAATTGATCGGGGAATTGGGCCACTACCGCGAGAGCATTGGTACCGATGGAGCCGGTGGAACCGAGGATGGATAGGTTTTTCATGAAGACCTACTGGATTGAATGCCTAAAATTTTCAGTTGTTAAAAGCGAATGGCTGAAAGTTGTCATATGGCAGTTGTCATCCCCTTGGAAAAGGGGATCCGGATAAAGCTATTCACGCAAAGCCTGCCTCCTGACTTTTGAGCGCTAGATGCTGGATACGCGAAACTGTGCCCGGAATACGGAATACTGAATCCCATATTCTGTATTCTGTATTCTGACCCCTCAGAATACATATACCTTAAACAGATAAGCCACCGGCGCTGCAAACATGATTGCATCCGCGCGGTCCAATATGCCACCATGCCCCGGTAGCAACCCACCGGAATCTTTGATCCCGGCCGCCCGCTTGAGCCCGGATTCAAACAAATCGCCCATTTGGCCCATGGCGCCCAAGGCAATAAAAAAAAGTAGGCAGATGCCCCAGTGAAGCCCGGGAAAAACCACGATCTTAAATATGGAACCCAGAATGACGTTGGTACTAAAACCGCCCAGGGAGCCCTCGATTGTTTTTTTGGGGCTCACCGAAGGACTGAGTTTATGCTTGCCCATAAATGTGCCTGCGTAGAGGGCACCGATATCGCCACCGAATACAACCACCAATACAAAAAGAATCCATAGCGCCCCCTCTAATTCACGGCCATCTCGGATAAAAATCAGATAGGATAGCAAACCGGGAATATATACGATACCGATGATTACCTTTTTTGCGCTTTCATAGATCAATCTGTCGCGGCCGTAGAATATAACCGACAGCAAAGCACACACCAAAAAAAGTATCATGATGAAGTGGCATATAAAGGCAGGGGCTTGGTAGTGCGCAGCTGTTACGACCGCAGGCACCATCGGATAGGCAAACCAAACCACAGGGTTTTCTAAAGCCACCCGGCTGTCATTAAATACAACGCGCAAATACTCCCAAAAGCCAAGCAGGGCGACCAACCCGATAAAAACTGAGAACAGCACGCCACCCTTGAAAATGATGAAAAGCAAAAAGGGTAATGCCGTGAGGCCTGTTATCCAACGTTTTAAGTGCATGATTGTCTAGAAAGACCCGATTTTACCTGTTGGAATATATTTTCATGCCTCGCGTTCGGGTTTTACCTTGCCGAAACGACGCTCCCGCTTGCCGTAATCATGCAATATGGTCATAAACTCATCACGCGAAAAATCCGGCCAAAGTGTGTCGGTGACAAATATTTCCGCATAGGCGATTTGCCAGAGGAGAAAATTGCTGACCCGCATTTCCCCCCCCGTTCGTATGAGTAGATCCGGATCTTGCATACCCCGGGTATACAGATTATCGGAAATAAGTTCAGGGGTAATGGCCGTTGGATCGATATGACCGTTTTGGACGCCCTGGACGATCTGTTGGACCATTTTCAAAATTTCTGCTCTACCGCCATAGCTGAGCGCCAGATTTAACACGAGCCCCGTGTTTGCAGCCGTCAGTTCTATATTTTGTCGCAAAATTGATTGGATTGATTCCGGAAGACGCTGAACCTGTCCAATGGCGTTTAACCGGATATTGTTATCACGCATTTCGTCTAATTCAGATTTCAAGAAACGCTTTAACAGATCCATCAGGGCGGCAATCTCTGATTTTGGTCGCTGCCAGTTCTCGGTTGAGAAAGCGTAGAGCGTTAAAATTTCAACCCCGATTTCACGACAGGTCCGTACAATCCGCCTGACCGTATCAGCGCCTTTTTCATGTCCGCGAACCCGATTCATCAGGCGCTTTTTTGCCCAACGTCCGTTTCCATCCATGATGATGGCAATATGAGAAGGAAGCGTTGAGGCGTCCCGATCCGCTGTGTCCGGGAGAGACATGTTAGAATTCAAGAATCTCTTTCTCTTTGTCTTTATAAATGCTGTCTATTTGACTCACAAAATCATTGGTTATTTCTTGGATCTCATCTTGACCCTTGAAGGCTTCATCCTCAGAAACATCGCCATCTTTCTTAAACCCTTTGATGAGTTCATTTGAATCTCTGCGGATGTTTCGAACCGCAATCTTGTGATCCTCACACATTTTGTGAATCACTTTGACCAGTTCTTTGCGTCTTTCTTCCGTAAGCGGTGGAATCGATATGCGGATAATTTTGCCATCGTTGGACGGTGTCAGACCCAAATCGGATTTAAGCAATGCCTTTTCAATATCCGTAATCACCGATACGTCCCAAGGCTGAATGGCAATCAGACGGCTTTCGGGAACAGATAGTGTCGCCATCTGATTCAGGGGTGTCGGTGTTCCGTAATAATCAACACGGATACTATCCAGTAGGGATAATGAAGCCCGCCCCGTACGTATGCGTTTGAGTTCATTTTTCAAAGCCGTGATGGTTTTTGCCATCCGCCCCTTTGTTTCCTGATAGATGTCGTCCAGCATTGGCTTAATCCTTATTTTTTACAGTAGGAATTCAAATTTAGTTGTGAATAATGGTGCCGATTCGCTCCCCGCACCCAACCCGCTGGATATTACCCTCTTTCTTCAGGTTAAAGACCACCAGTGGCAACCGGTTATCCATGGCCAGAGAAATGGCGGTCATATCCATAACTTTCAACTGCTTTTCGATGACCTCCATGTAGCTGATGTTATCATAGCGTTTGGCACCTGGATGTACAACTGGATCACGATCATAGAGTCCATCAACCTTGGTGGCTTTAAATAGAATTTGGGCGTGTATTTCCTGGGCCCGCAGGACTGCGGCTGTATCGGTTGTGAAATACGGATTGCCAGTCCCAGCTGCGAATATGACCACCCGTCTCTTTTCCAAATGCCGCACGGCCCGCCGCCGAATGTAGGGTTCGGCAACTTCATGCATGGAAATAGCGGTCTGGACACGCGTTTGAATATTACTCTTCTCCAGAGCATCCTGAAGTGCCAAACTATTCATGATGGTTGCCAGCATGCCCATGTGGTCGGCCGAGGTCCTTTCCATGCCTTTGGAGCTTGCTGCCACGCCTCGAAAGATATTGCCGCCCCCCACCACAACGGCCAGCTCGACACCCATTTCGCAGATGGATTGAATTTCCCGGGCAACATAGGCCAGCATTTTTTGGCTGATGCCAAATGCCTGTTCTCCCATCAGGGCCTCGCCGCTCAGTTTCAACAGGACTCTCTGATATTTGGCCTGGGGCATTAATTATTCTCCAATTTGAAATCGGACAAATCGTCGCACACTGATTTTCTCGCCGGTTTTGGCAATGATTTCGTTTAAATAATCCGCAACAGTCTTATCTGGGTCGCGGACATAAGCTTGATTCATGAGGCAACTTTCCTTGAAAAACTTCTGGAGTTTACCTTCGGCAATCTTATCAACAATATTTTCAGGCTTGCCCATTTCCAGGGCCTGGGCACGATAAATTTCTTTTTCCTTTTCGATGGCCTCTGGGGAAACATCTTCGGGGACAATCCCCAGGGGATTGGTGGCCGCGACGTGCATGGCGATATTTTTTACAAACTCCGTAAAATCATCGGTCTTGGCCACAAAATCTGTTTCACAGTTGACTTCCACCAAAACACCGATTTTACCGCCCATGTGAATATAGGCCTGGATGGCGCCTTCTTTGGTGGCCCGACCGGCCCTTTTCTGGGCGGTTGCCAGCCCTTTCTTGCGCAGAAACTCGATGGCCTTTTCAATATCGCCGTCACACTCGCCCAGCGCATTTTTACAATCCATTATACCCGCTCCGGATTTTTCCCGAAGCTGTTTTACCATTGCTGCACTAATTTCTGACATTCCTATTCTCCTGTATCTTCAGATGCCGCCGTGGGTTCATCTGCCGTCTCTGGTTCGGTTTCAGTTGTTTCCGCTGGTTCTTCTTTGGTCCCGCGACGGATAATCTCAACAACGGGTCCTTCGGTACCGTCCGATATGACCTTCCGTTCGCCGGGTTTGAGATCAGCCGCCGCCTCCACGCCGGATTCCTTGTCGGTGGCCTTGTCTGCGGCGGCCTGCCGTCGTTCCTCATAACGTTGTTGTCCTTCAATACAGGCATCGGCAATGCGGGAAGTGATGAGACGAATGGCCCGGATGGCATCGTCGTTTCCGGGTATGATATAATCAATTTCATCCGGATCGCAGTTGGTGTCCACGATGGCGACGATGGGAATGTTCAGTCGGCGTCCTTCACGAACTGCAATGGCTTCATTCTTCGGATCCACCACAAACATGGCCCCGGGCAACTTGCCCATATTGCGGATTCCACCCAGGGTGTTATCCAGTTTAACACGCTCCTTGCCAAGTTTGAGTCTTTCCTTTTTGGGAAACATTTCAATGGAGCCGTCGTTTTCGATGGTGTTGAGATAATTGAGCCGATCAATGCTCTGTTTGATTGTTTGAAAATTGGTGAGCATCCCCCCCAGCCAACGGTTGTGTACATAAAACATTTCACATCGATTGGATTCTTCATATATCGATTCCCGGGCCTGTTTTTTGGTCCCCACAAACAGAACCGATTGCCCATTGGCGACCGTGTCCGCGATAAAATCATAGACGGTTCTGAACATCCGTACGGTTTTTTGCAGGTCAATGATATAGATCCCATTTCTGGCCCCAAAGATATAGGGCTTCATTTTGGGGTTCCAGCGTTTGGTTTGGTGACCGAAATGAACGCCTGCTTCCAGGAGTTCCTTCATTGTGATGTAAGCCATGTCTTTCTCCTTTTCTCTTGGTTTGGCCTTCGCTTTTATCGCCCCTCTTTCCGACCTCCGCGAAACGATTTTCATAGGAAGCACCGGGAAACAGGTCCAAAAGCGTGCAGTTTATTTAAACGGCTGTTTGTAACAAATACGCTTTGTCGTTGCAAGTTCTTTTTTATACCCGAGTCATACACACAACCCGATCATGACCGCCATAATCCGTGTGGACCGTAAAATCTTGATAGCGCTTGTGGGCCTGCACGAAATCGGTAAGCGCATCTTTCTGGTCAAATCCGATCTCTAAAACAAGATGTCCCCCCGGTCTCAGATAAATCCAGGCATGCTGTACAAGATGCCGCAGGCAGGCCAAACCGTCAGGTCCTGCGTCCAGCGCTGATAAGGGCTCATATTTCGAAATTTCGGGCTGCAGGCCGGGAATATCATCACTGGGTATATAAGGTGGATTGGAAACGATCATATCAAATGGCATCGTTGAAGGCCGCAACGCTTCCAGCCAATCGCCAACAAAAAAGTGAATGTTGGTGAGATTATTTTCGTGGGCATTACGCTTGGCAAGGGCCGTTGCCGCGGGCGAAATGTCGCTGGCAAAAAACAAATGCGCTGCCTGTTCCGAGGCCAGGGACAGGGTAATGGCACCGGAACCCGTACCCAATTCGAGTATTTGCAAGGGGCGACCCGGTGTCTCACGTCTAAGCAGGTCAAGGGCGACATCTACCAAACGTTCGGTGTCCGGACGCGGTATCAATACCGCCTTGTCCACCCTCAGGGGCAGCGACCAGAATTCCTTGGTACCGACAATATAGGCCACCGGCTCTCTTTTGGTCCGCCGTAAAACCAGTTTTTTAAAAACGGCCAGCTCTGCTTTGTTGAGTGGCCGGTCATATTGCAAATACAGGTCAATACGCTTTAGATCGAGGGCATGCGCCAAAAGGATTTCAGCAGTGGCTTTGGGACTGTCAATTTGATGGGATTGAAAATAAGACGCGGCCCAATTGAGCAGCTTAAGAATGGTCCATGGCTGGTTCGGGGCTGTCTCCTGATTGCTCATTCTTCAATGCCTGGGCCTGGTAGAAGGTTGTAAGTTCGTCCACAATTTCAGCGATATCCCCCTGAAGAATATTTTCCAGCTTGTACAGGGTCAGGCCGATGCGGTGATCGGTCACACGCCCCTGGGGGAAATTGTAGGTACGGATGCGTTCACTGCGGTCACCGCTACCCACCTGGCTTTTACGTTCTTCAGAACGTTTTTCGTTCTGCTCCTGGATCATGGTATCCATTAAGCGTGCCCGCAGCACTTTCATGGCCTTGGCCTTATTTTTATGCTGCGACTTCTCATCTTGGCAGGTTACGACAACACCGGTGGGCAGATGGGTGATCCGAACAGCCGAATCAGTGGTATTCACAGATTGGCCCCCGGGACCGGTGGAGCGGTATACATCCACCTTGATATCATTGGGATCAATTTTTACATCCACCTCTTCAGCCTCAGGTAATACGGCCACCGTGACCGCCGATGTATGCACACGCCCTTGGGTTTCGGTTACGGGCACACGCTGTACCCGATGGGTGCCGCTTTCATATTTAAGCCGGCTGTAGGCATTTTGACCCTTGACAATCGCGATCACTTCCTTCAAGCCCCCCACACCCGTGGCATGGTGGTTTAGAATCTCGACTTTCCATTTCATGGATTCCGCAAACCGCTGGTACATCTTAAACAGTTCGCTTGCAAACAAGCCTGCTTCTTCGCCACCGGTGCCTGCTCGTATTTCAATGATCACATTTTTGCCATCCAAGGGATCCTTGGGCACCAAAAGCTTCTTCAATGTCGTTTCCAAGGACGCCTTGGCTTCGTTCAGACGATCAATTTCATCGCTGGCCATTTGTGCAATTTCAGGATCATCATCCTTTAACATTTCCAGGCTGTCGTCAATTTCAGTGCCAACCGCTTTGTATTCCCAGAAAACCGTGACGATTTTATTAAGCTCGGCATGCTCACGGGCATACTTCTGGTAGGCTTCCCGATCCTGAAAAATATCCGGGTCACTGAGAAGCTTTTCCAGTTGTTCATACCGCTTTTCGATGCCAATGAGTTTGTCAAACATTGGGCTATTCCGGTTTTGTAAATACAAAAACACGAAAACCCTCGGTCTCGTGCTTTTTTATATCGCTTATTCCTTGGTCAGAATTATTCCCAAACCAGGTGCGATTGTGCCAAATTTAATTTTCCGATTTTTTTTGAAATTTTTCGTATTTTTTACGAAAT